>Ga0308175_100001314_pt1 | contig 16806 bp, 2 predicted proteins | sample PhyCR1_3_FD_203893 | JGI IMG/M metagenome (GOLD analysis project Ga0308175, IMG submission 203893) | Soil microbial communities from UC Gill Tract Community Farm, Albany, California, United States - DLSLS.C.R1 | ecosystem: Environmental > Terrestrial > Soil > Agricultural land | place: USA...
TTACCGCCGACCTACCCGTTCGCCCGCCGCCGGCACTGGCTCGCGGCTCCCGCGCAGCCGCCGGCGGCCGCCACCGCCCGTGTCCCGGCGCTCGCCGCGGTGGACTGGGTGGAGACCTGCGTGCGGTTGCAACCGCCGCCGCGGCTGTTCGCCGAGCACGTCGTGGACGACGTCCCCACCCTGCCGGGCGCCTGGCTCGTGGCCCACGCCGCCGAGCACCTCGGCCCGCTGTTCGAGTCCGGCTGCGTGCGCCTGCGCGGGCTCGCGTGGCTGCGGCCGATCCACGAGGCGGACGCCGCCAGCCTGGTCGCCGTGGTTCGCCGGACCGCGAAGGACACCGCCAGCCTCGACGTGCGCGCCGCCGAAGGCCGGGTGTTCGCGCGCGGCACCCTCGAGGCGATCGCGCCGGCCGAGCATCCGCCCGGGCCGCCGCCGCGCGGGCCTCGGGCGGGGACGCGCGTCCTCCACCACGATGACGTCTATCGCCAGTTCGAACGCCGGCGGGTCCGCTACGGCGGTTCGCTTCGCGTCATCCAGCAGCTGGCCTGCGCGCACGCCACGGTCGTGGCCAAGCTCTCCGTCCCCGCCGGCGCGCCGTGCGCGAGGACCGCCCTGCTCGACGGCGCGTTCCAGGCGCTGCTCGGCTTCGAGCCCGATGGCCGCGCGACCGCGGTGCCGTTCGCGGCCGACAGCATCGCGTTCGGCGCCGGTGGCGCGGGCGGCGGCGGCGGCGCGAGCGGCGCAAACGACACAAACGCTGATGACGAGCTGATCGTGACCGCGACTCGGCGCGCGGAGGGCATGTTCGACGTGACCGCGGCCGACCGCGCCGGCGCCGTGGTGCTCGAGCTCCGCGGCCTCGAGGTTCGCAGCCTCACCGCGACGCCGCCGCTCAACGGCCACCACGCCGAGGACGTCCTCGCCCGCTTCGCGCGCGGCGCGATCGAGCTGGACGAGGCCGCCGACATCCTGACGAGGCTTGCCAACGCCAGGGACTCGCAGCGCGCGGAAACGGCACGGGAAGAATGAAGAACCTGATCCGCGACATCCTCACGGACCTGCGCGCCGGGCGTATCTCGCTCGATGCCGCCCGCGAGGCGCTCGGCGCCCCGGCGGTGGTCCGGACCGCGGAACCGGCCGTGTACGGCGATGCCTGGATCGAGGTGCCCCGGCCCACCCGTCCTCAGGCGGCGACACCGCTGGTGGTGCTCGACGACGATCCGGTGCGCCGCGCGGCGTTCGTCCGGGCCTACCGTGGCCCCCAGATCGTGGCCGCCGCCCTCTCCGATCCGCGCCCGGCCGGCGAACTGCTCGACACGGCCGGCGCGCTCGACCTCGTCATCGCGCCGCCCGTGGCCACCGGCCCGAGCGCGAGCGCGATGGCCGCGCACCTCGACGACGTCTTGTTCACGCTGGTCCAGATCGTCCAGCGCGTCACGCGCGCCGAGCGAACGTGCCGGATCGTCGTCGTCCTGCCCGACGTCCCGCTCGCGCCCATGGTCCAGCGCGCCCTGGGCGCGCTCGCGCGCACCGTCGAGGCCGAGCACCCCACGTGCTCGCTGTCCGCCGTGACCGCGGACGCGCTCGGCGCGCCGGATCTGCAGGCGGACCTGATGGCCGACCTGATGGCCGACCTGATGGCGGAATTGACGACCCGCGACGTCGAGGTCCAGCTGCGCGACGGGCGCCGGCGCGTGCGTACGCTCGAGCCACGTCCCTCGGCGCCGGCCGCGCCGATCGACCTCGACGGGCGCGTCGTCCTTGTGTCCGGAGGCATGGGCGGCATCGGCCGCCTGCTCGCCGCCGACCTCGCCGGGCGCGGCGCGCGCGTCGCCCTGGTGGGCCGGCGCCTCGACCCGGCGCTCGTCGATCGACCGCGGCTGCAGGGCTTCGCGTGCGACCTCCGGCACCGCGACGACGTGCGACGGACCGCTGATGCCATCCGGCGCGCGCTGGGCGACATCCACCTGGTCGTGCACGCCGCCGCCGCCCTGCAGGACGGGCTCATCCGCGGTGTCACCCGGGCAGACCTCGATCTGGCGCTCGGCGCGAAGCTCGGCGGCGCGCTGCACCTGGCCGAGGCCACCCAGGGCGATCCGCTCAGCCACTTCGTCGCGTTCTCGTCGCTCGCCGGCGTGCTCGGCCACCTCGGCCAGGCGACCTATGCGATGGCGAACGCGCTGCTCGACGGCTGGATCCAGAGCCGCGGCGCGGACGCGCGGGGCACGCACTTCCTGTCGCTGGCGTGGCCGGCGTGGCACGCCGACGGCCTGCACATGCCCGCCGCCGCCGCCGCGCGCGCACAGCAGCTGGGGTTTGCCCCGATGCCCCCCGACGTCGGGCTGGCGCTGTTCCATGCCGCGCTGGGCACCCCCGGGAGGGCGCGCGCGATCGCGTACGGAGAGCTCTCGAAGCTCACGCCGCACCTGCGGCGGCTGGGCGCCGAGCCGGCAGCCACGGCCACGGCCATGCCGGCCCACGATCGAACCGCTGCTCCGATCCAGACGCCAGGCGCCGCGCCGGACGCGACGGCCAGCCTGGAGCGACGCATCGCCGAGGTGCTGACCACCCGCCTCGGGCTTGCGCCGTCTGACGTGCGGCCCGACAAGACGTTCGATGCGTACGGCGTCGATTCGATCGCCGCCGTCGACATGGTGGGCGACCTCGAGCCGGAGTTCGGGCGCCTCCCCCGGACGCTGTTCTTCGAACACAAGACGGTGCGCGAGCTCGCAGCCCACCTGGCGACCCGCGTGGTACCCCGGAGCGACGGCGGCGCGGCGGAGGCGCGGTCCGCGCCACGGCCGAACCACCCGCCGCCCGACGCGGCGCCGCCTGCGCCGTCACCGAGCAGCCCACCGCCGGATCTCGCGACGCCTGCGCTGCATGCGCCGGTCGCGCCGAGCGTCGAGCCGGCCCGCGAGCCCCTGGCGCCGCCGGACCTCGACGCGCCGATCGCCATCATCGGCATCGCCGGCCGCTACCCGGGCTCCCCGGACCTGGCGACCTTCTTCGCGAACCTGCGAGCGGGCCGCGATCTCGTCACCGAGGTCCCCGCGGAGCGGTTCTCATCGCCGGTGACGCTCGCGTCCGGCCGCGCGGCGCGCGGCGGCTTCCTCGCCGACATCGCGCGGTTCGACGCGCGGTTCTTTGGCATGTCCGGACGAGAGGCCGAGCGGATCGATCCCCAGGAGCGGCTCTTCCTCGAAGTCGCGTGGGAAGCCCTGGAGAACGCGGCGATCACCCGCCGGGCGATCGCGCAGCTCGCCGGCTCCGTGGGCGTGTTCGCCGGCGCGATGTTCGGCCACTACCAGCTGGTCGGTGCCGAGACGCTGGACACCGCGCACCCGACGCCGACCGACTCGTCGTTCGCCTCGATCGCGAATCGCGTGTCCTACGTGCTCGACCTGACGGGCCCGAGCCTGGCGATCGACACGATGTGCTCGTCGTCGCTGACCGCGATCCACCTCGCCGCTGCGGCGCTGCGCCGGGGCGAGTGCCGCATGGCGCTCGCCGGCGGCGTCAACGTGATGTCGCACCCCAGCAAGTATGTCCTGCTCGAGCAGGCGCACTTCCTCTCGAGCGAGGGGCTGTGCCGCGCGTTCGGTCGCGGCGGCGACGGCTACGTGCCGGGTGAAGGCGTCGGCGTCGTGGTCTTGAAGCCGCTCGCCGAGGCGCTGCGCGACGGCGACCGCCTGCTCGGCGTCCTCCGTGGCTCGGCGCTCAACCACGGCGGACGGACCAACCACTACACGGTGCCGAGCCCCACGGCGCAGGCCAAGGTCATCCGCGACGCGCTGGCGCGCGCGGGCGTCCGGCCCGAGCAGATCGGCTACATCGAGGCCCACGGCACCGGGACCTCGCTCGGCGATCCCATCGAGGTCCGCGGCCTCGCCCTGGCGTTCGCGGGCGTGGAGCACACGCAATGCGCCCTCGGCTCGGTGAAGTCCAACATCGGCCACCTGGAGTCGGCGGCCGGCATCGCGGGGCTCACGAAGGTGCTGCTCCAGCTCCAGCACGAGACCCTCGTCCCGACGCTGCACGCGGCCGACGAGAACCCGCTGCTCGAGCTGGCGGCCACGCCGTTCCGGCTCGCGCATCACGCGGCGCCCTGGCACCGGCCAGGTGATGCGCCCCGCCGCGCCTGCCTGAGCTCGTTCGGCGCGGGAGGCTCCAACGCCCACCTGATCATCGAGGAGGCCCCGGCGCAGCCGCGCCCTCCCGCCGGCGACGATGACCGGCCACGGGCGTTCCTGCTGTCCGCGCGGACCGACGCCGCGCTGGTTCGCGTGGTCGAGCGCGCCATCGCCCGGTGCCAGGACGACGGGCTGGTGCTGGCCGACATCGCCCACACGCTCGCGGCGGGCCGCGAGCACTTCGAGCGCCGCGTGGGCTTCATCGCGAGCACGCGGGGTGAGCTGGTGGCGGCGATGCGCGCCTGGCGGTCGCAGCCGCCGGCCGGCGCCGCACCCGCGCAGGACGACACGCGCTCGCTGGCCGAGCTCGCCCGCGCCGCCGAGCGCGCCGCCGATCCCGCGAGCGCGCGCCGCTGCCTGGAGGACCTCGTCGGCGCGTACGTGCGCGGCAGCACCACGGCCATCGATGACGTCGTGCGCGACGGCCGCCGGATCGAGTGGCCCGGCTATCCGCTGCTGGGAGAGCGTCACTGGGTCGCGATGCCGGCGCGCGCCGCCGCACCCGGCGCATCCGCCGCGCCCGCCACATCGGCCGCACCGGCTGAGCTCGCGCCGGATCCCAGCGCCGGGGATATCGTTCACGAGCTCGTCCCGACCTGGGAGGCCGACGCAAGTCCGCGCGCCGGACAACGCCGCCGCGTCGTCGTGATCGAAGCGGCACCACGACTGTCCCGGCACCTTGCGAGCCAGCACGACCTGGTGCCGCCCGCACCGAACGCCGCCGCGGAGCTCGCGGTCGTCCGCCTGTCGCTACCGGCCGATGACTCCGCCGACGCCGTTCAGGGAGTGCTGGGCCAGCTCGAGGCGAGCCTCGAGCGCTGGCCCGGCATCGCGCGCTGGCTGGTCGTCCCGGCGGCCCCCGAGGCGTCGCGCCGGCGCTGGACGCTCGCGCTGGCCTCGTTCGCGAGGGTGATCCAGCGCGAGCGAGCCCGGCAGCTCGTCGTGGTCGACCATGGCGAGCGCGGCGGCTTCGAAGCGCTCGCCGCGCTGGTCGCCGCGTTCGGTCCAGACCACGGCTGGGGCCCGGTGGTCCGGATCACGGACGATGCGCGCTGGACCCTGCGCCTGACCCCACGCGCGCCGCACGTGCCGCGCGAGCGCTTCGTGCTCCCCCGCGGCGGCCACGTGCTCCTCACCGGGGGGCTCGGCGGCATCGGGCTCCAGATCGCCGGCTGGCTCCGCCGGCGCTTCGAGGCGCGGGTGCTGATGGTCGGCCGCTCCGCGCCGGGTCCGGGGTCCCTGGCGCGGCTCGCGGCGCTGGGAGGCGACGCAGCGGTGCGCTACGTGCGCTGCGACATCACCGAGCGGACCTCCCTCGAGGCGACCCTCGCCGGCGAGCGCACGCGCACGGGGCCGCTGGTCGGGGTGTTCCACTGCGCGGGAGTCCAGCGCGATGGGCTGCTGGCGACGCTCGACGCGACCGCGCGCGCCGCCGTCCTCGCTCCCAAGATCGACGGCACCCGCTGGCTCGACGAGCTCACCGCGCACGACCCCCTGGCGTGCTTCGTCCTGTTCGGCTCGCTCGCCACGCACCTCGGTGGGGTCGGGCAGAGCATCTACGCCGCCGCCAACGGCTACCTGGCCGGCTTCGCCCAGGAGCGCTTCGAGGCCGTACGCGACGGCCGCCGGCGCGGGACGACGCTGTGTATCGACTGGCCGCTCTGGCGGGACGGAGGCATGCGCGCCGATCCAGGCACCGAGCGTGCGCTCGAGGAGCGCTTCGGGCTGCGCCCGCTTCCAACCGCAGCCGGGCTCGAGACGCTCGAGCGCTTGCTCACGAGCGGACAGCCCGAGGTCGTCGTCGCCGCGGGGGAGCGCGGGCGGAGCGAGGCGTTGACCGAGGCGTTATTCGCGGCGTTGCGCGCGGGTACGACCGGCGCGAGCCCACCCCGGGCGGCGCCGGAACCAGCTCGCGGCGTCGGCCGGCCCGCGCCGAGCAAGCGGACCCACGAGCGCGACATCGCCGCCGCGGTCCTCGGCCACGCGTGTGCGTACTTGAAGATTCCGGCCCACGAGCTTCAGCCCACCTCGCTGTTCGCGGACATGGGGCTGGATTCGATGGGCCTGAAGGAGCTGGCCGACGTGCTGTCCCGCGAGCTGGGCCTCGCCATCGCGCCGGGAGCGTTCTTCGAGTTCCCGCACGCCGAGGCGTTCGCGCGTGGGTTCGCGACCTCCGTGGACGGCGCCCGCGATGACGGCGAAGAGCGGCCTGCGCCGGCCAGGGCCACGGCCCCGAGCGCGCCTCGGGCCACACGTCTGGCAGCGCCGGCCCTCCACGGCGGCGATGACGCGATCGCCATCGTCGGAGCCGCGGGCCGGTTCCCCGGCTCGGACGACCTGGAGGCGTTCTTCCGCCACCTGCGCGAGGGGCGCGATCTCGTCCGCGATCTTCCCGCGGACCGCTGGAACGCCGACGACTTCCCCACCCTGCCTCGTCAGGGCGGATACCTCGATGACGTTCGCCGCTTCGACGCCGATTACTTCCGGATGTCGCCCACCGAGGCGGCGCTGCTCGATCCCCAGCACCGCCTGTTCCTGGAGACGGTGATCCACGCGCTCGAGGACGCGGCCATCGCGTCTCGCACGCTCGCCGGACGCTCCGTCGGCGTGTTCGCGGGTGTCCAGTTCGACGACTACCGCTCCATCGTGGGCGCCTCGGGCGTGATGCATCCGTTCGCGGCCACGGGCAACGCGCACGCGATGCTCCCGAACCGGGTCTCCCACTGGCTCGACATCCACGGGCCCAGCGAGGCGGTGGACACGGCCTGCTCGAGCGCGCTCGTCGCCGTCGCCAGGGCGATCGACGCCCTCCGGGCGGGGCGCTGTGAGCTCGCCATCGCAGGTGGCGTCAGCCTGGTGCTGTCGCCCGCGACGGTCGCCGTGACGCAGGCGATGGGGATCCTCTCGCCGGACGCCCGGTGCCACGTCCTGTCGGCACGCGCCAATGGCTACGTGAAGGGGGAGGGCGTCGGCATCATCGTGCTGAAGCCTCTGGCGCGCGCCCTGGCCGACGCAGATCCCGTACGCGCGGTCATCCGAGCCGTGGGCGTGAACCACGGCGGCCGCGCGAAGTCGCTCACGGCGCCCAACCCGCGGGCCCAGGCGGCCCTGCTGAAGATGACCCACGACGCAGGCGGGTGTGATCCGGCCTCCGTGGGCTACCTGGAGCTCCACGGAACAGGTACCGAGCTGGGCGACCCGATCGAGGTCGAGGCGCTCCAGACCGCGCTGGGCAACGGCGATCCGGACGGTCCCCCGTGCTGGATCGGCTCGGTCAAGAGCAACATCGGGCACCTCGAGCCCGCGGCGGGCATCGCGGGCCTCCTCAAGGCGATGCTGGTGCTCGAGCACGGAGAGATCCCTCCGACGCTCCATGCGTCGCCACCGAACCCGTACCTGAAGCTGGCGAACACGCGTTATCGCGTCGCCGAGCACCTCGTGCTCTGGCCGCGGCTTCCGGACGAGCGCGGCGAGCCGCGGGTGCGCCGCGCGGGCGTGAGCTCGTTCGGGTTCGGCGGGACCAACGCGCACGTGGTCCTCGAGGAGGCGCCCACCTCCCCACCGCCGCAACGCGAGCACACCCCCGCACCGGCGATCTTTGCGCTGTCCGCGAAATCGCGCGAGGCGCTCGTTCTGCGCGCCGCCGAGCTGTGCCGCTTCCTCCGGACGCACCCGGACAGCTCGATGGCCGACGTGGCGACGACCCTGGCCCTCGGCCGCGACCACGACGACGTCAGGGCGGCCGTCGTCGCGACGACCCGCGACGAGCTGGAGGGCGCGCTCGAGGCCCTCGCAGGTGGCACGCGGCACCCCCAGCTCGTCTCGGGGTCGCCCCGCGAGACCTCGCCCGTGTTCGACGAGCTGCACGCGCGGCTCCCGGAGGAGCTCGCGGCGACGTCCGGCGAGACCCACCTGCGCAAGCTGCGTGCGCTGGCGGATCTCTACACCCGCGGCTACGGCGTTCCGGACACGCTGTTGTCGGGCAAGCGCATCCACCTGCCGGGTTATCCGTTCGCGCGAACGCCGCACTGGGTGGACGCGCCGGCTCCGGGACGAAACACGACGAGCCATGCCACGGCGGCGAGCAGCGTCGCCACGACGAGCGCGCGCGCCGCTAGCGCGGAAGATCCCGAGCTCGAGCTCGTCGTGGCCACGCCCGTATGGCACGAGGTTGCCGCGCCCGCGCCCACGCCACGGCAGCCGGGCCGCGTGCTGGTGATTCACGCGCCCGAGCACGGAGAGCTCGCCCGGACGCTCGTCGACGACCTGCCGCACGCCGAGGTGCACTTCGTCGACCAGCTCGACCAGGTCTCCCTCGACTCCGCCGTGCTGCAGACGTGCGCCCCGGCGAGCGTGGTGTTCCTCGCCGGGCTGACTCCGACCCCGCTCGTCGAGCTCGACGCGGCGGAGCTCGCCAGGAGCCAGCGCCACGGCATCCACGCCCTGTTCCACCTGGTCAAGGCGCTGCATCGCTACGGCTTCGAGGACAAGCCCATCGAGCTCCGGGTGCTGGTCAACGACGTCGAGGGCGCGACCGCCTCCACCGCCATCGGCTCGGCGAGCCTCGTCGGCTTCGTGGGCTCGCTCGCGAAGGAGCACCCCGCGTGGTCGGTCGCATGTGTCGACGTCCCATGGTCGGAGCTCGTCGATCCCGGCGAGCGCGCGGCGCGCCTGCAGGCGTTCCTGAACGAGCCCCGCGATCCGGAAGGATCTCTGACCCGGCTGTCCGGCCGCCTGCGGCTCCGGCGTGCCTGGCGAGCGCTCGACGCCAGCTCGGCGGTGGCGCGTCAGGCCTACGGCGCGACCTTCGTGCTCGGAGGAGCCGGCGGGCTGGGCCTCGCGTTCGCCGAGCACATCGCGCGGCACGAAGTCGCACGCGTCGCGCTCGTGGGTCGTGGGGCACCGAGCGAGCGGGCGCAACGGACGATCGAGCGGCTCCGGGGCGAGGGGCACACGATCCACTACCTGCGCGCCGATGCCCGGGACCGCGCGCAGCTCGCGGACGCGCTGGCCCGCGCGACGGCCGAGCTCGGGGCGCTCGACACCGTGGTGCACTCCGCGCTCGTGCTCAAGGACCGGACCTTGCGCACCATGGACGCGGCGACGCTCGAGGACGTCCTCGCGGCCAAGACGCACACGAGCGTCGCGCTCCTCGAGGCCTGCCGCGCGAGGCCGCCGAGACGGCTGGTGTTCTTCTCGTCGGCGCAGGCGACCCGCGCGGATGCCGGGCAGGCCAACTACGCCGCCGGGTCCACGTTCATCGACGCGCTCGCGCGCGCGGCCGGCCTCGTCCTGCCGATGACCCGTGTCGTCACGGTGGACTGGGGCTACTGGGGCTCGGTCGGCGTGGTCGCGAACGCCACCGTGCGCGACCGGCTCGCCCGCCTCGGCATCGGCTCGATCGAGCCGGCGCATGGCTTCGGCGCGCTGGATCGCCTGGTCTCGGCGGGAGTTCCGCGTGCGCTCGTCGTCCGCGCGGCCGCGGCGGCGCACGGCCCGCTCGGCATCGAGCCCGCGTTGCCCGGGTCACGGACCGAGTGGGGGCCCGCGCCACGCCTGCGCGAGCTGGTGCAGGCGCTGCCCGACGGGATCCGCCGCTTCGAGGCCGGCACCGCAGAGGCGCAGGAAGCCCTCGGTGCGTTCGCGCGCGCCGCGCTCCACCAGACGCTCCGGGCCACGCTGCCGGACCTCCGAGCTCCGGCCGCGCTGCACGACCGCATCGGCGTCGCCCCGGCGTACCACCGCCTCTGGTCGTACGTCGTCTCCGCGCTCGCGACGGCGCCTGCGCCCGGGCCGACCAGGCCGGAGCTGCTGTCGAGGTTCCCGAGCCTCGCGCCCCATGTCGCGCTGCTCGAGGCCACCCTGCCTCACCTCGTCGAGGTCGTGACGGAGCGCCGCGATCCTGCCTCCGTGCTGTTCCCGGATGGCTCGGCGGACCTGGTGGAGCGGGTCTACGCGGGCAACCCGGTCGTCGACCACGGGGGACGTGCGATCGCCAGCGTCGTACGGGCCATCGCAGAGGCAAGGGCGAACCACCGGCCCGTGGCCGTGCTCGAGGTCGGCGCGGGCACGGGAGGCACGACCCGGCATGTCCTCGAGGCCTTGCCCTCGGAGCTGCCGTGGACCTACCGCTACACGGACATCTCCCGCACGCTGCTGGACCGGGCCCGGTCGCGCTTCGAGCGCCGCGACGGGCGCGTGGTGTTCGAACGCCTGGACATCGAGGCGCCGCCGTCCCCGGACCTGGAAGGGACGATGGACATCGTCATCGCGACCAACGTGCTCCACGCGACGCGCTCGCTCGCGGTCACGCTGTCCCATGTCGCCCGGCTGCTCCGTCCCTCCGGTGTGCTGCTCCTCCAGGAGGTGACCGCCGATCACGCCTTCGCCACGCTGACGTTCGGGCTGACCCGCGGCTGGTGGCAACACGACGATGTCGCGCTCCGGCTGCCCGGTGGGCCGCTCGCCCAGGCCAGCACCTGGCGGGCCTTGCTGGAGTCGAACGGCTTTGGCGCGGTGGTCGATGTCACGCATGACCATCCGGCGCTGGGTGGGCAGCGCGTCCTCGCCGCCGAGCGCCGCTTCGAGACGCGATGCGTCGCGCTGGCGACGGGTAGCCTCGAGCCGGCCGTTGCCGGCCTGTCAACCACAGACCGGCCGCCCGCGCCGCCTGCGAGCAGCGCCGGCGTGCCTCCGGGGGACCAGCGACACGAGGTCGTCCAGGCGATCGTGAGCACGCTCGCGGAGGCGACCCGGTTTCCCCGGGACCGGTTCGCCGTCGACCGGCCGTTCGTGGAGCTCGGCATCGACTCGCTCCTCGCCGTCGATGTCATCACGCGCATCAACCGTGCGCTCGGAACCAGCCTTCGCGCCACCGACCTCTACAACTTCGGCCACGTGAACGCGCTCGCCGAACATGTCCTGCAGCGCCCGGTGACGCTCCCACCGCGACCGCCCGTGGTGCCCGTGGTGCCCGTGGTACCCGTGGTGCCCGTGGTGCCCGTGGTGCCCGTGGTGCAAGAGGTCGCGCCCCCGCCAAGCGCGCGCGACGAGCGCCGCGGGGACGTCGCCATCGCCATCATCGGGATCTCCGGCCGGTTCGCACGCGCGAACAGCGTCGACGAGCTGTCGCATGCGCTCGACGAGCACCGCCTCCTCGTCGGACCGCGGCCGGCCGTGCGGGGCGACGGCGACGGGGCGCGCTACCCCGGGGGCTACCTCGACGATCTCGCCCGCTTCGATGCCCGGTTCTTCCAGCTGTCCGGACGCGAAGCACTGCTGATGGATCCCCAGCAGCGCCTGCTGCTGGAGGAGGCCTGGAAGGCCATCGAGCACGCGGGGTACCCGGTGGCGGAGCTGGGCGGTCGCGCGTGCGGCGTGTTCGTCGGAGCCTTCCCGGGAGACTACCGGGAGCTGCTGCGCCAGCGAGACGGCACGCAGGCCGAGGGCTACCTGCTGACGGGCAACTCGGACGCCATGCTCGCGGGGCGGATCGCCTACGCCCTGGATCTGCAGGGTCCGGCCGTGACGCTCGATACCGCGTGCTCGTCGTCCCTGGTCGCGCTTCACCTCGCCTGCGAGAGCCTGCGCGCGGGGACGAGCGACGTGGCGCTCGTCGGCGGCGTCACCGTGTTCTCGACGCCGCAGTTCCACGAGCTCGCCACCACCGCGGGGATGCTGTCCGCGCAGGGCCGGTGCTTCACGTTCGACGCACGCGGCAACGGCTTCGTCCCCGCGGAGGCCGTCGCGGTCGCGGTGTTAAAGCCCCTGGATCGCGCGCTCGCCGACGACGATCACATCCTGGGCGTCGTGCTGGGGAGCGAGATCAACCAGGACGGCCGGACCAATGGCATCACCGCTCCGAGCGCCACGTCGCAGGCCGCGCTGATCCGGCGGGCGCACCGGCGCGCGGGGGTCACGAGCGCGGCCATCGACTATGTCGAGACGCACGGCACGGGCACGCGGCTGGGCGATCCGATCGAGGTGAGCGCCTTGCTCGATGCGTTCGGCAGCGCGCCCCGGGACCGCCCGTGCGTGCTGGGCGCGGTCAAGGCCAACGTGGGTCACGCGTTGCCTGCCTCCGGCCTCGTGAGCCTCGCCAAGGTGCTCGGGGCGCTCGCGGCCGAGCGCATCCCCGCCCAGCCCGGGTTCGAGCGGGAGAACCCGCTCCTCGAGCTCCCGCCGTCGACGTTCGTGATCCCGCGGACCAGCGTGCCGTGGCCGCGGACGCCCGGGGCCAGGCGGCGCGCCGGCATCAGCGCGTTCGGGTTCAGCGGCACCAACGCCCACGTCGTCGTCGAGGAGGCGCCGCCCCGGGCGATCACCGCCGGAGGCGCTGATGTGCTCGAGCTGTTCGTGTCGGCCCGGACCGCCACGGCGCTCACCCAGCGCCTGCGCGACCTGAGCGCCTTCGTGGCGAGCCGGGACGTCGAGCTCGCAGACCTGTGCTTCACGGCCAACCGCGGCCGGGATCACTTCGAGCACCGGACCGCGTTCGTGTTCCGCTCGCGCGGCGAGCTGTCGCGGCTGCTCGAGCGCGTGCTCGCGGCTCCCGCTGCCGACGGCAAGGTCTTCGCGGCCGACGGACTCGAGCCGGACAGCTCGAATGCCCGCCGTTACGTGGAGCGGGCGGCGTGCCAGCTCGATCGCGTCCCCGGCCGGCGCATCCCGCTGCCGACCTATCCGTTCGAGGGCGAGCGTTACTGGGCCGGGAGCCAGCTCTCGACCATCGCGGTGCTCGCGGAGGCGGACGCGTTGGTCGCACGAAGCGCAGAGCTCCTCGCGCTCGAGGGTCCGTTCGAGGCGCTCGAGGTCGGCGCCCGGCGCGCGCTCGCCGCCACCCTGGCCGCCATGGCCGTCCTCGACGAACGCGCCCGCCCGGTGGAGGACCTCCTGCGAGATGCGCAGATCGTCCCCACCCACCACCGGCTGGTCCGCTTCCTGATCGAGACGCTGGTCCGCGCCGGGCTCGCGATCCGGAGCGAGGCCGGCGTTCGCCTCGACGCGGCGACCCTCCCGACGCTCGCCGAAGCGCGGCTCGAGCTCGCGGCGCTCGATGACCGGCACCCCATCGTCCAGCCCCACCGAGCGCTCCTCTCGGCGTGCCTCGACGCGTATCCCGAGGTGCTACGCGGCACCAGGGATCCGATCAGCGTGATGTTCCCCGGCGGTTCGACCCAGCTGGTCGAGGCCATCTATCACGGCAACGCCGTCGTGGACCATCACAACGCGCTGGTAGCCTCGTTCGTCCGGACCGCCGTACAGCGCCCGCGGTACCGGCGCGTGCTGGAGATCGGCGCGGGCACCGGAGGCACCACGTCGGCGGTCCTGCATGGCCTTGAGGGCGTCTGCCTGCCGAGCAGCTTCGAGTACGTGTACAGCGATATCTCGAGCCACTTCCTCCGGCACGGCGAGCGGGCCCATGGCCGCGGACGCGACTATCTCCGGTTCGCCAGGCTCGACATCGAGAGCTCCCCCGCGCACCAGGGCTTCGAGCTGGGCGGCTTCGACGTCGTGCTCGCGACCAACGTCCTCCACGCGACCCGGAACATCGAGGCGACGCTGCACCACGTCCGCCATCTGCTCTGCCCTGGCGGGCTATTGATCATCAACGAGCTCGTTCGGCGCGAGGACTACGCGACCATCACGTTCGGCCTGACCAAGGGCTGGTGGGCTTACGAGGACGAGGATCGTCGCATCCCGGGCACCCCCCTCCTCGCTCCCGGAGCCTGGATCGAGCTCCTCGCGACGGCCGGCTTCGAGGACATCCAGACGGCGAGCCGGCTCTCGCCGGAGCTGCTGGCCGCGGCGGTGTTCGTCGCCGCGGCGCCTGCCAGTGCACAGGCCCCGACGCTCCGCGAGCCACCACGCCCGGAACGCGAGCTCTCGCATCCCGCGCCGCCGGCGATGGCGAGCGCGGAGCTCCACGTGTTCATCCGCGCGCGCCTCTCGGAGGTGCTCATGGTTCCGAGCGGCCAGATCGCGGACGACACGCCGCTCGCGTCGCTCGGCGTCGACTCCCTGGTCTCGACGCAGGTGCTCGCGCTGTTGAGCGAGCGGTTCGGCCGGCTCCCACCCAACCTCCTGTTCGAGCAGCCCACGCTCGCGGCGCTGGCGGCCTTCCTCGGGTCACAGGGGCCAGGTGCGCCGCAGCGGGTGGAGGGATCCGGCACGGAGCCCGACGAGGTGTTGTTCCGGCGCGCGCGGCGACTCACCGGCCACGAGCCGCGGCACGACCTCGTGAGGCTCGACGAGCAGCGGTCGCTGGATGTCTATTCGCTCGGGTCGCCGGGGTCCGGACCGCCGCTGGTCCTGCTCCCCCCGCTCAACACCCACCCCGTCGTCTGGCTCGCACAGATCGAGGGCTTCGCGGCGGATCGCCGGATCGTGATCCCGTCGTACCCCGGTCACGGCCGCAGCACGTTCTGCTCTACCCGGGCGTCGTTCACCGCCTGGACGCGCGAGCTGCTGCAGGCGCTCGAGCACGCCGGCGTCACCGGGCGGTTCGATGTCGTCGGCTGGTCCCTGGGCGGCTGCTTCGGACAGCTGCTGGCGAGCGAGCACGCGTCGAGCGTCCGATCGCTCACGCTCGTGAGCACCGCCATGCAGTTCGCCGAGGCGTACCGGTCCCGGGCGCCGAACATCGCCGAGGAGCTGACCTGCCACCGCGAGGTCCTCGGCGATCTGTTCGGCCGCGACGTCGACGCCGCGAGCCTGCTCGCGGGAGGCGCGACGCGCGACGCGCTCGCCGCCTATCAGGCCGCGCTCGCGGGCTTCGATACCCGGGACGCCATGCCGCGGATCTCGGCCTCCACGCTGGTCCTGGTCGGCAGCCGCGATGCCGTGCTCGCCCCCGCGCATGGCCGGGCGCTCGGGGCCGCGCTCCCCGCCGGCCAGCTCGTCGAGCTCGAGGGCGCCGGGCACTTCCTGCCGCTGACCGCCGCGGCACACACGAATCGACTCCTGACCCGACACCTGGCAGCACCGCGAGATGCCCTCGCGAGCGCAGAGACTCCTTCCGCTGAACCGAGGTAACCGATGGCTGTCTTCATGTTTCCTGGACAGGGCGCGCAGGTGCGAGGCATGGGAGCTGCGCTGTTCGCGCGCTATCCCGAGTACACCGCGGCGGCAGACGAGATCCTCGGCTACTCCGTGGAGCAGCTGTGCGTGGCGGACCCCGAGGGGCGCCTTCAGCACACGGACTACACGCAACCCGCGCTGTTCGTCGTCAACGTGCTGTCCTACATCGACGAGATCGTGCGCCGCCGGCAGTACCCCCGGTTCGTCGTCGGCCACAGCCTGGGCGAGTACAACGCCCTGTTCGCCGCCGGCGCCTTCGACTTCCGCACCGGCCTCGCGCTGGTGAAGAAGCGAGGCGAGCTGATGGCCCGGCAGCACGGCGGCGGCATGGCCGCCGTGATCGGCCTCGACTCGGCGAACGTGCGCGCGATCCTCGCGGCCGCGCGCCTCGACGCCATCGATCTGGCGAACGACAACGCGCCCCGGCAGGTCGTCATCTCCGGGCCCAGGCCCGAGGTCGAACGGGCGCAGCCCATCATCGAGGCCCGGGGAGCGCGGTTCGTGCCCCTGCGCGTGAGCGGCGCGTTCCACTCGCGGCAGATGCAGCCCGTACAGCAAGAATTCGCCGTGGCGCTCGCGGCCGCGCGCATCGCGGATTGCCACCTGACGGTCGTGGCGAACGTGAACGCCCAGCCCTATGCGCCGGGGAGCGTGCGGGCCAACCTGCGCGACCAGCTGGTCCGCCCGGTGCTGTTCACCGACTCGCTCCGCCACCTCATCGCGCTCGGCGAGACCGAGTTCGTGGAGATCGGCCCGGGCAACGTGCTGACCGGCCTGGTCGGCCAGCTGCGAGCCGCCAGCTGATGTGGGGCGCCCCTGCCCGCGACGCCGCGGCCCTGCACCGGCGAGCGCACCGCCCGATCGTCTTCATGTTCTCGGGCCAGGGCTCGCACTACTTCCACATGGGCCGGGAGCTCTGGCGCCACGACGCGGTGTTTCGCGACACCCTCGAGCGGTGTGATCGCCACATCCGCGCGCTCGCCGGCGCGTCGGTGCTCGAGGCCCTGTACGACGATCGCCGCACCAGAGGCGACGCATGGCTCGACACCCGGATCACGCACCCCGCGATCTTCGTCGTCGAGTTCGCGCTGTGCGAGGCGCTCCGCGCGCGGGGCGTCCTGCCCGACGCGCTGCTCGGCGTCAGCCTCGGCGAGGTCACCTGCGCGCTCGTGTCGGGCGCGCTGGAGCTCGAGCGTGCGCTGGCCGTGGTCGTCGAGCACGCGCGGGTCATCACCCGCTCGATTCCGGCGGGGACCATGCTCGCCGTGATGGCCCCGGTGAGCGCGATCGAGGCCTCGCCGGTGCTGCGCGCGCACGTCCAGATCGCCAGCGCGCCGTTTCCGGATCACGCCGTCGTCTCGCTGCGCGCGGAGTCGCGCGCCGAGGTCGAGCGCGAGCTGGACGCGCGCGGTCTGCGCTACCAGCCGATCATGGTCTCCCACCCGTTCCACTCATCCTGGCTCGACGTCGCCCGCGCCGACTTCCTCGCCGTGCTGTCCGGCATCTCGTTTCGCGCGCCGAGCCTCCCCACGTT
>Ga0308175_100001315_pt1 | contig 16803 bp, 17 predicted proteins | sample PhyCR1_3_FD_203893 | JGI IMG/M metagenome (GOLD analysis project Ga0308175, IMG submission 203893) | Soil microbial communities from UC Gill Tract Community Farm, Albany, California, United States - DLSLS.C.R1 | ecosystem: Environmental > Terrestrial > Soil > Agricultural land | place: USA...
GATCGGCTTCTGCCAGCCGGGAAGGTCGACGAGCACGAGCTGAGCAACGTCGTCGGTGTACACGCCGCGAATCTCGTGACGCGTGGTGTGCGGCTTGTCAGAGACGATCGCGACCTTCGCGCCGGTGAGCGCGTTGACGAGCGTCGACTTGCCGACGTTCGGCCGCCCTGCGACGGCGACGAACCCCGACTTCATTCGGGCAGGTTCCACGTCTCCGGCAGCAGATCCCCTGCCGAGTACGTCGCGATGGTGCCGTCCTCGCGCCGGAATGAGACCTCGGGGATGCGCCACTCGTAGAGCCACTGCCGGCACCCGCCGCACGGTGAGGCGTTGATGCCGATCGCGGCGAGGTCGCCCGGCCGGTAGCCCGCGGCGGCCGCCGCGCCAATCGCGGTCTTCTCGGCGCACTGCCCGAGCGGGTACGCGGCGTTCTCGACGTTCACGCCCGCGAACTCGCGGCCGTCGGTGGTGCGCACGACGGCGCCGACGGCGTACTGCGAGTACGGCGCATAGGCATGCGCCGCTGCCTCGACAGCCTTCTGCACCAGGTTGCTCACGAGAACACCTGGAATACCACGAGCGTCGCGAGCGCGCCGACGAGCGCGCCGTACGTGACCTCGAGCGCCGAGTGGACTCCGGACTCGACGCGCGTCTGCGCGACAAGGATCGCCATGATCAGCGCGATCGACGAGACGAGGAAGCGGTGGCTGTCGCCCGCGGCGTACGTCGCAGCCATCCAGCCGGCGAACGCGACGGCAGCGTGGCCCGATGGGACACCGCCCCGGAGCGGCGTCCCCCGGCCGGTGTACGCCTTCGTCGCGATCACGACGATGATCGTCAAGACGAGCGCGACCAGCGTCAACTCCGAGGGCTCGTGGCGCAAGCGGTCGAGCAGGTTGGACGAGCGATCGGCGACCTTGCTCGAGAAGACGATGTAGCCGACGGCGATCGCGTTGATCGCCGCGATCAGCACGGCGCCGGCGGCGATGTCCTTCGCCAGCTTCGCCATCGGGTCGAACGACGTCGTTGCGATGTCGATCGCCGCCTCGACGGCCGTGTTGAGCATCTCGGCGATCAACACGAACGTCACCGAGATGAGCAGCGCGATCAGCTCCATCTTCGTCACGTTTACGATCAACGCGAGGATCAGTACCGCAACGGCGACCGTGAAGTGGATGCGCAGGTTCCGCTGCGTGCGGAGGACGTGGATGATCCCCTCGAACGCGAAGTTGAACGAGTCGAGGATCGTCGGCGCGCGACGCATCGTCACTGGGGTTGCTCCCGCGCCGGCGAAGCCGTCGCGTCCGCTGATGTCGGCTCCGTCGAGCCTACGCCGAATAAAAGCTCCTCTTCGCGGGCGGTCATCTGGTCGCCGTGGTCGTAGCCGAGCAGGTGCAGCAGCCCGTGCGCGAGTGGCCAGCGCCACTCGTCGCCGACGATCTCCGGGCAGAGGACGACGTCGCCGAGCGCGCGCGGGACTCCCTCCGGCAGCTCATCACGGCCGTCGATCGGGAACGAGAGGACATCGGTCGCCTCGTCGATGCCGAGGTGATCGCGCTTCAGCCCGCGCATCTCGTCTGCACCGACGAACGCGATCCCGAGCTCGCCGTCGTCGATCCCCTCTGCTCTGAGCACGTGCCCGGCCAGGTCGACGACACCGGCCTCGTCGACGTCCGCCCCGCTTCGGTTCTCGACCTCGACCGAGATCATCGGTTCTGTTCGTCCGTGTGCTCCTTGTACGCCTCGACGATCCGCTGCACCAGCTTGTGGCGCACCACGTCCTTGTGGTCGAACTCCACGAACTGAATACCGTCGACGTCGGCCAGCACGTCGCGGACGTGCACGAGGCCGGAACGCGATTCCCGCGGCAGATCGATCTGGGTGATATCGCCGGTGACCACGACCTTCGAGCCGAACCCGAGCCTCGTCAGGAACATCTGCATCTGCTCGGGCGAGGTGTTCTGCGCCTCGTCGAGGATGATGAAACTGTTGTTAAGGGTCCTGCCCCGCATGAAGGCCAGGGGCGCCACCTCGATCGTGCCGTGCTCCATGTAGGAGTTCGCCTTGTCGGGGTCGAGCATGTCGTAGAGCGCGTCGAACAGTGGACGCAGGTACGGATCGACCTTCGCCATCAGGTCGCCCGGCAGGAAGCCGAGCCGCTCCCCCGCCTCGACAGCGGGGCGCGTCAGGATGATCCGCGCAACTTCGCGCTCGTGCAGCGCGGCGACCGCGAGCGCCATTGCGAGATACGTCTTGCCGGTGCCCGCCGGGCCGATCCCGAACGTGACCGTCGAGCGGCGTATCGAGTCCACGTACTTCTTCTGCGTGACCGTCTTCGGTGCGATCTTCTTGCCGCGGTGCCGCCAGACGACCGTGTCGAACACCTCGCGCACGTCCTGGCCCGCTTCGAGCGTGCCGAGCACCGCGTCGACGGTGTGCGACCCGATCTGATGGCCGCCTTCGACGAGCTCCACCAGTTCGTCGATCACCGCGCGCGCGTCAGCAACGTGCTGCTCGTCGCCTTCCAGGGTCAACTGGTTGCCGCGCAGGCGCACGGTGCAGTCGAGGCGCTCCTTGAGCGCATCGAGTACGCCGTCCGAGATCCCGGCCAGCTCCGCCGCGACGGCGTTCGTGACGTCGAGCGTTTGCTCCATCTCGCACCAGTGTAGGTTGCCTCCGTGGCTAGGAAGTGGTGGACGCTGGTTGCGGTCTGCATCGCGACCTTCATGCTCCTGCTCGACATCACGATCGTGAATGTCGCTCTGCCCGCGATCCAGAACGCGCTCCACGCCTCGTTCTCCGACCTGCAGTGGGTGGTCGACGCCTATGCGCTCGCGCTCGCCACCTGTGTCCTGACGGCCGGCGCTCTCGCGGATCTCTTCGGCCGGAAGCGGCTCTTCCTGCTCGGGATCGCGTTGTTCACCGTCGCCTCGGCGGCGTGCGGGCTCGCCAACGACGCGCTGTTCCTGATCATCGCCCGCGGTGTCCAGGGGATCGGCGGCGCGATGATGTTCGCGACCGCGCTGGCGCTTCTCTCGCAGGAGTTCCACGGGCGGGAGCGCGGGACGGCGTTCGGGCTCTGGGGCGCCGTGATCGGGGCGGCCGTCGCGATCGGCCCACTCGCCGGCGGGATGCTCACGTCGTGGATCTCCTGGCGATGGATCTTCCTCGTCAACATCCCGATCGGCATCGGCGCGATCGTGCTCGGGATGCGCCAGCTGCACGAGTCGAGCGACCCGGAGCACAGCAGGCTCGATCCGCCCGGCCTGATCACGTTCACGATCGGCCTCTTCAGCCTGATCCTCGCGCTGATCGAGGGGAACGACCACGGCTGGACGAGCGGACTGATCATCGTGCTGCTCGTCGTTGCCGTCGTCACGCTCGGCGTGTTCCTGGCGACGCAGGCGCGCGAAGGCGCGACGATGATCGACCTCGCGCTCTTCCGGCGGCCGGCGTTCGTCGGGGCACAGACGACGGCGTTCGCGATCTCGTCGTCGATGTTCGCGATGTTCCTTTACCTCACGCTCTACCTGCAGAACATCCTCGGGCTGTCACCGCTCGAGACCGGCGTGCGCTTCCTGCCGCTCTCCGTGGTCTCGTTCTTCGCGGCTCCATTAGCGGGTCGGCTGATCGGCCACGTGCCGGTACGCGCGCTGCTCGCGTTCGGGCTGGCGTTGAACGCGATCGCGATGTGGACGATGAGCCGCGTCGGCGAGGCATCGCACTGGACCGTGCTGCTACCCGGGTTCATCATCGGGGGCATAGGGATCGGGTTCGTGAACGCGCCGCTCGCGACGACCGCGGTGTCGACGGTCGCAGTGCAGCGCGCCGGCATGGCCTCGGGGATCAACAACACGTTCCGGCAGATCGGGATCGCGACCGGCATCGCCGCACTCGGCGCGATCTTTGCGTCCAAGGTCCCGGACCAGCGCTCGCACGCCGAGTTCGTGCATGGGCTGCACGACATCCTGCTCGTCGGGGCCGGCGTGGCCGCAATCGGTGCCGTTCTCGCCGGCCTGCTCGTGCGGCGGCAGGACTTCGTCGCCTCGGGCCCGCCGCCGCAGGCCGAAGCCGCAGGCTAGGCGAGCTTCTCTCGGAGCATCTGACTGACGGCGGCGCCGTCCGCGCGCCCCGCGATCTGGGGCATGACGTCCTTCATCACGCGCCCCATGTCTCGCATGCTCGTCGCGCCGTTCTCCGCGATCGCGTCGTCGAGGATCCGCTCGAGCTCCTCCTCAGCGAGTGGCTCCGGCATGAACTCCTCGAGGACCGCGAGCTCTGCCTCTTCCTTCACTGCCTGCTCCTCGCGACCGCCGCCGCGGAACGCCTCCGCCGCCTCGATCCGCTTCTTGCGCTCGCGCTGGAGCACCTGAAGCTCCTCGTCCTCGGTGAGCGGCCGCAGCAGATCCTTCTCCGCCGACTTGAGGCTCGCCAGGATCAGGCGCAGGGCATCGCGGCGCGCGGCGTCGCCGGCCCGCATCGCGTCCTTCACGTCGTCTTCGAGCTCTTCGATCAGCGTCACAGCGTTTCTCCCATCGGGCGGCCTCCGAGGATGTGCCAGTGCAGGTGGAACACGGTCTGCCCACCGCCCGGGCCGACGTTGACGATCACGCGGTAGTCCGTCAAGCCCGAAACCGCCGCGGCCTCGGCGACGAAGGCCAGCATCCGCTGCGCCTCGTCGGGCGGGAACTCGGCGACGTCCCGGAACGTATCGACGTGGCGCTCCGGGAGTACGAGCAGATGGACGGGCGCCTGGGGGTTGATGTCGGCGATCGCGACGAACCCCTCTGCGGCGTGCACGGGGTCGGCCTCGCGGACGAGCTTGCAGAACAGGCAGTCCTCACGCGGCCCGGGCAAGAATCCCCTCTTCTGTCACGCGCTCCGCCCGTACCTGGACGAGCTCACCGACAGGCGCATCGACGAGCCACGGTGTGTAGTCGCCGCCGTACCCCCGACCGGGCCGGTCGACCAGCACGACGTCGTCCGTCTTCGTCTGCCACCGCGCCAGGCACAGGTCGTGTGAGAGTGCGCGCAGGCGGGCGCCGCGTTCCTTCTTCTCTTGCGGCGAGACGGGATCTTCGGCGGCGGAGACCGTGCCGGGGCGCGGCGAGTACGGAAACACGTGCACCTTGGTGATCCCCGCGCGCTCGATCGTGGCGAGCGTCGTCGCGAACGCCGATTCGTCCTCGGCAGGGAACCCGACGATGACGTCGCTCGTCAGGTTGAACTCGCCCGCAAGCGGCGCGAGCCGGCGCAGATAGGTGTCGACGGTGTAGCGGCGACCCATCGCCCGAAGCACTCCGTCGTCGCCGGATTGCAGCGGGACGTGCAGATGGCGCCCGACCGTCGGCGTCTCGCGCAGCGCGGCGACGAGCGCGTCGTTCACGTGGTTGATCTCGATCGAGCTGAGCCGAAGGCGCCGGAGCCCGGGCACTGCTCCGGCTTCGCGAACCAGACGTGCGAGGCCGTAACCGGCCGTGCGGTCGCGGAAGCACCCGAGGTTGATGCCGGTGAGGACCACCTCCTGGTGACCTTGCGCGACCCGCCGCTGCACCTCGGCGAGAACGGCTGCCGCGCTGCGGCTGCGCGACGTGCCGCGCACGAGTGGGATCACGCAGAAGTTGCACGAGAACGAGCAGCCGTCCTGGATCTTCACGAAGGCACGTATGCGGTCGACGCGTGCGTCCGCCTGCACGCAGCCGACCGCGCCCACGTCCCCGGCGACGAAGGTCGCAGTCTCCTCCGGCGGCTTCGCCACGACGACGACGTTCCCGGGCAGCCCGGCGAACGCGGTCTCGCTCAGGTTCGCCGCGCATCCGGTGAGGTAGACGCGCGCGTGCGTCCGCGCCGCGCGCGCAGCTGCCTTACGGCTCTTCGCGACCGCCTCGTTCGTCACGCAGCACGTGGAGATGACCGCGACGTCGCCCGCCGGGCTCTCTTCATGCCCGTCGCGCAGCAGTGCCTCACGCGTTTCATGCGCGTCGACGTGCGAGACCTTGCAGCCGAGGAAGTGGACCGTGAACGTCGCCACGGCCGGGATCGTATTCGTTACGTCGCGCGGAAGAGGTCACACGCCCAGCCGTCGAGCGTTCGCCGCGAGACGTGCTCGAAGGCGGGAAGCTGAGGTGTCGATGACACCACATACCCGGAAGTGACGAGCGTCGTGCACTCGATGCGCCGGGTGAGGACCTCGACGGATTCGAGCGAGATGTTCGCGACCACGACGTCTGCGCTCGGCAGGATCTCGTCCGGGGAGACCAGCCGCGCATCGATCGTGACCCCATTCACCGCAGCGTTCGCACGGGTCGCCTCGATCGAGGGAGCCTCGACGTCGACCGCGACGACGGGCGCGAAGCCGAGCAGCGCGGCGGCGACGCTGAGAACACCCGACCCGCAGCCGACGTCGAGCAGCGCCTGCGGCTCGAGCTCCTGCAGGGTGGCGAGGCAAAGCTGCGTCGTCTGGTGTGAGCCCGTTCCGAATGCACGTCCCGGATCGATCACGACCGCGCGCGCGTCGTCGTCCGGTTCCTCCCACGGCGGGCCGACCCAAAGACGCCCCACGCGGACAGGCCGGTGAAACGCGCGCCATTTGTCCTCCCACCCACCGTCGACGTCGGCGGCACGCCCGTTGCCGAAGAACGCCCACATGCGCTCCTCACCGGCAGCATCCGTGTAGGCGACGAGCTCGACTCCGCCGAGGCGCTCGATCTCCTCGAAGCCCTCCGGGAAGAGCTCGAGCATCGTCGCCCGCGCGTCCTCGGCGCGCGCGTGCCCGACTTCGACCGCGATGCGGCGGAGCGAGCTCAGCGGAACGCGCTCTTCAGCTTCTCGAAGAAGCTCTCGTCGTGCTGGTAGGTGTGTTCATCGCTGATCGCGTCGAACTCCTCGAGCAGGCGGCGCTGCTCGTCAGTCAGGTGACGCGGCACAGACACGTTCACCAGCACACGCTGGTCGCCGCGTCCGAAGCCCTGGAGCACGGGCATGCCCTTGTTCTTCAAGACGCGGACCTCACCCGGCTGTACCCCGGGCTGGAGCTCGAGCTCGATCGGGCCGTCGAGCGTCTCGACGGTCGGCGTCGCGCCGAGTGCGGCCTGCACGATCGTCAGGTCGACCTGGGTGTAGATGTCGTTTCCCTCGCGCACGAACCTCGGGTCGGGCTGGACGCGGACGCGCACGTAGACATCGCCGGCACGACCCCCGAGAGCACCCGCGTGCCCTTCGCCCGAAACGCGGATGCGCTGACCGTCGTGGATGCCGGCGGGGACGTCGACGTCGAGCTCGCGGCGCTCGAGTTTCCGGCCCGCGCCGTCGCAGTCGGTGCACGGATGCTCGACGATCTCGCCACGGCCCCGGCAGGTCGGGCACGCCGTCGTGCGGACGAACTCACCGAACACGCTGCGCGAGACCTGCTGCAGGCGTCCGCTGCCGTTGCACCGGTCGCAGCGCACCGGTGTCGTCCCCGGCTCGACGCCGCCGCCGCCGCAGCGCGCACACGTTGCGGCGACGTCGAACGGCACGGCGATGGTGATGCCGCGCGCGGCGTCGGCAAGATCGATCGTGATCTCAGCGCCCACGTCGGCCCCGCGTTGACTACGACCCCCTCGCCCGCCGAACAGGTCGTCTCCGAAGAACGCCGCGAACAGATCGCTGAGCCCGCCCATGTCGAAGTTCGTGGGCGTGAATCCCCCGGAGCGGAGGCCGGCATGTCCGTAGCGGTCGTACAACGCGCGCGTCTCGGTGTTCGACAGCACTTCGTACGCCTCGGTCACCTCGCGGAACCTCACCTCCGCGTCCGGCTCGGTCGAGACGTCGGGATGCAGCTGCCGTGCGAGCCGGCGGAACGCCTTCTTGAGCGCCTGCTCGTCCACCTCTCGGCTGACGCCGAGCAGCTCGTAGTAGTCGCGTTCGGCCATCAGCCGTCCTCGGAGTAGACATCTTCGACGAAGCGCGACAGCTCGGCGGCGGCCGCACGCACCGAGCGCAACGCCTTCTCGTAGTCCATGCGCAACGGACCGAGCAGGCTCACCGAACCGAGCGTCCGGTGCGCGATACCGTACGTCGCGCCGACGAGCGCCAGCTGGTGCAACCCCGGTTGGACGAGCTCCTCGCCCACGCGGGCGAACGGGCGACGCGGATCGAGACGCTCTGCGAGCACGTCGAGCAGAGCCGCGCGCTTCTCGAGCGCCTCCATCAGGCTGCGGTACGCACCGATCTCCTCCGCGCGCATCTCGTCGAGCAGTCCCGCCGTGCCGCCGACGAACAGCTGTCGGTTCTCGTCGGCCGCCTGTTCGAACGCACCGCGGATCGCGTGCAGGAACGCTCGCTCGCGCGGGCGGAGGGTCGGCTCGTCGAAGGCGAGCTTCACCGCACGCGACCCGATTCGCTTCCCGCGGACCCGCTCGACGAGATAGTCGGCCGCCCAGGTCACGAGCCCCGGGTCGACCGGTTCCGAAAAGGCGAAACGCAGGTCGGTGACGCTCCCGGTCGACGCGATCACGACCACGAGCACGACGTCCGGCTGGAGGAGCAGCACCTCGATGTGCCGGACGGTCGCAGCCTCGAGCGGCGGCGCCGACACGAGCGCGAGAAGCCGCGTCACCTGCGAGAGCATTTCCGTCGTCGCCTGCAGCGCCTCCTCGACCTCGGCACGCGCGGCCGGCAGCCCGAGCGGAAACTCGTCGGGGCGCCGCGACTCGGGGCGCTGGAGCAGCTCGTCCACGTAGATCCGGTACCCGGACTCGGTCGGGACGCGGCCGGCCGAGGTGTGCGGGTGCGTCAGCAGCCCGAGCCGCTCGAGCTCCGCGAGTTCGCTGCGGACAGTCGAGGGCGAAACGCCGAGCGCCGAACGCTCGAGGAGGGTCCGCGAACCGACCGGCTGCCCGGTCGCGACGTACTCCTCGACGACGTGGCCAAGGATGTCGCGCTGGCGGTCGGAGAGCAGGATCTGCACGACCTCATGGTAGGCCGCGCGTCAGGCGAGCAGTCGTGCCGTCACGCCGCCCCCGAGGAGGCGCCCGCGAGGAGTGAGCGTCAGCGAGCCCTTCCGGTGGACGGCGAGGCCGCCTTCCGCCAGGCGCTCGAGCGCCGCCGGGTCGACGACGTGCCTGAGCCCCGCCAGCGACAGTGGCTCGTCGAGGCGGAGGCCGAGCATGACGCGCTCCGTCGCCCGCTCGCCCGCCGACAGCGTCTCCAGCCCGCGCTCCGGGCGCTCTCCGCGGGCGTGCGCCGCGAGGTAGCGAGGGAGCGACGGAGCGTTCCGCCAGCGCCGGTTCTCGATTGTGCTGACCGCGCCCACGCCGAGGCCGAGGTAGTCGTGCCCGAGCCAGTAGCCGAGGTTGTGGCGCGCGCGCAGGTCCCGCCCGCCCGCGCGGTCGGGAAGCCGGCAGAAGTTCGCCGTCTCGTACCAGCGATACCCGGCGGCGGTCAGCCGCGCGACGACCAGCTCGATGTACGACTCCAGCTCATCGGCCTGAAGCGCGAGCGTCGCTCCGTGGGCGTGCGTGAAGCGAGTGCCTGGTTTCGCTTCCAGCTCGTACGCGGAGATGTGCTCCGGCTCCAGGGCGAGTGCCTCGTCGAGGTCGCGTGCGAGGTCGGCGGGGGCCTGGCCCGGGATGCCGTAGATGAGATCGAGCGATCTGTTGCCAATTCCGGCATCACGTAGACGATGCAGGGCGAGCCGGACGTCCTCGGGCCGCGCACGGCGATCGAGCACGTCCAAAAGGGCGGTGTTGAACGTTTGTGCGCCGATCGACACGCGATCGACACGGTTCCGCGCCAGAAGCGCGGCAAGTTCGGGTGTGACCGTCTCCGGATTCGCCTCGACCGTCACCTCGCGCGCCGGCGGGAGGGCGGCGAGCAGCCGCTCGAGCTCGTCCGGCGCGGTCAGCGTCGGCGTGCCCCCGCCGAGGTAGATGCTCTCCAGGTCGGGCGCGAGCAGACGGCCTTCGAGCTCGAGCTCGCCGAGGAGCGCATCGACGTAGGCGCCGTGGAGGTCTGCGTGCCCGACCACGGTGACGAAGTCGCAATAGCCGCAGCGCGACGCGCAGAACGGAAGATGAACGTAGAGGTGCCGAGCGCCGTCGCGCACGTCAGCCCTTGGCGACGTCGTTCAGGTTGAGGACGGCCAGGAACGCCTCCTGGGGCACCTCGACGCCGCCGACCTGCTTCATCCGCTTCTTCCCCGCCTTTTGCTTCTCGAGCAGCTTCCGCTTGCGGGTGATGTCCCCGCCGTAGCACTTCGCGAGCACGTCCTTGCGGCGTGCCTTGACCGTCTCGCGGGCGATGACTCGTGCACCGACCGTAGCCTGGATCGCGACGTCGAACATCTGGCGCGGGATCTCTTCGCGCAGCTTCTCGACGAGCGCCTTCCCACGCTCGTACGCGAAATCGCGATGCAGGATCAGCGAGAGCGCGTCGACCGGCTCGCCGCCGACGAGGATGTCGACCCGCGCAAGGTTCCCGGGGCGGAAGCCGGCCAGGTCGTAGTCGAAGCTCGCATAGCCCCGCGTCCGGGACTTCAGCTGGTCGTAGTAGTCCAGGACGATCTCTGCGAGTGGTAGTTCGTAGGTGAGATGGACGCGCTGCTCCGAGAGGTACTCGAGGTGGTCGAACCGGCCGCGTCGGTCGTTGCACAGCTCCATCACCTGACCGACGAACTCCTTCGGGACGATGATCGACGCCTTGATGTACGGCTCCTCGACCTCGTCGAATGCGTCGGGCAGGTCAGCCGGGGTATGCACCTCGACCCACTCGCCGTTCACCGGCTTGACGCGGTAGGCGACGTTCGGCGCGGTGACGAGCAGGTCGAGGTCGAATTCGCGTTCGAGCCGCTCGCGAACGATCTCCATGTGCAGGAGACCGAGGAAGCCGCAACGGAAGCCGAAGCCGAGCGCCTGCGACGTCTCTGGCTCGTAGAAGAGCGCCGCGTCGTTCAGCTTCAGCTTCTCGAGCGCGTCGCGAAGCTCCGGGTAGTCGTCCGAGTCGGTCGGGAAGAGCCCCGCAAACACCATCGGCTTGACGTCCTTGTAGCCCGGCAGGGGTGCCGTGGCTGCACGCTTCTCGGCGGTGAGCGTGTCGCCGACGCGCAACTCCGACACGTCCTTCAACCCGGTGATCACGTACCCGACCTCGCCTGCCTGCAGCTCCGGCACAGGACGCATCGCAGGTGACATGAAGCCGATCTCTTGCGCCTCGAAGCGCGTGCCGAGCGCCATCGCGCGCAGGTGCTCGCGCGGCCGGAACACGCCGTCGACGACGCGGACGAATGCGACCACGCCGCGGTATTGGTCGTACGACGAGTCGAAGATGAGCGCACGCGGGGGCGCGTCAGGAGCTCCGGCAGGTGCCGGTATGCGCTCGACGATCGCATCGAGCACTGCATCGACGCCCTGCCCCGTCTTCGCCGAGATGCGCAGAACGTTGCCTGCGTCGTCGCCGATGAGATCCGCGACTTCCGCCGCCGCACCGTCCGGATCTGCCTGCGGTAGGTCGATCTTGTTGACGACGGGCACGATCTCGAGGTTGTTCTCGATCGCGAGATACGCGTTCGCGAGCGTCTGCGCCTCGATCCCCTGCGCAGCGTCGACGACGAGTAGCGCACCTTCGCAAGCCTGTAGCGAGCGCGAGACCTCATAGGTGAAGTCGACATGACCGGGTGTGTCGATCAGGTTCAGCTCGTGACCTTTCCAGTGGACACGCACGGCCTGCGCCTTGATCGTGATGCCGCGTTCACGCTCGAGCTCCATCGAATCGAGCATCTGATCGCGCATCTCGCGCGCGGAGACCGTGTCCGTGAGCTGGAGGATGCGATCGGCGAGCGTCGACTTGCCGTGGTCGATGTGCGCGATGATCGAGAAGTTGCGGATGTGCGACTGGTCCATGGTTTCTAGCCGCGCGCGGCGCGGGTTCGCAAGGAGAGTAGCGCCTGCATCTCGCGCACTGAGAGCGCGCGACAGGCGATCGCGTAGGCGGCAATCGAGGCGACGAGGGCGGTACCGAGCGACACGACCTGGCCGCCGAATGATCGGCCGAGCGCCGCATCGAGCGGATCCCACACGGCGAACGCGACGGCGGCGACGACGGCCGACGCGGCGGTGATGCGGATCGTGGAGGCGACGATCTCGCCGCCGTCGATCCGGCCGATCCGCTTGCGCAGAAGGACGAGGAGCGCGGCCGCGCCGACGACGTTGCACACCGCCGTCGAGAGCGGGATCCCCCACGTGCCGAACCGGTAGAAGAGCGCGTCGAGAATGGCGTTCAGCGCGAGGTTGCCGAGCGCCACCGTCGTCGGGATCCAGTTCGACTGCAGGCTGAAGAAGGCGCGGTTCAGCATCAGCATCGCCCCGTTGAAGACGAGTCCCGCGCTGAACGCCGCGAGCGCTCCGGCGACGACCGGCGTCTGCACGGGATGCCACGCACCACGCTGGAAGAGGATCCGGATGATCGGCTCGGCGAGCACGGCGCTGAAGGCGGCGGCGGGGATCAGGAGGAATGCGATCTGCCGCAAGCCCATGGACACCGTGCGACGGAACCCATCCATGTCGCGGCGTGTCGAGAAGCGCGACAGGGCGGGGAAGAGGACGGTCGCGACCGCAACGGAGAACATCCCCTGCGGGAGCATGTAGACGAGGAACGCCTTGTTGATCGCGGTGGGCGCGAGGTTCTTGTCGATGAAGCGGGACGCGAAGAACGCGTCGATCACCGCGTTGACGTTGATCAGGCCGAGCCCGAGGGTCACCGGCAGCATCAGCTTGAACACGCGCGCGACGGCGGGGTCCCGCCAGTCGAGAACGAGCTGGAGCCGGCCGTCGCGGCCGCGGAGCCACGGCATCGGCAAGAACAGCTGCACGAGCGTCGCGACGAGGATCGCCACCGCGTAGACGTACAGCTTTGCGCTCTCCCCGCTCACGTGCGGGACGCCGAGTGCGAGGCCGAGGATGATGGCCACGTTCCAGAACACCGGAGACAGTGCCGGGACGGTGAAATGGTCGTAGCTGTTGAGGATCCCGACGACGATCCCGGAAACCCCGAGCAGAGCGACGAGTGGAAAGAGGACGCGCGCGAGCCCGGCGGCGAGGTTCTGATCGGGCGCGTGGAACGGAGAGATGACGAGCGGCGCCACGAGGATGAAGAGCGCAGACAGAGCGGTGAGCCCGAGGAGCATCAGCCAGAAGAGCGTCGATGCGACGCGCCAGGCCCGCTTCTTTTCTCCTTTCTCGAGCAGCTCGCTGAACACCGGGACGAACGCCGACGAGAGCGCCGCGTCCGCGACGAGCGCCCGAACGAGGTTCGGGATCTGGAACGCGACGGTGAAGTTGTTGATCGGCCCGGCGGCGCCGAAGTAGTAGCCCGCGACCATCTCGCGGACGAGCCCGAGCACGCGGGAGAGCCCGGTGGCGACACCGAAGATGGCCGCCGACATGCCGAGCCTGCGCCGCGGGGCCTCGCCCGAAGCCGCGCTCGGATCAGTGGATGCGAACGCCGGGGTCGTGTCGTCGGCCACTGGGCGAGACGTTACTCTGGTACCCTGATCGCGCCCGCTGGTGCGGGCTTTTCTCTGGCATGCCGAACATCAAGCAGCAGAAGAAGCGGGTCCGGATCGCCGCCGAGGAGCGTCTCGAGAACCTCCGCTACCGCTCGACAATCAAGACGCTGACGAAGCGTCTCGCGACCGCCGCCGACGGCGGCGACACCGCAGCCGTCGAGACCGAGCACCGGGAGCTCGTGAAGCTGATCGACCGCGCAGTCTCCCGCGGCGCGCTCCACCGGAACGCCGCCGCGCGCAAGAAGTCGCAGGCGGCCAGACTCGCCGCCGGCCCGACCTCCTAGTTCACGCCGCCCGCGGCTCCGTGATCTCGACCAGCGCGCGCTCGAGCTCCAGCTCGTTCGCGAGCCGGGAGCCTCCCTTCAGCGCGTGGTCGAGCGCTGCGAGGCGGATGAGCGCCGCATCGAGTTCACCCGCACTGAAGTTTCGGACCTGCGCATAGAGCTTCTGCGCGGGGAACGGCTTGACGCCCAACTTCGAAGCTGCGTCGGCAGACGACACGCCGGCCGCTTCGAGACGATGCGCCTGGCGTGCGCGTCGCAGGTGGTTCGTCAGGCTGCCGACCAGGCGCGGGATCGTGCGCGACACGGGATCGCCGGTCCGGTCGAGCATCCGTTCCGCGGCGCGCAGGACCCCGCCGACGTCACGTGCACCCCACGCGTCGGTCAGGTTCCAGGGCGGCGACTCCGCGCGCGGCGCGACGAGCAGGTCGACGTTCGCGTCCGTGATCTCCTCCCCGTCGGCCCAGGTCGCGAGCTTCTCGACCTCGCCCGCAAGCTCGTAGAGGTCGTCGCCGACTAGCTCGGCGAGACGACGACAGGCGCCGGGCTCCACTTTGGCACCGTGCACCGCGAACTGGTCGGCGATCCACTTGTGGATCGCGCGCGTCTGGACGTCCCAGATGAGGACGTCCCCGGTCCCCGCGACTGCCTTGCCGAGCGGCGAGTCCTTCTTCAGCTCGCCGCCGACGAGCGCGAGCGTCGTCCCGGGCGCCGGCGATTTGAGGTATTCGGCGATCGACTTCGCGTCCGGCGCCTTCCACGCCTCGACGTTCTCGAACACCACGAGCCGTGCGCCCGAGCCGAAGAGGCCGAGCGCGTTGCACGCGGCGACCGCATCCTCCCCGGTCGCCTCGGCCGCATCGTGCACCTCGACGGCGTCGGAGTCGAAGCGGCCACGCAATCGCGCAACCGCGCGGTCGACCTTCGGGCGATCGCCGCCTGCGATCAGGTACACCGGCTTCAGGTCGTCGGGCATCGCTTGCAAGGATAAGCCGATGATGCGGATCGAGCGCCATGACGACCCGGCCCGGTTCTTCGCGCTCGTGGCGCCGTTCCTCGAGCGCCGCGAGGCGGAGCACAACCTGCAGCTCGGCTTCCGGGCCCGGCTGGAGGGCGACCGCCACGCGTACGGGCCCGAGGAGCCGTTGCTCTACGCCGCGTTCGACGACGCGGGAGATGTGGCGGCCGTAGCGACGCAGACGCCGCCGTTCGGGCTCGTGCTGTCGGCGGTTGACGACCCGGCGATCGTCCGCGTGCTCGCGGATCGACTGGCGGCGGACGGAGCGACGCTCCCCACCGCGAGCGGGCCCGTCGCGGCCGCCCGGGTGTTCGCCGAGCGCTGGGCGAGCATGACCGGAGCGGTGCCGTCGGTGCAGGCCGAGGAACGGATCTACGAGGCCGATGCCGTCGTGCACCCGGAGGGCGTCGCCGGCGCGATACGACCGTACGCCGCAGGCGACCGCTTGCTCGTGCTCGACTGGATGCGGGCGTTCTTCGACGAGGCGCTGCCCGGCTCGCCGGAGGCTCAAGTAGAGCGCTTCGTCGACGACCGCGCCGCGGGGATCGGGTCGCTCGTCCTCTGGGAGGACGACGGCCGCGTCCTTTCGCTCGCCGGGCACGCCGGCGAGACGCCGAACGGCTTCCGCGTCGGCCCCGTCTACACGCCGCCCGAACTGCGTGGCCACGGGTACGCGTCGGCGCTGACCGCTGCGCTCACCGGGCAACTCCTGGAGCGACGGCGGTTCTGCTTCCTCTACACCGATCTCGCGAATCCGACGTCGAACTCGATCTACCAGCGAATCGGCTACCGGCCCGTCACGGACATCACCCTTTGGCGCTTTGCCGAAGCCGGCGCCAGCTGAGCCCGGCACCGCCGATCGCCGCCGCCGCCGCAACCGCCGCGGCTCGCCCGGACACCTGCGCTGCGGGCAGCGCAGACACCGCGCGGGCGCACGTCTCGATGTAGACGGCGACCCAGCCGTTCGCCCAGGCGAGCACGACTGCGCCGCTCGGCGCGAACGGCGCGATCGCGGCACCGGCGAACGCAAGCGCGAGGAGTACCGGCACCGCGGGCTCGACCAACGCGTTCGCGATCACGCCGTAGAGCGGGACCCGGCCGAACTCGAGCCACAGGATCGGCGCCGTCACGAGCGTGCAGGCTGCGGAAATCGCGATCGCGGTGCGCAGCCAGCCCGGCATCGGATATCCGTCGAGCACGCGAAGGAACGGCCCGCCGAGAACGAAGATCGCCGCGACGGCGCCGAACGAGAGCTGAAAGCCCGCGTCGAAGAGCGCGTATGGGTTCCACGCAAGGAGCACGCAGGCGGCGACGAGCAGCAGGTGCCACGCGTCGCGCAGACGACCGACGAGCCAGGCCACCGACACCGCGGCGCCCGCGATCGCCGCTCGGATCACCGAGGGTTGCGGTCCGACGGCGAGCACGTACGCGCCGATCGCGGCGAGCGCACCGACATGTCCCCAGACACGACCGATACCGAGCGCAACGGCGAGTGCGAGGACGCCGGTCGCGAGTAGCACGACGTTCTGGCCCGACACGGCGAGCAGGTGGTAGAGCCCGGAACGGCGGAACGCCTGCTTGGAGCCGTCGGACAGGTCGCCGTCGTCGCCGAGCAGCACTCCTTCGACGAGCGCGCGTCGCTCTCCCGTGAGCCCGGGCGAGGACGAGCGCCGAAGCCACCGCCGGAGCCGATCGGCGACGCCGCCGACCCCTGCTCGCCGACCGACGACGTGCCATTCGTCCACGTGGAGGACCACGTGCACTCCTTGTCGGCGCAGCCAGGTGCGCTCGTCGAAGCCGTGCTCCGGCCCACGCGGCGCCTTGATGACCGCGAGGATGCTCAGCCGCGCTCCCTGAGGCGGTGCTCGCCCGAGCGGAAGCTCGAGCTCGACCCGCTCACCGCGCGTCCGCGCCATCTGGCGGAGGTCGAATGCACCGTGCCGCGCCTCGGCAGTGGTGAC
>Ga0308175_100001316_pt1 | contig 16800 bp, 27 predicted proteins | sample PhyCR1_3_FD_203893 | JGI IMG/M metagenome (GOLD analysis project Ga0308175, IMG submission 203893) | Soil microbial communities from UC Gill Tract Community Farm, Albany, California, United States - DLSLS.C.R1 | ecosystem: Environmental > Terrestrial > Soil > Agricultural land | place: USA...
CGCGACGCGGCGAACCCGAGACGGTAGACCACGTTGTCGAGCCGCGTCTCGAGCATGCGCAGCAGGTTGTCGCCGGTGATGCCGCCCTGCTTGTTCGCCTTCTCGTAGTACGTCCGGAACTGCGTCTCCAGCAGGCCGTAATACCTGCGTGCCTTCTGCTTCTCGCGCAGCTGCAGCAGGTACTCGCTCTGCTTGATGCGGCCGCGGCCGTGCTCGCCCGGCGGATACGACCTGCGCTCGATCGCACACTTCTCGGTCAGGCAGCGCTCGCCCTTCAGGAAGAGCTTGATGCCCTCCCGGCGGCACTGCTTGCACTTCGGGGAACGATCTCTGGCCACTACACCCGCCTCCGCTTCTTCTGGCGGACGCCGTTGTGTGCCTGCGGCGAGACGTCCTTCACTCCGAGAATCTCCAGGCCCGCGGCCTGCAGCGAGCGGATCGCCGTCTCGCGGCCCGAGCCCGGGCCCTTGACGAACACCTCGACCTTCTGCAAGCCGTGTTCCATCCCCTTGCGCGCGGCGGCGTCGGCGGTCACCTGCGCCGCGAACGGCGTCGACTTGCGCGAGCCCTTGAACCCGGCGGAGCCGGCGGACTCCCACACGATCACGTTGCCGTCCTTGTCGGTGAGGGCGACGATCGTGTTGTTGAACGACGTCTTGATGTGCGCCTGCCCGATCGCGATGTTCTTGCGGACGCGGCGGCGCGTGCGGCCGCGGGTTGCTGCGGCTCTCCTTGGCGGCGCCACTACTTCGCCTTCTTTCCGCGACCGACGGTCTTCTTGGGGCCCTTGCGCGTGCGCGCATTCGTCTTCGTGCGCTGGCCGCGTGCCGGCAGGTTGCGCCGGTGGCGCATGCCGCGGTAGGCGCCGATCTCGGACAGGCGCTTGATCGCCTGGGTGCGCTCGCGGCGCAGGTCGCCCTCGACCTGGTGGTTCGTGTCGATGTAGTCGCGGAGCTTCGCGACCTCGTCCTCGGTCAGATCACGGACCTTCGTGTCGCGCGACAGGCCGAGCGCGTCGCAGATCTGCTGCGCCGTCGGCTGGCCGATGCCGAAGATGTAGGTGAGCCCGATCTCGAGCCGCTTCTGGTTCGGCAGGTTGACGCCTGCAATACGTGCCATGTGCCTGATTTACCCCTGACGCTGCTTGTGGCGAGGATTGGTGCAGATGACCATGGTGCGCCCGTGCCGCTTGATCACGCGGCAGCGCTCGCACATGGGTTTCACTGAAGGTCTGACTTTCATCGAGAGTTCCTAAGGGCGGGTGATCGCGCACACCGGCAAACGCCTCGCAGCGCGGGTCGTCATGGTACCAGAACCCCTGAATCGGTCAGGATCCTGGGGCCGGCGGCCGTCACGGCCACCGTGTGCTCGAAATGGGCCGAGAGCGACCCGTCGGAGGCCGAGATCGACCAGTCGTCGTCGTGGACGTAGACATCCGCGGCGCCGGCCGTGATCATCGGCTCGATTGCGATCGTCATCCCCTCCACGAGCTCCGGCCCGCGATAGGAGGAGACGAAGTTCGGCACCTGCGGGTCCTCGTGCATCGAGCGGCCGACGCCGTGGCCGACGAGGCTCCGGATGACGCTGAAGCCGGCCGCCTCCGTGACCGACTGCACCGCCTGGGAGATGTCTCCGATCGAATGGCCGGCCTGGGCCTGCTCGATGCCGGCGTAGAGCGCGGCCTCGCAGGTGTCGAGGAGGCGCTGCGCGTCGGCCGAGATCTCACCGACCGGGAACGTCCACGCGGAGTCCGCGACGAAGTCGTCGAGCGTCACCCCCACGTCGACCGAGAGGATGTCGCCGCTCTCGAGCTTCGTCTTGCCGGGAATGCCGTGGACGACCATCGAGTTCGGCGAGAGGCACGTCGCAGCGGGATAGCCCTTGTACCCCTTGAAGGTCGGCTCGCCGCCGTGAGAACGGATGAACTCGTCGGCGATCGCGTCCAGCTCACCCGTCGTGATGCCCGGCTGGATGTGCTCCTCGAGCAGCGCAAGCGTCTGCGCGACGACCGAGCCGGCGCGCGCCATCGTCTCGATCTCCTGCTGGGACTTGCGGATGATCACGTGACCACCTGGAGGGAGTCGGAGATCTCCGCCCACACCTCTTCGATCGACCGCTCCGCGTGCAGCGGGACGAGCCGTCCGGTCGCGCGGTAGTGCTCGACGACCGGCTCGGTCTCCGCGTGGTAGGTCGCGAGCCTCGTGGCGATCGCCTTCGGCGTGTCGTCCGCACGGCCCTCGATGCTCGCGCGCTCGAGCGCTCGCGCCGTGCCGACCTCGTCGGGTACGTCGAAGAAGAAGATCGCGTCGAGCGTACGGCCGATGCCGGCAAGCATTGCATCGAGCGCCTCCGCCTGCGCGAGGTTGCGCGGGAACCCGTCGAGCACGAAGCCGTCGGCAGCGTCCGGCCGCGACAGCCGCTCCTCGATCATCGCGATCGTCAGGTCGTCGGGCACGAGCTGCCCGGAGGCCATGATCTCACCGACCCGCTTGCCGAACTGCGTGCCTTCGGCCTGCGCCGCGCGGAACATGTCGCCGGTCGAGACGTGGGGAATGCCGTGCTCGGTGGAGATGCGCTTCGCCTGGGTGCCCTTCCCCGCCCCCTGCGGGCCAAGAACCAGCAGGTTCACCGCAGAAAGCCCTCGTAGGAGCGCATCATCATCTGCGACTCCATCTGGCGCATCGTGTCGAGCGCGACACCGACCACGATCAGCACCGAGGTGCCGCCGAGGGCGCGCGAGGTGGCCTGTGAGAACCCGAAGTTGTTGATGAAGACCGACGGCAGCACGGCGACGACGGCGAGGAAGAGCGAGCCTGGCAGGGTCAGCCGGGTGAGGACGCGGTCGAGGTACTGCGCGGTCGGCGGGCCCGGCCGGATGCCCGGGATGTAGCCGCCGTACTTGCGCAGGTTGTCGGCCTGGTCGACAGGGTTGAACTGCACCGCCGTGTAGAAGTAGGTGAAGACGATGATCAGCGCCGCCTCCACGCCGAGATACGTCCAGGAGGTCGGCGAGAAATGCGTGTTGATGAACGTCTGCGAGGCGGGCGCGAACGACGAGATGGTCTGCGGCAGGGCGAGCAGCGCGGCGGCGAAGATGACCGGGATGACGCCCGCCATGTTCACGCGCAGCGGCATGTAGGTCGATCCTCCCCCGGTCTGCCGGCGCCCCATCATCTGCTTCGCGTACTGGATCGGGATCTTCCGCTGCCCTTCCTGCACGAAGACGACCGCGACGACGACGCCGAGGCCGATCAGCGGGAAGAAGAGCTTCTCCATCGGCCCGCCGTTGATCCAGGCGTTGATGCCCTGCGGCGCCGAGGTGAGGATCGACGCGAAGATCAGCAGCGAGATGCCGTTGCCGATGCCGCGCTTCGTGATCAGCTCGCCGAGCCACATGAGGAGCGTCGTGCCGGCGGTCAACGTGACCACGATCAGCACGAGGCGGCCGGGGTTCGCGGGCAGCGCGCCCTGCTGGTGGAAGAGGTACGCGTAGCCGGCCGACTGCGCCGCCGCGAGGGCCACCGTCAGGTAGCGCGTGTACTGGTTGATCTTGGCGTAGCCCGACTCGCCTTCCTTCTGCAGCTGCTCGAGCGACGGGATGACGACCGTCAGGAGCTGCAGGATGATCGACGCCGTGACGTACGGCATGATCCCGAGCGCGAAGATGGAGAAGCGCGACAGGGCCGAGCCGGAGAACAGGTTCAGGAGGCCGAGCAGCGAGCCCCCCTTGCCGTTGAAGAAGTTCGTGATCTGGGCCGAGTCGACGCCCGGAGCGGGCATGAACGAGCCGAGGCGATACGCCGCCAGGATCGCCGCGGTGAAGAGGAGCCGGCGCCGAAGCTCCGGGACCCGCCACGCGTTGGCGAGCCAGGAGAGCACTACTCCTCGCTTTCCGCGGTCTGCTCGGGCGCGGTCTCTGCGTCGGTGCCCTTCGTCCTGCCCTCCGGGCGCCGCTTCAGGTTCTTCTGCTTACGCGCCTTCGGCTCCTTGAGGAGCGTCAGGGTGCCGCCCGCGGCCTCGACCTTGTCACGCGCGGTCGCAGACGCGGCGTGGACCGTGATCGTCAGCTTCTTCGAGAGGTCGCCGATGCCGAGCAGCTTCACGTCCTTGCGGATCGAGCGGATCAGGCCCTTCGCCTTCAGCGCCTCGGGCGTGACCTCCTCGCCGGCCTCGAAGCGCGCCTCGAGGTCGCGCAGGTTGACCGGCTGCGCGTACGTGCGGAACGGCCCGACCGGCATCGCGTCGGCGGACGTGTTACCGCGCAGCTTCGCGGTGCGCATGTACAGGGGCATCTGCCCACCCGCGAATCCGGCGCGCGACGCGTGCGAGCCTGCGCGCGACTTCTGGCCCTTGATGCCGCGGCCGGAGTAGCGCCCCTTGCCGGAGCCGAGGCCGCGGCCGACGCGCTTTTTGTCCTTGCGCGGCTGCGCAGGCTGGAGGTTCGACAGATTCAGGTCACCGGCCATTACTTGGACTCCTCGACGCTCACGAGATGACGCACCTTGCGCAGCATGCCTGCGAGCACCGGCGAGTCGTCGATCTCGTTCGTCTTGCCGATCCGCCCGAGGCCGAGCGCGCGCAGGGTGCCGCGGTGCCGCTCGGACTGGCCGATCTGGCTACGCACCTGCGTCAACTTCAACCTGGCCATCTGCGCTCACCTCCTCGTCCTCTGCGGGCGCCCGGTAGGGAAGCACGTCGCTGACCGACTTGCCGCGTGCCTTGGCGACTTCCTCCGGGCGGCGCAGCTGGCGGAGCGCCTGCTCGGCGGCCTTTAGCATGTTGATCGGGTTCGTCGTGCCGAGTGACTTCGCGAGCACGTCGCGGATGCCTCCGAGCTCGAGCACGGCGCGCACGCCGCCGCCGGCGATCACGCCGGTGCCGGGCGAGGCGGGGCGCAGGAGCACGCGGGCAGCGTCGAACCGGCCGAGCGACTCGTGCGTGATCGTCTGACCGTGCTTCGGCACGGTGAAGAGGTTCTTCTTCGCATCGTCGACCGCCTTCGAGATCGCGAGCGGTACCTCGCGCGCCTTCCCGTAGCCGACGCCGACGCGGTCGACCTCGTCGCCGACGACGACGAGCGCCGTGAACGAGAACCGGCGACCGCCTTTCACGACCTTTGCGACGCGGTTGATCTCGACCACGCGCTCCTTGAGCTCTCTGCTCTCCTGGACGTCGATCGCCATCAGAATTTCAGTCCTCCTTCGCGCGCGCCGTCGGCGAGCGCCTTGACGCGACCGTGATACAGGTACCCGCCGCGGTCGAAGACCACGGTCTCGACGCCGGCCTTCTTCGCAGCGGCGGCGAGGCGCTTGCCCACCTCGGCTGCCTGCTCCGTCTTTCCGCCCTTGAACGTCTTCGGAAGCTCGAGCCACGACGAAGCCGCGAGCGTGCGTCCGGCGTCGTCGTCGACGAGCTGGGCGAAGATGCCGCGGTTCGACCGGAACACGAGCAGACGCGGGCGCTCGGCACTGCCGCGGACCTTGCCGCGCACGCGACGGTGGCGCCGCAGGCGGCCTTCGCGAACAGTGACGGTGCTCATGCGCGCTTCCCGACCTTCCGGCGAACCTGCTCGCCCTCGTAGCGGATGCCCTTGCCCTTGTACGGCTCGGGCGGGCGGACCTTGCGAATCTCGGCGGCTGTCTGGCCGACCATCTGCTTGTCGATCCCGCGCACGACGACCTGCGTCGGCACCGGCACCTCGAACTCGATTCCCTGGCGCGGCTTGATCTTCACGGAGTGCGAGTAGCCGACCTGCAGCTCGAGATCGGTGCCGGAGAGCGCGGCGCGATAGCCGACGCCCTGGATCTCGAGCCGCTTCTCGAACCCCTGCGTGACGCCCTCGACCATGTTCGCGATCAGCGTGCGCGTCAGGCCGTGCAGCGCGCGATCCTCCCCGCGCTCGGTCGGACGCGAGACGGTGACGGTCCCGTCCTCCTGCGCGATCTGCATGCGCTGCGGGACGACCTGGCGCAGCTCGCCCTTCGGCCCGGACACGGACGCGGCCGGGGTCGACCGAGACGATCACGCCGGCGGGGACTTCGATGGGACGTTTTCCGATACGGGACATGTGCGGTTACCAGACGTAGCAGATGACTTCGCCGCCGATGCCCTCGGCCTCGGCGGTGCGGCTCGTGACGACGCCGCGTGAGGTGGACATGATCGCGATCCCCATGCCGCCGAGCACCCGCTGGCGCCGGTCCTTGCCGGCGTAGATGCGCCGCCCGGGCTTGGACACGCGCTTCAGGCCCGAGAGGACGCGTTCGCGGCCGCGGCCGTACTTCAGCTCGACGACGAGCGTCGGATGCTTGCCGGCATCGGACACATGGAAGTCGCGGATGTAGCCCTCCTCCTTGAGGATGCGGGCGATCTCGACCTTGAGCTTGGAATTGGGCATCTCGGCGCGGTCGTGCAGCGCCTTGTTGGCGTTGCGGATGCGCGTGAGCATGTCTGCGACGGGATCGGTGAGCACGTCTTCCTCCTACCAGGAGCTCTTGGTCATGCCCGGGATGACGCCCTGGTGGGCGAGCTCCCGCAGGCAGATACGACAGAGCCCGAACTTCTTGAACACCGCACGCGGACGGCCGCAGCGGTTGCAGCGGGTGTAGTTGCGGACCTTGAACTTCGACGGCCTCGCGGCCTTCACTCTCAGAGACTTCTTCGCCATCCCTACCTCTCGCTTCCGGCCTGCGCGAACGGGAGGCCGAGCGCCGTCAGCAGCGCGCGCGCCTGGTCGTCCGTCGTCGCGGTCGTCGTGATCGCGACGTCGAGTCCGCGGATCTGGTTGATGCTGTCGTAGTCGATCTCAGGGAAGATGATCTGCTCGCGGATGCCGAGCGAGTAGTTGCCGCGGCCGTCGAACGAGTCGGGGCTGAGCCCGCGGAAGTCGCGGATGCGCGGGAGCGCGATCGAGACGAGCCGGTCGAGGAACTCCCACATGCGATCGCCGCGCAACGTGACCTTGACGCCGATCGGCATCCCTTCGCGGATCTTGAACTGCGCGATCGACTTCCGCGCCTTGCGCACCTGCGCGCGCTGGCCTGCGATGGTGGTCAGCTCCTCGAGCGCCGCATCGATCTGCTTGGCGTCGGTCTTGCCCTCGCCGACGCCCATGTTGAGCGTGATCTTCTCGATCGTCGGCGACTGCATGATCGACTCGAGCTCGAGCTGGTCGCGCAGCTCCGCGCGGAGCTCGTCGTTGTAGCGCTGCTTGACGCGCGGCACGTAGGTCTCCGTCGTCGCCATCACTTGTCGATCTCCTGGCCGCAGCCGTCGCGCTTGCAGACGCGCACCTTGACCTGGTCGCCGCTCTTCGCCTCCTTGAAGCGGTAGCCGACGCGCGTGGGCAGCTTGCACGTCGGGCAGACGAGCATGACGTTCGACACCGCTACCGCTGCGGGGATCTCGATGCGTCCGCCCGGAGCGATCTGCGTGCCGCCCATGCGCGACGCGTCGCGGATCGGCTTCGGCTTCTGGTGCTTCGTCATGACGTTGAGGTTCTCGACGACGACCTTCCCGTCGCGCGGGCGCGCGTCGAGGATCCGCCCCTGCTTGCCGCGGTCCTTGCCGGTGAGCATCTGGACGGTGTCGCCCTTCCTCAATTTCAATGCGGTTGTCATCTCTCTCAGAGCACCTCGGGTGCAAGGCTGACGATCTTCATGAAGTTCTTCTCACGCAGCTCGCGGGCGACCGGCCCGAAGATGCGCGTCCCGCGGGGGTTGCGCTGTGCGTCGATGATCACCGCCGCGTTCTCGTCGAACGCGATCAGCGTTCCGTCGTCGCGTCCGAAGGGCTTCTTCGTGCGCACGACGACGGCCTTCACCACCTCACCCTTCTTGACCGTGCCCTGCGGGGCCGCGGCCTTGACGGTGGCCGTGATGATGTCGCCGACACGCGCGTAGCGGCGCCTCGAGCCGCCCGCAACGCGGATGCAGAGTAGCTCACGCGCACCCGTGTTGTCGGCCACCTTGAGACGCGATTCCTGCTGGATCATTAGCGCGCCTTCTCCACGATCTCGGCGAGGCGCCAGCGCTTCGTCTTCGAGAGCGGCCGCGTCTCGACGATCCGCACCGTGTCGCCGATGCCGGCCTGGTTCGACTCGTCGTGCGCGTGGAACTTGACGCTGCGGCGCACGACCTTGCGGTAGCGCGGATGGCTCCGGATCACGTCGACCTTGACGACGATCGTCTTGTCGCCCTTGTCGGAGACGACGACCCCGCGACGCTCCTGGTGCCGGCCGAGCTCGGGCTCCGGTGCGGCGGTGCGGGTGATCGGCTTGCGGGTCGCGGGCTTCTCGCGCACGATCTTCGTGCGCGTGCGGCGGAGCGAGCGCGGGACGTGGCGCTGCGACTTCGACGGCTTCGCAGGCGCTTCCGGTTCAGCAGCAGCCTCCGGCTCGGCAGGCGCTTCGGCCTCCGGCTCGGCAGGTGCTTCTTCGGCCTCCGGCTCGGCAGGTGCTTCTTCGGCCTCCGGCTCGGCAGGTGCTTCTTCGGCCGGCGTCTCCACAGGGGTGTCTGACACCTCTTCCACCGGGGCAGCCTCGTCGACCGTCTCGGTGGTGTCGGGCACCTGCTCTTCGGTTGTCTCGTTCTTCTCTTCGTCCGCCATCTAGCTCTGCACTTTCTGCTTCGTGGAGTTTCGCTCGTGCTGGGTCGTCAGGATCCGTGCGATCTCCCGCTTCGCGAGCTTCAGGCGCGAGGTTCCCTCGAGCGCGCCCGTCGCCGCCTGGAAACGGAGGTTGAAGAGCTCCTGCCGCGTGTCCGCGAGCCGGTGCTCGAGCTCTTCGTCGGTCAGGTCGCGCAGGTCTCTAGCCCGCAAAGAGATCACCACCCTCACGTGCCACGAACTTCGACTTGATCGGGAGCTTCTGCGCCGCAAGGCGAAGCGCTTCCTTCGCAAGCGGCTCCGGCACGCCGGCCAGCTCGAACATCACGCGCCCGGGCTTGACCACGCACACCCAGCCTTCGGGGGAGCCCTTGCCCTTGCCCATACGGGTCTCGGCCGGCTTCTTCGTGAACGGCTTGTCGGGGAAGACGTTGATCCAGACCTTGCCGCCGCGCTTGATCTTGCGCGTCATCGCGATCCGGGCAGCCTCGATCTGGCGGTTCGTGATCCAGCCGTTCTCGAGCGCCTTGATCCCGTAGTCGCCGAACTGCACCGTTGTCTGGCCGGCCGACAACCCACGGCGGCGGCCGCGATGGTGCTTGCGGAACTTGGTCTTCTTGGGGAGCAGCATCGGCTACGCGTCCTTCTTCTTGCGAGGAGCGGCCTTCTTCTTGCCGCTGTCCTCGAGCTTCGTCGGATCCTCGACCTGTTTCTTCGTGGTCGTCGTGTCGGGCGCGTCCGCCACCGGCGCCGGGGTCGTCTCGACCTGCGGCTCGATCACCGGCTGCTCGCGGCCCTCGGCCGACACGCCGGCCTCGTCCGTCCGCGGCTGCTCGACCGTCTCGTCCGGAGCCACCTTCGGCGCCTCCTGGCGCGGACGGGCTCCGCCGCGGGTGCGCGGTGCGCCCGGACGTGTGCCCGAGCCGCCGCCGCCGGGGCGCGCCTGCCCGCCGCGCTGGCCTGGACGGCCGCGGCGGACGGGGCCGAGGCCCTCGCGGTCCTGATTCCGGTTGCGGCCCGACTCGCGCGAGGCGCCGAGGCCCTCGGTGACGCCGCCGCGGCGCCGCGCCGCGTCCTGATCGCCGAGGCGCGTCTCCTTGCCGCCGCCGGGGATCCCGCCGTAGCCGGCCGGCATGATCTCGCCCTTGTTGATCCAGACCTTGACGCCGATGCGCCCGGTCGGGGTGCGAGCCTCGACGAAGCCGTAGTCGATGTCGGCGCGGATCGTGTGCAGCGGCACGCGGCCCTCGGAGTACTGCTCCGAGCGGCTCATCTCCGAGCCGCCGAGGCGGCCCGAGCACTGCACCTTCACGCCGGCCGCGCCGGAGCGAATCGCCGATGCGAGCGAGCGTTTCATCGCGCGCCGGAACGACACTCGGTTCTGCAGCTGCTCTGCGATCGACTGAGCGACGAGCTTCGCGTCGAGCTCCGGCCGCTTGATCTCGTTGATGTTGATGTGGACGTTCTTCTGGGTCATCGCATGCACTTCTTTGCGCAGCGCATCGACCTCAACACCGGACTTGCCGATGACGATGCCGGGGCGCGCGGTGAAGATGTCGATCGTGATGCGCTGCTTGTCCTTGCGGATCAGGATGTCCGACAACCCCGCGTGCGAGAGCTTCTTCAGGATGTGCTCCCGAATCTTGATGTCCTCGATCAGCGCGCCTGCGAACTCCTTCTTGCCGACCATCCAGTTCGACTTCCAGTCGTGGATGACGCCGACGCGCAGGCCGCCGGGATGAACCTTCTGTCCCATTAGCTGCCTTCTTTCTGAGCGACCTGGATCGTGATGTGGCACGTGCGCTTGCGGATACGGGCGACGCGGCCGCGCGCGCGTGCGCGCCAGCGCTTCAGCGTCGGCCCCTCGTCCACGTAGACCGCCGCAATGACGAGCTCGTCGCCGTTCCAGTGCAGGGCCGGGTTCGACTCGGCGTTCGCGACGGCGGAGCTCAGCACCTTCTCGACCTCGACGGCCGCGGCGCGCTCGGTGAACGCGAGGATGGTGCGCGCCTCGGGGACGCTGCGCCCGCGGATGTTGTCCGTCACGAGACGCGCCTTGCGCGGCGAGATGTGGACGAACTTCGCGGTCGCCTTCACGGTCGTGGGTGTCTCGACAGCTGCCATGACTAACGCTTCTTCACCTGGGTCTTCTGGTCTCCGGCGTGGCCGCGGAAGTGCCGCGTCGGCGCGAACTCGCCGAGCTTGTGCCCGACCATCTGGTCCGAGATGAACACCGGCACGTGCTTGCGGCCGTCGTGGACCGCGATCGTGTGCCCGATCATCTCCGGGAACACCGTGCTTGTGCGCGACCACGTGCGCACCATCTGCTTGGAGCCCGACGTGTTCATCGCCTCGATGCGGCCGAGCAGCCGCTCCTCCACGAAGGGTCCTTTCTTGGAGCTCCGCGACATCTAGCGCTTGTCCTTTCCGCGGCGACGGCCGCGAACGATCAGGTTGTTGGATTCCTTGTGCTTCGAGCGCGTGCGCTTGCCGAGCGTCGGCACGCCCCACGGCGTGACCGGGTGGCGACCGCCCTTGCTCTTGCCTTCTCCACCGCCATGAGGGTGGTCGACCGGGTTCATCGCGGAGCCGCGCACGGTGGGGCGCTTGCCGAGCCAGCGGCTGCGGCCCGCCTTGCCGATCGTCACGTTCTGGTGCTCGACGTTCCCGACCTGGCCGACCGTGGCACGGCAGGTGAGAAGGACGCGGCGCATCTCGCCCGAGGGGAGACGCAGCGTCGCGTGGCCGCCGTCCTTCGCTACGAGCTGGACGCCCGAGCCTGCGGAGCGCGCCATCTGGCCGCCCTTGCCCGGCTTCAGCTCGACGTTGTGGACGAGCGTGCCCGTGGGGATGTTCTCGAGCGGCAGTGCGTTCCCCGGCTTGATGTCGGCGTCGACGCCGGACTGCACGACCGCGCCGACCCGCACGCCGGCGGGCGCGAGGATGTAGGCCTTGAAGCCGTCGGCGTAGTGCAGCAGCGCGATCCGCGCCGAGCGGTTCGGGTCGTACTCGATCGCGGCGACCTTCGCCGGCACGCCGTCCTTGCACCGCTTGAAGTCGATCACCCGGTAGCGCCGCTTGTGCCCGCCGCCCTGGTGGCGGGTCGTGATGCGGCCCATGTTGTTACGGCCGCCCTTCTTCGAAAGCTTCTCGGTGAGCGCCTTCTCCGGCTTCGACTTCGTGATCTCCGCGAAGTCGGAGACGGACATGTGACGGCGGCCCGGACTGGTTGGCTTGAACCTGCGTACCGGCATGGCTACAGACGCGCTCCTTCGAAGATCTCGATCGTGTCCCCGGCGCGCAGCTGCACGACGGCTTTCTTCCAGCCCTGGCGGATGCCCTTGATCTGGCCCCGCCGCTTCGGCTTCGCCTGAACCTTGATCACGTTGACGCGCTCCACCTTCACCGAGAAGAGCTCCTCGACCGCCTGGCGGATCTGCGTCTTGTGCGCGTCGGGGTGCACGCGGAACGTGTAGGTGCCACGCGTCGACGCCGCATAGCTCTTCTCGCTGACGACCGGCGCCAGAATCACCTGCGAGGCGTGCATCAGGCGGCCTTTCCCTGGACGAGCGGCAGCGCCGCTTCGCTGACGAGCAGGGAGCGCGCCCAGACCATCGCGCCGACCTCGAGCTCGCTCGGGCCGATCACCGCGACGCGCTCGAGGTTACGGAAGCTCTTGCGCAGGCTCTCCTCCTCCTGCAGCGCCACGAGCACGATCGGCGCCTGCAGGCCGGCACCCTCCACGAGGCTGCGCGCGAGCTTGGTGGACGGCCTGTCGAACGTCTCCGCGGAGACGACGGCGATCGTGCCCTCGCTCGCATGACTGGCGAGTGCCGAGCGCAGGGCGGCTCTCGCGGCTTTCCTGTTCACCTTCTGAACGAACGTGCGAGGAACCTTGGCGAACGTGTGGCCGCCGCCCGTGAACTGCGGCGCGCGGATCGTGCCCTGGCGGGCGCGGCCGGTGCCCTTCTGGCGCCACGGCTTCGCGCGGCCGCCGGAGACGAGGCCGCGGCTCTTCGTCGCGGCCGTGCCGGCGCGCTGCGCGTTCTGCTCGGAGCGCACGGCCTCGTGCACGAGGTGCTTCTTCACCTCGGCCTTGAAGACCGACTCGTCGAGCGCGACGTCCTTCGACTTCTTCCCGTTGCCGTCCAGGAGCGGTGCGTTCATCAGCCGCGCACCTCCACGATGCCGTTCTTCGGGCCGGGAACCGCGCCCTTGACGAGCAGCAGGTTCCGTTCGACGTCGACGTCGTGCACGGTCAGCCCGAGCTGCGTGACGCGCTTGCCGCCCATCCGCCCCGCGCCCTTGATGCCCTTGAAGACGCGCGACGGCGTCGCCGACGCGCCCACCGAGCCGGGCTTGCGGATGTTGTGCGAGCCGTGCGAGCGCGGGCCCGAGCCGAAGTTGTGGCGCTTGATCGTGCCCTGGAAGCCCTTGCCGATGCCGATCCCCGCGACCTTCACGTGATCGCCCGGCGCGAACGTCTCGACCGTCACCGACTCTCCCTCGACCGCGCCGTCGATGCCGCCGCGGAACTCCACGAGCCTGCGGTGCGCGCCCACCTTGAACTTGGCGAGATGGCCGAGCTCCGGCTTCGTGAGCTTGCGGTCGGCGACCGCGTCGAACGCGAGCTGCACGGCGTCGTAGCCGTCGACGGCGTGCGTCTTCACCTGGACGACCGGGCAGGGACCGGCCTGGATCACCGTGACAGGGGTGACTCCCCCCGTCTCGGGGTCGAAGACCTGCGTCATGCCCAGCTTCCGTCCGAGGATGCCCTTGCTCACAGCTTGATCTCGATGTCGACGCCCGCCGGCAGATCGAGACGCATCAGCTGGTCGATCGTCTTCGGCGTGGGGCTGAGGATGTCGATGAGGCGTTTGTGCGTGCGCACCTCGAAATGCTCGCGCGAGTCCTTGTCCTTGAACGGGCCGCGGATCACGCAGTACACGTTCTTCTCCGTCGGCAGAGGGACCGGCCCAGTGATCGTCGCACCGCTCCTCTGAGCGGTGTCGACGATCTGCTGGGCCGACCGGTCCAGCTGTTGGTGGTCGTAGCCCTTCAAGCGGATCCGGATCTTTCCCTGTGCCATGAGGTTCGCTCTTCTTCCTACTTGACGATCTCGGTAACGACGCCTGCACCGACGGTGCGGCCGCCTTCACGGATCGCGAAGCGGAGGCCCGAGTCCATGGCGATCGGCTGGATCAGCTCGATCTCCATGTTCGTGTTGTCGCCCGGCATGACCATCTCCTGGCCCTCCGGGAGGTTGACGGCGCCCGTCACGTCCGTCGTGCGGAAGTAGAACTGCGGGCGATAGTTGTTGAAGAACGGCGTGTGGCGGCCGCCCTCGTCCTTCGACAGCACGTACACCTCGGCCTTGAAGTGCGTGTGCGGCGTGATCGAGCCGGGCTTCGCGAGCACCTGGCCGCGCTCGACGTCCTCGCGCTTGACACCGCGGAGCAGCGCGCCTGCGTTGTCGCCGGCGTGCGCGAAGTCGAGCGACTTCTGGAACATCTCGAGCCCGGTCACGACGGTCTTCTCGACCTTCTCGTGGATGCCGACGATCTCGATCTCGTTGCCGACCTCGATCTTGCCCTGCTCCACGCGGCCCGTCACGACGGTGCCGCGGCCGGTGATCGTGAAGACGTCCTCGATCGGCATCAGGAACGGCTTGTCGGCGTCGCGCACCGGCTCCGGGATGTAGGAGTCGACCGCGTCCATCAGCTCGACGATCTTCGCCTCCCATTCCTCGTCGCCCTCGAGCGCCTTCAGCGCCGAGACGCGAACGATCGGGATGTCGTCGCCGGGGAACTCGTACTTCGAGAGGAGCTCGCGAACCTCGAGCTCGACGAGCTCGAGGAGCTCCTCGTCGTCGACCATGTCGGCCTTGTTCAGCGCGACGACGATGTACGGCACCTCGACCTGGCGGGCCAAGAGGATGTGCTCGCGCGTCTGCGGCATCGGACCGTCCGCGGCCGACACGACGAGGATCGCGCCGTCCATCTGGGCAGCGCCCGTGATCATGTTCTTGATGTAGTCGGCGTGGCCGGGGCAGTCGACGTGCGCGTAGTGACGGTTCGCCGTCTCGTACTCCACGTGCGACGTGTTGATCGTGATGCCGCGCTGGCGCTCTTCCGGCGCGTTGTCGATCTCGGCGAAGCTCTTGACCTGGCCGCCGCCGCCGCGCTTCGCGAGCACGTTCGAGATCGCTGCGGTCAGCGTCGTCTTCCCGTGGTCGATGTGCCCGATGGTGCCGACGTTGAGGTGCGGCTTCGTACGCTCGAACTTCTGCTTGGCCATTCCTTCCTTCCTTTACTTGGATCCCGAGGACTCGGTGATCTCGCTCGCGATGGATGCCGGCACCTCTTCGTACCGGTCGAACTGCATGGTGAAATCTGCGCGGCCCTGTGACATCGACCGCAGGTCGGTTGCGTAGCCGAACATCTCGCTCAGCGGGACGAGCGCCTTGATCACCTGGGCGTTCCCGATCGGGCCCATGCTCTCGATGCGTCCGCGCCGGGAGCTCAGGTTACCGATCACGTCGCCAAGGTAGTCCTCGGGCGTCGTCACCTCCACGGCCATCATCGGCTCGAGGATCTTCGGCTTCGCGCGCTTCATCGCCTCCTTGAAGGCCATGGAGCCGGCGATCTTGAAGGCGCGCTCGCTCGAGTCGACGTCGTGGTAGCTACCGTCGATCAGCTCGACCATCACGTCGACGACGGGATAGCCGGCGAGGACGCCGCTCCCCATCGCCTCGCGGATGCCTTCGTCGATCGGCTTGATGTACTCCTTCGGAATCTTGCCGCCGACGATCTTGTCGACGAACTCGTAGCCCTTGCCCGGCTCCTGCGGCAGCAGGTTGATCACCGCGTCGCCGTACTGGCCGGAGCCGCCCGTCTGGCGCACGAACTTGCCCTGGACCCGCTCGGCCGGCTTCGAGATCGTCTCGCGGTAGGCGACCTGCGGGCGGCCGACGTTCGCGTCGACGTTGAACTCGCGCTTCAGGCGGTCGACGATGATCTCCAGGTGGAGCTCGCCCATGCCCGAGATGAGGGTCTGGCCGGTCTCCTCGTCGGTCTCGACGCGGAAGGTCGGATCCTCCTCGGCAAGGCGCGCGAGCCCGTTCCCGAGCTTGTCCTGGTCGGCCTTCGACTTCGGCTCGACGGCCACGGAGATGACCGGGTCGGGGAACGTCATCGACTCGAGCACGATCGGCGCCGACTCGACGGAGAGCGTGTCGCCCGTCGTCGTCGACTTCAGCCCGACGCCCGCGGCGATCTCGCCCGCCCCGATCTCCTCGCGCTCCTCGCGGTGGTTCGCATGCATCTGGAGGATGCGGCCGACCCGCTCGGTCTTGCCGGTCGTCGTGTTCAGGACGCGGTCGCCGGCCTTGATCGAGCCGGAGTACACGCGGAAGTAGGTCAGCTTGCCGACGAACGGGTCGGACATGACCTTGAACGCGAGCGCGCTGAACGGCTCGTCGAGCGCCGCCTTGCGCTCGAGCTCTGCGTCGGTCTTCGGGTCGATGCCCTGGATCGCCGGCACGTCGAGCGGGCTCGGCAGGTAGTCGATCACCGCGTCGAGAAGCGGCTGCACGCCCTTGTTCTTGAACGCGCTGCCGAGCAGGACCGGGGTAATCTCGTCGGCCAGCGTCGCGGCGCGGATGGCGCGCTTCAGCATGTCGGGCGTGATCGAGTTCTCGTCCTCGAGATACGCGCCGAGCACCTCGTCGTCGAAGTGCGAGACCGCGTCGATCAGCTGGTGGTGATAGTCCTGCGCCTGCGCTGCAAGCTCGGCGGGGATCTCGGTCGTCTCGAACTCCTGCCCGAGGTCGTCCTGGTAGACGATCGCCTGCATCTCGACGAGGTCGACGACGCCGGTATGCGCGTCCTCCTGGCCGATCGGGATCTGGATCGGAACCGGGTTCGCGGCGAGGCGGTCCTTCATCGACTGCACGGCTGCGAAGAAGTCCGCGCCGGTGCGGTCCATCTTGTTGATGAAGGCGATGCGCGGCACCTTGTACTTGTCCGCCTGGCGCCAGACCGTCTCGGACTGCGGCTGGACGCCCGCCACCGAGTCGAAGACCGCGACCGCGCCGTCCAGCACGCGCAGGCTCCGCTCCACCTCGACGGTGAAGTCCACGTGCCCGGGCGTATCGATGATGTTGATCCGATGGTCGCGCCAGAACGCCGTCGTCGCGGC
>Ga0308175_100001317_pt1 | contig 16786 bp, 14 predicted proteins | sample PhyCR1_3_FD_203893 | JGI IMG/M metagenome (GOLD analysis project Ga0308175, IMG submission 203893) | Soil microbial communities from UC Gill Tract Community Farm, Albany, California, United States - DLSLS.C.R1 | ecosystem: Environmental > Terrestrial > Soil > Agricultural land | place: USA...
CGCCCGGCCGTACGGCGGCAAGCTGTCCGACCGCGTCGGCGGCGGCAGGGTCACGATGTACACATTCATCGCGATGATATTCGCGGCCGGGATCCTGGTCGGCACCGGCATGATCGACGACGGGGCGGCGGGAGCCCCGAGCGGTGGCCAAATGACCGGCTACGTAGCAGGTTTCATCTTGCTGTTCATCCTTTCCGGGATCGGCAACGGCTCGACCTACAAGATGATCCCCTCGATCTTCGAGGCGAAGGCACAGGGCCACGAAGACTGGAACCGGCACGAGAAGGCCACGTGGTCGCGCAGCATGTCCGGTGCGCTGATCGGTTTCGCCGGCGCGGTCGGGGCGCTCGGCGGTGTGTTCATCAACGTCGTGCTGCGGGCCTCCTATGTGGGTGAGGCGAGGTCGGCGACCAACGCGTTCTGGGTGTTCCTCGCCTTCTACGTCGTCTGCGCGGTGGTGACATGGGCGGTGTTCCTGCGGATGCGCACCGCAAGGACGCGCACGAGCGGGCTCGTCGGCTCGGTGCCCGCGCCTGCGGGTTGATGACCACGACCCGCACGGCCTGCTCGTACTGCGGTGTCGGCTGCGGCATCGAAGTCACCACAGCGGCCGACGCGGGCACCCGCGTCATCGCCAGGGTGTCCGGGGACAAGTTGCATCCGGCCAACTTCGGCCGGTTGTGCACCAAGGGTGCGACCCATGCCGAGATGATGGCCGCCGTCGACGGGCGGCTGACATCGGCGCTGATCCGGCCGTCTCGTATCGAAGAACCGGTGCCCACACCGGTCGATGACGCGGTGGCCGAGGCCGGCAGGCGGCTGCGGGCCATCGTCGACCAACACGGTCCCGACGCGGTCGCGCTCTACGTCTCGGGTCAGATGTCCCTCGAGGCGCAGTACCTGGCCAACAAATTGGCGAAGGGCTTCCTTCGCACGGTGCACATCGAGTCGAACTCCCGGCTGTGCATGGCCAGCGCCGGCACCGGATTCAAACAATCGCTCGGCGCCGACGGGCCGCCCGGCTCCTACAACGACTTCGACCGCACTGACTTGTTTTTCGTCATCGGCTCCAACATGGCCGACTGTCATCCGGTCCTCTTCCTGAGGATGGTGGACCGGATGAAGGCAGGCGCCAAGCTGATCGTCGTCGACCCGCGCCGAACCGCGACCGCCGAGCGGGCGGACCTGTACCTGCCGATCAAGCCGGGCACCGACCTGGCCCTGCTGAACGGGCTCCTGCACCTGCTGGTCGAAAAGGGCGACATCGACGCCGATTTCATCGCCGAGCACACCGAGGGCTGGGACGGCATGCCCGCGTTCCTTGCCGACTATCCCGCGCAACGGGTCGCGCAGATCACCGGGATCGCCGAGGCCGACATCCGTACCGCGGCGCGGATGATCGCCGACGCGGGGGAGTGGATGAGCTGTTGGACCATGGGGCTGAACCAGAGCACCCACGGCACGTGGAACACCAACGCGATCTGCAACCTTCACCTGGCCTCCGGCGCGCTCTGCCGTCCTGGCAGCGGGCCGATGTCTCTGACCGGCCAGCCCAATGCGATGGGCGGTCGCGAAATGGGTTACATGGGTCCGGGTCTGCCCGGGCAACGGTCGGTGGCATCGGCCGCCGATCGCGGGTTCGTCGAGACGCAGTGGCAGCTGCCGGCCGGGACCATCCGCGACGACGTGGGTCCCGGCACGATTGCGATGTTCGAGGAGCTGGCCCGTGGCGACATCAAGGCTTGCTGGATCATCTGCACAAATCCCGTTGCCACGGTGGCGAATCGGCAGACAGTGGTCGCCGGGCTTCAAACGGCCGAACTCGTCATCACCCAGGACGCCTACCACGCGACCGCCACCAACAGATACGCCGACATCGTGCTGCCCGCGACGTTGTGGGCCGAGTCCGACGCTGTCATGGTGAACTCCGAACGGAACCTCACGCTGATGCAGGCGTCCATCCCTCCGACAGGCCAGGCGCGCCCGGACTGGCAGCTGATCTGCCAGGTCGCAGCGCACATGGGTTTCGGCGAGCACTTCGACTTCTCGTCCAGCGAGCAGGTTTTCGAAGAGATCAGGCGGTTCTCCAACCCACATACCGGCTACGACCTTCGCGGCGTCGACTATGCGCGGCTTCGGCAGGCACCAGTGCAATGGCCCTGCCCGCCCGACGATGACGGGGACCGCCATCCGATTCGCTATCTCAACGACGGTGTCAGCCAGGACTTGTTCGTCGACACCGACGGGCATCGACCGCGGCTTGCATTTCCCACCCCGTCGCGCCGAGCGGTGTTTCATGCCCGCCCACACATGGACGCGCGCGAGCTGCCTGACGACGATTTCCCGTTGGTGCTCAACACCGGTCGGCTGCAGCATCAGTGGCACACCATGACCAAGACCGGCAAGGTGGCCAGGCTCAACAATCTCGACAGCGGACCGTTCGTCGAGATCCATCCATCCGATGCGGCGGCAATGGGAATCGCCAACGGCCAAGCCGTCGAGCTCGCGTCGCGCCGTGGTCGTGCGGTGCTGCCCGCCGTGCTGACCGAACGCGTACGTCCGGGTAATTGTTTTGCGCCGTTCCACTGGAACGACGAACACGGTGAGTTGCTGACCATCAATGCGGTCACCAACGACGCCGTCGACGCCGACTCGCTGCAACCCGAATTCAAGGTGTGCGCGGTGAGCGCCCGCCCCGTCGGACCGGCCCCTGCCCGCGCCTGGGTGAAGGAACCCGCGGCCGTTCCCGAGGGCGAAGGACCACTTGTCCTGTGGGCCTCTCAGACCGGCACAGCCGAGGACGTCGCCACCCGGCTGGCCCTGCGGCTGCGCGAGTCGCAGCTGGCCAACATGGACGAAGTGCCGCTGTCGCGGCTGGCGGGGGCCCGCGACGTGCTGATCGTCACCAGCACATTCGGTGACGGCGGCCCCCCGGACAACGGGGCAGGCTTCTGGGATCGCCTCGGCGCATCCGATGCGCCCGCACTCCACGGGGTGCGCTATGCCGTGCTGGGCATCGGCGACCGGTCGTACGCCAATTTCTGCGGCTACGCGAAATCGATCGACGGCAGGCTGACCGATCTCGGCGCGACGAAGTTCCTTGACCGAACCGAGTGCGAGGCCTACGACAACGGGCCGATGGCGAAATGGGCCGACCAGGTCGCCACAATGCTGGGTGCTGAAGGCGAATCTTGCACTAGCACCGAGGAGCCGTTCACCCGGGCCGATCCCGTTCTAGCACCTCTCTGCCGCAATACCGTGCTGACAGCCCCGCTGTCGCCGAAAGAGGTGCGCCACTTCGGTTTTGACATCTCCGAACACGACGTCGGTTACGCGGTCGGCGATTCCCTCGGCGTGTGCGCGACCAACAGTCCCGCTGTCGTCGACGCGTGGCTGACCGCCACCGGTCTACGTGGAGACGAGATCGTTGAGGTCGACGGCGCTCGTCTCACGCTGCACGACGCGCTGACGGAGTCGTATGACATCTGCCGCGTCACGCCCGACCTCCTTCGGTTCGTCGCCGAGAACAGCGATGATCCCGCAAGGGCCAAGGCGCTCCGGGCGCCCTCGGCGCGGCTGAACAAGTGGCTGGCTGGCCGCAACGGGCTGGATATCGTCGAAGAATTCACCGTGCGTGCCGAGCCCGCGCAATGGCAGGAGGTGCTGGTCCGGCTGACGCCTCGGAAGTACTCGATCTCATCGAGCCCGCTGATCAGTCCGCACGAGGTCCAGCTCACGGTGTCGGTGGTGCGATACCGGGGACGCCGCGGCGGGCAGCGCGGCGGCGTGTGCTCGACCTATCTGGCCGACCGCGCCAGTGCGGCGCCGGTGTTCCTGCAGCGGGCGCCGCACTTCCGGCCGCCGAAGGAGGCCACGACGCCGATGATCATGGTGGGGCCGGGCACCGGGATAGCGCCGTTTCGCGGCTTCCTACAGGAACGCCGTGCGCTCGGCCACACCGGACGCAACTGGCTGTTCTTCGGCGACCAGAGGCGCAGCGAAAACTTCTACTACCGAGACGATTTGGAGGACATGGTCAGCGACGGCTTCCTCACCAGGCTGGACCTGGCGTTCTCCCGGGACCAGTCAGACCGCGTCTATGTGCAGCACAAGATGGCTGACCAGGGCGCCGAACTGTGGCGCTGGCTGCAAGAAGGGGCACATTTCTACGTGTGCGGAGACGCGACCCGGATGGCTCGCGACGTCGACGCCACACTGACATCCATCCTCAGAACGCACGGGAAGATGTCCGAGGAATCCGCGCACCACTACAAGCGCGAGTTGGTAGCGGAAAAGCGCTACGTGCGAGACGTGTACTGAGCAAGACAACCTATGGGTGTCCGAGGGGGGACTTGAACCCCCACGCCCGTTAATAGGGCACTAGCACCTCAAGCTAGCGCGTCTGCCATTCCGCCACTCGGACCTTGCCCCCAAACGAACAGCTGGGAGCAGCTAAGGCTATCGGATCGGCAAGCCCGCGCTCAAACCCCACAGTGCCACGGGTGGTAGGAAAGGACACTGTGACCGACCCCGCAAAACCTGAGGCCGAGGTGGTCGACCTCGTCCGTGCGCTGATCCGGTTCGACACCTCCAACACCGGAGATCTCGCCACCACCAAGGGCGAGGGCGAGTGTGCCCATTGGGTGGCCGAACAGCTGCAAGAGGTCGGTTACGAGACCGAATACATCGAGGCAGGAGCGCCCGGGCGGGCGAACGTGTTCACCCGACTGAAGGGCGCGGACCCCTCGCGTGGGGCCCTGATACTGCATGGACACCTCGACGTGGTACCAGCCGAGGCGTCGGACTGGAGCGTGCACCCGTTCTCCGGTGCCCTCGAGGACGGCTACGTATGGGGCCGCGGCGCGATCGACATGAAGGACATGGTCGGCATGATGATCGCGGTCGCCAGGCACTTCAAACGCGCCGGCATCGTCCCACCTCGCGACCTGGTGTTCGCCTTCCTGTCGGACGAGGAGGCCGGTGGTAAGTACGGCTGCCAATGGTTGGTGGACGAGCGGCCCGACCTGTTTGAGGGAGTGACCGAGGCGATCGGCGAGGTCGGCGGCTTCACGTTGACGGTGCCGCGCCGCGAGGGCGGTGAACGTCGGCTCTATCTCATCCAAACGGCGGAGAAGGCCATGTTGTGGATGCGGCTGACCGCGCGCGGCCGCGCGGGACACGGGATGCTGATCCACGACGATAACGTCGTCACCGCGGTCGCCGAGGCGACGGCGAAGCTGGGACGCCATCAATTTCCGATCGTCATGACCGATTCCGTCGAGCAATTCCTGCAGGCCGTCGCGGAGGAGACGGGTTATACGTTCGACGTAAACTCTCCGGATCTGGAAGGGGCGGTCGCCAAGCTGGGCTCGATCGGCCGCCTCGTCGCCGCGACACTACGTGACACCGCCAATCCGACCATGCTCAAGGCCGGGTACAAGGCCAACGTCATCCCCGCCACGGCGGAGGCCGTCGTGGACTGCCGGGTGCTGCCCGGCCGGCTCGCGGCATTCGAGCGGGAGGTCGACGAGATCATCGGCCCGGACGTCTCACGGGAATGGATTGTCGACCTGCCGTCGTATGAAACCGGCTTCGACGGAGAGTTGCTCGACGCGATGAACGGCGCGATCCTGGCCGCCGATCCCGAGGCCCGTACTGTGCCATACATGCTGGCCGGTGGAACGGATGCAAAGGCATTCGCGCGGCTGGGAATTCGGTGTTTCGGGTTTGTTCCGTTGCGGCTGCCGCCCGACCTGGATTTCGCGGCGTTGTTCCACGGCGTCGATGAGCGGGTACCCGTGGATGCGCTGGAGTTCGGCACCCAGGTTCTGGCGAATTTTCTGCTGCACTGCTGACCACACGAAAGGACAATCATGGCGTTCCCCTACAACACCTACGATCACCTGCCGAAACTGCCCTCGTTCACGCTGACCTCGGAGACGTTCAGCGACGGGCAGGCACTGTCCAACGACCAAGTCAGCGGCATCATGGGCGCGGGCGGAGAGGACGTCTCGCCGCAGTTGAGCTGGTCGGGCTTCCCTGAGGAGACTCGCAGCTTCGCCGTGACCATGTATGACCCCGATGCGCCGACGGCGTCGGGTTTCTGGCACTGGGCCGTGGCCAACCTACCCGCGACGGTCACCGACCTACCGGCAGGCGCCGGCGACGGCAGCGAATTGCCAGGTGACGCAATGATTTTGGCCAACGACGCCGGCCAGAAACGCTTTATCGGCGCTGCCCCTCCGCCCGGCCACGGCGTACACCGCTACTACATCGCCGTGCATGCCGTCGGCGTCGAGAAGCTGGATCTGCCCGAGGGCGCAACCCCGGCGTTCCTGGGTTTCAACCTGTTCCAGCAGGCGATCGCAAGGGCCCTCATCCACGGCACCTACGAGCAGAACTAGCGCGCCGCTGAGCCGACGGCCTCGGTCAGGGACGAGAAACCACCTTCATGCAGGCGGCGGGCGATGCCGTCGTGAATGTGCTTGGCCCACAGCCCGCCGCCGTAGATGAAACCGGTGTAGCCCTGCAACAGCGAGGCTCCTGCGGTGATGCGGTCCCATGCGTCGTCGGCGGTTTCGATGCCGCCGACGCTGATCAGCACCAGCCGGTCGCCGACGCGGTTGTACAGCCGGCGCAGCACCTCGGCCGATCGTCGCGCAACCGGTGGCCCGGAGATGCCGCCCGGTCCCAGCTCCTCAACGCCGGAGGTCTTGAGGCCGTCGCGGGAGATCGTCGTATTGGTCGCGACGATTCCGGCAAGCCCCAGTTCGACTGTCAGATCGGCGATCTCGTCGATGTCCGAGTCGGACAGGTCCGGCGCGATCTTCACCAGGACCGGCGTGGTCGTCTCTTCGCGCACCGCCGTCAGAATCGGCCGCAGCGACTCGACGGCCTGCAGGTCGCGCAGGCCCGGCGTGTTCGGCGAGCTGACGTTGACCACCAGGAACGCCGCCAACGGTCCCACCAGCCGGGCGCTTGCCCGGTAGTCGTCGACGGCGGCCTCGGCCGGCACGGCCTTGGTCATGCCGATGTTGACTCCGATCGGCACGTCCGGGGTATGCGCGGCCAGTCGTCGCGCCAGCTCGCCCGCGCCGTGGTTGTTGAATCCCAGCCGGTTGAGCAACGCCCTGTCGTCGGGTAGCCGAAAAATCCTCGGCGCCGGGTTGCCCGGCTGCGGCTGCGCGGTCACCGTGCCGACCTCGGCGTACCCGAAGCCCAGCGCACCCCACGCGGTCAGCCCGAGCCCGTTCTTGTCGAAGCCGGCCGCCAGGCCGAGCGGCCCGGGAAACCGCACCCCGAACACCGTGTTGGCCAGCACCGGATCGTGCGGCGCCAGCGAACGTGTGAAGGCGCGACGCATGGGTTTCGGCGCGGTGGCGCCCCGCAGTATGGCGAAGACCCAGGTGTGGATGCGCTCAGGGGCGACCAAAAACAACGCCCGCCGCACGGCGCGATACATCACGCCTACATCGCCGGATGGTCGGCGACGTCCAGGATGTTGACGGCGGACTTCTTGCGGCGCAACAACACTCGGCGGCTACCGTCGGTGTAGAGCCGGACCCGGGTGAGTTCCCAGCCGCGATACTCCGCCTCGATGGAGAGCCGGGTGGACGCGCTGATCCGGGTCAGGTCAGGGGGCAGCCGCAGCGGCACCCAATCGTATTCGTCTGACAGGTCGGCTTCCCAACCGGGCGGCATGCGGCCCCGCTGGACCGCCGTCACCGGCTGACTCCCGCGTCGACGATCACCTGCACGCCTGCTCCGGACCCTGACACCACATACAGAGTGCCAGACGCCTCGTCGAAGGCCAGGGAGTTCGGCTGCTGCACGGTTGGGTAACGCACCTTCTCGACTGGTATTCCGGTGGCCAGATCGTAACCAATAACCATATTCGTCTGTGTCTGTGACACCCAGGTCAGTCGGGATGACCCCGCCAGACCGTAGGGCGCATCCCGCACCGGGTAGCGCTGGCGAAGCATCAGCGGATCGGTGCCGAACACCAGCAAGCCCTGTCCTCGGGTATCGACGACCAATACCCGGCCGACCGGATCGGCGGCCAGCGTGGTGGCCCCTTCACCCGCGCGCAGCGCATGTTCGGCCTTCGCGCCGCTGGCGTCGACGGTGGTCACCGACGTCTGACCGCGGTCCAGTACCACGGCCGTATTTCGTTGGGTTACAAGCGCATCCACGCGCGCGAAAATTTTCAATTCGGCGCCGACGGCGGTGTCGGAGCTCAACGTGTATACGGCACCGTCTGCGCTGCCCAGGACCAGCTTGCCGTCGGCGCGGCGGGCGATCGCGGTGAAGTCGGTGTCGCCCCGGCCGTCGACCTCGACCCGGGTGGCCACGCCGTGGGCGATGTCCACCCGGAAGTAGCCGCCGTGCGTCGATGCGTAGACATGGCCCCGGTTGTCGCCGGTGATGGCCGTCGCCGGACCGGGTAGCGACACGGTCCGCGCCAGGCCCTTCGCGGGCATCGCGGTGACCACCGCCTGATCGGTCTTTCCTGGACTGAGCGCCACCAACGATGCGGTCGCCGCGTCGAACACCACGGACTTTGCATCGCCGGCCAGCGGGCGGACAACTCCCGCGGGTGGCCGCGTCACCGCGGGAGAAGCCGCGGCCTCGGCGGGCGCGATCGTCGGCGGTGGCTCGTCGGACGGGTTCGATGTGCACGCCGCAATCACAAAAACGAACAGCAAGGCCACTCCGCGAAAAATCCGGCTTGTGTAGTTTGACCGCGACGGCAACGTGGGTAGCTTTCGGACGTGCGAACTGGATGGCAATCGAACAGCAAGTGTATGCAAGGCGACCTTCCCGGATCGGCCGCGTCCCGCCTGCCCGTGCCGATGCCCGGCGGTATAGTTCGGTCATGAGCCTCGCGCCGAGCCGGTATTCGGCTGACCAGGGGTTTGCTATCGAGGTTATTTCGCCTGGTCTGCACGCCAGCGGATTTGGTCAGTTGGCCGAGGGGCGTACATTCTCGTTCCACGTCGAACATCAGCAGCTGATCGTCGAGATCTACCGTCCGCGGCTGGCGGGGCCCGTTCCACAGGCCGAGGACGTCGTGGCCACGGCCGCCCGCAGGGTCAGCGATATCGACCTGTTCGATGAGCGCAGCCTCGTCGCCGCCGTGCGTGACGCGCTGGTCGACGCACAATAGGTGGCGCACACAGTGCGTTGACGATCGCTCACGGTACGGTCGTCGTCGTGGTCGACGCGCCGGCGATGTCGTGGTGGCAGGTTGTCGTGTTGTCGGTGCTGCAGGGACTAACCGAGTTTCTGCCGGTGTCGTCTTCCGGCCACCTCGCGATCGCGTCCCGACTGTTCTTCGCCGACGACGCCGGCGCATCATTCACCGCGGTAACGCAACTCGGCACCGAAGTGGCGGTGCTGTTCTACTTCGCGCGAGACATCGCGCGCATCGTCAAGGCCTGGGTCACCGGCCTGTTCAGCTCCGCCGCCCGTAATGTCGACTACCGGCTCGGCTGGTACGTCATCATCGGCACCATTCCGATTGGCGTGTTGGGTCTGTTGCTCAAGGACGAAATCCGCACGGGCGCAAGGAATCTGTGGTTGATCGCGATCGCGCTGATCGTCTTCTCCGCTGTGATTGCAGCCGCTGAGTACTTCGGTCGGCAGAGCCGGCACGTCGAACAACTCGGCTGGCGCGACAGTGTGACCGTCGGACTGGCGCAGTGTCTTGCGCTGGTGCCGGGGGTGTCGCGGTCCGGCGCGACGATCAGCGCTGGGTTGTTCCTCGGACTGGACCGCGAGCTGTCCGCCCGCTTCGGTTTCCTGCTGGCGATTCCGGCGGTGTTCGCCTCGGGGCTGTTCTCGTTGCCCGACGCCTTCCACCCCGTCGGCGAGGGAATGAGCGCCAGCGGCGCCCAGCTTCTGGTGGCCACGCTGATCGCCCTCGTCGTCGGCTTCGCGGCGGTGGCCTGGTTCCTGCGCTTCCTGGTGCGGCACAGCATGTACTGGTTCGTGGCGTATCGGGTCGCACTCGGCACGGTGGTACTGATTTTGCTTGGCACCGGGGTGGTGGCCGCGACATGACCGTCATCCTGCTGCGACACGGCCGCTCGACTTCCAACACCGCCCAGACGCTGGCCGGGCGCAGCGACGGCGTCGACCTCGACGAGAAGGGCCGGGAGCAGGCGGAAGCGCTGGTGGGCCGGATCGGGTCGCTCCCGATTCGCGCCATCGTGTGCTCGCCGCTGCTGCGCTGCCGCAACACAGTAGGGCCCCTGGCCGCGGCACTCGGGCTGGAGCCCATCGTCGAAGACCGGATCTCCGAGGTTGACTACGGCCAGTGGACCGGCCGCAAGATCGGCGACCTGGTCAAGGAGCCGTTGTGGGCGGTAGTCCAGCAGCAGCCCAGCGCGGCGGTGTTCCCCGACGGCGAAGGACTTGCGGCCGTGCAGGCCCGCGCCGTGGCAGCGGTTCGGGAGCACGACCGCCGGCTGGCGGAAGGGCATGACGGCGACGTCCTCTGGCTGGCCTGCACGCACGGCGACGTGATCAAGGCGGTGGTGGCTGACGCGCTCGGCACCCATCTCGACAGCTTCCAGCGCATCACCGCCGATCCGGCGTCGATGAGTGTGATCCGTTACACAGCGCTGCGCCCCTTCGTGGTTCATGTGAACCACACCGGCGACCAATTGGCTTCAGGACTGACGGCGAAACCGGAGAAGGCCGCCGATGGCGAGTCGGAACACCTGCCGCCGAGCGACGCGGTGGTGGGCGGCTCCACGAACTGAGCGCGGTATTTTGGAGATGCCATGTCCCGCGCAATCCACGTCTTCCGCACACCCGACCGTTTCGTGGCCGGGACCGTCGGGCAGCCCGGCAACCGGACGTTCTACCTGCAAGCCGTGCACGAGAAACGGGTCGTCTCGGTTGTGCTGGAGAAGCAGCAGGTCGCGGTGCTCGCCGAGCGGATCGCGGCGTTGCTGCTGGAGATCAACAAACGCTTCGGCACCCCGATCCCACCCGAAACCGAGGTGGAGGACCTGAGCCCGCTGGTGACACCCGTCGATGCCGAGTTCCGGGTCGGCACGATGGGCCTGGGCTGGGATTCCGAGGCGCAGACCGTGGTCGTCGAGCTGCTGGCGGTCTCCGATACGGAGTTCGACGCTTCGGTCGTGCTCGACGACGCCGAGGACGGGCCCGACGCGGTGCGCGTGTTCCTCACCCCCGAGTCCGCGCGTCAGTTCGCGACCCGGTCCAATCGCGTCATCTCGGCGGGCCGCCCGCCGTGCCCGCTGTGCGACGAGCCCCTGGATCCGGAGGGCCACATCTGCGTGCGCACCAACGGTTATCGGCGGAGCCTGGCCGAGCCCGACGATGACCTCGACGCATAGCGACTGCGAGGCGTTGCGGCGCGGGCAGCTGACCGTCATCGGACGTATCCGCTCCGCGAGCAACGCCACGTTTCTCTGCGAGGCCCATCTCGACGAGCTGACCGTGCACTGCGTGTACAAGCCGATCGCCGGTGAAGCACCACTGTGGGACTTTCCGGACGGCACGCTGGCCGGCCGAGAACTCGCCGCGTACCTGGTGTCAGCCGCTTCGGGTTGGGACATCGTGCCCTACACCATCATTCGGGACGGCCCGGCGGGCCCGGGAATGTTGCAGCTGTGGGTGGACCAGCCCGGCGATCTGGTGGGCGAGGATCCCGAGTCCGGGCCCGATCTGGTGGATCTGCTTCCGGCGGGCCACATTCCGCCCGGATTCCTGCCGGTGCTGCGCGCCTATGACTACGCGGGTGACGAGGTGACCCTGGTGCACGCCGATGATCTCAGGCTGCGCCGGATGGCCGTGTTCGATGTACTGATCAACAACGCCGACCGCAAGGGCGGCCACATCCTGTCCGACGTCGACGGCCACGTCTACGGCGTCGATCACGGGGTGAGCATGCACGTCGAGGACAAACTGCGCACCGTGCTGTGGGGGTGGTCGGGCAAGCCGGTCGACGACGAGACGCTGGAGACGATCACCCGGTTGCGCGACGACGTGCGCGGCTCGCTGGGCGACCAGTTGTGCGAGTACGTCACCAGGCGTGAGGTACAAGCGCTGCGTCGCAGAGCCGTTGCGCTGCTGGACAATCCGGTGATGCCGTCTCCGGAACGGCATCGGCCCATTCCGTGGCCGGCGTTTTGAGCTACATGCGGGCGGTCGCGTTGTGCCGGTGCTGCATCGCGCGGTAGGGCCAGTTGGAGTCGTCGGTGGTGTTCCAGTGGCTGACCACCAGGTGCAGGTTGCGCACTGTTGAGCCGGGAACGATGTACCCGCCGTACAGGCTGGCTCAGCTTTCCGGCCGTACAACCGACGGGCGGACTGCATCGAGGCGACGGCCATGTCGTGTTAGACAACACGGTCGTGGTGGGCGCCGCGGCCATGTCGTCGGTCGGATGGTTCAGCACCTTGACCCGTATAGTTCCCGAGCGTGACTCGAAATAGCTGAATACCCAACGCTTCTCGACTCGTCGAAGGCTCATCTCACCGACTGCCGTGCCCGCGGGCAGCAGCGGCACCGGGTCATTTCGGAACCAGCCGCCGGTCCACGGATGCCACGCCGAGCGGTCCATCATGTCGCCGGCGCGTACCCGGTAGAGAAAGGCGTTCTCGCGCCTATTGAATGCGCTGGCGATGACATACACCCAGCCGCTGTCCGGGTCCCGCTCCCAGGTCACGAGCTGCTGGTGGCCATCATTGTGGGAGCCAAGTCGCCGGGCGTCGGGACCGGCGTCGTGCCAGGTGTCGCCGCAATCGTCGCTGTAGTTGATCTCGGTCCATAGCACGTTGTGCAGCCCGCGGTTGACCATTGTGAACAGGTAAAGGCGGCCGTCGATCGTGATGGCGTCGGCCGGCAGCACCGTCGAGAACCCGCCGCCTTTCCACGGCGGCCCATCGTGGCTGTAGTCCCACAGCTGGCGGGCGTAGTCGCCGCCGACCGCGTCGTGGAACGTGATGCTGTGGTTCAGCCGCCGCAACGTGGTGTCCCGCGAGCGCAGCATCACCGGGCTGCGGCAGCCAGGGCCGCCTGCGCGGCACTCGTCGAAGGTGTTGCCGAAGATGAACCCGGTCCGGCCGTCGGCCAGGGCGACCGCGATGCCGAGGTCGGTGCCCCCGACGCCGAACTTCTCCGCCGAGCTACCGGGGCCGGTGAGGTCGGCTACCTTGACCGTCGCGGGCTGCACCTGCGCGGTCTTGATGCCCTGGTCGGTCACACGTTCATTATTCGGCAATACTGCTGTGGTGAGCCTGACCGACGCCGAGCTGGCCGCCGAGCTGGCCCGCGACGCCGGCGAGCTGCTACTCCAGGTGCGCGACGAAGTCGGCTTCTGGGATCCCTACGACCTCGGCGACGCAGGCGACAAGCGGGCCAACACGCTGATCCTCGACGGCCTGGCGCGGGGCCGACCCGCCGACGCCGTGCTGTCCGAGGAGGCCGTCGACGACCTGTCGCGCGTGCACGCCGACCGGGTGTGGATTGTCGACCCCCTTGACGGAACCTGGGAATTCTCGACCGGTCGAAACGACTGGGCCGTGCACATCGCGCTGTGGCAGCGCAACGGAGCAGTCGGGCCTGCGGCATCGGGTCCAGCAGGACCCGACGGCGGCATTACCGACGCCGCGGTCGCCATTCCCGCCGCAGGCGAGGTGTACCGGACAGACACGGTCATCCCTCCCGCACCCCGGCGCGGTGGGCCCATCCGGATCACCGCCAGCGCCAGCCGTCCGCCGGCGGTGCTGTGGCGGCTACGCGATCAGATGGACATCCAGCTGATTCGCATCGGGTCGGCCGGTGCAAAGGCGATGGCCGTTGTCAATGGCGACGTCGACGCCTACCTGCATGCGGGGGGCCAGTGGGAGTGGGATTCTGCCGCCCCCGCGGGCGTGGTGCAGGCCGCGGGGCTTCATGCGTCGCGGCTGGACGGCTCGCCGTTGATCTACAACCGCCACGACCCGTACCTGCCCGACCTGTTGATGTGCCGTTCGGAGCTCGCCGATGTGCTGCTCGCCGGGATCCGGTCGGTCGTCAGAGGCCGCCCCGACCGAACCCCCTAGAGTCGAAGGTATGCAATCGTGGCAGGGGCCGAGCGTCCCGGTGCTGCCGGGAAGCGGTCCGCAGCTGCGGCTGTATGACACCGCCGACCGACAGGTGCGGCCGGTGGCCGCCGGCGATACCGCCACCATGTACGTCTGCGGGATCACCCCCTACGACGCCACCCACCTCGGCCACGCCGCCACATACCTCACGTTCGATCTCGTCCACCGGCTGTGGCTCGACGCGGGCCATCGGGTGAACTACGTGCAGAACATCACCGACGTCGACGATCCGCTCTTCGAACGGGCCGTCCGCGACGGCGTGAACTGGCGCGAGCTGGCCGACCGCGAAACCGCGCTGTTCTCAGAGGACATGAGGGCGCTGCGCGTCCTTTCGCCGCACGACTACGTCGCCGCCACGGAAGCCATCGGCGAGGTCGTCGAACTCGTCGAGAAGATGCTGGCCTCCGGTGCGGCCTACATCGTCGACGACCCCAGCCATCCCGACGTCTACTACCGGGCCGACGCGACGGCGCAGTTCGGCTACGAGTCCGGCTACGACCGCGACACCATGCTGCGGCTGTTCGGTGAGCGTGGCGGCGACCCGGACCGCCCCGGCAAGAGCGATGAACTCGACGCTCTGATGTGGCGGGCGCAGCGGCCCGACGAGCCGAGCTGGCCCGCCCCGTTCGGCCCCGGCAGGCCCGGGTGGCACGTGGAATGTGCGGCCATCGCGCTCAGCCGCATCGGCACCGGCCTCGACATCCAGGGCGGCGGCAGTGACCTGATCTTCCCGCACCACGAGTTCTCCGCCGCGCACGCCGAATGTGTCACGGGGGAGCGGAGATTCGCCAGGCACTACGTGCACGCCGGAATGATCGGCTGGGACGGCCACAAGATGAGCAAGAGCCGCGGGAACCTGGTCCTGGTATCGCGGCTGCGCGCCGAGGGCGTTGAACCGACGGCGATCCGACTCGGATTGCTGGCAGGACATTACCGCGCGGACCGGTCGTGGAGTGATGCGGTGCTCGACGAGGCGACCGTGCGGCTGCAGCGCTGGCGGGACGCCACAGCGCTTCCCGCAGGGCCGGATGCCACCGATGTGGTTGCCCGGGTGCGCCGCTACCTGGCCGACGACCTCGACACGCCCAAAGCGCTTGCCGCGCTGGATGGTTGGGCTACTGATGCACTGGAGTACGGCGGTCACGACAGCGAGGCGCCGCGGACGGTGGCCACCGCCGTCGAGGCGTTGTTGGGTATCAAGCTGTAGAGGACCTGCGGGTTGGAGTACGTTTCCGGCCATGGGTTCTGTGAACGGAAAAGTCGCGCTGATCACCGGTGGCGCCCGTGGGGTCGGCGCCGAGGTCGCCCGTCGACTGCACGGCGCGGGCGCCAAGTTGGTGTTGACCGACGTCGACGAAGCCGCGCTGCACGATATCGCCACGACGTTGAGTGGCGACCGAGTGCTCACGTGCGTCGCCGACGTTCGTGACCTTGCGGCCATGCAGGATGCCGTGTCGCAGGCCGTCGCACGGTTCGGTGGGATCGATGTCGTGATGGCCAACGCAGGCATCTCGACATACGGGTCCGTCCTTCAGGTCGATCCCGAGGCGTTCCGTCTCCTGGTCGACGTCAACCTGGTCGGGGTCTTCAACACAGTTCGCGCCGCACTTCCATCGGTGATCGACAGGCGGGGATATGTACTGATCGTCTCCTCGGCGGCCGCCTTCGCCGCCTCCCCGGGGCTTGCGCCATATGACACCGCCAAGGCAGGGGTCGAACATTTCGCCAACGCCCTGCGGTTGGAAGTCGCGCACCGCGGGGTCGACGTCGGCTCCGCACACATGCTGTGGATCGACACCCCGTTGGTGCAGGAGGCCAAGTCCGACCTGCCGAGTTTCCGCAAGATGCTGGACGCGCTGCCGGGCCCCCTTGGCAACACCACCTCGGTGGAAGCGTGCGGAAAGGCCTTCGTCAAGGGCATCGAACGGCGGAAGCGATATGTCTATTGCCCGGAATGGGTGGGCGTGATGCGCTGGCTGAAACCGCTATTGGCGTCGCCGTTGGGCGAGGCGACCACGCTGAAGTCGGTCCCCAAGTTGCTGCCGCAGTTGGATGCCGAGGTCGCCGCACTCGGTCGCTCGGTCAGTGCGCGCACCGAATCTGTGGAGAAGCGATGATCCGAGTCCTCGCAACATTGGCCGTCCTTGCGCTACTGGGAGGCTGCGGGGCCAAGGAATCCGGAGAGGCGGAGAAGTCGTCGCCGCCACCGAGTCCGGCCGCCGTCACGCCGGAGCAGGCCCGCGCCATCGCCAAAGAGGCCTATATTTACGGCTTCCCGATGGTGGACAACTACCGGGTGCAGTACGCGTACTTCGTCAACAAGCAGGATCCCGAGTACAAGGGCGGCTGGAACGAGATCCACAACACGGCCCGCGTGTACACGCCCGAGGACAAGGCAATCCAGACACCGAATTCGGACACGCCGTACTCGGCCGTCGGCGCCGACCTCCGTGCTGAGCCGCTCGTGCTGACCGTTCCGCCGATCGAACAGGACCGCTACTACTCGCTGCAGTTCGTCAACGCCTACACCAACAACTTCGCCTACGTCGGCAGCCGCACCACCGGCAACGGAGGCGGCAAGTACCTGCTGGCCGGGCCGAGCTGGAAGGGCGACAAACCCGAGGGCATCAACGAGGTGATCCGCTCCGACACGGATCTCGCGATG
>Ga0308175_100001318_pt1 | contig 16777 bp, 10 predicted proteins | sample PhyCR1_3_FD_203893 | JGI IMG/M metagenome (GOLD analysis project Ga0308175, IMG submission 203893) | Soil microbial communities from UC Gill Tract Community Farm, Albany, California, United States - DLSLS.C.R1 | ecosystem: Environmental > Terrestrial > Soil > Agricultural land | place: USA...
GCCGGGACGCCAGCCGCTCCGCCTGCTCGTCGAGCTCCCGGTAGCTCCAGCGCTCCCCTCCCACCACCAGCGCCACCGCCTCCGGAGAGCGCGCCACCTGCGCCTCGAACAGCTCGTGCAGGCAGACGTCCGGACCCTCCAGGCGCGGCGTCTCGTTCCACTCCACCAGCAACTGCCGCCGCTCCTCGGGGCTCAGCAGCGGCAGCTCCGAAAGCGCGAAGTGGGAGGCCGCCACCGCCGACGCGGCGAGCGTCTCCAGATGGCGGAGCAGCCGCTCCACGGTCGTGCCGTCGAACAGATCGGTGTTGTGCTCGGCGCAGAGCGCCAGCCCGCCGCCCGCCTCGGCGGCCAGCAGGCTCAAGTCGAATTGGGCCGCCCGGCGGGGCAGGGGCACGGATTCGAGCCGGATCCCCTCCAGGTCGAGCGCCGCCCCGGCGTCGCCCACCGCGAAGGCGCTCAGGGCCTCGGCGCCGGGCCCGCTCACCTGCTGCAAGACGAGCAGGATCTGGAAGAGCGGCGACCGACTGGCGTCCCGCCCGCCGGCCACGCGCTCGACCAACAGGGGGAAGGGGTACTCCCGGTGCTCGAAGGCGAGAAGGACGTGCTGCCGGACCTCGTCCAGCAGGCGCTCGAAGGAGAGGTCCCACTGGAGTGGCAGGCGGAGCGCGAGCGGATTGACGAAGTAGCCGACCACGTCCCAGAGCCCCGGGCCGCGGCCCGCCACGGGAGCGCCCAGCACCGCGTCCTCCTGCCCGGTGTAGCGGAAGAGGAGGGCCCGGAAGGCGGCGACCCAGGCCATGTGGAACGTGGCGCCCCGGCTCCGGCCCAGGGCCCGGAGCCGCTCGGTCAACGCGGGCTGCCAGCGCGCCCATTGGGCGGCACCGGCGTACGTCTGCACGGCCGGACGGGGCCGGTCGGTCGGCAGCTCCGTGGCCTCGGGCGCTCCCGCCAGCTCGTCGCGCCAGAAACGCCAGGAGCGCTCCCCCTCCCCTCCCGCCAGCCGCTCGGCCTGCCAGCGCACGTAGTCGGTGTACCGGCACCGCGGCGCGGAGCCGTCGAGAGCCGACACGGAACGGCCGTAGAGTGCCCCCAACTCCCGCACCAGGGTGGCCAGTGACCAGAAGTCGGCGACGACGTGGTGGAGCGCCAGGAGGATCAGGGTGTCGCCGTCCCCGGCGGCGGCGAGCCGGACGCGCAGCAGCGGACCGCTCTCCAGGTCGAACGGGCGCAGGCTCTCCGCCGACAGATAGAGCAGCCTCTCGGGCTCGCTCCAGGCGGCCGTCTCGACCAGCTCGAAGTCGGGGGCCAGCCAATCCCACACGCGCTGCACGGGCGCGCCGTCCCGCTCGACGAAGGTGGTGCGCAGCGCGGGATGGCGCTCCACCAGGGCCGCCAGCGCGTCGCGCAACGCCCGTACGTCGAGGGGTCCCCGCCAGCGGGCGGCGGCGGCGATGTGGTACGCCGCGCTCTCCGGCGCCAGGCGGTGGAGGAACCAGAGGGCCCGCTGGCCCCAGGAGAGCGGGTGGTCCCCTTCGGCCGGCCCCTCCGCCACCGGCCCACCGGCCGCCGCGGGCTCCTCCTCGATCGCCCGCAGGAGCCCGGCGGCGAGGTCGGCGAGGCTGGCCCCTTCCAGGATCTGCGCGATCCCGGGCGCCTGCGGCCCGGCGAGGGCCGCCATCTCGCCGCTCAGCTCCATGGCGGCCAGCGAGTCGGCGCCCAGGGAGACCACCGGGACGTCCGGCGCCACGCGCGCCGGATCGATCCGGAGGATGCGGGCGGTCTCACGGACCAGGAACCGCTCCAGGTCCCGCCGCCGCTCCGCGGAAGACGACCGCGCCAACAGGCTCCGGCGCGAGGGCCGGTCCTCCAGGGCCGCAGGCGGCGGCACGGCGGCGGACGCCCGCGCCACCACCTCCAGCGTGCCGTCCAGATAGGCGGCCCGGCAGGCGTGGCGCTGGATCTTGCCGCTGGAGGTCTTGGGGACCGTCCCGGCCCGCACGAGCACGACGTCCTCGGGCAGCGCCTCGTGCTCCTCCCCGACCTCCCGCCGGACGTGCTCGATCGCCTCCGCGGCCTCCGCCTCGCGCCGGCGCTCGATCTCCAGGACGAGCACCAGGCGCTCCTCTCCCTCCCCTCCCACGGCGAAGGCGGCGCCGCTGCCGGCCCGCAGGGCGGGGTGGCTGCGCTCGGCCGTGAGCTCCAGATCCTGCGGATACAGATTGCGCCCGCGCAGGATGATGAGGTCCTTGAGGCGGCCGGCGACGAACAGCTCCCCGTCGCGCAGGAAGCCCAGATCGCCGGTGCGGAGGAAGGGCCCCTGCCCGTCGCCGGTGAAGGCGCCGAACGTCCGGCCCGTCTCCTCGGGCCGCTCCCAGTAGCCGGACGCCACGGTGCCGCCGGCCACCCAGATCTCGCCGACCCGCCCCTCCGGGAGGACCTCGCCCGCGTCGGAATCGACGATGGCGATCCGCTGCCCTGACCAGGCGGTACCGCAGCCGACCAGCCGCCGGCCGGGAGGCCCGCCGGCGGCTGGCGGCTCGGCCCGCCCCTGCTCCAGGGTGGCGGCGTCGAAGGAGCGGATCGCGGGCGGCCGCTGGGCGACCCCGCCGGACACGAACAGGGTCGCCTCGGCCAACCCGTAACAGGGATAGAGCGCCTCCCGGCGGAAGCCGCACGAGGCGAACGCCTCGGCGAACCGCTCCAGGGTCTCGGCCCGCACGGGCTCCGCGCCGCTGTAGGCCAGGGTCCAACTGGACAGGTCGAGGGACTCGCGCTGCTCCGGACCGATCCTCTGCAGACAGAGCTCGTAGCCGAAGTTGGGGCCGCCGCTCGTCGTCGCCCGATAGTCGCTGATCGCCTTGAGCCAGCGCAGCGGCTGCTGCAGGAAGGCGGCGGGCGACATCAGGATCGCGCGCGCCCCGAGCCAGAGCGGCTGGAGGACGTTCCCGATCAGCCCCATGTCGTGGTAGAGCGGCAGCCAGCCCACCACGACCGAATCCTCCGACTGCCCGAACGCCCGCTGGATCATGCCCTCGTTGCGCAGGATGGCGCCGTGGGTGACCATCACCCCCTTGGGCGCGGCGGTGGAGCCCGAGGTGTACTGCAGGAAGGCGAGCGTGCCCTCCGAGACCTCCGGCTCCTGCCAGCCGGTCTCCTCTCCGGGCTCCGCCTCCTCGGCGGTGAGCCAGCGCACGTCCCGTAGATCCGCGCCGGCCAGCAGGTCCGCCAACCGCGACCTCAGGAGCGGGGTCGTGAGCCCCCACCGTGGCCGCGCGTCGCCGACGATCGACAACAGGCGGCCCGGCGAGCGGCTCGAGCGCGGCGGATAGGCGGGGACCGCCACCACCCCCGCGTAGAGGCAGCCGAAGAAGGCGGCGACGAATTCGAGGCCGGGCGGAAGCATGAGGACGACCCGGTCGCCCGGCCGCGCCTGCCGCTGGAGCAGGGCGCCGACCCGCCGGGCCTGGAGGTCGAGATCCGCGTAGGTGAGCTGCCCGGCCGGCCGCTCGCCGTCGGCGAGGAAGGTCAGCGCCGGCCGCAAAGGCCGCTCGGCGGCGCGCAGCCGCAGCAGATCGATCAGCGAGCCGCGGGCCGGAGCCTTCCCGGAGGGGGCCGGCACCGGCTCGCGGAAGGGCGGACGACGGAGAGAGTCGTGAACGCTCATTCGCTCCTCAATGCGATCATCGGGTCCACTCGTGTGGCGCGCCGGGCCGGCAGATAGCTCGCCGCGAGCGACACGGCTCCGAGCAGGACGGCGAGCACGGCGAAGGTCACGGGATCGGTCGGCCGGATCCCGAACAGTAAGCTGGACATCAGACGGGTGACGGCGAAGGCGGCGATGACGCCCAGGACGAGACCGGCCAGGGTCAGCCGCAGGGCCTCCTTCAACACCAGCCGCAGGATCGTCCTCCGCTCGCCGCCGAGGGCCATCCGGATGCCCATCTCGTGGCGCCGGCGGGTGACCGAGTAGGCCATCACCGCGTAGATCCCCACCACGGCCAGCATCATGGCCAGGGCGCCCAGGACGCCGATCAGGCGGGTATTGAACCGGGGCTGCGAGAGCGACTCCGCCAGCATCCCCTCCAGCGTGTCGATCTCGACCGGCAGGTTGGGGTCGAGGCTCCACACGCTCGCGCGGAGCGCCGACCCCAGGCGGGAGGGGTTGGAGGTATACCGCACCACGACGCTCAGCAGCGGGCTCGGAGCCTCATGAAGAGGCACGTAGATCTGGGGGACCGGATCGGCGTCGAGCCCATATCGCCTCACGGCGTGCGCGACGCCGACGATCGTGCGATAGTCCATGGCGACACCCGGCACCACCAACCGCTTGCCGACCGCGTCGCCCGCGGGGAACCAGTGTTTGGCCAGGGTCTCGTCGACCACCGCGACCCGCGGGGCCTGCGGGCGGTCCGCCTCCTCGATCCCCCGGCCCTGCATGATGGAAATCCCCATGGCGCGGAAAAATCCCGGGCTGACGGCGTCGACCACCGCCACCGGGGTGGTCTCCGGCGTGGTGGCCTGTCCCTCGACGTAGTAGTTCAGGCGAGAGTCGACCCGCCCGAGCGGCAGGCTGGTCGCCATCGCGGCCGCCTCCACCTCCGGCAGCCCCCGCAGCCGCTCCAGCAGCAGGTTGGAGAACGCCACCGGACGGTCGTTCGGATACTCGGCCGGCGGCAGCGAGAACGAGGCCGTCAACACGTGGTGAGGATCGAACCCCGGCGCGACCGCCTGTAGTTGTTGGAAGCTGCGGATCAACAGGCCCGCCCCGATGAGCAGCACCAGCGCGAGCGCCACCTCGATCACCGCCAGCGGGTTGTGGGTCCGGAGCCTCGACCGCGATCCGCCGAAGGTGCCGCCCCCCTGCTTGAGGAGCTGATGGACCTGCGAACGCGAGCCCCGGAGCGCCGGGCCCCAACCGAACAGGATGCCGGCCAGCAGCGACACCCCGAGGGTGAAGACGAGCACGGGGAGGTCCAGCCGGACCTCGTCCAGGCGCGGGATCTGCGGCGGCTTGAGATGGATCAGCCAGACGGTCAGCCAATTCGCGATCAGCAGGCCGCAGAGGCCTCCCAGCAACGCCAGCAGCAGGCTCTCCGTCAGCGTCTGCCGGAAGAGGCGGCCGCGGCTGGCACCCAGCGCCACGCGCACGGCGATCTCCCCCTGGCGGTCGGTGGTACGGGCGAGCAGCAGGTTGGCCACGTTGGCGCAGGCGATCAACAGCACGAAGCCGACCGCCCCCATCAGCACCAGGAGCGTGGGACGGATGTCGCCCACGACCTGCTCGTAGAGCGGCACCATCGTGACCTCGATCCGGCTGCTGGAGGGGAGATACTGGGTGTTGCCCTGGGCGATGGTGCTCAGGTTCGCCCGCGCCTGCCGTAGCGAGACGCCGTCCTTCAGACGGGCGATGACGTCCAGATAGGCGCGGCCGCGCCGCACCAGATCGCCGGGCTCGAAGACCAGCGGCATCCACAGCTCGCCCTCCGCGAACTGGAATCCGGCCGGCATCACTCCCACCACCTGATAGCTCTTGCCGTCGAGCGTGATGCTCGAGCCCACCACGCCCGGCCGGCTCCCGAACGCCCGGCGCCAGAAGGGGTCGCTGAGCACAACCACCGGCGCCGCGCTCGGCTGGTCCTCGCCGGGGAGCAGGGCCCGCCCTTGCGCGGCCTTGACCCCGAGCAGGTGGAACAGGTTGGCGGAGACCTTCACCGCCTGCACCTCCCGCGGCTCCCGCCTCCCCGTCAGCGTGGCGAAGGACTGGGCGAAGGCCGCCGTATCCGTGAAGACGCTGTTCTGGTCGCGCCATTCGAGGAAGGCGGGGGGCGACACCGGCGCGCGCTCGATGCCGCGCTGGGACATGCGCCGCCAGACCCGCACCAGGTGATCGACCTGCTGGAAGGGTAAGGGCCTCAGCAGAACGCCGTAGACGAGGCTGAAGATCGAGCTGTTGACGCCGATGCCGAACGCGAGGGTGAGCACCACGATCGCGGTGAACCCGGGCCGGCGCATCAACCCGCGAAGGGCAGTCCGAAAATCCTGCAAAAATCCCTGCATGGCTTCCCTCAGCTCTCGCCTCCCCGCCTCCTTACTGCGGCGGCATTTTAAAGTCCGCGTTGTCGATCGGCACGTCGACCTCGATCTGTTGCCACGTGATCTCCTGGTGGAGATTCGGCATCTCGGTCCGCTCGCTGAAAGGCCACATCACGCCGCCGGCCTTCCGGAAGTCGCTGTAGACGGTGGTGACCTCGACCACGTCGCCCCGCCGCTCCGCGAAGTCGTGGACCTCGACCGGCAGGAAGCTCTTGGTATCGAGCAGGAAGAAGCCGACCGTGCCGTCCTTGTACTGGACCTTGATGCGGTAGGCGTCGCCGGAGCCCAGCTTCTGGATGCCGACCAGCTCGAGCTGGTCCCCCTTGGCCTTGCTGTCGACGAGAGGCCCCTCGATGTCGGCCCAGTGCCGGAACCGGCGCGACTCCGCTTCGGGAATCGGCTGGGGCTTGGGAATGCCGGTCCCGGGGCTGACCTGCCAGGCCAGCGGGCCGTCGACGGCCTGGATCGCGACGATCGAGCCGGTCTCCAGGCGGCGCATGTACCGGCCCCCCTCGCGCTTCTTCTCGATCGTGATCGGCGCGTTCTTGATCCCTTTGATACCGTCCATCCGGCCCTTCATCCGCACCGTTTTGATCGCGGTCAGCCGGTCGTGGCCACCGCGCGCTTCGGCGTACCGCTCGAGGACCTCGTTGAGGCTCTTGTCGGACGGACGGACGGCGACGGACGGCGACGGGCTGGCGGGAGAGCCCGCCTGGAACGCCACCGCGCCATCCGGCCCGTTACAACCCACGAGCAGCACCGCGAGAGACAGCAATAGAGACAGCAAAAGAATCCGATTCATAGACCGTTTTCCTCACATGGATGTAAAGCGGGGAGCGGAACAGCCTCGGCCGCGAGCCTGCGGGTTCCTACTCCTGGCTGGTGAACAGCTCTCCCATGGCGACCAGGATTTTGCGCGGCCCCGCGAACGGCTCACGTCCGTGCGAGCTCAGGAAGTTGTCGAGCATCAGGATGTCCCCCTGCTGCCAGTCGAAACGCAGGGCGACCTCCTCGTACACGCCACGGATCTCCTCCAGAACGGAGGGCTCGATCGGCGAGCCGTCGCCGTAGAACGCGTTGCGCGGCAGCTCGTCCTCCCTGAACTCAGCCAGCAGGACCTCACGGACGCTGGGCTGGAGATTGGACACGTGAAACATGTGGGCGTGATTGAACCAGATGGTGTCACCCGTCTTCGGGTGCTGCACGGTGGCCGGCCGGATGGTCCGCGTGCGCAGGCGGTTCTTGTCTTTCCATTCGAACGTCATCCGCGCCTTCCGGCAGTACTCCTCGACCACCGCCGGATCGTCGGTCTGAAAAGCCTCCTGCCAGGGCAGGTCCACACCCTCCCCGTAGTTGCGGACGTACATCACCTTCTTCTCGACGAAGCGCCGCCGGATCGCCGGGTCGATGCGATTCAGCACCTTGCGGTCGTCGGCGACCGGCGTGCGCCCCCGTTCGGCCGGCGGCTGTGCGCAATAGAACCAGATCTTGGTCGGCCAGTTGTGCGCGTAAGACATTTCATGATGCATCGGGATGTGCTGATCCGCCGGAAACTCGGTCGACGTGTAGACGCTCTTCTCCACCTCGTTGCGCGGCGCCGCCCGCTCGTTGTAGTCGATGAGGTCCTCGCAGATCGCCCGCGCCACGTCCTGGAACTGCTGCGCCGAGCCGACGCTGAAGCCCCGGAACAGAATGCCGCCGTGAGCTAGGAGCTGCCGCTCCAGCGCCTCCCGCTGCGACCTCGCCCAGCTCACCAGGTCGACGCCCTCCATGTTCGGCTCCAGCACCAGCAGGAACCGATCCTCCGGGACAAGGAAACCGCTCTTCACCAGGGCCGACGAATCGACCGACACCGCCTTGCGCCGGCCGGGTTGAAAGCCGCCACTGACTCGCTCCTGAATCGACATACTGCTATTTCCTTCTACTTCCCCAACATTAATATTTTTCTGTTTTCCGACATTCAGACCCTGACGTCGTCCCAGCGTGTGAGATCGGCCATGCCCACCACCACCTTCCGGGCCCCCACGAAGGGCTCCCGGGCGTGGGCGGAGAGCATGTTGTCGAGCATCAGGAGATCGCCCTGCCGCCAGGGGAAGCTCACCGTCTCCTCATGGTACAGGCCGCGCAACGTCTCGAGGGTCTCCAGCTCGATGGGAGAGCCGTCGCCGTAGTAGGTGTTGTTCGGAAGCTCCTCTTCCTTGAGCTCCGCCAGTAGGGCGTCCCGCACCTTCGGCGTCAGGGTGGAGACATGGAAGAAGGTGAGATGATTGAACCACGTCATTTGGCCGTTGACCGGATGCCGCGCCACCGCGGGCCGGACCTGCCGCGTGCGCAGGCGTCCGCCGCCGCGCCACTCGACCTCGATCCGGTTCTCGGCGCAGTACCTCTCGACGGCGCCACGGTCCGCGGTCTGGAACGCCTCCTGCCAGGGGAGGCCGAACCCGTCGCCGAAATTCCGCACGTACATGTAGCCGAGCCGCTCGAATTTCTCGCGGATCGCAACCGGGATGCGCTCGTAGATCCGCCGGCAGTCGGCGATCGGCGTCGCTCCTCCCCGCTCGGCCGGGAGCGTGCAGAAAAACATGATCTTTCGTGGGAAGACGAGATTGTAGGATTGCTCGTTATGTAAAAAGATCGGCTGATCCGGCGGATAATCCGTCGAGGTATAGATGTTCCCCTCGACCTGGCTGCGCGGCGACGAGCGCTCGGTGTACGGAAGCGCGCCGGACGTGGCCGCCGCGATGAATTGTTGAAAGTCACCGAGCGCTTGGAGAGCGAAGCCGCGGAACAGGATGGCGCCATGGAGCAGCAGTTGCTCCTCCAGGAACGGCCGATTGCTGCTCACATAGGAGAGCGGATTGAGATCCGCGATGTTCGGCTCGATTACCAGAGGGTAGCGCCGCTCCGGCTCGAGGTAGGAGAGGCGGACCAAATCCTCTTGACTGATGCGGACTGCCCGGCGGGGACTGGAAGCCAACGGGAACAAGCTCATCAACAACAACACCAACCTTCTCTTTCTCTTCTCTCGCTCTCTGCCCGATCACTATACTAGCATATTAGCTCAGCGGGTACGACCACAAACAACGATGATCGCTTCCCGCCTCCACCGCGGGCTGGCGCGGAGGAAGAAAGCATACCATGGGCATCAAGGCGAGCACGAGCCAGGGTCACAAACGAGACATCCGGTGGCCTCTCCCCGGTGCGCTGGCTCTGCTGCTCCTCACCTTGGGGTTGTCCGTCCTCCGCCTCGCGCCGCCGGCGCCTCGGCCGTCCGGGGCGCCCTCTGGGGACTTCTCCGCCGCCCGCGCCCGCGCTCTCCTGACCGATCTCGCCAGCGGTGACACGCCACGCCCGGCGGGCAGCGCCCCCGCGGCACGCACCCGGGAGCGGGCGGCGGCAGAGCTCCGGCGGCTGGGCTACGCGGTCCGGGAGGAAGAGGCGAACGCCTGCAACGAGCTCGGAAGCTGCCGCTCCGTGCGCAACCTCGTTGCCGAGCTCCCTGGCCGGGAGCCGGGCTCCGCGGTGGCCCTCGTCTCCCACTACGACTCCGTGGCGGCCGGCCCCGGGATCGCGGACGACCTCTCGGGGGTGGCGGCGACCCTGGAGGTAGCTCGCGCCCTCAAGGCCGGGCCTCCTCTTCGTCACGCGGTCCTGTTCCTGATCGACGACGGGGAGGAGGAGGGGCTGTTGGGTGCCCGGGCCTTCGTCATGCAAAGCCTCGACGCGGCGCGGGTCAAGGCGGTGGTCAACCTGGAGGCCCGCGGCACCTCGGGGCCCAGCCTGATGTTCGAGACGGGCCGGGACAACGCCGAGGCGGTCGCCCTCTTCGCCAGGGCCGTGCCCCACCCGCGCGCAAGCTCGCTCTTCCCGCTGGCCTACGATCTTCTGCCGAGCCTCACGGATTTCTCGATCTTCAAGCACCGCGGCGTCACCGGCTTCAACTTCGCGTTCATCGGCGATCCGGCCCGCTACCACTCTCCGCTCGACACTCTGGCCAACCTCTCCTCCGCCAGCCTGCAGCACCAGGGGGAGAACGCCCTCGCCACAGTGCGCGCGCTGGCTGACACTGACCTCGACCGCCCTCGCCGCGGGAGCTCCGTGTTCTTTGACGTGCTGGGGTTGCGGGTCTTCGCCTGGCCGGTAGCCTGGGGGCCGTTGCTGGCCGCCGTCCCCCTGATGCTGTCGGTGGTGACCGCCGTAAAGCTGCACCGGCGCTCGCTCGTCACGGTCGCGGGGGTCGCCCGCGGCCTCCTGGCCTGGTGGGCCGTCCCCGTCCTGGCCGCCGTCGCAGGGCTCGCGCTCTCGTTCGCGCTGCGGCTCGCGGGCCTGCGCGCGCTCTGGCCCCCCCATGGCGTGCTCGTGCAAGCAGCCTTCTGGCTGCTCGCCTCCGCCGTGACCCTCCTGGTGACCCACGGGCTCCGGAGACAGGAATTCCTGGGCCTGTGGACGGGCGGCTCGCTCGTCTGGGCCCTGCTCGGCCTGATGACCGCCCTTCTCCTCCCCGGCGCCTCCTATCTCTTCATGGTCCCCGCGTGGATGGCGGGAACCGCCGGCCTCTTCCTGCCGGGCGGAGAGAGGACGCGGGCCGCGGTGGCGATCCTTCCGGCCCTCGCCGCGGCCGTCCTCTGGTTTCCCCTCCTGATCCTCTTCTACGACGGTCTGGGCAGCCCGGTCCTGTGGCTCCTCGGCACGCTGCTCGCGCTCGTGCTGACCCCGATCGTGCCGCTCGCCGCCCGGCAGCCCTATCGCGCCTGAGACGGCATCTGGAAGCGGATGCGCCGGTTCTTCTGATCGATCGTCACGGCGAAGCGGGCGAGAAGCTGCTGGCCGAAGCTGGCATGGGGGAGACCGTCGATGAAGTCGGCGGTCACGTGCTGGAGGACCAAGCCCCCGATCTGCAACGGATCCTTGAGGGTCGCCTGCTTGACCTCGAGCTCGTTGAAGCCCGTCCGCCGGCGTCCGACGACCTTCGGCTCCCCTTCCAGAGCGACCTTGCCGAGATAGGAGGCGGGCAGCACGAATCCCCCGTGCAGGTTTCCGGAGTCGACGTCGGTCGTCACCGCCAGGTCCCCGACCTTCACCTGCACTCTGGCGACGCCATGCCAGCTCTCGAAATCCAGAATCTCACGCCCGTCCGCCGGCGGCAGATCTCCCTTCTCGATACGCACGCGGCGGGCAGGAAAGTCGAGCGTCAGCAGATAGTCCTGAAACAGCTCGATGCCCAGGACGCCGTCGAAGGAGACGTTCCGGCCTGCGGACGCCACCGCCAAGTCCCGCGCGATGAGATTGACGTCGCTGAACGTGGCGGCGCCCACCGTCACCGAGGGGGCCCGGACGATGCTCAGCGTCTGCCGGTTCTTACCCGTCGAGTCTCCAGCCAACACCTGGCCCACCACTTTGAGCCCCAGCGAATCGACCAGGGGCTGGTTGATGCGTCCGCCCCCCGACGCGCCGGTGTCCAGCAGAAAGTGGTAGGGACCCTTGCCGTCCACCCGGACCTCGAGGAGGACGTCCCCACCCGGCAGCATCGCCAGCTCCGAGGAGGGCACGGCCATCTCCGAACGGCTGAACGGACGCGGGCTCGGCCCCTCCCGGCGGACCTGGACCTGCGCGATCGCGGCGACGGCGAGAGCCAGCAGAACGAGGAAGATTACGGCGGCTAGGAGTTGGATGCGAGTCATGGATGTTGCTCTCCTTCCGAGGTTCAGGCACTCTACATATCAGAACGCGTCGAGAGGTCGAGAGCTCCACCCCTTGCGGAGAGCCCACGAACCTCGGCATCCTATCGGATCAGCCCGTGGGGGTACTTCCTCCCACTGCCAATAGTCTGCTCGATGTCTCTGGGAGCCTCAGCGCCACGTCCTACCGACTTGGGCGTCCAAGCTCGGCCATTGCCAAGGTGGACTCGCGCTCTCGTGACCACCAGAAAGCTGGCCAGCCGGTGCCCGGCGGTTGGAGACCTTGCGCGGCCTCGCAACTAAGCACCCCGAGAAAGCCGGCGAAGCCCGTCCATGGTCTGGACGAACTGAAGCACCTCGCTCGCTCCCGGGGTTCGAACTGGCAGGCCCTGGGGATACCACACGTTTTTGACCCCCTCGGAGTCACCATAAATTTCTCTGACATAGAATCTCCTTCCGAGTGTCCGCCCGCCGGCGGACGCCGAGGAGGAGGTATGGGCGTCGCGGGCATCCCGATGAGCTTCATCGCGGGTCTCTATGGAATGAGCTTCAAGGGCATGCCGGAGCTGAGCTGACGCTGATCAGGCGAGGGTTCCGGGAGGTAGTGACGAAGTGAAAAGTGCTGCAAAATGAGCCCACCCTGAACCTGCCCACCATGCCAGCAGAGCCGCTCAGCGCCGGTTTGACTCACGAGGCGACCTACACGGTCACCCGGGACATGAGCCCTCCCCATGTCGCGGGGATTCTCTCGACCTCGCGGATGATCAGCCTCGTCGAGGACACTTGCTTGGAGGTCGTCCAGCCCCTGCTCGACGACGGGCAGACGACCGTGGGGACGCGCATCGACGTCACCCATGTCGGCACCGCTTGGGCGGGGGAGGAGGTGACCGTGCGCATCCGACTGACCAGGATCACTCAGCGCCGCCTGCTCAGCTTCGATGTGTCCGTCGAGGCGCCAAGCGGTGTCATCAGCACCGGCACCCATCAGCGGATGGTCGTCGACCGGTCGCGGTTCGCGCGCCCTTAGCTTCGTCCAGGAGGTTATTCCGCGACCAGGTCGCGGACGGCGCGGCGGTCGACCTTGCCGCTCGGCAGGTGGGGAAGGGACTCGACGAGCACCACCTCGTCGGGCACGGCGTAGCGCGGCAACAGATCGAAGCACCTGCGGCGCACGGCGTCGGGTTGTGGGGCTCCCCCGCTCCGGTCCACCAGGCAGACCGCGACCAGCCGGGCGCCGCGGCGGCTCTCCCCCGCGGCCACGACCACGGCGCGCCGGATCCCCTCGACCTTCTCCACCGCGGCCTCGACATCCGCGAATACCACCAGGAGGCCGTCCCGCTTGACGCTCAGTCCCGAGCGGCCGAGGATCTCGACGTAGCCGTCGGCGCGGACCCTCGCCAGGTCCCCCGTCTCGAACCACTCCTCGTCGCCGCGGGGCTGGAACCTCCACCCCTCCTCCTGGAGGGTCAGATAGCCGTCCGAGCCGTTCTTCTGCCGGCAGAACAGGCGCCCGACCCGCTCCCCCTCCGCCGCTTCGAGCCCCTCTCCGGTCTCCTCGACGCGCAACTCGATGCCGGCCAGCGGATAGCCGGCCGTGCCGAGACGCGGCGCGGGGGGATCGTCCGGAGAGGCCGCGGAGACGGCGCCCATCTCGGCGCTGCCGTAGAGGTTGAGCAGCGGCCCGAACCGCGGCTCGAAGCCGGCCATCGTCTCGCGCTTGACCTTGTCGCCGGCGGTCACCGCCAGCCGGTAGAGCCGCCCTGACTTGCGCACGGTCAGGAATGCGTCGCACAGGGCCGGCGTCAGGAACCCGACGTTGGGATCGAAGCGCTCCTCCCGTTCGAGATAGCGGAGGATGTTGCCCCCCGACCCGACGTCCATCGCCGCTCCGGCGAGGAGGCCCGGCAGAAATGCGGCGCCGAACCCGTAGCTGTGGAAGATCGGCACTGGCACGCTGAGGCGGTCGCCGGCCGTGAGCCCCCACCGGTCGACGCAGGCCATCGCGTTCTCTAGCCATTTCCGGTGCGACATCCGGGTCAGCTTGGGATTGCCCGTGCTGCCCGACGTCCGCAGGTAGAGGTCCGGGCCCTGGAAACCCGCGACCACCGGCTCTGGGGCGAACGCCTCGTGGGTCACGATTTCGATCCCCCCCAGCGGCGACGCGGCCTCGCGCGCCCGCGCCGCCGACGCGGTGACCACGTGGGAGCAGAAACTGGGAATGAAGCGCGGTGTGCCGGATTCCTTCGAGGCCTCTCCGAGCTCGGGGAGGAGCACCACGTCGCGCTGCCGGCTCAGCACCCAGAGAAGCGCCAAGGCTCCGGCGACGCTCTGCGAGCACTCCAGGGCGAGCGGATGGTGCTCGGTCGCGCGGGCGAGCCGGCCGTCGAGCTCGTCGAGGAGGCCGGCCGTCTCGGCGTAGGAGATGGCGTGGTAGCCGTCCGTCAGGAGCCGGTCGCGGACCCCAGGGTCGGCCGACAGCCAGCGGAGCAGAGCAGGCCCGTCAGGGGCGCGCATGGCCGGCCCTCCACTCCCGGGCCCGGTCGATCATCTCGATCGACATGGACATTTTGCCCAGGGTGAACTGGAGGAAGCTCTGAGCGCCCTGCTCGGCGAGTCGCCGTTTCAGGTGCGCATAGCGGTCCCTCTCCTCGGAGTGGGCGCGAAGATAGTCGCGCAGGTCCATCTGCTCGTCCAGCCAGGGCCGACCGCGGTCGGCGAGGTGGATGACGAACGCGCGGTCCGCCTCCACCTTCCAGAGCCAGAGCGTCTCCGGATCGACCGGGCTGTTGCCGTAATCGGCGTAGCCGACGGCGGCGAGAGCGGCGAGGAGGTCCGCGCGGCCGGGCGGCCCGTCCAGCCCCGCGGCGATGTCGATGATGTTCTTCGCGGGGAGCCCGGGTACCGCGGTGCTGCCGAAGTGCTCGATCATCAGCGCCGCCGGGCCGAGAGCGCTGGCGATCCGCTCCCGTTCCTCCGCGAACCAGGAGGCCCAGTTGGGATCGGGCGGCCGCTGCTCCAGCGGCAACTCCGGGATCCGCGCGCGCTGCCAGCGGGCGATCTTCCGCTCCAGGGTCTCCACCCGCTCGTGCCTGGCCCGCACCTCCGGGGGAATCTTCTTGAGCATCCGCACGCTCTCCAGGATCTCCCACATGCGGGCTCCGGAGGCGCCCCGCGCTCCCTGCGCGCGCGGGCTCTCACGGGGCTCGCTCCAGGCGCTGAGGTCGCGTCCCAACAGGGCGCCGAGACGCGCGACGTCCTCGGCGAAGAGGGCGCGCAACCGGGCCGCGAGCTCCGCGGCAAGAGGGGGGAGCCGGTCGGCGGTCCCGTGCTTCTTCATCTGACCGAACTGCATGCGGCGCTTGACCTCCGCCGGCGCCTCGCGCAGTTGGCGAATCGACTGCATGCGCACCTTCTGGAGCGACCGCTCGGGGTCGAGCTCGGCCTCGAAGGACGGGTCGACATCCAGGAATTCCAGCGCCCGGCGATAGACCGCGGCGGTGTCGCGGACGAGGTCGTCGAACAGGATGCAGCAGACGTTCTCGCGGCCGAAGACCTCGAAATAACGCTCCACCTTCGCGGCGTAGCGCGCGCCGTCGGTGTAGAGCAGCCCCTCCGGGAAGTAGGCGCCGGCCGGCAGCCGGCGGCCCTGGCGGCGCTCCGGCTCCGCGGCGAGGGCCGCCTCGAAGGTGGGCAGGTCCTCGTTGCCGGTGCGGCGGTAGAGGCCGTAGAGGGAGTAGGCCATTCGCAGCGGATCGCGCAGCAGGATGATGACGCGGGCCTCGGGCGCGTAGGCCCGGATCTCGAGGGGCGCCTGCCGCGACGACAGGTAGTACACCGACCCCTCTCCGGCGCGCCGGCGGTCCCCGGCCCCCGCGAAAAGGGACAGGTAGAGGTCCTCCTCGCGAATCCCGCCGGGCAGCGGCGTCAGGTCACTGCCGAAGAAATGGGGCTCCTTCTGGATCGATACATAGATCTCCGGATGCTGCTTGAGATAGGTGTACATCGAGGTGGTGCCGCTGCGCGGCGCCCCGACGATGAAAAAATCAGGCTTGCGCATGGCCCCTAGGTCTTCATCGCCCGCTGCTGCTCCAACTGCTCGCGGACGACCCGGGCGACCGACTGGAGGCTCTGGAACGTGTCCATGCTGAGCACGTCGTCGTGCAGAACGATGTTGAAACGTTTCTCGATGAAGCTGATCAGCTCGACGAGGACGACGGAGTCGAGGGCGAGCCCATCTTCGAAGAGGGGCACCGTCTCGTCGAGCTCTTCGTACGTCAGATTGACATCCAGATCCTCCACGACGATGCGTTTGACTGTCTCAAGCACTTGGTCAGACATTCAGAGCTGATCCTTTCTGGGTTTTAAAAACGGACCCGTGCGCGGCTTCCGGCTCCCGTGCCGCTGAGCTTCTTGAGCGCGGCCTCGAAGGTCCGGCTCACGGAGTCGCCATAGATCACCCCGAGCTCGGTCAGGGAGATGTTCCGGCTATCGACGGTAACCAGACCCCGCTCCTGGAGCAGGGACACCTCGGCCTCGCAGGCGGTCAGCAGGTCGAGACCGTGCTTCTCGCGGAACCAGACGTGGTCGAGGTCGATGAGCTTGATCCCCATCACCGCGTCCCTCACCATCAGATCGAAGCTGGTGCAGGTGTAGCCGCGGTAGGCGGGGAGCTCGCCCTTTTCAACGGTCTCGATATAGGCCTTGATGTCGCTCGTATTCTGATAGTTCCAGCGGCCCAGGGAGCCGTACGCCGAGACGCCGCAGGCATAGCTGTCGTTGCCCAGCCAGCGGCTGCGGGTATTCAACTGATCGTAGCGGCCGCCCTTGGTGAAGGTGAACGCGTTGACGGGCCGGTAGTCGTGCTCGCGGAGCTCGGCGAGAGCGTGCTGGATGAGCTCCAGCTCCTCCTCGTCGGTCGGCACGGCGATCTCCTGGTGCCTCTCGGCGGAGTAGTAGGGGGTGTTGGCGTAGAGCTCGAGCTTGTAGAGCGTGATGCTGTGGACGTC
>Ga0308175_100001319_pt1 | contig 16774 bp, 10 predicted proteins | sample PhyCR1_3_FD_203893 | JGI IMG/M metagenome (GOLD analysis project Ga0308175, IMG submission 203893) | Soil microbial communities from UC Gill Tract Community Farm, Albany, California, United States - DLSLS.C.R1 | ecosystem: Environmental > Terrestrial > Soil > Agricultural land | place: USA...
TCCGCGAGCGTCAGTTTTGCTTCGAACTCCCGGATCTTCGCTTCGATCAGCCCCTGCTCCTCTTTGGCGGCGCTGTAGTCGGCGTTCTCGGACAGGTCGCCGTGGCCTCGCGCGACCTCGATGGCACGGCTATTGGCGAGTCGATCGACGTTCTTCAGCTTGTAGAGCTGAGCCTTCATCGTCGCGTGCCCCGCCGGGGTCATGGGGTACTTTTCGCTCATCGCGATTCCTCGTGCGCGCTCGTATTCGTAGCCCTGCGTCGCGGCGAACGCAAGGAATCCCAACGCGTTACCTCAGGGGCAGTGGTCACAGAGGGCGTTTGCGTTCGGGGCGCACGGGGAGGCCGCCGTGCCGTCCTGGGTGCAGTACAACCCCGCGGGCTGGAGCGGGCACGAGTTAGTCGGGCAAGTGGCGTTGTTGCACTTGACTTCGCACGAGCACGACGTTACGCAGTCGACGTTACCGCACGTCGATGGGGTCGCGCAGTCGACGATGCACTCCCCGGGGCCGCAGTTGATGGCCCCGCAGGCCGCCATCCCGCTGGTGCAGGTGATGTCACAGGCGGTGCCCGGGTTGCAGTCGATGTTGCTGCAGGCGCCGGTGCCGGTACACTTGATCGTGCAGTCGTAGCCGACCGGGCACTGGATGGAGCCGCAGGGCTTGGTCGAGGTGCAATCGATCTTGCACGTCTTGTTGGTGAGATCGCAGGACGTGCACGGGCTCGGACACGTCCCTTGCAGCACGCAGTACCCGCGATCGCAGGTCCGGCCGCTGGTGGGGTCGCAGTCGCTGTCGGTGGTGCAGGTGAAGTGATCGGACTTCCGGCTGACCACGCAGCCGGTCATCGACAGCACGGCGAGGACCAGAATGCTCGCGGCTGCCCTCATCACAGGCCTCCCAGGATCGTGAGCGTCAGCCCGGCACCGTTGGGGACCGGCGCCGGTGTGACCACGATGCGGTGCTGGTTGTGGCTCCGGTACAGGTAGTACGCGCCGAACCCGCCGGCGGCGAGGCCCGCGAGCACCAGGCAGTCGCCGGCGATGGCATAGGTGGCGGCTTTGTTCTCGAGCGCCTTCAAGTCGTCGAAGTCGGCGCGGTTGTTGGTCACGTGGGTGTCGATCTTGTCCTGCAAGCTCGAGTAGCTCCCCCACAGCGCGAGCCCGAGTACCACCGCGACGCCGCCGCCGGCCGCGAGGGCGATCCCGATGGTGCGCTCGCGATTCGCTTCGGGGAGCTCCGGTGATGGGGCCTGATCCGGACCGGCCGGGTTGGCGCTCGCCAGCGGCGCGACCGCCACGTCGGGTGGGGGCACGCTCGGGCTGCCGGCGGGCTCGGGCCTGGTCGCCGGGGCCCCGAACAGCGGTGCCATCTCCGCGTCGATCCGATCGGTCGAGTCGCTCGGGGCGATCGTCGTCGCGATCTCGCGCGGGGGGGAGCCCTTGGTCGCGCGCCGCACCACCACGTGGGTCTGGCCGCCGTCCTTGGTGGCGGTCGCCCACACCAGCTCGTCGACCCCGAGCGTCGCGAGCACCTGGTCGCTGCAGCCGGCGGCCTGCGGATCACACCCCACCGCGAGCGCCGTGTCCGCAAACGTCGCCCCCGCGGTCGAGACCTGGCCCTCGAGGCCCTTCGCGAGCTTGACGACCTGGGTGGTCAGCTTGGCCCGGGTCGCCGCGTCCGCGTTGCCATCGGTCGGCAGGACCAGGATCTTGTGCGACGCCGCGGTGGCGGGGTTAGCGAGCCCGAGCGCCGCCAGCACCCCGAGCGCCCCGAAAGCGGTGACGATGACCATGGCGAGCCGGGTCATGGCGACTCCAACCGCTGGCGAATGCCCGCGGCATCGGGGGCGTTGGGCGCCAGCTGGAGGTAGCGCTGGAACGCGGCGTGGGCGGCGGTCTTCTCGCCGAGCTTCTCGTAGACCAGCCCGGCACCGCGCCACGCGGCGGCATACCCGGAGTTGGCGGCAAGGGCGCGCTTGTACAGCGTGAGGGCGGTCCTGGTGTCGCCGCGGACCCACGCCTGCAGGCCGGCCTTGAACGCGTCGTCGGCGTTGAGCTTGGAGGTCGGGGCATGCCGCGCCGACGAGCTGTGAGACTTGCCGGTCTGCCCGTCGGGCTCGCCCGGGGCGTTGGCCACCTGACCGTCGGGGTGCTCGCCGCCGACCTGGACCTCGATCGCGTTGACGTCGACCGCCGGTGCCGCGGGCGTGGGGGCAGGCGCCATGGGGGCGGCCGGTGTCCCGGGAGGCATGGATGGCATGGATGGCATGGGATCGCGCGACGCCAGCGCCGTGCCGGTCTTGTCCGACGGGCTCGCGGGCTCGCCGCTGCGGCCTCCCGAGACCACGCTCGTCACGATGATGACCGCCAGGATCGCTCCAGCGCCGGCGAGGCCATAGGCGACCCACCGCGGCCTCGCGGGCTTGGCCTGGGTCTCGACCACGGTTTGCTCGTCGCCGGGGTCGTGGACCTGGGCGCGAGCCGAGGTGATGCCCGAGGTGACGCCCGAGGCGGCAGGGGACGCGAGCGTCGCCGGAGCAGGCCCCGCCGTGATCGGCCTGGGCCGCGCCGGTGTGGCCGCGGCCGGCTTCGCGGTCGAGGGCGGTTCCGGCGAAGTGGGTTTGGCCGCGAACTGCGCGAGCTCTTCGGGGTTCGCCCGCGGGAACACGAGCGGCGCGCTGCCGAGCACCCGCTTGGGGGTGTGCTCCGCGAGCGTGTTGCTGGGCATCCGGCGCTTGAACTCGCCGGTCGCGTTGATCGGCGAGCCGGAGGCCAGGGCGCCGTCGTCGAACGCGGCCTCGAGCACATCGGGGCTCGCGCCGCCTTTGCTCGAGACCTCCTGCAAGAGCTTCTTGCGCGCGTCGATGTGGCTCTGAAACGTGGCCTGCATGTACCTGGCGATCATGTCGTTCTTCGCCGCGTAGCCGTGCTTGCGCAGCACCTCCTCGATCTCGGCCGCCATCGCCTTGGCGGTCGGATACCGCTTGTCCGGATCGCGATCGAGCGCGCGCATCACGATCGCATCGAAGTCCGCCGGGACATCCCCGTTGACCTCCGACGGCGTGAGGATCGGACACTCGAGCACCTGGTGCATCGTGTCGCTGTCGTTGCCGCCCTTGAACAGCCGCTTGAGCGTCAGCGCTTCCCACAGCACGCAGCCGAGCGACCAGATATCACTGCGGCGATCACCGGGGCCGCCGCGCAGCTTCTCGGGCGCCATGTAGCCGAACTTGCCCTGCACCTTGGTGCGCGCCGTCGCCGACTGCGTCGCCTTCGCGACGCCGAAATCGACCAGCTTGACCTGCCCGTTGTAGAGCACGACGATGTTGCCGAGCGAGACGTCGTGGTGCACGAGCCCGATCGGATCGCCGGCCATCGAGCGAAGCTCGTGGGCGGCGTCGAGGCCCTCGGCGGTGTCGGCGATCAGGCGCGCGGTCGACAGGACATCGAGGCGCTGGCCATCGCGACCGGCGCGCAGCACCGCCAGCAGGGGTTCGCCCTCGAGGTACTCCATCGCGATGAAGTACCGGCCCTCCACTTCTCCGAGGTCGTAGATATCGACGACGTTGGGGTGCTTCACCAGCGCGGCGACCCGGGCCTCGTCGAGCAACATATCGACGAACGCCTTCTGGCTCGCCAGGTTCTCGTGGACGAGCTTGACCACCACGAGCTTCTCGAAGCCTGCAGGTCCGCGCTGCAGCGCGAGTTGCACTTCAGCCATCCCACCTTGCCCGATGCGGGTAATCAGCTCGTACCGCCCAAGCTTGGGCAGCCGAGGTTCCGACTCCCCCAGTGCAGGCACGAAATGAGTGTAACGCAACCTCGTGTAGATACGTGGCTCCTGAAGCGGGATCGAGCGCTCGGGGCAATGATCTGACCCCCGTTCACACAGATCTGCTGACCTGGTCCGGGATCCCTGCATCGTAAGCCAGCATCCAGGACGCACCCCGGTGCGGGGCGCGCGGGGGGAATCCCGAGATGCCCCCGCAGAACAGATCTCGCCGGTTGGCCAGACGACGAGAGGTACCGCACAAACCATGTGATGCGCGTCTCTCGCGCCGGTCGAGAGCCCGATTCCTGTAACCGGGTGTGACGCGGCTCCCACAGACCCGGTGAGGCCGCCGGTGATCGGCCGCCGCGGCCGGCGCGTTCGGCGTCAGGACCGCGCGTAGGTCTGGAGCGACGCGACGCGGATGTCGCCGCGCTTGGCCACCGCGATCGCCTCCAGGGCGGCGCGCGCGCCTCGCAGCGTGGTCTGGTAGGCGATGCCATTCATGAGGGCGGCGCGGCGCAACGAGACCGAGTCCTGGATCGCCTCGGTGCCCTCGGTCGTGTTGATCACGAGCTCGATCTCGCGGTTGTCCATCGCGTCGACGCAATGCGGCCGGCCTTCGAACACCTTGTTGATGCCGCGGACGGTCAGGCCGGCGGCGCGGAGGTAGGCGGCGGTGCCGTGGGTGGCGACCAGCGTGAACCCGAGGTTCACCAGGCGGCGCGCGATCTCGACGAGGGCGGGCTTGTCGGCCTCGCGCACCGAGAGGAACGCGGTGCCGCTGGTGGGTACCCGGCCGCCGGACGCGATCCAGCTCTTCATGAACGCGCGGGCAAAATCTGTATCGATGCCCATGACCTCGCCGGTCGAGCGCATCTCGGGCCCGAGGATCGTGTCGACGCCCTCGAACTTCACGAACGGGAACACGACCTCCTTGACCGAGACGTGGCGCGGCTCGATCTCGGTCATCGCGAGCTCGGCGAGGGTCTTGCCGGTCATGACCTTGGCCGCGATCTTGGCCAGCGGCTTGCCGATGGCTTTACTGACGAACGGGATCGTGCGCGACGCGCGTGGGTTGACCTCGAGGACGTACACGACGCCGCCGTGGATCGCGAACTGCGTGTTCATGAGGCCGACGACGGCGAGCTCGGTCGCGAGCAGGCGCGCCTGGCGCTTGACCTCGTCGACGAGGTCGGCGGGCAGCGAGTAGGGCGGCAGGGCGCACGCCGAGTCTCCCGAGTGGATCCCGGCCTCCTCGATGTGCTCCATCACGCCGCCGACGACGACCGCGCCGGTGTGATCGGCGACGACGTCGACGTCGAGCTCCACGGCGTCGGCGAGGAACTCGTCGATGAGCAGCGGGAACCCGACGGTGGACGATTCCTCCCGGCCGCCGCCGCCCATCACGCGCGCGAAGTAGTCCTCGAGGCCGCGCGGATCGTAGATCCGCTCCATCGCGCGGCCGCCCAGGACGTAGCTCGGCCGCACCATCACGGGGAAGCCGATCTCGGCCGCGACGCGGCGGGCCTCGTCGAGGCTGCGCGCGATGCCCCAGCGCGGGGCGCGCAGCCCGAGCTTGGCCATCACCGCGCCGAACCGCTCGCGATCCTCGGCGCGGTCGATCGCGTCCGCGCTGGTGCCCAGGATCGGCACGCCGGCCTCGGCGAGCGCGACCGCGAGCTTGAGCGGCGTCTGGCCGCCGAACTGGACGATCACGCCCCACGGCCGCTCGACGTCGCAGATCGCGAGGACGTCCTCGAGCGTGAGCGGCTCGAAGTACAGCCGGTCCGAGGTATCGTAGTCGGTCGACACCGTCTCCGGGTTGCAGTTGACCATGATCGACTCGATGCCCTCTTCGCGCAGCGCCATCGCGGCGTGCACGCAGCAGTAGTCGAACTCGATGCCCTGGCCGATCCGGTTGGGCCCGCCGCCGAGGATGATCACCTTGCGCCGATCGGTGGGCCTGGCCTCGCACTCGTCCTCGTACGACGAGTAGAGGTACGGGGTGAACGATTCGAGCTCGGCGCCGCAGGTGTCGACCCGCTTGTAGACCGGCCTCACCCCCGCGGCGTGGCGGGCCGCGCGGACCGCGGCCTCGGTCGCGCCGGTCAGCGCGGCGATCCGGCGATCGGACAGGCCCATCCGCTTGTAGCGGCGCAGGTCGTTGCCCGCCGGCGACAGCGGCGTCCCGGCGAGCGACTGCTCGGCGAGCGCGATCGCCTGGATGTGGTGGAGGAACCACGGGTCGATCCGGGTGAGCTCGTGGGCGCGCTCGATCGACAGGCCGAGCTGAAAGCCGCGGCCGACCTGATACAGCCGATCGGGCGACGGCACGCTGAGCGCGCGCTCGATCGCGGCGAGGTCGTCGCCGAGCGCGAGCATCGGCAGATCGAAGCCGGCGCGGCCGGTCTCGAGCGAGCGGATCGCCTTGCCGAGCGCCTCGCGGAACGTGCGGCCGATCGCCATCGCCTCACCGACCGACTTCATCTGCGGCCCCAGCACCGGCGTGGCCGACGGGAACTTCTCGAACGCGAACCGGGGCCACTTGACGACGACGTAGTCGATCGTCGGCTCGAACGAGGCCGGTGTCACGCGCGTGATGTCGTTGGACAGCTCGTCGAGCGTGTAGCCGATCGCGAGCTTCGCGGCGATCTTGGCGATCGGGAACCCGGTCGCCTTGGACGCGAGCGCGCTCGAGCGCGACACCCGCGGGTTCATCTCGATCACGAGCATCCGGCCGGTCTTCGGATCGACGGCGAACTGAACGTTGCTGCCGCCGGTGGTCACGCCGATCTCGCGCATCACGGCGATCGCGGCGTCGCGCATGCGCTGGTACTCCTTGTCGGTCAAGGTCATCGCCGGCGCGACGGTGATCGAGTCGCCGGTGTGCACGCCCATCGGATCGAGGTTCTCGATCGAGCACACGATCACGGCGTTGTCCTTGGCGTCGCGCACGACCTCGAGCTCGTACTCCTTCCAGCCCAGGACGCTCTCCTCGATCAGGATCGAGCCCACCGGGGATTGATCGAGGCCGAACTGCACCATGCGATCGAGCTCGGCGCGGTTATAGGCGATGCCGCCGCCCGAGCCGCCCATCGTGAACGACGGCCGCAGGATCGTCGGGAAGCCGATCTCGTCGACGCACGCCCGCGCCTCGGCGACGCTGTGCACCATCCGCGAGCGCGGGCACGCCAGGCCAATCCGCGTCATCGCCTGCTTGAACAGCTCGCGATCCTCGGCCATCTCGATCGTGGCCACGGTCGCGCCGAGCAGCTCGACCTTGTGTTTGTCGAGCAGGCCGGCTTTGCTGGCCGCGATCGCCAGGTTCAAGCCCGTCTGGCCGCCGAGCGTCGGCAGGATCGCGGTCACCTTCTCGTGCGCGAGCACCTTGTCGAGGACCTCGACCGTCAGCGGCTCGACATAGGTCGCGTCGGCGAGCTCCGGATCGGTCATGATCGTCGCCGGGTTCGAGTTGATCAGGACGACGCGCAGGCCCTCCTCGCGCAAGGCCTTGCAGGCCTGGGTCCCCGAGTAGTCGAACTCGCAGGCCTGGCCGATCACGATCGGCCCCGATCCGATGATCAGCACCGACTCGAGGTCCTTGCGTCTCGGCATCGGCGCACGTGTACCACACCCCCGCCCGAACGATCGGCCGATCGTTCCGTTCAGCCGCCGGGTCAGCTACGACCGCTGGTGAGCGGTCGTACCCGCGGGTCGATCGCCTCGCTCCCGCCGGCGCGCCGGCCCCCGTGGGCGGTCAGCGCTTCTTCAGGAGGCCGCCCTCGACCTTGAAGTCATCGCCGAGCGGACCGGTCAGCGCGGCGCCGACCGCGGCGGCGTGAGCGCCGAGCGGGGCCTTGGTCTTTTCGAGCACTTCCACGATCGCACGCCTGATCCGGCCGGATTCCTCTTCGGGGCGGATCAGCGCGGCGATCAGCGGCTCGGCGATCTTCTGGGGATCCCGGTTCGCCATCCCGTCGATCGCGGCGAACCGGACGTTCTCGTCGAAGTCAGTGACGTACGGCGTGAACCGGCTGACCAGCTCGTCATCGGTGGCCGGCTTCCACTCGCCGAACCACCGCAACAGGTCGATCCGCCGCTCGGGCATCCGGACGTAGCCGGGCGTCTCGCTCGCGAACAGCTGGTCGGCGACCTCGATCACCTTCTCGCGGGACGCGATGCGCTCGAGGACGCGCAGCGGGAACGCCAGCTGCTCGGCGGTCTTCATGTAGCGCACGACCGGCGCCAGCGCCGCCGGGCCCATGGCGACCAGGGTGTCCACGACCCAGAGTTTTTCGGCTTCGTCCTCGACGCCCTTCATCGACGTGATCGAGAACCGCCGGCACAGCCCGACCAGGGCATCCTCGGTGCCGTCTTCCTTCAACTTCTCGAGCGCGGCCCACCGGTCGGGCTGCTGGGCGAGCTTGTTGGTTGCCTTCTCGATCGTCCGCTGAAGGGCTTTTTCTTTGGAAAATAGACCAAACACCATGCCGATCACCTTTTACTCGATGACGCTCTGCGAGATCGCGGGGACGCTACCGTGTTTCGGCCTACGTAACCACTCGATCGGCCGTTGGGTAGGTGCAGGGAACAAGTGACGAATGCCGCTCGAAATGATCTCGTGCGGGCCCTGGGGCGTACAATATCGGACTGATGAAGCTCCGGACTCCCACGGTCGGGGTGGCGGCGATCGCGCTGGTCGTTGCGTGCGCAGCTCCGGCCAAGAACGGCCCGCGTCCCGCCGAACACGCCGACCACAAGGACAACAAGGACTGCTTTTACGGGTGCAAGGCCGACGACAAGGCCGCCCCGGCGGCAGGAGGGACCACGCCGGCAAAGCACGGGCCGGTCGCCGAGCGTGCCCAGCTCCTGCGGGAGGCGGCCGATCAGCTCGATCGGGCGCAGGGCGCGCTCGACAACGGCAACAAGAACCTCGCCGAGCAGCTGTTCTCGACCGCCGAGCTGCTGGTCGGCGCCGACGCGGTCGCGCCGATCGCGCGGCAGTTTCGCGAGGGGGCGCCGCCGCGCGTGACCACGCCGACCCAGAAGATCGATACCGCGGCCCCACCGCAGCCCAAGGTCTCCGGGAGCTCCGAGGCCGAGGATGAAAAAGATCGCGTCCCGCCGCCCAAGGTCGAGGCCAGCCTGACCGGGATGATGCAGATCGACGGGCGGGCGGCGAGCGGCGCGTTCGGCCTGGTCACGCTCGAGCCGGCCGACGGCAAGTGGAAGCCGCGCACGCCCAAGCGCGTCATCCTCGAGCAGCGCGGCCGCGAGTTCCTGCCGCACCTGATGGCGATCTCGGTCGGCTCCACGGTCGCGTTCCCGAACTTCGACACCGTGTTCCACAACGTGTTCTCGACCTCGCCGCTCGGCCCGTTCGACCTGGGGCTCTACAAGGGCGGCGAGGCGCGCGAGTACACGTTCCAGAAGGAGGGCATCGTGCGGCTCGGCTGCAACCTGCACGCGAACATGAGCGCGTACATCGCGGTCGTCGCGGCGCCGGCCTACGTCGTCACCGACGACGCCGGCCGCTTCGCGTTCAAGCACCTGCCCCCCGGCAAGTACAAGCTCAAGGCGTGGAGCGAGCGCAGCAAGGCGCCGATCACGCAGGACGTCACGATCAAGGCCGGCAAGAACGAGGTCGACGTCGGGGTCGCCGGCGACGCCCCGGCCGGTGTTCCGCCCGACAAGTTCGGGGGCAAGCGTGGCTAGAGCGCTGGTCGCCGCCGGCGCGATCGTCATCCTCGGCGGCGGCGCGGCGGTAGGTTTTGCGGTGACCCGCAAGGCGACCGGCGGCATGCTGCCGGAGCAGACCGCGGCGATGGCCAGCGCGGTCGGCCAGCTCGACAGCGCGATCACGGCGGCGCGCGCGGCGGTCCACACCAGCGCGACCCAGCTCTCGGCGCTGTTGCCGGTCCGCGCGGCGGTCGCCACAAACGCGGCTACCGTCGCCGATCTGGTCGCGCACGGCGAGCTCGCGTTCACGCTCGACAAGGACGAGATCCTCGAGCTCGGCCGGGTCGTGAAGGCGACCAACGCCGTCGAGGAGCTGATGGTCCTGCCGGCGGGCGCGATGCACGCCGCGCACGAGGGCATGGTCGGCAGCTACGCCGAGCTGGCGGACCACCAGATCGTCGTCACCGAGGTCGCCACGGTCACCCCCGACGAGCATGCCGACCACCCCGACGCATTCGCGGGGTTCCTCGGCGTGACCAAGATGCTGCCGCTCGAGCCGGCCTTGAAGCCGCTGCGCGACGCCGGCATCACCGGCAAGCTCGTGCTCTCCGGCAAGGAGGCGCCGATCGGCGTCATGCCGGTGGGCGCGGCCACGCGCGAGCAGCCGCTGACGTCGCAGGCCGGCGCGAAGATCATCGCGGCCGAGCAGCCGCCGCACGCGGCCTTGCCGGTGCCGATCCTGGTCGGCGGGATCGGCGCCGCGGTGATCGGCCTGCTCCTGCTGGTGATCGGCATGATGGGCAAGCGTGATCCCGTGGGGGCGTCGACCAGCCCGTTCAGCGCGCCGCCGGCCCAGCCGACGCCCCCTCCGCCGGTGTCGCCGGTGACGGGGTTCGTCAACGCCCAGACCCAGCTGTCACAGCACAGCGTCGCCGCGTCCGGGACGCCGTCCCCGATCGACCCGGCGAGCGGCCCGCAGATCGTTCCGTCCAACCTGGGGCCGGGCGCGATGATCGGGCGCTGGGAGGTGGTCCGCCGGCTCGGCTCCGGCGGCATGGCCGACGTCTACCTCGCGCAGGCCCGGGGCGACGGCGGGTTCGAGAAGCTGGTCGCGATCAAGGTCATGCACGGCCACCTCGCGCGCAACCAGCGCGCGGTCGACCACTTCCTCGACGAGGCGCGCCTCGCCGCCCGGATCGTTCACCCCAACGTCGTCGCGATCCAGGACCTCGGCAAGATCGGCAACGACTACGTGATCGTGATGGAGTACGTCGAGGGCGTCGACCTCGAGCGGCTGCTCATGTCGGCGCGCACCGGAGGGCGCCAGGTGCCGCTCGGCGTGGCCCTGGGCATCCTGTGCCGGATCTGCGACGGCCTCGACGCCGCGCACCACGCGACCTCGCCCGACGGCACGCCGCTCGGCATCGTCCATCGCGACGTCAAGAGCGCCAACGTCCTGGTCTCGCGGCAGGGCAGCGTCAAGGTCGTCGACTTCGGCATCGCCAAGGCCGCCAAGCAGGTGCACTACACCGTCGCGGGCGAGACCAAGGGCACGCCGGCGATGATGGCGCCCGAGCAGCGCGTCGGCGAGCAGGTCGACGTCCGCGCCGATGTCTACTCGGTCGCCGCGGTCGGCTACGAGCTCGTCACCGGCTCCGGCGTCAACCTCGATCTCGCCGCGCTCGCCCACCTCGGCGTCGAGAGATGGCCGCACCTGCCGCTGCCCTCGAGCCTGCGCCAGGGCTTGCCGGGCGAGCTCGACCAGATCCTGCTCCACGCGATGGCGTTCGAGCGCGATCGGCGCCCCGCCGACTGTGCCGCGTTCGAGGCGACGATCCAGGCCGTCATGAAGGCCCACCAGCTCTCGACCACCGACAAGGAGATCGGCCGCTGGGTCGAGAGCGAGCTGCGCCACCTGGGGCCGGCCTACGCCGGCATGCTCTCGAGTCTCAGCAAGTCGCCGGCGGTCTAGCCGATCGCCGTGCTCAGCGCGATCCCGATCATCGCGTCGAACGACGTGCGCCGCGCGTCGGCCGACAGGTGCTCGCCGCGCCGGATGTGATCCGAGACGGTGAGCATCGCCAGCGCGCGCGCGCCGTGCTCGGCGGCGACACCGTACAGCCCGGCCGCCTCCATCTCGACGCCCAGGATGCCCATCTTCTCCATCACGTCGAACACCTGCGGCTGGGGCGTATAGAAGTAGTCCGACGAGAACACGTTGCCCACCCGCACGGGGACGCCCTGCGCGCGCGCGGCCGCGACGGCGCGCTCGAGGAGGCCGAAGTCGGCGAGCGCGGCGAAGTCGTGATCCAGGAACCGGATCCGGTTCACCTTCGAGTCGGTCGACGCGCCGAGCGCGATGAGCACGTCGCCCAGGCGCACGTCGGGCGCGAGCGCGCCGCAGCTGCCGACGCGGATCAGGACCTTCACGCCGTACTCGCGCACCAGCTCGGTGGCGTAGATGGAGCATGACGGGATCCCCATGCCGTGCGCCAGCACGGACACGCGCCGGCCCTGGTACAGGCCGGTGTAGCCGTAGACGTTGCGCACCTCGGTGACACGGCGGGCGTCGGCGAGGAACTTCTCCGCGATGTACTCGGCGCGCAGCGGATCGCCGGGCATGAGCACAGTCTCGGCGAAGTCGCCGGGCTGGGCGCTGATATGAGGCGTGGGCATGGCGGCGGATGGTAGTGCAACTCGCCGCGCCGCTGAGCGCGCGCCGCGCGGTCTTACTTGATCGCGCGATACTTGATATGGGTCACACCGGGCGCGGCGATGACCCGGACCTGTTCGAGCCGGTGCTCCGCGTTGCCGAGGTTGTCGAATAGCCGTTCCCCGGCCTTGAGGAACAGGGGAACGAGGGAGACGTTGATCTCGTCGATCAGGCGAGCGGCCAGGTATTGCTGGAAGGCGCGCGCGCCGCCGGCGAGGCTGATGTCTCTCTGACCGGCGGCGGCCCGGGCCTGGACGAGCGCAGCCTCGATACCCTCGGTGACGAACGTGAACGTCGTGCCGCCTTGCATGACGAGCGGCGCGCGCGGGTGGTGGGTCAGCACGAAGACCGGGGCGTGGTACGGCGGGTTATCGCCCCACCATCCGGTCCAGGGCGGATCCTGGCGCCATGGCCCCGGGTAGCCGCCGAACATGTTGCGTCCCATGATCACGGCGCCGACGTTGGCGGTCGACTCTTCGATGATCTGCGTGCTGGCGTTGACCTCGCCGCCTTCGAGGCCATGCTCCTTGCGGAACGCCGCGAGCGTGAACGCCCAGTCGTGCAGGTGGCGGCCGCCTTCGCCGATCGGGTTCTCCACGCTCTGGTTGGGTCCGGCGAGATAGCCGTCGAGGGATATCGTGAGGTTGCATCTGAGCTGGGGCATGGTTCATCTCCTTCCTACCAGCGACGAACGAGATCAGGCCAGATCGACACGGGGGGCGTTGCGGGCGGCTCGTAGAAGGAGCTTGGGCTGGCGCGGCGTCGTCATCGCCGGTTCGCTACCAATGACCGGCTGGAGAATGGTCTCGCGCAGGCCGAAAGGTCGTGAAGCTGGTACCTTGGCGAAGATGCGTATGCTGGCGATCGTCCTGGTGGTCGTGACCGCGTGCGGCCGGCTGGGGTTCGGCACCGGAAGTGACGGTTCCGCCGGTGACGGATCGCCGGCGACGAGCTGCGAGAACCTGGCAGCGACGTGCGGGCCGGCGGGAACCTCGCCGTGCTGCGAGAGCCCGGTGGTCACCGGCGGGACGGTCCTCCGGAGCTACGACGTCGCGACCGACGGGATGTATCAGGACATGAGCTACCCGGCGACCGTGAGCTCGTTCCGGCTCGACAAGTACGAGGTCACCGTAGGGCGGTTCCGAGCGTTCGTGGCGTCGGGACAGGGGACGCAGGCCCATCCGCCGCTCGCCGGCGCTGGAGCGCGGACCCTCGACGGCATGGCGAGCCAGGGCGGCTGGGACCCGAACTGGAACACAGGCCTCGACGCGACCACAACCGATCTGGTCACGGCGGTGCAGTGTGAGCCGACGTACCAGACCTGGACGGACACGCCGGCCGGCAACGAGAGCCGGCCGATGAACTGCATCTCGTGGTATGAGGCGATGGCGTTCTGCGTGTGGGATCGTGGCTATCTGCCGACGGAGGCAGAGTGGAACTACGCGGCGGCGGGTGGCGTCGAGCAGCGGGCCTATCCATGGTCGACGCCTCCGGCGTCCTTGGGCATCGATGGTACGCACGCGAGCTATTACGATGGAGTGAACTGCCTTGGTGACGGCAGGTCCGGCTGCGCGGTCACCGACCTCGTCGCGGTGGGGAGCAAGCCCGCTGGCGATGGCGTATGGGGACAGTCGGATCTCGGCGGCAACGTGTGGGAGTGGGTACTGGACTGGTACGCGTCTCCCTATGCCAATCCGTGCCATGACTGCGCGAACCTCACCGAGGCTTCCGACCGGGTGCTGCGCGGCGGTGGCTTCCAGGTTGGTGGTGCGCCGGGCCTCCGCGGGGCCCATCGCGTCAACCTCCCCCCGACGATTCACGACTTCAATTTCGGGGTGCGCTGTTCGAGGATGCCGTGAACGAAGGCCGCGCGTCGACGATGTCGAGCTCGACGACGTACAGCGTGAACAGGCCGTCGTGCACCTCAGATAGCCGCTGCCCAGGTCCTCCCATGTGAGGCCCATCGCCAAGGCGTCGGCGTCGGCGTCGAGGCCGGCGAGGCGTGCGGCGATGACCCAACGCGCAGAGATCCTCGCGCTCGCGCACCTCCAGACGATCACGCGCGCGACACGAGCTTGCCGGCGGCGCTACTCGAGCAGCCCCGACTCGGCGAGCTTGCCACCCTCGCGGAACTCGGCGCGGACGGCGCGCTCGAGGTGGTCCTGCGACAGCGGGACCTGCTCCTCGGCGGCGAGGAACGCCGCGCGCAGGGCCGCGTTGCGGATGTAGCCGCCGGACATCTTGTAGCGGTGGGCGAGGTCGGCGAGGTCGAGCTTGCCGGCGAGCGGCAGCTGCTCGGGGAGGTGGACGCGCCACAGCCGCTCGCGGGCTTCCTCGTCGGGGAACGGGAAGGTCAGCCGGCACGACAGCCGGCGCTTGAACGCCGCGTCGATCGCGGTGCCGAAGTTGGTGGTGAGGACGGCGACGCCCTCGAAGGTATCGAGCCGCTGGAGCAGGTAGTTGGTCTCGAGGTTGGCGTAGCGGTCGACCGAGGTGCGGACCTCGGTGCGCTTGCCGAACAGGGAGTCGGCCTCGTCGAACAGGATCAGCGCCTGGCCCTCCTCGGCGGAGTCGAACACCTTGGCGAGGTTCTGCTCGGTCTCGCCGATCCACTTCGACATCACGCGCGACAGGTCGATGCGGTAGAGGTCGAGGCCGAGCTCGTTGGCGATCGCGCTGGCGACCAGGGTCTTGCCGGTGCCGGGGCCGCCCTGGAACAGCGCGGTGAGGCCGCGCGAGGTCGACATGACCTGGTCGAAGCCCCAGGTATCGTAGACCGTGCGGCGGTGCCGGATCCGGGCGACCAGCTCGACGATGCTGTCGTGGATGTCGGCCGGCAGGACGATCTGCGACCAGCTGGCGAGCCGGGTCACGCGGGTCGCGACGGCGCCGAGCTTGCTCTCGAGGTACTGGCGCAGCGCGGTCTCGATCGCCTGGCCGGGGTCGGGCGGGGTGCCGCGCGCGACGCTGGTGACGACGTTGCGGATCGTGCCGGGGCCCACGGTGAAGCGGGCGGCGAGCTCGTCGAGATCGTGGACCTCGAGGCGGGAGCCGGCGAGGATCTCGCTCCACTGCGCGGCCCGCTCGGCGATCGTCGAGGTCGGTAGCTCGATCATCACGTAGCCGGGCTCGAGCGGCGGCTGGACGTGGCGCGGCAGGCGCACGGCGAGCGGCCCGTGGTGATCGCGCAGGAGCTCGCGGACCGCGCCCCGCGTGGCGGCGTCGTCGGACGTGATCGTATCGAGGCCATCGACGCACGGCAGCCAGCCGCGCAGGTGGACGTGCTGGAGCAGGCCCGCGAGCGCCCCGACGCGCTTCTCGCGGATCAGCATGGCGGCGTCGATCGTCGCGAGGGTCCGGCCCGCGAGCCCGGCGAGGGTGGCCAGCAAGGTGCGCCGGCCGCTGCCGCTGCGGCCGGTCACCACGACGCGCGCGAGGCCCGGCGGGGCCGCGGCGAGGTCGGCGAGGCCGCGATCGAGCGTGGCGGTCGGGATCATGAGCTTGTCGAGCGGCACCACGGCGGGCACGCGGGCGACGCCGTGCTCGAGGTCATCGTCGACGGTGGAGCCCGCGAGCAGCTTGACCACGATCGGGTTGGCGGACAGCGCCTGGAACGGACGGCCGCGGTCGCCGGCCTGGATCAGGCCGTGGTGGAGCAGCGGGCTGTCGGGATCGAGCTCGCGGGCGAGCTCGCGGCGGTTGGTCGTGTGACCGAGCAGCTGCCAGAGCAGGTGCTCGTCGCAGGTGGCGCGGCCCGAGTCGTTCGACAGGACGCCATAGAGCCGGGCAAGCTCGCCCCACAGCGCCGGCGCCGCGACGAACAGGAGTACGATCTCGCCGAGCTTGCCGATGCCGTGCTCGGCGCAGATCAGATCGAGCGGCGACATCCGCCCGGCGAGCGCGGCCCGCGCACCCTGCAGCGCACCGGCAGCCGCTTCGAGGGCCTCGAGGGCCTCGCGCACCATCGCCGGCGCGAGCCCGCTGCGCCGCCCGACGATGCCGAGCACCTCGGCTTCGAACGGAGGCCGATCGTGGGTCGAGAAGGCGAGCCGCCCGCTGTCCCAGTCCTGGGCGATCGCGCGGAGCGCGGTGTCGGCGGCGTAGCGGCGATAGTGCTCGAGGAGGGCCTGGTACTCGCCGGGAGAGCAGCGGGTCGGTGTGGTGCGCGGCGCGAGGGCGGCCATCGCCAGGGCGATCGGCGGACGAACGACCGGCGGAGCGGCCGGGGCATCGGCGAGCTCGCGTGTGCGAGGCCGGGGCCCCTGTTCCGTCTCGCCGGGAGGGGGCTCGACCGGCTCGCTGCCGAGCCGGCGCAGGCGGGGCGCGCCGCCGGGCACCCGTGCAATCCCCCGCAGCTGCAAGGAGGCCAGCCCCGTGCGCGCATCGATGCCGGCATCGGGCGAGGTCACGGGCTCGGGCGCGGGCGGTGACACCGCGTGTGCGCCGCGGGCCACCATGGACGCGGCTCGGGGCGCGACCGCTCCGCGTGGCGCGGCCGGCGAGGTCGCGCCGCCCGCCTGAGGTCGCGCGGCGGTGTTTGCGCGGCTCGCGAGCGGCGCGTCGGAGAGCGAGCTGTGGCGCGCCGGCTCGGCGTCGGAGCCGGCGGGATGA
>Ga0308175_100001320_pt1 | contig 16762 bp, 15 predicted proteins | sample PhyCR1_3_FD_203893 | JGI IMG/M metagenome (GOLD analysis project Ga0308175, IMG submission 203893) | Soil microbial communities from UC Gill Tract Community Farm, Albany, California, United States - DLSLS.C.R1 | ecosystem: Environmental > Terrestrial > Soil > Agricultural land | place: USA...
GAACTTGAAGCGCGCCTGAGGATCGATCGCCTTCCTGATGAGCCACGCGCTCCCGATCCGATCGACCTTGATCCCACGGCGGGTGACCCAGACTCTGTTCATGGGCCGTTCTCCTTTGGTGACAGGGACATGCGTGGATCGCGGCGCGGGTGTGAGCGCCGCGACGGCAGCGATGGCGGCGGACCGTTTGGGCGCGCCGAAGAAGTCGATCGCCTGTATGTCGCGAAGACGTCGCTCCAGCGCGGCGTGTCGGGCGGGTGTCGAGTCGAGTCCGTCACCGCCGGAGCCGGTGGACGCCGCCTCGATGATCGCGGCGTATTCCGCATCGCGCTCGCGGTCGAAGAGCGAACGGAGCTCGTCGTCGCTCACACCGTCGACCAGCTCGGAGACGCAGAGCACTGCCTCACCGCCGTCGGCGACGATCTCGCGGAGCAACCACTCGAAATCCTCACGCGCCGAATCCGAATCGGGCAGAACGTAGACCGAGTTCTTGAGCGGGACCGCGCCGAGGCGGGCGAGCCGGCGCCGGATCTTGACGCGCAGGTAGTCGGGCTTCGCCGGGAGACGGTGGATGAGCAGCAGCCACTGGCAGCCCTGCGGCGGGGAATCGGCCGGCGAAATGGGCGCCGCGTCGGGAAGGGACATCGGGGGTCACATCTATAGAAGGCGCAGCAAATGCATCGTCTTGCCATGGCGCAGGCGAAGCAAGTATATCACAACCGAATCACAGGGCCAGCCCGATCGGGGCGGCTCGCGCCGTGGCTCGCCAACTCGAGGAATCCATGATCAACGCTCGGTCGATCCTTTCCGCGCTCGCGTTCGCTGGCTCGATCTCGTGCGCGATCTCATCGTCGGCCCTCGGACAGGGAGCGCCATCGTTTCCCGGCGTCGAGGAGGCACTCGGTCGAAAGGGCGCGGCCCAGCCGGGTGACGTGCTCAAGTTCGGCTTCCCACGAAGCGACCTTTCGGTGACGGTCGACGGCGTGTCGATCAAGCCCGCGCTGGCCCTCGGCTCCTGGGCCGCGTTCAAGCAGATCGGGAAAGGGCAGTCGATGGCGATGGGAGATCTCGTGCTCACCGAAGACGAGGTCGGTCCCGTGATGAAGGCGCTCCAGGCGGGCGGCATCGAGCAGACGGCGGTGCACAATCACCTGTTGCACGAGTCGCCCAGAGTGATGTACATGCACTTCTCGGCACACGGCGACGCGGCGAAGATCGCGCAGACTCTTCACACGGCATTGGGTGCGAGCAAGACACCGATGGGTGCCCCGGGTGCACCGGCCGCCGCATCGGCGGCGGATCTCGACACCGCCGGCATCGCGCGCGAGCTCGGCGTCGCCGGCAAGTTGAATGGCGTCGTGTATCAGGTGAGTGTGCCGCGCCGCGAGCGTATCAACGAGATGGGCCACGAAGTGCCGCCGTCGATGGGAGTGGCGACGGCGATCAACTTCCAGCCGACCGGCGGCGGCAAGGCCGCGGTGACCGGCGACTTCGTCATGCGCGCATCGGAGGTGAACAAGGTCATCCGCGCGCTCCAGGCGCACGGGATCACCCCGACGGCACTCCACTCGCACATGCTCGACGAGGAACCGCGACTGCTGTTCATGCACTTCTGGGCAAACGACGACGCGGTAACACTCGCGAAGGGATTCCGCGCGGCGTTGAACGAGACAGGGTCGAAGCTCGCCCACTGACGCGATGCAAATGATGCGCTGGTATTGCGCAGGGGTGGTGCTGGCCTCTGCCGCGATGCCGAGTCGTGGTGCGGCGCAGCGCACGGCGGCACCCGTCGAACGGACCGTCCTGTTCGTGTGCGAGCATGGGACCGCGAAGAGCCTGTTGGCCCGCGTGCTCTTCGATCAGTACGCCGAGGAAGTCGGACTGCACATGCGCGCCGTGTCGCGGGGCACGCACCCCGATACGATGGTGGCACCCTGGATGACCAGGCAGCTCGCGCTCGATCATGTGACACTCGGCTCTTGGGTCCCCCGACCGCTCGGCCCGCAGGACCTCGCCGACGCATCGTATGTCGTATCGTTCGACGTGTCGTCAGCCGCGACTGCCGCGACGCACGCGCCGCGAAGCCAGTGGGATGGCTTGCCGTCAGTCACGCAGGACTACCCCGCGGGGCGCGACGCGATCAAGGCTCGGGTACATCTTCTCGTGGATTCGCTGAAGCTCGCCCAGACGCACCCCTGACGCGTCGTGCTCCGACCGACCACGCATGCGGAGAACATCACCGCTCACCGACCCGTTTCGAATGGACCCGAACAATCCCGTCGTCAAGCTGTGCGCGCAGGGCATCGAAGCCGAGATGAAGGGTCGTCGTGACGAGGCGCGGTCGCTCTTCCTGCAGGCGTGGGAGATTCGCCAGGATGACGTCGACGCATGCATCGCCGCCCACTACGTCGCGCGCCACCAAGTGACACCGACGGACACCCTGCGATGGAACGAGGTGTCGCTGCAGCACGCGATCAGCTCGTCGGCGGACTCTGTTCGCTCGTTCTATCCATCCCTGTACCTGAACCTCGGCAAGTCGTACGAGGACATCGGTGAGACCGCGAGGGCACGCGAGCTCTACGAGAAGGGCGCCGGGTGCATCGAAGACGTCCCCGAGGTCGGATACGGTGACGTCGTCCGGCAAGGACTGCGCAATGCGCTGGAGCGGGTGCGCCAGGACGTGCAAGCCGGCCCGACCTCGGACGCTCAGCGTTCCAGCCAGCCGACCGCGACCTGAATCGCGTCCGCCAGCACGTCTTCGGCGAGCCGATCGAATACGTCGTCCGGCAACAGCACACCGGCGGCGTGTAGTCGCGCACGCAGGCTCGCCTCGAGCTGCCCGATGGCGTGCGTCGCGTCGTGCACATCGTCGACGACGGCCAGGTGCATGATGTTGGGCGCGGTGCTCATACGACGTATCGCGCGACGGCCATGGCCGTGCCGGCGAGCAGCATGAAGATCAACGAGAATCGGCTCGCTGTCGCACTGCGCTTCTGCAGACGGGCCATCTCGGCGGCGGCGCGCGCGCGGTCGTCGCCGCTCAAGGTGGCGAGCGTTGCGCCGATCGCACCTGCACGCTGGCCGGACGGCCGCGCGAGGACCGTGGACACCACGAATGCCGCGACGGCCGCTGCGCCGCCGAGCGCGAACGTTCTCCCCGATGGCGTCGCGACGTAGGACGAGAAGCTGCCGCCCGACGTGAGCCACATGAGCCGGATCCCGGAAAGCACGGTGATGGCCGCCGCGGCCGGAAGCGCGGCGAACAGTCGGCGCTTTCCGAGAGCGGCGAAGAGTGGACCGGGGGGCGAGCCGGCGAGTGCGAGCGCCGGGAAGAGGAAGAGGCCCGTGAACAGGCCGCTGCCCATCCAGAAGGTGCCGCCGAGGATGTGCAGGAGCCGGAGAGTGAGGATCTCGTAGTGCATCGTGGCGCCAGATGGATTCAGTGAGGTCGTGCTGCCGTTGCCGTGGACGCATCCTAGGACTTCAACCGCACTTGAAGTCAAGGGCAGACGTCTTCAGCTTGGTGCGCATGGCCGCATTCGATCCCGACCGGGACATCCCCGAGGCATTTCGCTGGCTCACGGTGGGCCAGCTCGCGGAGCGCACCGGCGTCGCCACGTCGGCGCTGCGGTTCTACGAGGACCGCGGCCTCATTCATTCGCGTCGCACTCCCGCCGGGCATCGGCGCTATGCGCGCGGCATGACGCGACGTGTCGCCTTCATCATGTTCGCGCAACGCGTGGGGCTTACCCTGGAGGACATCCGCTGCGAGCTGACCAAGCTTCCCGCCGATCGGACGCCGAGCGGCGAGGAGTGGGGTCGCCTCTCCGCCATGTGGTCGGCGCAGATCGACGCGCGGGTGGAGGAGCTGCAGCGGCTCAAGCGCGGACTCACCGATTGCATCGGGTGCGGATGTCTCTCGCTCGAGCGCTGTCAGATTCTCAATCCCAGCGACGCGGCGTCGGCGCGTGGCGCGGGTCCGCGGTACTGGCTGGGCGACGAGCCGGAGGAGCCGGCCTGAGAATGGAGTAGGCCGCGGGGCACGGTCGCCCGCGCGACGGCGACGATGCGATGAATGGCGCTCGAAGGCGTCGAGCTGGCGCGCGGAGCACGATCCCCTCAACTTCTTCGCTCCTCTCCCTCCCCCGGGTCGAAGTATGTCACGCCTCGTGCGTCACGGCCGCGCCTTCATCGGCGCGCTGGTTCCCCTCGTCGTTCTCGGCTGCCGCAGTGTGGCGACGAGTCCTCCCTCCGTCGATCCCGCGACCGCGGCAGCGCGGGTTGCATTGGCGAACGAGCAGTCGCTCGATCCGAGCGCGATCCCAGTGCGAACGATCGGGATCCCTCCACTCGCCGTGCGCGCGGCGGACACCGCGCTCGCGCCGCTCGGATACGGGCTCGCCGATCTTCTCATCAGTGATCTCGTGCACTCGCATGAGATCATCGTGCTCGATCGTCTGCGCATGGATGCACTGCTTCGCGAGCTCGAGCTCACGCGATCCGGCGCAGTGGACAGCGCGACGGCTCCGCGCGTGGGCAGGCTCATTGGCGCACGGCGGCTCGTCGTCGGCGCGTTGAACGATCGCGGCAACGGCGAGCTCGGGATCGACACCCGATTGGCGAACTCGGTCGACGGCAGCATCACCGCCGCCGTCTCGGCGCGCACGCCGCTCGCATCGATCCTCGACGCGGAGAAGGCGCTCGTCTACCGGCTGCTGGAGGAGCTTCACGTGACGCTCACGCCCGCCGAACGAGCGGCGATCGACGAGCGCCCCACGGCGAGCGTCGCCGGTTTCCTCGCGTACAGTCGCGGCGTACGGGACGAAACGCTTGGCAACTACGCGTCGGCGTCGGTGAACTTCCGTTCGGCGATCCGCCTCGACCCCGGCTTCGATCTCGCGCGTTCGCGATTGACGCGTGTGCAGTCGCGACTGACCGCGTCTACGGGGAGCGCGGGGAAGTCCGGCGCAACGGGACGAGCGGGCAGCGCGATCAACCCGAGTCCGATCGCATCGCTCGAAGGAGGCGCAGGTGCGGCGCAGGAGCTCGGAAGTGAGCAGGACCGTGGCGCGGGGAGCGGACAGCGCGCGTCGAGCGTCACGACCGTGATCGTCAACGTCAATCAACTCCCCTGAGGCGATGACACACCAATCCGGATCCGACGAGAGCACCGTGCGTCGGCGAGTGAACGAGAGCGCCGTCGCGTTCGCGCTCGCCGTCGTGGCACTGGCTCCACTTCAGGCACAGGAGCGATTGATCGAGCGCACCACCGCGCGCGCGGGGGCGATCTATGAGAACTGGTCGTTCCCGACGGCGGTCGCCACCACGGCCGAGAACGGCGGTGCGGAGCTCGTCGCCGGTGTCTCGCAGCTCACGGTGCCCGTCGCCGTCGTCGTCGGTCTCGCGCCTGGATGGACCGCCGACGTGTATGGATCCTACGTGCGTGGCGAGGTGCGTCTGGCATCGACGGCGTCGGGTAGCGCGAGCACGCGCAGTCATCGGTTGGATGGGCTGACCGACACGAAGGTGCGCATCACCGGCCAGCTCGCCGGTGACGCCCTGCAGTTCACCGCTGGACTCACGTTGCCGACCGGCGCGACGAAGTTGAAGAGCGATCAGTTGGATGCGCTGAGCGTGCTCGCCGCGCCAGGACTCCGCCTGCAGAGCCCCGTGATCGGCGCCGGTGCCGGCGTGACCGCCGGCCTGATCTTCAGTCGAGAGCTGGGCGGGTGGGCAACGGCCCTCGGCGGATCGTACGAGGCACGCAGCACCTACACGCCGGCGGAGGCGCTGCAGGCCGGCCTGCCCGCCGGCGACCTCCGGCCCGGGAACGCGGTGCATCTGTCGCTCGCCGGCGAGCACGTCGCCGGTGCTCTCCGGCAACTGCTCAGCGTCACCGCCGACCTTCATCAGCACGGCGAGTTTCGTGAGCCGTTCGTCGCCAGCACATCGTCGTCGACGGCGACGATCGCCGCGCCGGCGTCGGGCAGCCTCGGCCTCGCTCCGAGTGTGAGCGGCACCTACGAAGTGAGCGTGACGACGCGCGGAACCGAGACAGCTCTGTTCGTCGTCGGACGGCGTCGTGGTGCGTACGAGGTGGACGGCGCCACGGTGGCCGGATCGGCGCGCACGGAGGTCGATGCAGGGGCGCAGCTCTCGCGCGCGCTCAACTCCACCACTGCCTTCCGCTTGGGGCTCGACGGTCGCTACCAGGCTACGAGCTCCGGCGCTGAAGGCAATGCGAACCTCGCGACGACCGCGGGGACAGCCACGACCGGCTTCTCCACCGCCGGGGTGCAGGCTGTCGGCGCTACGCTCGGCCTTCGATTGGGTGGCGCGCGAAGTGGCACGTCGATCGAGCCGTTCGTTCGTGGTCAGGTCGGCCGGATGGACTTCCGCACATCGACATCGACGATGACCGGCCTGTCCGCGGGCGCGATCATCGCGGCGAGGTTCTGATCGCATGTCCACTTTCTCATCTCCCAGCGCGCGGATTCAACGGAGCCATCGCATGTGGCGCAACCGTGTCGTGTGGATGCCAGCCGCTCTCGCCACCTTGGTGGTGCTCGGCGGATGCACCGAAGGTCTCGCGCCGTCCGCCGCTGCTCCCGCGTCTTCGGCTCCGACGGCGGCGCGGCTCGCATTGTCCGTCGGCGTCGGCAGCGCGGCGAGCTCACTGCGCGTGATCGCGTCCTATGCACGGGCCGCTGCGCCATCGGTCTTCATTCCGTTCGACAGTACGACGGTCTCTCTGGCGGCGACGACGACGAGCGTCGCGGTCGCGATCGACCTCGCGCCGTGTCTCGCGGATCCGGCGCGAGAGTCACCAGCGGGGAGCACGAGCGTACAGGGTGCGTGTGTCCTGCATCTCCAGCTCACGACGCTCGATGCGTCGGGACAGCCGATCGACGGCGCGACGCTCGATCCCCTCACGGCGCGCGGCGGCGAGCAGACGGCGGCGCAGAGCGTCTCGATCGGTCTTCGCGCCATCGCAGTCGGGATCTATCAGACCTGTGCTCTGACGAGCGCCGGTGACGCGTACTGCTGGGGCCGAGTGAGTCCGATGCTCGGAAGCGGATCGGCGCCTTCAGGTAACGTGACGCGACCCGTGGCCGTGGTGGGCGGTCTCAAGTTCAAGCAGATCACCGCCGGGTACACCCAGGTCTGCGCCACCGCATTCAATGGCGACGCGTATTGCTGGGGAGGGAATACTCGTGGAGAGCTCGGAGTGCCGGCCGTTCCCGGATCACCGTGCGCCGGCGCGGGCTGCTCCTACTCGCCGCTCAAGGTGCCGGGGCTTCCCGCGATCAAGTCGATCCACGCAGGAGTTCTTTCCACCTGCGCGCTCGCCGTGGATGGGCGCGTGTTCTGTTGGGGACTGTTCCCGAAGGACGCCGCCGGCACTCAGATCGGCGGTACGCCGCAGGTGGTGAGCGGCTCCACGCTCTTCTCGTCGCTCAGCTCTGAGAGCCAGCACGTGTGCGGCATGGCCACCACCGGCGGCGCGTATTGCTGGGGGCACGATTACGGTGGCGAGGCGAGTGCGACCTTGGGCGAGACCATCGTCGCTACGCCGCGCCCAGTGCCGGCGATACCCGGTGCCACCGTGGCATCCGTCGAAGCCGGACAGGAGGTGACGTGCGTCGTCACGACGGACGCCGACGGTTATTGCTGGGGAGCCAACGAGACGGGAAAGTTCGGCTCTGGTGCGCCACTCGACAGCGCGTACTTCACTCTCGCCCAGCCGCCGAAGCGCACCCCGCAGAAGGTCCTCGGCAACATCAAGTGGCGCTCCATCAGCCCAGGGCTCTACGAGACGGCGTGCGGCATCGCGACGTCGGGACGTGCGTACTGCTGGGGACAGAACTCGCTCGGCGAGGGTGGGTTCGATCCGGCCACGACCCAGCTCCCCCTGTGCAAGAGCGGACTCTACGTCCCGACCACGGGAGGTTGCGATCTGGTCCCGCACGCACTCGTGTCCGCCGGGACCTTCGCCGAGGTGAACCCGGGCGGCGTGTCGCACACGTGCGGGCGCACGACCACGGGGCAGATCCAGTGTTGGGGAAGCAACGAGTACGGACAGCTCGGCACCGGCGCCGCGGCGAGCCTCACGACCTTTCTGCCGTTGCCCGTTTCGCTGCCGACGAGCGCATCGGCCACGCGCATCGGTGAGACGTCGCTCGTGAGCAGCCGAGGTGCCCGAGGCGAGTCGTTCGCTGCGAGGGTCCTGCCCTAGCCCGAGCCCGGGTGGGACCCGTCGTGACTAGTGACTCTTCGCCGCGCCTTCGCTCTCGAGCGACGCGAGGCGCACCTGAGCGCGCTCGAAGGTGGGATACAGTTGCAGTGCCTGACGAAGCAGCCCGATCGCCTCGGGGAAGTGCTTCTTGTCCTGCTCCTCGATCGAGCGGCAGACGAGGAAGAACGCGCGATAGCGATCGGCGGCGGAGACCTGCACCGGAACGGACGCCTGCGTCACCTGCGAGTCGGCGTGCTGCACCGACGGCGCAGCGCCCGTCGCCCGCACGGGCATCGGCGGAAGATGAAGGCCGACGTTGACCCGCTTCGCCAGCTCCGCGATCAGCTCCAGCACGTCGTCCGACTTGCCGCTCACCGTCTCGGCATACTCCACTTCGGTCGTCTCCACGTTCACCGAACGGATCGCGAGACGTATCGTCTCCTTCTGAGAGATGACGAAGCCGCCCGTCAGGATGTGGTGCGCGCCGAGCACCTTGCCGAGCCGCACTGACGTCTCGGGATCGACGCGACCGCTCGCGCTGAGATTCAGCTCGTCGAGGATCTTCTGCAGTTGGTCACGCTCGACGACACGGATCGACGGGTTCGCGATCAGATCGCCGATGAGCATGTCCGCAACACCCTTCGTGAGCGGATCGTAGCTCTCCTTCCGCACGAGCGCCGAGTTGGTGAAGTAGAGGACTGCCACCGTCGGCGTGGACGCACGATCCGGGGCCTGCGCCTGGAGCGCCGACGCGAACGCGACGGGGAGCAGGCAGCAGGCGGCGCGTGAGAGACGAATCCTGAGCATCGATCCGTGGGAAGGGAGAGTGCGCCGATCGCCGCGACCAGAGCATGCGTGGCCGCGCATACGGGCGACCTAGTGTGCCGAGCGTCGGAAGGACTGTCAAGCAATCCAGCCGGCGAGCCATGGCCACAGAGGGCTGGCGACGTTAATCTGGCTCACCGGATTGCCGACGCATCTGTCGACGTTGCCATCCCGCCGTCTCGTCCCGCCCTCTTCACGATGTCGAAAGTCTGCCTCCAATGCGGCGCCACCTACGAGGACCAGGCGAGCTTCTGCCGAGTGGACGGAAGCTCACTGCGACTTTCGAAGGAGACCGGCGAGCTCGTGAACACGGTCATCGCCGATCGCTACCTGATCACGCGGGAGCTCGGCGAGGGGGGGATGGGCCGCGTGTATCTGGGCACGCACGTACGAATGCCGCTGCAGGTGGCGATCAAGGTGCTCCGCGCCGACCTGCGCGACGACCCCGACGCCGTCGTACGGTTCAACCGCGAGGCCCGCAACGCCTGCAGCATCAGCAGTGAGAACGTGGCGAAGGTGTTCGACTTCGGCGAGACCGAGGGTGGCTTGCTGTATCTCGCGATGGAATACGTGCCCGGCGCGACACTCGCTTCCATCCTCAAGGAAGAGGTGTCGCTCGCGCCGATACGTGCCGCCGCGCTCACCTTTCAGGTCGCGAGCGGCCTCGATGCCGCGCACCGCCTCGACATCTTCCATCGCGACGTAAAGCCGGAGAACATCCTCGTCGAGCGGCACCAGGATGGCTCGGAGACGGCGAAGGTGGTCGACTTCGGGATCTCGAAGGCGGTGACGACCGACTCACAGGTGCTCACGAGCACGGGCTTCATCCTCGGGACCCTGCCGTACATGAGCCCCGAGCAGGTGGTCGGAGGACAGATCGACGGACGCAGCGACGTGTACTCGCTCGGTCTCGTGTCGATCATGATGTTCACCGGTGCGCTTCCCTTCTCGAGCCCGACACCCGAAGCGGGCATGATGCTCCGGCTCTATCAACGCCCGCGTCTCCTCAGCGAGCTGCGCCCCGACGTCGACTGGCCCGATCAGCTCCAGAAAGTGTTCGATCGCGTCCTCGCCCTCGACGTGCAGGACCGGTATCCGACCGCGGGATCGTTCGCCGCGGAGCTGGCGGAGGCGGTGACGCGATGGCAGGCATCCACGACGACGGGCGCGGCTGCCGCACGGAGATCTCGAAGGGGCGTGCTGGCCGGAGCTGTGGCGGCGGTGCTGGCCGCGGTCGTGCTGCTCTGGGCAAGGTCCGGCTCGCGCGAGGCGGAGGCCCCACTCGCCCACTCGACGATGGCGGCGTCACCTACGCCTCGTACGGCATCCGTTCCGGCCAGGCAGGTCCCCGCCGACCGCGCGCCGGCCGCGAAAGCGACGGCGACGGCTGCTCGGACCGGCAGCGCTCGCAAGGACGGCGCACCCGGGGCTCGCACGGACTCCGTCGCGTCTCGGGAGCTGGCGCGCATCTCGAGCGGTCTCGCGCCCGGCACCATCACGTCGGACATCGCGCGCAACGCGCTGACGACGATCTCGTCGCTGCTGCCACGTCTGCACTCCAGCGAGGACAGCCTGCGCGCTCGCCTCGGCCAGGCGAACGCGTACTTCTTCCTCGGCGAGACGGGTCGGTCGTGCGCGGTGTTGCGGGATCTGCGCGAATCGTCGGCGGCGTCCACCCGCGAGCTCATCGACGAGCAGATCGACGCTGCGGGGTGCACCACGCGGTAGTCGTGGAATCGCCGCGATCTACCTGAGCTTCGTCCCCACGGCACCCTCGAGCGCCGCCACCGCGCGGTGATAGTCGTACACCGCCGCGATGCGGGCATTCTCCGCCGTCTCCCGATCGGCGCGGGCCTGCGCCACGTCGACGAAGGTGTTGAGCCCGACCCGATACCGCTCCTGCGCGAAGCGCATCGCCTCGCGCGCCGCCGCGACGTTTCCCTCCTGGAGCTGCACGGTGCGCCGCGCGGCGATCACGTTCAGGTATCCGGCGGTGATGTCGGTCTCGAGCTGCAGCTCCTGCGCGCGCTCGTTGTAGCGCGCTTCGTTGCGCGCGACCGCCGCCTCCTCGACGCGCTGCTCGCGCTGGAATCCGTTGAAGATCGGGATGCTGAGCTGTGCGCCGAGCGAGAAGGGATTTCGCGCGAACCTGAATGGGAACTGCCTGTTCTCGGCGAGCGCGTTGGCGGTCTCCTGAGGCGTGAGCGCCAGCGTGCGGCACGCGTCCACCACCGCGGGATCGTCGCCCGCGTTCGCGACGCACCGCTGTTGCTTGGTCTCGGTGCTCTGGCCCAGCACGAATCCCTTGTCGGTGAACTGATTGGTGTAGCCGCCGAGGCCCGTCGCGATCGAGAGCGTCGGCGTGTACTGCGACTGCGCGCTGCGATAGCCGAGCTGCGCCGCGCTCTCGCGCGAGCGCATCTCCTCCAGGGTGGGGTTGGCGCTGCGGCCGAGCGCGAGCAGCCGCTCGAGCGCCGGCACGGTGTCGCCCATCGTGAAGGTGCTGGTGAGCTCCGCGCCCGCCGGTCGTGACATGCCCATCTGCTGGAACAGCCGCAGCATCTCGATCTCTGCCTGGTTCGACGCCTGGACGAGTGCGACCTCCTGCGTGCCCACCGCCACCTCGGCCTTCTTGACGTCGAGCTGGGTCACCGCGCCGGCGTCGGCGCGCGCCTGGGCCAGGGTGAGTTGCGCGCGTGCGGTGGCGAGCAACGTATCCTGCATCGCCGCACGCGCCTGCTGCTGCAGCACGTTGAGGTATTGCTGGGTCACCGCGGTGCGCAGACGCTGGGCGGATCCCGCGATGGCTGCATCGGCGGCGCGCACGTTGGCGCTCTGCAGCTTCGGCGACATCAGCGTCGCCGCGTTGTACCGCGCCTGCACGCCGATGTCGTAGGTCGACGAGATCTGATCGGACGGCGCACCGAACCGCTGGCCGGCGATGAGCTGCTGCAACCCTTCGCGATACTGCGACCCGAAGCTCGCGTCGATGCTCGGCAGGAACGCGCCGTATGCGCTGCGGCGCTGCCAGCTGGCTACTCCGCGACGGTCCACGGTCACGAGATGCTGCGGATTGTTGCGCTCGGCCAGTGAGACGGCCTCATCGAGCGAATACGCGGAGCGCCGCGTTGGTGGTTGAGTGCCCTGCGCGACGACCGGTGAGATTGCGGCGGCCGCGAAGGCGGCGGCGGTGACGACCTGAGCGAGGTGACGCATGACTACCGAGCTCTCTGCGACGAGGAAGAAGTTCAGTCGGCCTGCAGCGCCACCGCCGGCAGCACGCGTGTGGCGCGCCGCGCGGGGAGATAGGTCGCCAGCAGGGCGACGCCGCTGAGGAAGAGGGGCACGAGGACGAAGGTGACCGGATCCACGCTGCTCACGCCGTAGAGCAGGCTGGCGGTCACGCGCGATGCGGCGAGCGCCGCGACGAGACCCACACCGATGCCGAGCATCGCGGGGCGCATCCCCTGTGCGACGACCAGTCGCCTGACGTTGCGCGGGTCCGCGCCGAGCGCCATCCGGACGCCGATCTCGCGCGTGCGCTGCGCGACGGTGTAGGCCATCACGCCATAGATCCCGACCGCCGCGAGCAACAGCGCCAGACAGGAGAACCCGGTGAGCAGCCACACGCTCAGCCGCGGGCGCGCGATGCTCTGCGCCACGCGCGCGTCGAGCGGCTGCACGTCGTTGATGACGAGCTCACCGTCCACCTCACGCATCGCGGCGCGCGCCGATGCAGCGATCGACACCGGATCGCGATCGGTCTTCAACGAGACGAGCACCGCGCTCCTCGGCCACTGCTCGATGGGGCGGTACAGTTGCGGGTAGGGCTTTGCGGTCACGCCTTCCTGCGCAACGTTGCCGACGACGCCGACGATGGTCATCCACGACGCCGAGTCGGCCGGGTCGCCGAAGGTGATGCGGCGCCCGATCGGGTCGGTCCCCTGAAACGTCCGCCGCGCGAACTCCTCGTTCACCAGCGCGACCCGCGGTGCCGTTTCGGCGTCCGCGCTGGCGAACAGCCGCCCGCGCCGGAGCGGGATGTGCAGCGCAGCGAAATAGTCCGGCGTCACGGTGAACGGCTGCACGTCGTCGGGCGGATCGTCTGGCCGCGTCACGCGGGGCGCGATCCCTTCGACGGTGTAGTTGAGGTAACCCGAGCCGGCCATCGGTAGGTCGGCGCTGATCGCGGCCGTCCGGACGCCGGGAACCGTGCGCGCGCGCTCGAGCATGGTGCGGTACACGGGCGGAAGCAGCGCGCGGTCGCGGAACCTCGATACGGGAAAGGTGACGCTGTACGTCAGCACCCCCGAGGGCTCGAAGCCCAGATCGACGCGCGTGAGCTTGTCGAAGCTGCGGATGAACAGCCCTGCGCCCACGAGCAGGACGAGCACGAGCGCGACCTCACCGAGCACCAGCGCGCCTCGCACCCGTGCGAGCGAGCCGCCCGTGGATCCGCGCGCGCCATCGCGCAGCGAGGCGGCTAGGGGCCCACGCGAGAGCCGCAGCGCGGGCGCGAGGCCGAAGAGCAATCCCGTCGCGAGCGCGAGGGCGAGTGAGAACGCGACGACCGCGACGTTCATCTCGATCTCACCCTGGCGCGGCAGCATCTCCGTGTGCACCGCGCCGAGCGCCGCGACGCCCCAGTTCGCGAGTCCTACTCCGACGATGCCTCCGAGGAGGGCGAGCAGTACGCTCTCGGTGAGCAGCTGCCGTATAAGGCGCCCCCGCCCCGCGCCGAGCGCGACGCGGACCGCGACCTCACGCTCGCGCGTCGCCGCGCGGGCGAGCAGCAGGTTGGCGACGTTGGCGCAGGCGATGAGGAGCACCAGCCCGACCGCGCCCATGAACACGTACAGCGCGGGTCGCACGGCGCTCACGAGATCCTCGCGCAACGAGCTCACCTCGCTCGAGATGGTGGCGTTCGTCTCCGGATACTCCGTGGAGAGCGTTCGCGCGACGGCGGCGACGTCGGCGCTCGCCTGCTCGATCGTCGTTCCGCTCTTCAGCCGTCCGATCACGTCCAGATATTCCGACCGGCGCGGGAGCGTGGTGTCGGCGCGGGTGGGCGCCCAGAGGTCGACGTCGCGCACGAAGCGGAAGTCGCGTGGCGCGACGCCGACGACCGTCCACGGATTGCCGTTCAGCTGAATGTGCCGGCCGATGACGCGCGTATCCCCGCCGAAGCGACGTTGCCAATAGCCGTGGCTCAGCACGACGACCCGGTCGTCGCCGCCCACCTTGTCCTCCTCGGGGAGGAACCCGCGCCCGAGCTGGGGCTTCACACCGAACGTCGTGAACCAGTTCGACGTCACGCGATCGGCGATCACGCGCTCCGGCTCGCCCTCGCCGGTGAGCACGAAGGTTCCGTCGTGTCGAGCGGCGACCTGCTCGAACGAGTGGCTGCGATCCCTCCAGTCGCGAAAGTCGGGAAGCGACGTGTTCGATCGGCCGACCTGCGGATATCGGGTGTAGAGGTTCACCAGGCGGGCCGGCTGCTCGTACGGCAGCGGCCGGATCAGCACGCCGTACACCACGCTGAAGATCGCCGAGTTCGCGCCGATCCCCAGCGCGAGCGTGAGCACGACGGCGAGGGTGAAGCCGGGCGTGCGGGCGAGCGCGCGCAATGCGTAGCGCAGGTCCGCCATCATGATTGCTCCATCCACCCGTCTTTCAGGTTGATGGTCCGGCGGCCATACCGTGCGTTCTCGTCGGAGTGCGTCACCTGCACGATGGTGGTGCCCGCCGCATTGAGCCGCGCGAAGAGCTCCATGATCTCGCGCGCCTGCGCCGAATGGAGATTGCCGGTGGGCTCGTCGGCGAGGATGAGCGCCGGCTCGGCGATGACGGCGCGCGCGATGCCGACGAGCTGCTGCTGTCCGCCCGAGAGCTGGCTCGGATAGAGGTCCTTCTTGCCGACGATGTTGAAGCGATCGAGCACGTCGCCGACGCGCGATGCGCGGTCGCTCTTGCCCACGCCGCGATAGTCCAGCGGCACGCTGAGATTCTCGGTGACCGTCAGGTCATCGAGCAGGTGGTACTGCTGGAAGACGAAGCCGATGTGCTGCCGCGCGAGCCCCTGACGCTGCTTCGCGCTCATCGCGTGGACGGCGTGCCCGAGAAAGTAGAACTCGCCGGTGAATGCGGGATCGAGCATGCCGAGGATGGCGAGCAGCGTGCTCTTCCCCGCGCCGGATGGGCCCATGATGGTGACGAAGTCACCGGCGGCGATGTCGAGCGTCACGCGGCGCAGGACGTAGCTGACGCCTCCCGCCACTGGGTAGGACTTCTCCAGGTTGCGGAGCGAGACGAGTGGTGCGCCCGGGTCGATCGCCGGGGGGCCGCCGGATGAGAGCTTCGTCAGGATGGACATGTCGTCGGACGGAGGAGGAAGCTGGTGCGAAACGCGCCCGACACTCAGACAGAGCCTGCGGGCGCCACGCCCGACTTCCCACCGACGCGTGCCGTGTCCTCCACGACGCGCCCGTCGAACAGATGCACCGAGCGATCGGCGTGCTCGGCGTAGCGCGGATCGTGGGTCACCATGCAGATCGTCGCGCCGCCGCGATGCAGCTCCTGGAGAAGCCCCATCACCGCCTCACCGTTCTGCGAGTCGAGGTTACCAGTCGGCTCGTCGGCGAGGAGGATGGCGGGCTCGCCGGCGACCGCGCGGGCAACGGCGACACGCTGCTGCTGGCCGCCCGAGAGCTGCGCGGGATAGTGCTTGGTGCGATGCGCCATGCCGACCTTCTCCAGCGCTGCCACCACGCGGCGGCGGCGCTCGGCGGGATCGAGCGCGGCGTCACCGGTGCGATAGGTGAGCGGCAGTTCGACGTTCTCGTAGACGGTGAGATCGCCGATCAGGTTGAACGCCTGGAAGATGAAGCCGATCTGCCGGTTGCGGACGCGCGCACGCTCGGCGGGCGAGAGCCCCGACACCGGCTCGCCGGCGAGGCGATACTCGCCTTCGGTCGTCGCGTCGAGGAGACCGAGGATGGAGAGGAGCGTCGTCTTGCCGCAGCCCGACGGGCCAGAGATGGCGACGTACTCGCCCTGCTTCACGTCGAGATGCACTTCCGTCAGCGCGTGCGTCTCGACCTCGTCGGTGACGAACACCTTCTTGATGCCGCGCATGCTGATCAACGCGTCGGCGTTTGGCGTGAGCGTCCCGGTGCTGGTGGCGGCTGGCTGGATCATGTGTCGCTCGTGAAGAGGGTCGAGAGGTTGGGAAGACTGCGCTGAGAGCTGGAGACCGCCGGCCTGCGGAAAGTTCGCTTGCGAAACACGAGATGCGAGCGCCCTGCTACTTGAGCTTCACACGCTCGACGTTGTCCCACTGGCTCATGTCGGAGGTGATCACCTTGTCGCCGACGCTGAGCCCCTGAAGGATCTGGATGCTGTTCACCGAAGTGCGGCCGAGCTTCACCGAGACCCGCGTCGCGTGGGTGCCGTCCTTGTCGAGACGGAAGAGGCCGACCGTGCTCTCGCCCTGGCCGTACGCCGGCCGTCCGACGTGCAGCACGTCGGGGAGACGCTCGATCTCGATCGTGCCGTCCACCGAGAGGTCGGGACGCGCGCCGCGCGGCAGCGTGCCATCGAGCGCGACTTCAACGGTGACGGTGCCGTTCTGCACCGACGGATCGACGCGCAGCACGTGCCCCTTGGCGATGCCGTTGCGGGTGTCGACGTCGACCGGCTGGA
>Ga0308175_100001321_pt1 | contig 16752 bp, 14 predicted proteins | sample PhyCR1_3_FD_203893 | JGI IMG/M metagenome (GOLD analysis project Ga0308175, IMG submission 203893) | Soil microbial communities from UC Gill Tract Community Farm, Albany, California, United States - DLSLS.C.R1 | ecosystem: Environmental > Terrestrial > Soil > Agricultural land | place: USA...
GTCGGCAGCGGCAAAGGCCTTGGCATAGTCCGCCTCGGGGATCTTCGCCTTCTTCCAGTCTCCGTCGAACGAAACGGACTTGTCTCCCTCGTCAAAACTGTCGGCCGCCTGGTCGCCGCCAGGTTTGGCGACCAGGCCATCGGCACCCTGGTCCATGATGAACACCTTGCTGCCGCGCACCGACGCCGACTGCAGATCCACGTACACCGCCTGGTAATCCTTCGCCGTGATCCGATCGACGAGCAGCGCCGGCGCCGCGTATTTCGCCGAGACCACGAGGAGCTGCGTCCCCGGTATGTAGAGCGCCGCGACGAAGACCCCGGGAGTGTCGGGGTCGGCGATCGCAATTGACTGGATTTTCGCCGCGTCGAGTGCCTGAACCAGCTGCTTGGCGGCGAGCGCGGATTTCGAGTCGTCGCCCGCCGCAGCAAGCGCCGCGGCAGTCAAGGAACACGCTGCAACAATGGCGGGGACGTGAGAAGGCCGACCGAAACGGGACATGGTGGACCTCACTTCGAATGATGTGTGCCCACCTTGTAACACGGCCGCGCTCGCCGCGTAAAGACGTGTTTCAGCCGATGAACAGCGGATCTTCTTCTTCGGCGTGCCGGCCGTTTCTGGTCCCGAGCCCGCGCACGCCGCGCAGCGCGGCGAGGGTGGCTTTCACCGCGGCGACGATGGCCAATCCCTCGCGCGCGGGCGTAATGATCGCATCCTGGAGGACCGTCGCCGTCTCGTCGACCCGCTGCGACAGATCGGTGATCAAGCGGTCGACTTTTTGCGCCTGTGCGGTCGCGATGGCAACAGTCCGCGAGGCTTCTTCGACGATCGATTGCGCGCGCGCGACCAGCGGCCTGACTTCCTGGTGGACCGATTGAATCGCCTGCTGCGCCTGGCGCGAGAGCCTCAGCGCCGCAATCATCGCCCCGACCTGAACCAGCGCCATCACCAGCGTCGCCACGGCAATGATGCCGAGAAACAGGTCGGACCAGCCGCTGCTCACAGAGTGTCTCCGCTCGGTCCGCCGGCAGGTCGCGCCGCGGCATCGCGCGCCTGTTCGTAGGCGTCGCGGCCGCGCTCAATCGCGGTCGAGATCGTATCTTTGTGCCGGTTGACGAACTCGCGCCCCTGGCGCGCCGCCTCGGTCGCGCGTTGCCGGCCTTCACGCGCCTTCTCGGCCAGCGTCCGCCGCGTCTCTTCGCCGGTTGCCGGGGCCACCAAAAGGGCCACCGCCGCACCCGTCAATGCGCCAAGCACGAACGCCACGATCACCGTTCCCGCTGCGCCGGCATCGTCTCTCGCCATCGCTTCCTCCGCCTTCAGAATATGCTCACACGCACGTTCAGGTACTTCTTGGGATCCTTGCGAATGTCGCCAATCAATCCCCGCAGCTCGCTTGCCGCGCCGTTCATGTTCTCATATATCTGCTTGTCCTGGAGAAACTGTCCCGCTGTTCCGCGCCCCTGCTCCAGATCGGAAGTCAACTTGTCGATGCGCGCAGCGACAGAATTGAAGCGGTCGTAGAGCTGCTGATCGGTCAACAGCTTCCCGGCCGTGCCTTCGCCTCGCGACAGCTTGCCTGTCACCTGATCGAGATTCGCGCTGGCGGAGCTGAGCGACTTGGCCATTTGATCGTCGTGCAGCAGCCGGCCCAGGCTGCCCTCCCCCGCATTGATGCGACGCGTCATCTCTTGCAGGTTTCCAATCGCCGCGTTCGCTTCCTTGTAAACTGCCGGGTCGCGGAGGAGCAGTCCCAGGGTACCGTTCCCGCGATTGATCGCGGCGGTGACCGCCTGGGCCGACGCCACCAACTCATTCACTTCGCGGTAAACGCTATCGTCGGTAAACAATTTTCCGACCGTTCCCTTCCCCGATCGAATCTCCTTGATCAGCGCGGTGGTCTCCTCCAGCGTCTGCGTCGCATTCTCCGCGACGTCGCTGATCTGTCCGGGGGTCCGTGCGCTCGGGATGAAGTCTCCGTCTTTCAGCGGGGCGCCCTGTGACGATGGGCTGATTTCAATGGTGGGTTCGCCGAGCAGGCTGAGCGATCCGATCGACGCGCGCGATTGATCGGTAATCCGCGCCCGCTGCTCTTTGTTCACCTCGACAACGACCTCGACGTCGGCGCCGACGAAATCGACGTCGGTGACTTTCCCGACCTCGACACCGGCAACGCGCACGATGGCCCCTGACTTGAGTCCCTGCACGTTGCCGAACTTGGTTTTTAGTTTGTAGCGCTGCCAGGAAAACCCGCCCTGTCCGCCGACGGCAACAATCAACATGATCGCCAGCGCCACGGCCACCACGGCAACGATTCCAATCTTCAGCTCAGACCAGGCAAGCGATCGTGTTCTCGGCATGTCACTCGTTTCGTGCGTTCATGAAAGAAACGCTTCGATGTATCCGTCTTTCGCGGCTGCCTCGCGCAGTTCCGTCGCGTTTCCCTCGAAGGCGATCCCGCCGTCCTTCAACATGATGAACTCCGCCTCGTCGGCTTTGGCGGGCGGCGAGCGCTCGAATACCAGCTCACGCCCATTCTGCACGGCCATGTGCTCGGCCACAAAAAACGCGTCGCGGAGCTGGTGCGTGACGACAATGGAGCTGACCCCTTCGATGTCGCGCAGCTTGATGATCTCTTCGTCGATGGTGAGGGAGGTGATCGGATCGAGCCCCGTCGTCGGCTCGTCGTACAGGAGAATGCGCGGTTTCGCGGTCATCGCCCGGGCAATGGCGACGCGTCGCCGCTGCCCGCCGGACAGCTCCGACGGCATCCGGTCGATGAACTCCGCCAGGCGGACGAAGCCGAGGACTTCCTCCACTCTTCGATTGACTTCGTCGAGCGGCGCGTCCGACTCCTCGAACAGCTTGTAGCCGACATTTTCACGCACCGTCAGAGAGTCGAACAGTGCCCCTTCCTGAAAGACCATGCCCAGGTCTCCGCGGACCTTCATCAAATCATCTTCCTTCATGTCGTCGATGCGCTCGCCGTTGACGAAGATTCGACCCGCATCCGGCTTGAGCAATCCGAGGATCAGCCGCAGGATGGTCGATTTCCCGGCGCCGCTCGCGCCGAGAAAGACTTTGGTATGCCCGGTCTTGAGCGTGAACGACACACTCCGCAGAATCTCTTTGTCGTCGAACGCGAGTGACACGCCGTCAAAGACGACGATCGGGCCGCCCGGCCCCAGGGCCTCATCGAGAAGCGCCGCACGCGGTGCCTGCTGGATCGCCATCAGTACATGATCGCAATGAGAAGTTTCGTCACGAGAAAGTCAACCGCGATGACGGCAACCGACGCGGCGACGACCGCATTGGTCGTGGCCCGGCCGACTCCCTGGGTTCCGCCGCGAGTCCGCATGCCGACATGGCAGCCGATGCTGGCGATCGTGAAGCCAATGAAGAACGGCTTGATCAGCCCCATCCACACGTCCTGTATGTAAAGTCCCGCCACCACGCTGTTCCAGTACACGCTCGAGGCCACTTTGAGTTGCGTGACGGTCACAATCCAGGCGCCGACCATGCCGACGCCACCGGACACGACCGTCAGCAGCGGCACCATGAACAGGCCGGCCAGCATTCGCGGCAGCACCAGTTTTCGTACCGGATCGGTGCCGAGCGCCCGCAGTGCCGCAATCTGTTCGGTGACCATCATCGAACCCAGTTCAGCAGCGATCCCGGAGCCGACTCGTCCTGCCACCATCAATCCGGTCAGCACCGGACCCAGTTCCTTCACCATCGACGCACTGACGAGGCGGCCGACCATCGATCGCGCGCCGAACTGATCGAGCGTGATACCTGACTGCAGCGCCAGCACCATCCCGGTAAACATTCCGGTCAACAGCACCACGGTCAGCGAGCCAACGCCGATCGATTCCAGTTGCTCCACGATGTCCCTGAAGTAGAACGGGCGAGTCACCGACGCGCGGGCGACTTTGCCGACCATCAGGACGTATTCCTGCACCTCCAGCAGAGCAGATTTGAGCCAGCTCTGGAGAAACGGCATTAACGCCGGCTCCCGGCCAATCCGAGCTCGCGTGTGCGCAGCTGCTTGATCCGATCGCGCAGCGCCGCCGCTTTCTCGAATTCCAGGTTCGCTGCCGCCGCTTTCATCTGCCCCTGCAGCGTGGCCAGATGTGCTTCGAGCTCGCCGTGGGTGCGGAATACCTCGCCATCCTGATCGGCCGCAACGGTGACGTAATCCGCCTCGTAGACGCTCGTCATCACCTCATCGATGCTCTTCACGATTGATGCCGGAGTGATCCCGTGTTCGCGGTTGTAGGCTTCTTGAATCGCTCGACGCCGATCGGTTTCGCTGATCGCGAGGCGCATCGAATCGGTCATCTTGTCGGCGTACATCAACGCCTTGCCATTCACGTTGCGGGCAGCTCGGCCGACGGTCTGAATCAGCGATCCTCCCGAACGCAGGAACCCTTCCTTGTCGGCGTCCAGAATCGCGACCAGCGACACTTCGGGGAGGTCCAGCCCTTCGCGGAGCAGGTTGATCCCGACCAGCACGTCGAACTCGCCGCGCCGGAGGTCGCGCAGGATCTGAATCCGTTCGAGCGTGTCGATGTCCGAATGCAGATAGCGAACCTTGACGCCCAGCTCCTGGTAGTACTGGGTCAAGTCCTCGGCCATGCGTTTCGTCAGGGTAGTGACGAGAACCCGCTCCCGCCGTGCCACACGTTCACGGATCTCCGCCAGCAAGTCATCCACCTGACCGCGCACGGGACGCACCTCGATCACCGGATCAACCAGCCCCGTCGGCCGGATAATCTGTTCAACTACCGCGCCGCCGGCGCGGCGCAGCTCGTACGGACCCGGAGTCGCCGACACGAACAGGAGCTGATTGGCGCGCCCTTCCCACTCCTCGAAATTGAGCGGACGGTTGTCGAGCGCCGACGGCAGCCGGAACCCGTACGCCACCAGCACTTCCTTGCGCGACCGATCGCCGTGATACATGCCGCGAACCTGCGGCACTGACTGATGGCTTTCGTCGACGATCAGGAGCGCGTCCGGAGGCAGGTAGTCGAGCAGTGTCGGAGGCGGCTCGCCTGGCTGACGGCCGGTCAAGTGCCGCGCGTAATTCTCAATCCCGTGGCAGTAACCAATCTCTTTGATCATCTCGAGGTCGAACATCGTCCGCTGATGCAGACGGTGCGCTTCGAGGACCTTCCCCTCGGATTCCAGCTTCGCGCGGTACCAGTTCAGCTCTGCCTTGATGCTTTCAACCGCGGCCTTGGTGCGATCGCGAGAGGTGACGAAGTGGGTCTTCGGGTAAATGGCGATCTTGTCGTGCCGGCGGATCGTCTTGCCGGTCAGCGGGTCGAACGAGACCAGCTCGTCCACTTCGTCGCCGAACAGTTCGATGCGGATCGCCGTGTCCTCGTAGGACGGGAGGACTTCGACGATGTCGCCGCGGACGCGGAAGACGCCGCGCGTGAATTCATGATCGTTCCGCTCGTATTGGATCTCGACCAGCTTTCGCAGGATCTGATCGCGGTCGATGCGCTGTCCGCGTTCGAGCGGGAGCATCATGCCGTAATACGCTTCCGGCGATCCCAGGCCGTAGATGCACGACACGCTGGCGACGATGATGACGTCGCGCCGCTCGAAGAGCGAGCGCGTCGCAGACAGCCGCATGCGGTCGATCTCGTCGTTGATGATGGCTTCCTTCTCGATGTACGAGTCGGTGGTGGGAACGTAGGCCTCGGGCTGGTAATAGTCGTAGTAACTGACGAAGTATTCGACCGCGTTTCCCGGAAAGAACCGGCGGAATTCCTGGTACAGCTGGGCGGCGAGCGTCTTGTTGTGAGCCATGACCAGCGTGGGGCGGTTCACCCGGGCCACACACTGGGCCATCGTGAAGGTCTTTCCAGACCCGGTCACGCCGAGCAGCACCTGTGCCCGATCGCCGCGGTTCAGCCCCTCGACAAGCTCGTCGATCGCGCGCGCCTGGTCGCCGCGCAACTCGAAATCGGTCACCAGCTTGAACTGATCGTATTTGGACGCCATGGCGATCTAAAAAGCGTACCACATCCGGGATCCGTGGTCCGGGATCCGTGGTCCGACGGAGGCGAGCGTATGGGGTTCGTGTTGGAGAGTGCGTCCGAGATCGGATCCCGGATCCCGCGTACCGGATCCCGACGGCGCTGCGGGGCTACTTCTTTAGCGGCGCGAAATACCCAGTGCGTGTGCGCAGCTTGGCGCCCTTGAGGTCGGGGCGTTTGAGGCGAATTTCGACGTTGCGCCAGGCGCCGTCCCAGCGATCGTCAGTGGACAGGTAGCCGAGGCTATACCGTGCGGCGATTTCCCGCTCGATCTTTTCGTACATCTTGTCGACTTCTTTAAGGCTGGTGGGAAACAGCGCCAGCCCGCCGGTCGTTTCGGCAAATCGCGTCAATTCCATGCGCTGGTTCATGCGCGCCGAGCCCTGATGTTCGAGATACCCGACCACGTAGACGGTGACGTCGGACGCGCGCAGCAGATCCATCACCTCGCTCATGGTCAACGTGCTGCGAGTGTCGCCGCCGTCGGTGTACATGATCAGGACCTTCTGCCCGGTCTGTTCCCCGGTGCCGCTGAGGTAGACACCGAGCGCATCGTAGAGCGCAGTCATCCCATCGGCTTTTCGCTGCCGAATGCGCTCGATCAGGCGGGCATACTCGCTCCCCGAGTAGCGCGCCATGCGGACTTCGGTGTCGAAGTCCACCAGCGTGATGTCCTCGGCCTGCTCCATCGTGTTGAGAAACTTGATGGCCGCGGTGCGAACGTCTTTGAGGTCCTCCTCCATGCTGCCGCTCGCATCGAGGAGAAACCCGAGGTGAAGGGGCGGGGCCGCAGACGGATCACCGGCCGCGAAGAACTTGATCGTCTGCGGCTTGCCCGCCTCCTTGACCTCGAAATCGTCCGCGGTCAGGCCAGTGATCGGACTGCCCTGCTTGTCAGTGACCACTACGCCGAAGTGAACGAGATCGATGGCAGTGCGAAATGTCTGCTGAGCGGCGCCAACGGTGCCGGCGGCCACGGCGAACAATGCCAGGAGAACCGCGCGCGACATGGGAAACCTCGAGGACGAACTCATGTTCGAAACGAAATCTAGAAAACCTTGTAGCCACTCACACGGAACACCTGCGTGCCGAGCGTCCCGTTTGAATTCACGCCGCGAAAGCCGTAGCCCCATTCGACGGCGAGCAGCGTGCCAAATAGCAGCGGCACTTCCGCGGCGCCGCCGACGCCCGTGTAGTTGCGAAATCCCGTTCCAAATCCCGGATCGTGCACGATCGCGGAATCGAAAAAGCCGTCAACCCTGACCAGCCGGCTCATCCCATACGCCAGCGTCGTTCTCAGCACCCCGCCGCGGTCGTATCGAATCAGCGCCGACGGGTAACCGCGCAAGCTATTGTCGAACGAACCAAACGAGTAGCGGCTGAATCGATCCAGATCGTGGCCGCTCATCCAGGCGGCCTCCACATGTGCGACCGTACGCGGATTGATCACGTGCGCCCGCGAGACGGACACGCCGAATCGTTGAAACTCGTCGTGAGTCGCTTCGTAATCGTCAGATCCGGGGCGGCCCCACGCTTTCCATCCGGATCGGCGAGCCGGATTCCACCACACAGACGTGTTCCATCCTGCACGCTGCGCATCCAACGACACGCGAAGACCGTGCACCACCTGATCCGGCGGCACCACGAAGAGAGGATCGGTCTGCTCGCCCGCGGCGAGATGAGTGTAGTCCAGTTCGTAACCGGCATGGAACGAGATCCGGCTCGTCAGCGGACGCAATACCCACACCGACATCGCAGCCGGCCGTTGTCGAATGTCCAGCGCGTATTGCTCGCGGCCGTTTTCGAACGATCGATCGTTGTATGACGTGGCAATCGCAAATGCCCGGCCACCCAGCTGCCATCGCGTGCGCGCGATCGAGGGCACTGACATGGCCAGCTGGCCATACGTGCCGCCAAAGAACACGTTCACCTGGCTGCCCGTGCCAAGGAAGTTGAAATCGACGTAGCTGAAACCGGCAAAGGGCAAAGGGATCGAGATATTCGGATCGACGATCACTCCGCCGGCGATCGTGGCAACCCGGTCGGCTCGTCCCGCGATCGAGGGAGTTTCCGTCGTCGCGTTCGCGGTTTTTTTCAGATATCGATACCCCTCGGGCGTGTCCCGCAGCATCATCGCGGCGGAGCTATACGCCTGCTGCTGCCGCGCCGAAAAGTCGCCGACGTTGACCTCGCTTCGTTCGACCGCCAGCACACGGTGAATCGGCGTCCGGTGGGCAGCGCCTTCGTACATTTGCTGCACTTCCGATCGCGCCAGCAGCCAGAGACCGGTGCCAACCTCGCGGAACTCGTCGACCTGCTCGGACGAGACGATCGGCCCGCGCAGTGCGGTCTGCGTCGCCGCGACCTTGAGCATGGCAAACGAGTCAGCGGCAATCCACGCTCGCCCTCGGAAGAGCGTCGCGTCCTTGTCGGGGCGTAATGGATCCGGTTCGAACGAGACGACGTAGCAGAGCGTCGAGCCGATGGTTTCGCGGCCATCCAGCTTGTAGCGGTAGACATCGGTGAGCGCAATCGCGAGCGGCGGCGAGGCGACGCGCTCCGGCTCGATGATCGGCAGTCGTGGAACCGCATGGCCGTGCAGCGAGACGCCGTTGATGCGAATATCACGTTGCGCGATCTCCGTGACGCCGTGTGCCGTGAACATCGACACGTCTGAGCTGATGGTGATCGGCGCTGGAAACCCGGGGGCCTCGAAAGACAGCGTCAGCGTGCCCGTCGCAATGATCGATTTCACCGTGGCCGACTGCCGCGCGGCGGCGGCCTGGTGGCGGGCGATGATTTCGTCGACCGTGAGCGAACGGGATGCCACGACCTGCACGTCCTGTGCGAACCGATCGGTTCCTTGGGACTCCTGCGCATTTGACGGCGACGGTGCCGGCGCGGCCAGCGACCGCGTGAGCTCCGAGGCCAGCGCCGCCGCCAGGCCCGCGTCCGCTGGGAGATTCCAGATCACGTGCGTCGCACCGGTCGCTGTCGTCGCGAGTGCGGCAGCAACCGTGGACGGGGCAGACGTCAATCGCCACAGCTCGATGCCCGTTTGGTCCAGCGGGAGCGTATCGCTGACGACGACAAAGTCGACGTAAGAGGCAAGGTCGCGCGACAGCAGCGACTGCCACCGCGCCGCTCCCGTTGCCAGCCCTATCGGTGTCGCGGCGGGAATCGCCGCACGGAGCGACGTGAGGCTCGTCTTCAGCGAAAACGAAAACACGTCGTCCGACTGATCGAGCGGCTGGACCGGAATGTCGATCACGATTCGGCGCACCTGCGCGACGACGTCCGGAGCGAGCGGTCCAGGCATACCGGACAGGAGTAAGGCGGGCCGGCCTCCCCTGCGCTCAATCTCAGTCAAGGCGGGAAGGGCGGTCGCTTCACTCCCGGCATTGACGCGGACGAACACCTCCAGGCCTTCGAGCTGCAGCGGCAGCGAGACGGACTGCTGCGGATCCACAGCGATTGACAGGCAGGTCACGCAGGCGCCGGATTGCCAATCAGCGCCCTGCGCCGAGGCGGGCAAAACTGTAAGCAACGCCGTCAGTGAAGCAGCGGCCTGAGCAGCGGCGTATAATGGTCGTTTCGTCATGTTCCGCAAGCGCCCCTGACATGCGCGTCTTTGCAATCTGCCAGGACGAGCTGGTCATCCGTTCGCTCGACACGGTGCTGCTGCCAAGCTTCGAGGTCGACTTTCTCGTTGAAAGCCGGCCGCTCGCGCGGCGTCTTCACGACGCCGGAATTGCAGTGAGCGCCGGCGACCCCCGGCGCATCGATACCTACCTCAAAGCCGATATCTCCCCCAGCACCTGTTTCATCGTCGAAGACAACGGCCGCCGCAGCGTGAAGAAGGTCTTGTCAGCGATTCGTGACGCCGGCGGCACGCTGGTATACATCTTACATACCACCCCGTCGAAGGCGTCCGAGGCGGCGCGGGCGGAATTCCCGGACATTACGCATCTCGAACTCCCTGAGCTCATCCGTCCGACGCTGGTCACGGAACTCAGCCGATCGATGACGCGCGCGCGCGTTCAGCAGTATCAGCGCTATTTTCAGGATGCCGACAAGGTGCTGATCCTGCTGCACAACGATCCGGATCCGGATGCGATGGCCAGCGGCCTCGCCTTGCGGAACCTTCTCCGTCGTAACAAAAACACTGCCATCATCGGCGCCGTGCAGGGCGTCACCCGGCCGGAGAATCTGCGGATGGCCAATATGCTCGACATTCACGTCGAGCGGGTCACCCCGGCCTCGTTCCAGGAGTTCGACCGAATCGCCACCGTCGATGTGCAGCCGCATTATTTCGGCGGCATGCTCGATCGCGTGGACCTCGTCGTCGATCACCATCCTGAACAGACCGGATACATCGCGGCCTATAAGGACATCAGGGCGGACTACGGCTCGACGTCAACGATCTTGACCGAGCACCTGCGGGCCGTGGACGTCAACATCTCGGAGCGGACGGCGACGGCGATGTTGTACGCCATCAAGTCCGACACCCTGTTTTTCGCGCGCCACACCAACCGCGTCGATCTCGAAGCGTTCACGTTTCTCTATCCGCTGGCCGACGCCGCGCTCATCCGCAAGATGGAGGGAGCGGAAATCACGCTCGAGCGGCTCGATTACGTCACGCGCGCAACGCAGGCCGGCATCATGCGCGATCAGGTGTTCAGCTCGTTCATCGGCGAGGCGCCGCGCGAAGATTTCATTCCGTATACCGCGGACTTTTTCCTGCAGCTCGAAAACGTGAAGTGGACGATCCTGGCGGGCATCGTGAACGGCACCATGATCGTGAGCGTCCGCAATCTCGGATACTCCCGGAATGCCGGCGAGTTCGTGAAGCGCTGGTTCGCAGACATCGGCAGCGCCGGCGGCCATCGCGCGATGGCCAAGGCGGTGGTCCCGATAGAGAAGTTCAGGGAGAAGTTCGGCGACCTGACCGGACCGGCAATCACCGCGCTGATCGCGGAACTGGCCGAGCAGTTCCTGCACGAAGCGATCGCTGAAAAAGACAAGAAGAAGGAACCAGTCGCACGATAGGCCCTGAGCCTTGAGCCCTAATTAAGCGCCTGATCCAGATCGGCGATCAGATCTTCCGCGTCCTCCAGCCCGACCGACAATCGCGCCATGCTGTGCGTCACTCCGGCGCGTTCGAGTTCCTCTTCCGTGTGCCCCCACTGGGAAGTTAGAACGGGAAGACTGCACAAGCTCTCGACCCCGCCGAGACTCGCCGCACGCTTGAATACCTTCAACCGATCGAAGAATCGTGCGGCGCGATCGTAGCCGCCCCCGACGTCGAGACACACCATCCCGCCGAACCCGCGCATCTGCTTGGCCGCAATTGCATGATCCGGATGCTGCTCGAGCCCAGGATAGTAGACCGTTTTCACCCGGCGGTCCGTTGCGAGCCATCGCGCCACCGCCATCGCGTTGGCGTTGTGACGTTCCATGCGCACTGAAAGCGTCTTGAGCCCGCGCCCAAGTGCGTACGCCGCATAGGGATCGAGTACCGTGCCGAGCTTCTTCCGCGCATCGAGAATCGGGTCCATCAAGCGCGCCGGTCCCGCGAGCGCGCCGGCCGTGACGTCACTGTGCCCGTTCAGATACTTCGTCGCACTGTGCATCACCAGGTCCACGCCTAACGCGATTGGCTGCTGATTGACCGGGCTGGCAAACGTGTTGTCGACCACCGAAATGACGCCGCGCTCCTTGCATGCGCGCGCAACGGCCGCCACGTCGACGCAGCGAAGTGTCGGATTGATCGGTGATTCGAACCACACGAGTTTTGTGGCGTTCGAGAAAATCGTCTCCGGCCGGGCCAGTTCCTCGAGCGAAACAAACCGCGGTTTGATTCCGAACTTGGGAAGCAGATCGGCCAATAGATGCAAGGTGCCGCCGTAGATCGCCGCACTGCACACGACTTCATCGCCGGAGGCCGTCAGCGCCATCAGCGCGGTGGTCGTCGCTGCCTGCCCGCTTGAAAGCACGAGCGCGCTGTCGGTACCCTCGAGCGCGGCAATCTTCTGCTCGACCGGCGCGACGGTTGGGTTCGCGTAGCGCGAGTACAAGTACTTCGACGATCGCCCCTCGTTGTAAGCGACCACCTCCGCGGCGTCCTCAAAGAGGAAGGTGGTGGTCTCGTAAATCGGCGTCGTCAATGGTGACGCTTCACGGCTCGCGCCGTCCGAATGGTGAATCAACTCAGTCGCGGGCTTCATAAGTATCCTAGTGAAAAGGCTGAAGGTCGAAGGCTGAAGGTCGAAGGCTGAATGCTGAAGTTTGAGCCTTGAGCCCTACGCCTTGAGCCTTCCTTCAGCATTCAACATTCAGCCTTCAGCATTTTCAGCCCTTTGTCTTCCGGCCTCCGCTGCCATTTGCGTGATGGACTTCCATGCGTTCGCCGCCGGCGCCGACGATCGGTTCGATGAATTGACGGTAGGCGTCCTCGTACCCGCGGTCGACCAGTTCCGAAAGGTGCTGGGTTCGATCCGAGCGCTCGTCGTAGACCCCGGCGAAATCGAGCGGGCCGAGTGGGTTGTGCGCCGGCCGGACGACGAACAGGCCGGCGAAGCGGCCGTCGAATTGCTCCAGGCTGTCGCGAAGGCTGGCGCCTTCGAAGGCGGCGACATATTCACCGGTTCGGCCGCGAATCTCGACCCGGCCAGCCGCGAGCTCGTGCGGCTCTCCTTCCGGCGAGGAGGCACTCACCAGGATCACCTGCTCGGCGCCAGCGGCGGCGACTTCGCGGAGCAGTCGTCCAACCGCCGCGGGGCGATCACATAGACGATGTGTTTCGCCGCGCCATGCGCTCTCGGCCGAAAACGTGATCAAATGCGGCGCCGTCGCAACCGGCAATGCCAACGCGGCGGCGAGTGCGTCGAATGCATGATCGCGCGCGATGCCGGAGAGGTCGAACGCCTCCAGTGGGCGTGCGGCAGCATCGGGCCCGCCGGGGCGCCCGAAAAAACGAGCGCGATGCGCGTGGCCGAGGAGCGCAAACACCACATCGCGGCGGGCATCGAAATCGTGAACCGTAACGAGAAGCTCGCGAAACCCCGGCTGCCCAAGATTGTCGGTCAGCAATTCCACGTACCGGCGCGCCAGATCGTTCGCATGCGGCGCGGCAATCGCCGCCGCGCCACGAATCAGGTTCCACAACTCCGCAAGTGAGGACTCGAAGAGTTTCTCGGCTGTCAGTGGCGAGCCCAACAATCGCCACAGCACCGAGTGACGCGCCCGGCGGCGCGCGTGTGCATGAACCGTCGCCCATCCGAGATTCAGCGCCAGTGCCGCGGCACCGATAACGAGCACGAACACGACGAGTCTCGGAATCGCCGTGGGCAGCGCAGCCGGTGCAAAAAGCGCATCGACCCATCCACTGAAAGTTGAACGCAGCGTGGCGGCGGGAGCATCGAGTCCGACCAGCGTCAGCAGCAGGCCAGCGAGCCCGACGAGCACCGCGACCGCGAGCAGCGTAAGCGGCACGGCAAACACCACTGCTGCCGCGGCGAGGGTCCATCCGGCAATTCGAAGCGGCAAACGCCAGCGATAAAATCGAGACGCGGCGGGTGCGCGCCAGAGTCCCGTGGTGTCCCACAACCTGACGCCGCCGTCGACGGCCGCAAAGAAGGCTGCAATAGCGCCAACGCCACGTCCGGCAACCAGATCGATCTTGACGCCGGCTTCATGAAGCGCGCGAAGGACGCCGGCGTGGTAGGCACCCGCGGTGCCCGAACCGGTCAGCACCAGCGCGGTTCGTAGTCGCGTCGAATACTGGCGATCCGGGGCGTCAGGGGTAATCACCAGGCGTGGTCGCTCACGCTTCGTCGTGGATGGTCACAAGTTTGACGAGCTCGAATCGGCGCGTCCCGTTGGGTGCGGCGATGGTGACCTCGTCGCCTTCCTCTTTATTGAGGAGCCCGCGTCCGATCGGCGATGCCGTCGAGATCAGTCCCTGCTCGACATCGGCATCCTCCGGCATCACCAGCTGATAGACAATCGTTTGACCGTTGGGATCTTTGAGATGCACCGTCGATCCGAAGCCGACGCGGTCGTGGGGAATCTTGTCGAGGTTCATGAGCGAGATTTCGCTCACCCGCTTCTGCAGCATGCTGATGCGCGACTCGACCAGCCGTTGCCGTTCCTTGGCCGCCTGGTACTCAGCGTTCTCGCGCAGGTCTCCCAACTCGCGGGCACGCTTGATTTCCTTCGGCAGCTCCGTTTTCAGTTCGCGATCGAGCGCCTGTATCTCCTCTTCGAATTTCTTGAGCAGACGTTCCTTCATTCCCGGCATGGTAGCAGAACACAATGTTCAATGCTCAATGTTCAATGTTCAATGTCCGGGTTGCGTTACTCTGGCAATGTACCTGTACGTTGAGCCTTGAGCCTTGAGCCATGAACATTGAACATTGAGAGAATCTCGAGCCGGCAGAATGCGCTCGTTCGACAGTTCCGCGAGGCCGCCGAGGGAAAGGCGGTTGGGCGAGTGCTGCTCGATGGCGAGCACTTGATCGAGGAAGCGCTCGCATCCGAAATCGCGATCGAGGTCGCGGCGTTCGGCGAGCGGCTCGCCGAGAGCGCGCTCGCCCGCCGGCTGCGCCCGCTCACGAGGACGGTGATTGTCTCGGAGAGCGTGTTGAACGCAATCAGTCCGGTCCAGTCGCCGTCGGGCGCTGTCGCCATCGCCATGCGACCCCACACGGACGCTGCGAACGTCTTCACGCGTACGCCCTCGCTGGTGCTGTTGCTCCATGACGTCCAGGACCCGGGCAACGTGGGCGCAATCGTTCGTGCTGCTGAAGGCTGCGGGGCGACAGGAGTCATTTGCGGCGAGCGAACCGCGGATCCATTCGGGTGGAAGGCGCTTCGAGGGTCGATGGGCAGCGCGTTGCGGGTGCCGCTTCCGATCCGACAGTCGCTTGATGCCGCGGTCACGCTGGCCAGGGAGAAAGGACTTCGGATCTATGCAGCGACTGCTCGCGGGGGGACACCACTCCCCGACTGTAATCTCCGCATGCCTGCGGCGATCCTGCTTGGTGGTGAAGGAGGGGGACTGCCGGAGTCCTTGTCCGACCTTGCCGATGAGCGCATCACCATTCCGATGCGCCGGCCGGTTGAATCATTGAACGTCGCGATTGCGGCAGCGCTCGTGCTGTACGAGGCGGCTCGACAGCGTCACTCGGACCGTGTCCATGTCGCTCTTTGACGAACCAGCGCCGACCAATCCGGCATCGAACGCGCCGGCGCCGCTCGCCGAGCGCATGCGACCTCGCACGCTCGACGAATTCGTTGGCCAGGACGCGCTGATCGGACCAGGACGGCCCCTCCGGCTGGCCATCGACCGCGATCAACTGCAGTCGCTCATTCTCTGGGGACCGCCGGGAACCGGAAAGACGACGCTGGCCCGATTGATCGCCAACGTCACCCGCGCGCACTTCATTTCGTTCAGCGCGGTGCTGTCAGGCATCAAAGAGATTCGCACCGTCATGAGCGAAGCAGAAGAAGCGAGGCGGCGCCTTGGCCGCAGAACCATTCTGTTCATCGACGAGATCCATCGCTTCAACAAGTCCCAGCAGGATGCGTTCCTCCCCCGCGTCGAAGCCGGCGATATCGTCCTCATCGGCGCGACCACCGAGAATCCGTCATTCGAAGTGAACTCCGCGCTGTTGTCGCGATCGAAAGTGTACGTGCTGAAGGCGCTTGGACCAGAGGACATCGTCTCGATTTTGCGGCGAGCGCTGCACGATCGGGAACGGGGCCTGGGTGCCCTGGAGGTCTCTGCCGACGATGAGGCACTTGCCGGGATCGCCCGGTATGCCAACGGCGATGCGCGGATTGCGCTGAACACGCTCGAGACGGCAGTCACCGCCGCCGGCGCGAGTCGGCATCTCGATACCTCGCTGGTCGCCGACGTTGCCCAAAGCCGCGCACTGCTCTACGACAAAAGCGGCGAGGAGCATTTCAACCTTATCTCGGCGCTGCACAAGTCCATGCGCAACAGCGATCCGGACGCGACGGTGTATTGGCTCGCGCGAATGATCGAGGCCGGCGAGGATCCGCTGTACATCGCGCGGCGGCTGGTGCGCTTCGCCTCCGAAGACATCGGCAACGCCGACCCTCGTGCACTGTCGCTGGCCATTGCCGCCAAGGACGCGGTGCATTTCATGGGCATGCCCGAAGGAAATACGGCGCTCGCGCAGGCGGCGATCTACATGGCCGTCGCGGCCAAGAGCAACGCCGTCTACCGCGCGTATTCGGCCGCCGCCGATGCGGCGGCCAGGGAAGTGGCCGAACCGGTGCCGCTACATCTCCGGAATGCTCCGACGCGTCTGATGAAGGAACTGGAATATGGGAAGGGCTACCGCTACGCGCACGACGAAGCCGAGGGCGTGGCCCGCGACATGGTCTGCCTGCCGCCGGCCCACGAGGGCCGTCGATTTTACGAGCCGACCGATCGCGGTCTCGAGTCTGAAATTCGAAAGAAGCTCGAGGAGCTCCGCCGCACGCGGACGAGGCCGCACGCGGAGCGCGAGGAATGATGTCGCTTACTTCACCTTGCGGAGCATCTCGGCGCGCAGCGGCAGGATGAACGAGAAGCGATAATCTCCCTGCATTCGGCCGATCGGGATCCCGACGAGATCGCCGTCACTGTTCAACACCCCGCCGCCCGATACACCTGGGTGGCCATCGGTGA
>Ga0308175_100001322_pt1 | contig 16749 bp, 11 predicted proteins | sample PhyCR1_3_FD_203893 | JGI IMG/M metagenome (GOLD analysis project Ga0308175, IMG submission 203893) | Soil microbial communities from UC Gill Tract Community Farm, Albany, California, United States - DLSLS.C.R1 | ecosystem: Environmental > Terrestrial > Soil > Agricultural land | place: USA...
GGTGCGATCGGCACCGGCAGCCCGCAGCGCGGCTTGCTGGCGGTCGCGAAGGGGGCGGCGATGATCGTCGTCGGCGCCCGCGGCATCGGAGGCTTCGCCGGACTGCTGATGGGATCGGTGTCCGGAGAGGTGGCCGAGCACGCCGCCTGCCCGGTCGCCGTGGTCCGGCCGGCGCACGGATCGGCCGCCGACGTCGTGGTCGGCATCGACGGTTCGCCGGAGTCGGGCCGGGCGCTGCAGCTGGGACTCGCTGAGGCCCGCCGCACCGGTGGGACGCTCATCGCCCTGCACGCGTACCGGTACGTGCCGGTGGCCGCGGCCTACGCGCCGAACCCCGGGATCGACCAGTTCAGCCAGCGCGAGCTCGCGGAAGAGAACCTCGACCAGGCGCTCGGCGATGTCGAGGAGCGCAACCCGGACGTCAAGATCGAGCGCCGGATCGAGCACGGCTCGTCCGCCGCCGTCCTGGTGGCCGCCGCCGACGGTGCCGCCGCACTGGTGGTGGGAGCCCGCGGCCTCGGCGGCTTCGCCGGGCTGATCCTGGGCTCGGTCAGCCAGCAGGTGCTGCGGCACGCGCACTGCCCCGTCCTCGTCGCCCACTGAGTTCCACATCCGACAATCAGGAGAGTGCTGAGATGACAGTACGGATCGGCGTCAACGGGTTCGGCCGGATCGGCCGCCTCGTCGTGCGTGCGGCGCGGGACCGGGACATCGAGGTCGTCGGCGTCAACGACGTCGTGGACGTGGCGACCCTCGCCCACCTGCTCAAGTACGACTCGACCTTCGGCCGGTACCCCGGACGGGTCGAGGTGGACGGCGACCGGCTCGTCGTGGACGGGCGGCCCATCCGGGCGAGCGCGGAGCGCGACCCGGCCGACCTCGACTGGTCGGCCGTCGGCGCCGACATCGTGGTCGAGTCCACCGGCCGGTTCCGTACCCGGGACGACGCGGCCGGCCATCTCAAGGCGGGTGCGCGCAAGGTCGTGCTCTCGGCGCCGGGCAAGGGCGTCGACGCAACGATCGTGCTCGGCGTCAACGCCGACGCGTACGACCCCGCGCTGCACGACGTGGTGTCCAACGCGTCCTGCACGACGAACTGCTTCGCCCCCATGGTGAAGGTGCTGCACGAGTCGTTCGGGCTCCGGAAAGGCTTCCTCACGACCGTGCACGGCTACACCAACGACCAGAACGTGCTGGACGGTCCGCACAAGGACCTGCACCGCGCCCGGGCCGCCGCGATCAACCTCATCCCGACCACGACCGGCGCGGCGCGCGCGGTGGGACTGGTGCTGCCCGAGCTGGCCGGCCGCCTGGACGGCATCGCCCTGCGGGTCCCGCTCGAGGACGGCTCACTCTGCGACTTCGCGGCCGTGCTGGACCGCGAGGTGACCGCGGCCGACGTGAACGCCGCGTTCAAGGCCGCGGCGGACGGCGATCTGGCCGGCCTGCTCGTCTACAACGAGGACGCCATCGTGTCCCGGGACGTGGTCGGCGAACCGGCGTCCTGCATCTTCGACGCGACGCTGACCCAGGCACAGGGTGAGCTGGTCAAGGTCTTCGGCTGGTACGACAACGAGTGGGGCTACACCCAGCGGCTCCTCGACCTGGTCGAACTGGTCGCCGCCCGGGGGTGGTGAGGATGGCGGCGACGGAACGGGCTGCGATCGCCGAGACGCACTGCGCCGTCGTCGTGTTCGTCGGCGACCGTGCCTACAAGCTGAAGAAGCCGGTGGATCTCGGCTTCCTCGACTTCCGCACGGTCGCCGCGCGGCGGCAGGCGTGCGAGCGCGAGGTGGTGCTCAATCGCCGGCTCGCGCCCGACGTCTATCTCGGTGTCGCCGATGTCACCGGACCCGACGGCGAGCTGTGCGACTCGGTCGTGCTGATGCGCCGGATGCCGGCGAGCCGGCGACTGTCCACACTGGTCAAGTCCGGTGTGGACGTCCGTCCCGGGCTTCGTGCGCTCGCCCGCCAGCTGGCCGACTTCCACGCGACCGCACGGCACGACCAGCAGACCGCGGCCGAGGGTTCCCGGGACGCGGTGCGTCGGCGCTGGCAGGCGAGCTTCGAGCAGACCCGGCCGTTCCGCGGTGGCGTCCTGGACGAGGCGGAAACGGCGGAGATCGAGCACCTCGCCCTGCGCTATCTCGCCGGGCGGGAGCCGTTGTTCTTCACCCGGGCGACGGCTGGCCTGATCCGGGACGGACACGGCGACCTGCTCGCCGACGACGTGTTCCTGCTGCCGGACGGCCCGAGGGCGCTGGACTGCCTGGAGTTCGACGACCGGCTGCGTTACGTGGACGGCCTCGACGACGCCGCCTTCCTCGCCATGGACCTCGAACGGCTCGGCGCCCCGTCGCTCGGCCGGTCGTTCCTGGATTGGTACGTGGAGTTCTCCGGTACGCCGAGGGTTGCCTCGCTGGAACACCACTACGTGGCCTACCGCGCTTTCGTGCGAGTCAAGGTGGCCTGCCTGCGGGCGGCCCAGGGCGACCCCGGTGCGAAGCTGGAGGCTCGCGACTACGCCCGGATCGCGCTGCACCACCTCCGTGCCGCCCAGACCCGGCTCGTGCTCGTCGGCGGCCTGCCCGGCGTCGGCAAGTCCACGGTGACCCGCGGGCTGGCGGACCGGATGCAGGCGACAGCGTTCCGGACCGACGTGATCCGCAGGGAGTTCGCGTTCCTCGGCACGGATGAGCCGGGCCCGGCGCCGTACCGGACCGGCCGGTACGAGCCGGAGGTCACCGAGGCCACCTACCAGGCGTTGCTGTCCGACGCGCGGGCGGCGCTGGAACGCGGAAGCTCGGTCGTGCTCGACGCATCCTGGTCCGACGCCGCCGTGCGTGAGCGCGCGGTCGAGCTGGCCGAGGCGACCCGATCCGACCTCGTCCAACTGCATTGCGTCGCGCCGGCGGCGGTGGCCGAGCACCGGCTGAGGCGGCGCGTCGACGACGCCTCCGAGGCCGATCCGGGCATCGCCGCCGCGATGGCGGCGGACTTCGCGCCGTGGCCGTCCGCGACGGTCCTCGACACGACCGGCACCGTGGATGCCACGGTCGGTGCCGCCTACGCCGCCGTGGCCCAGGACCTCAGGCCCTGGCTGACGCCGGTGGTCGCCTGAGGTCAGGGGCGGACGGGACTTCCGGCTCTGCCCGCGCGGGGTGCCGGCGCGGTGTGCTTGAGCTCCACGACCGTCCACATGCGCGGGAGGGACAGTGAAAGACACCGATCACGGCACTGACACCCCACTGCTCGTGGCGGAGGGCGTCCGGAAGGTCTACCGCACCGGCGAGGTCGAGGTGACCGCGCTGCGCGACCTCGACCTCCGGGTAGCTGCCGGCGAGCTGGTCGCGGTGATGGGACCGTCCGGGTCCGGAAAGACCACCCTGCTCAACTGCCTGTCCGGACTGGACGACATCGACGCCGGCCGGGTGCTCATCGGCGGCCGGGACCTGTTCGCGATGAGCGACGCCGACCGGACCGAGCACCGGGCGCGCTCGATGGGCTTCGTGTTCCAGTCGTTCAACCTCATCCCGGTCTTCAGTGCGGTGGAGAACATCGAGCTGCCGCTGCTGCTCGTCGGCACGGACCGGCGGGAGGCCCGGCAGCGGGCGATGGCGATGCTGGCCAGGGTCGGCCTCACCGGCCGGGACCGGCACCGGCCCAACGAGCTGTCCGGCGGCGAGCAGCAACGCGTCACGATCGCCCGGGCACTGGTGGCCCGGCCCGCGATCGTCTGGGCCGACGAGCCCACCGGCAATCTGGACACGGCGATGGCAGCCCAGGTGATGGAGCTGCTGCTGCAGCTCAACGGCGAGGAGGGGCAGACCATCGTGCTGGTCACCCACGATCCGTCGATCGGCGCCGCGGCCCAGCGGCTGGTCCGGATGCGCGACGGCATGCTCGACTCCGACGAGCGGGTCGGGCCGGCGGTCGCGGCGAGCATGCGTTAGGAGGCCGGCCGTGTACCCGGAGCTGACCGTCCCGCTCGTGGTGCTCACCGGCGCCGCCCTCGGTTACGTGCTGCTGGTGGTCGCGCGCCAGCCGGTGCAACGGTGGCTGGCGCTGCGCCACGTCGCGCGCCGGCCGACCGAGTCGGTGCTCGTCGTGCTCGGCGCCGTGCTCGGCACGGCGTTGCTCGTGGCGAGCCTCGCTGTCGGCGACTCGCTGAACCGCTCGGTCCGGCAGTCCGCGTACGAGGTCCTCGGCCCGATCGACGAGTACGTGCAGACCGCCGACCCGGCCCAGGGAGCCGAGGCGGCCCGGCGGCTGGCCCCGCTCGCCGCCGATCCGGCGGTCGACGGCGTGCTGACCGTCCGCGGCGACCAGGCCGCGGCTCAGCACGTGACCGCCGGTCGCCGGCTGGCCGAGCCACGGATCCTGCTGTGGGAGCTGGACTTCGCGGCGGCCGGCCGGTTCGGAGCACCGACGCCGTCCGGGCTCGACGTCGCCGATCCCGGGCGGGGCGGAGTGGTGGTCAACCAGCACCTCGCCGACTCCCTGCGGGCCGGCCCCGGCGACGAGATCGACGTGCTGGCGTACGGCAGGCCGCTGCGGCTGACGGTCCGCGCGGTCGTCCCGGCCGAAGGGCTGGCCGGGATGGGCATCGGCGCCGCGGTCAACCGGGACGCGTTCGTCAGTCCGGGCACGCTGACCGCGGCGACGGCAGCCACCCACCGCGCTCCGGTCACCACCACGCTGGTGTCCAACGCCGGTGGTGTGGAGAGCGGCGTGGCCCGGACCGACGAGGTGACCGGACGCATCCGCGCGGCGCTCGGCGGGCTGGACCGGCATGGGAGCCAGGTCAGCCCGGTCAAGCGGGAGGTGCTCGACGCCGCCGACCAGGCCGGCGCCGTGCTCGGCTCGCTGTTCCTGTTCATCGCCAGCTTCAGCATCGTCGCCGGGATCATGCTGCTGGTGAACATCTTCGTCATGCTGGCGGACGAGCGGCGGGCGCAGCTGGGCATGCTGCGCGCGGTCGGGATGCGCCGGCGGCGGGTCACCGCCGGGTTCGCCGTCGAGGCGTCCGTCTACACGGGACTCGCCGCGGTCCTGGGCGCCGCCCTGGGCGTGCTGATCGCGCGGGCGGTCGTCGGTGTCGCCGTCCACATCCTCAACGGGTTCGCGAGCGGCGACCAGCGGTTGAGCCTGGTCTTCGCGGTCACCCCGCGCAGCGTGCTGAACGGCGTGACCGCCGGCTTCCTCATCTCGTTCCTCGCGGTCGTCCTGACCAGCGTGCGGATCGCCCGGCAGAACGTCATCGCGGCCATCCGCGACCTCGACGTGCGCCCGCGCCCGCGCCAGCTCCGCCGGTCCGCGGTGGCCAGTGCCGTCGCCACCGCCGTGCTGGCGGCGGCGTCGGTGCCGGTCATCGTGACGGCGACGAACGGGGCGCTGACCTACCTGCTCCCGGCGCTGACCGCGTTCGCCGCCGTGCCGCTGCTGCGTACCCGGCTGTCCGCGCGGGCCACGTACACGCTGGTGGCCGCGGCCGTGCTGGCCTGGGGGCTGCTCGCGAACATCGCCCGTCCGTCCATCTACGACCAGGCGTCGACCGCCACGTTCATCGTCCTCGGCTGCGTCCTGTCCTTCGCCGCCGTGGTGCTGGTGAGCGTGAACCAGGACGCGTTGCTGCGCCCGCTGCGTCCGGTCGTGAACCGCCCGGGCGAGACCGGGCTGGCGGTCCGGCTCGCGGTCGCCTACCCGACCGCCCGCCGGTTCCGCACGGGGGCCACGCTGGGCATGTACGCCATCGTCACACTCGTCATCGTGCTGCTCATCCAGATCTCGGCGATCATCGACGCGGGAGTGGCCGACGCGGTGCGGAAGGCGGCCGGCACCTCGACGCTGCGGGTGGACTTCAGCCGCAGCGCGCCGCTGCCCGATCCGGCCGGCGACCTCCGCCGCGCGTCCGGCGGTGCGATCACCGGAGTCACGCCGCTGGTGACGGCGACCGCGGACGGCGCCGACCCGCTCGGCCGCACCGGTGACGCGCTGCCGGTACTCGCGATCGGCGTGCCGCAGTCGTTCGCCGCGGGCACACCGGCAGTGCGCGACCCGCTGCCGTCGCTGGCCAGCCCGGCGGAGGCGTGGGCGCTGGTGGAGCGGGACCCCCGGTACGTCCTGCTCGACAGCCTGTACGGCTCAACGGGCGGCCCGCAGGGCAAGGCGATCCAGCCGGGGACGGTGCTGTCGCTGACCGACGGCCGGACCGGCCGGTTGAGCCGGTTCGTCGTCGCCGGGCTGCTCGACGACGCCACCGCCTTCTACGGCATCGACCCCGGCGAGCAACGGTGGCCGGTCATCATGAGCGTCGGTGCGGCGACCGCGGCGTTCGGCCCCGCGGCCGCGCCGGGCAGCGCGCTGGTCCGGACGCGACCGGGCACCGACCTGGCCGGGCTGCGCGCGTCGCTGCAGGGAAGCCTCCTCGGCAACGGGGTGGTCGTCACCGACCTGCGCGAGCGCGTCGAGTCGTCGTATACGGCCAACCAGCAGCTGTTCCGGCTCATGCAGGGCTACCTCGCGCTGGGCCTGCTGGTGGGGATCACCGGCCTCGGCGTGCTGATGGTCCGCGCGGTACGGGAACGCCGACGCACCATCGGAGTCCTGCGGGCGTTGGGCGTCCGCGCGACGACCGTGCGCCGATCGTTCCTCGCCGAGAGCGCTTTCATCGCGGTCGAGGGGGTGGTCATCGGCACGGTCCTCGGCGTCGTGACGACGTGGGTGCTCTACACGAACAGCCCAGCCTTCGGCACGCTCTCGGTGCCCTTCCCCATCGCCTGGCTCGCGATCGCCGTCACGGTCGGCGCGACCCTGGCCGCCTCGCTTCTGGTGACGGCGGCACCGGCTCGCCGCGCCGCCCACATCCGTCCGGCAGTCGCGGTCCGCATCGCCGACTGACCGATCGTGCTGACTGGGGTCCTCCGTCGGGCCCGAGGGGGTCCTTGGACCCTGCCCGTGGATCGTCGGCGTCGGGAGGCTTGGGTTATGACGACGACGATGCCGGCGACGGCGGACGGGTGGGACGCGCTGCTCAGCGACGGGGGCGTCGTCCGGATCAGGCCGGCCACCGCGGCCGACCAGGACCGGCTGCTGGCCCTGCACGAGTCGGCCTCGGACCGGAGCATCTACCTGCGCTACTTCAGCCTGAACCGGCGGGCCGGGGACCGGTACGTCGACAAGGTCCTGCACGGCGGCAAGGACGAGATCGTCCTCGTCGCCGAGCAACAGGGCGCCGTGGTGGGGATGGCCGGCTGCACGAGGCTCGGCCCGACAGCCGACGGCGAGGTGGCGATGCTGGTCGCCGACTCGCACCAGCGCCGCGGGGTGGGGACGCTGCTGCTGGAGCACCTCGCCGCCGTGGCGCGGCGGGCCGGGATGCGCTCGTTCGTGGCCGACACGCTCGCCGACAACGGGCTCATGCAGCAGGTGTTCACCGACGCCGGCTTCCAGGTCGAGCGCCACAGCGACCTCGACGTGACGCACGTGCGGATGAGCCTGACGCCGACACCGCAGGTGCAGGACGCCGTCGACCTGCGGGAGCGCCGCGCCGACGTGGCGAGCCTGCGGCACGTGCTGGCCCCGCGGTCGACCGTCGTCGTCGGGGCGAGCGACCGGCCGGGCTCGGTCGGTGGCGCCGTCCTGCGGAACATCATCGCCGGCCACTACGGCGGGATCCTGCGGGCGGTCAATCCCCACCGGCGCTGGGTGCAGCGGCTGCGGGCCTACCCGTCGGTGCTGTCGCTGCCGGAGCCGGTCGACCTCGCGATCGTCGCGGTGCCGGGTCCGGCCGTGGAGCAGGTGATCCGCGACTGCGGCGCGCGCGGCATCCCCGCCGCGGTCATCCTGTCCGCCGGCTTCGGCGAGACCGACACCGAGACCGGCAGCGCCGGCGCCGACCGGGAGCGGCAACTGCTGCGCACCGCCCGCGCGGCCGGCGTCCGGCTGGTCGGACCCAACTGCCTCGGCGTGGCCGTGCGGACCGCCGACACGCAGCTCAACGCGACGTTCGGGGCGGCCTCGCCGCCGCCCGGCGCGGTCGGGATCGCCTCCCAGTCGGGGGCGCTGGGCATCGGCCTGCTCGCCGAGGCCGCGCACCGGCACATCGGCGTGTCCGGGTTCGTCTCGCTCGGCAACAAGCTGGACGTGAGCGGCAACGACCTGCTGCTCTACTGGGAGGACGACCCGACCACCAAGGTCATCGCGCTGTACCTGGAGTCGTTCGGCAACCCGAAGAAGTTCCTCCGGCACGCCCGCCGCATCGCCCGCAGCAAGCCGATCGTCGCGCTCAAGGCCGGCCGCACCGACGCCGGCGCCCGCGGCGGCGCCTCCCACACCGCCGCGGTCGCGACCCCGGACGTGGTGGTCACGACGCTGCTGCGGCAGGCCGGGGTGATCCAGGTCCGCAGCACCGAGGAACTGCTCGATGTCGTGCAGCTGCTGTCGGGGCAACCCGTCCCGGCCGGCAACCGCCTCGGCATCATCGGCAACGCCGGCGGACCTGGCATCCTCGCCGCCGACGCGTCCGCGGATGCCGGCCTCGACGTTCCCGAGCTGTCGGCCGCCACCCAGGACGCCCTGCGGGCGGCCGCGCCCGGCCTCGCCTCGGCCCGCAACCCGATCGACCTCGGCGCCGCCGCCGACGCCGGCGCGTACGAGAAGACCATCCGGGCAGTGCTGGCCTCGGGCGAGGTCGACGCGCTCGTCGTCATCCACGCCGCCACCTCCGTCAGCGACCCGCCGTCGGTCGCCGCGGCGGTCCGCCAGGCCGCCCGCGCCGATGGCGGCGACACGACCGTGGCCGCCGTGCTCATCGGCACCGACGCCGGCGGCGCGCTCACCGACCCGACCGACATGGTCCACCCGCTCCCGCCGTACGCCTTCCCCGAGGCCGCGGTCCGCGCGATCGGGCACGCGGCCGCGTACGGGGCGTGGCGTCGCCGCCCGGCCGGGTCGGTGACCCGACCGTCCGGTATGGACACCGCGGCCGCCCGGACCATCGCTGTGCGGACGCTCGCGGCCCACCCGGACGGCTGGTGGCTCGACCCGCAGGGCGTCGCCGACCTGCTCGCCGGCATCGGCGTCCGCTACTGCCGCACCGAGCATGCCGGCAGCGCCGGCGAAGCGGTCGATGCGGCCGGGCGGCTCGGCCTGCCCGTGGTGCTGAAGACCGCGGCGACGCTCGCGCACAAGACCGAGCTCGGCGGCGTCCGCACCGACCTCGCCGACGCCGGCGCCGTCCGCGCCGCCTACGACGCCATCACCACCGCGATCCCGGGCGCCGGCGTGCTCGTCCAGGCGATGGCCCGACCGGGCATCGAGCTGCTGGTCGGCGTCAGCCGCACCGAGCCGTACCCACCGGTGCTCCTCGTCGGCCTGGGTGGCACCGCCACCGCCCTGCTCGGCGACACCGCCACCAGGCTCGCCCCGGTGACCGACGTCGACGCCCGCGACATGATCCGCGAACTGCGGTCCGCGCCGCTGCTGCTCGGCTACCGCGGCGCCGCACCGGCCGACGTCGCCGCCCTCGAGGACCTGCTCCAGCGGATCAGCACCCTCGCCGACGAGATCCCGGAGGTCGCCGAGCTCGACCTCAACCCCGTCATCGTCGGTGCGGACGCAGTCGTGACCGTGGACGCGAAGATCCGCGTCGCCCCCGTCGGCTCCGACCACGACCTGCGGCAGGACCCACTGCTCCGCCGACTCCGCTGACGGGGCGGGATGGACTGCCATGACGACGACAGCCGCCGTTCAGGACGACCCGCGACTGCCGGTCGAGCTGCTGCTGCGGGACCTGCGCGCCGCGCCGGACGGGCTGTCGGGTCGGGAGGCGGCACGACGGCTGGCCGCGTACGGCCCGAACGAATTGCAGCGCCGGCAGCGCCGGAACTGGTTCGGGGAGCTGCTCGGCCAGCTGGTGCACCCGCTGGCGCTGCTGCTCTGGCTGGCGGCCGGCCTGTCGCTGGTGGCCGGCACGGTCGCGCTGGCGGTGGCGATCGTCGTGGTGATCCTGCTCAACGCCGCGTTCGCCTTCCTGCAGGAGCAGCAGGCCGAGCGGGCGGTGGAGGCACTGGCGGCGTTCCTGCCGGCCCGCGCGACGGTGGTCCGGGACGGCCGGCGGCAGTCGGTCGAGGCCCGCGAGCTGGTGCCCGGTGACGTCGTCGTCGTGGCCGAGGGCGACCGGGTCAGCGTCGACGCGCGGCTGCTGGAGGGCTCGATCGAGGTCGACCTGTCCGCTCTCACCGGCGAGTCGCTGCCGGCATACAGGTCGGCCGACCTGACCGATACCGGCGGATCCCTGCTGGAGGCCCGCGATCTCCTGTTCAGCGGCACCAGCTGCACCGGCGGCGAGGCGACCGGGCTGGTCTTCGCAACCGGCATGCGGACCGAGCTCGGCCGGATAGCGGCGCTGTCGCAGCGCACCGGGCGGGACGAGAGCCCGCTGGAGCGGCAGGTCAAGCGGGTCGCCTGGCTGATCGCGATCGTCGCCGTCACCGCCGGGCTGGCGTTCCTGCCGCTCGGGACCCTGGCGGCGGGACTCTCGCTGGCCGCCGCGTTCAGCTTCGCCATCGGGCTGCTGGTGGCCAACGTCCCGGAGGGACTGCTGCCGACCATCACCCTGGCGCTGGCTACCGGCGTCCGGCAGCTGGCCCGGCAGGGCGCCGTGGTCAAGCGGCTCAGCGCGGTCGAGACGCTCGGCAGCACCACGGTGATCTGCACCGACAAGACCGGCACGCTGACCCTGAACCAGATGCGGGTCACCCGGATCCACACGGCCGCCAGAGACCTCGACCTCGAGACGGACCCGAGCCCGGCGGAGGTCGACGCGGTCACCGCCCGGCTGGCGGCGAGCATGGTGCTGGCCAGCACGGCCGAACTCGACAGCGGGGATCCGACCGAGGTGGCGCTGGTCCGCGCCGCCGTCGACCTGGGGTCCACTGTGGACACAACTGCGCGAGACCGGGAACGGGTGCGGCAGTTTCACTTCGATCCGCGTCTGCGTCGCATGTCCGTCGTCGACGGGAACCGCTGCGTGCAGGTCAAGGGGGCTCCCGAGGAGATCCTGCCGCTCTGCTCGCGCCTCGCCGATCTCGATGGCGACCGGCCGCTGTCCGCTGACGACCGCGCCGCGTGGGCCGAACTGGTCCGCGACTGGGCCGGCCGGGGTCAGCGTCTGCTCGCCGTCGCGGCCCGCCCGCTCGGACCGGACGAGCCCCTGCCGGAGCGGCGCGAAGACGCCGAGCGGGACCTCACGCTGCTCGGCCTCGTCGCCATGGTCGACCCACCCAGGCCCGAGGTCGCCGAGGCGGTCGCGCGCTGCCACACCGCCGGCATCAGGCTCGTCGTCGTCACCGGCGACCACGGGCTCACGGCCGCCGACATCGCCCACCGCGTCGGCATCGCCCGGGACGGCGCGAGCGTGGTCACCGGCGCTGAGCTGGACACCATGACCGAGCGAGAGCTCGACGTCCTGCTCGCGGGCGGTAAGGAGTTGATCTTCGCCCGCAGCTCGCCGGAGGCGAAGCTGCGGATAGCCGACGCGCTGCGGGCGCAAGGTCAGGTCGTGGCGATGACCGGCGACGGTGTCAACGACGCCCCGGCGCTGCGCCGGGCCGACATCGGCGTCGCCATGGGCGTCTCCGGCACCGACGTGGCCCGCGAGGCGGCGACGATGGTGCTCACCGACGACAACTTCGCCACGATCGTCGCCGCGGTGGAGGCGGGCCGCCGGGTCTACGACAACGTCCGCAAGTTCATCCTCTACATCTTCGCCCACGCCACCCCGGAGGTGCTGCCCTTCCTCGTCTTCGCGCTCTCCGGAGGCCGGGTGCCGCTGCCGCTCACGGTCCTGCAGATCCTCGCCATCGATCTCGGCACCGAGACGCTGCCGGCGCTGGCGCTCGGCCGGGAAAGGGCCGAGCCCGGGCTGATGGACCGGCCTCCCCGGCCGCGCACGCAGTCGGTCGTCCCGGCCCGGATGCTGGTGCGCGCCTGGGGCCTGCTGGGTGGCGTCTCCGCGCTGCTCGTGCTGCTCGGCTTCTTCGTCGCGCTGCAGGCCGGCGGATGGCACCTCGGTGCCGACACCGGTGCCGGCAGCGCCCTGCACCACACCTGGCAGCAGGCGACGACGATGACCTTCCTCGGCATCGTGGCCTGCCAGATCGGCACCGCCTTCGCCGCCCGCACCGACCGGGCCTCGCTGCGGTCGATCGGCCTGACGAGCAATCGTATGCTGCTGTGGGGTGTGGCGTTCGAGGTCGTCTTCGCCGCCGCCCTCGTCGGCCTGCAGCCGCTGCGCGATGTCTTCGGCACCGCCGTACCGGAACCGGCGCAGCTGGCCCTGCTGATCCCGTTCCCGATCGTGGTGTGGGGCACGGACGAGCTCTGGCGGGCGCGGCGCCGGCGGGTGGCCAACGGCGGGACTTCCGACCCTGCTCCCGGCGCAGCGGACGCGGTCGGATGGACGTAGCGGACCGCACGGACGCGGTCCCCGCGTGGAGGAGAAGGCCATGAGCACGGAGGGGATAGGCGTCCTGGTCGGCGTGGACGAGTCGGCCTGCTCGCAGCAGGCTCTGGCCTGGGCCGCCGCCGACGCGGCGGCGAAGGGCCTGCCCCTGACGGTCGCCGGCGTCGTCGATCTCCCGCACCATCCCGACATCCCGATCAGCGGCGAGCTGATCGGCTCGGCTGAGGCGGCGGTGCGCCGCCGGGTCGAGACGGTAGCGGCGCGCGCCACCCGCGAGCTCAGCGGCGCCATTCCGGTGCACACCCGCGTGCTGACCGGCGATCCGGCAGCCGAGCTGCTGAGGTTGGCAGCCGGCGCGGACGAGGTGGTCGTGGGCTCACACGGAACCGGTCGGTTCGGCCGGCTGCTCATCGGCTCGGTCAGCGGCCGGGTCGCCGAGCACGCACCGTGCCCTGCCGTCGTGGTCCGCGGTGGAGAGCGGACGGACGGCCGCATCGTCGTCGGGATCGACACCTCGCCGCACAGTGGGCCGGCCCTCGACTTCGGATTCGCCTACGCCGACGCCCACGGGTTGCCGCTGGTGTTGCTGCACGTCTACACGATCGGTGCCCTCGTGTCTCCGGTCATGCCGTACCCGATACCGCCGTACCCGGTGGTCGAGGAGATGGAACGGTTCCGCGCCGAGGCGCTGCGGACCGCCGAGCACAGCCTCGGCAGGTGGACGGAGAAGTACCCGGACGTCGACGTGCGGACCGAGGTCACCGAGGGACCGGCGGCACGCGAGCTGGTCAACTCCAGTCGGAGTGCCCGCCTGCTCGTCGTCGGGACCCGCGGCCACGGTGGCCTGGCCGGCATGCTGCTCGGTTCGGTGAGCCACGCGGTGCTCCGGCACGCGTTCTGCCCCGTCGCCATCGCCCGCTAGAGCTGCCCGGAACGGCTCGAGCCAGGAGCTGTCCGCTCCGGGCTCGAGCTCACTCGGCGCCGTACCCGACAGGGACCGCCGCGGGAACGGCCACCGCACCTCGAGCCAGGGCGGAGACCAGGTCCGTCGCGGTGACCAGACCCAGCAGAATCCCGGCCGTGGTGACGACCGGCACGGCGTCGCAGCGCCCCTCCATCATGATGCGTGCGACGGTGCTGGCCGGCTCGTCGGGCAGGACGGACCGCACCCCGCGGGTGACGAGGGCACCCACCCTCATCGAGTACGCCACCTCGGGACCGCCCGCGGGCCACCACGCCGCCAGCATCCGATCGTCCAGGACGGCGGCGAGGCCGTGCTCGTCCAGCACGACCAGGTGGTGCACCCGCCGCTCCCGCATCGCCTGCCACGCGGCCGGAAGGCTGTGCTCGGCGGTCACCGCCAGGACCGGGGTGGACATCAACTGCTCCGCGCAGACCTCGCGCCCGTCGTCGTTCGTCCCGACGTGCATGTCCCCTCCTTCAGCGCCGCGCATCCGAGACCCGGCGGGCGGCGAGCACCGGCCGGTGTCGTCATCGCGGACTCCTCCTCTGTCCACCCCAGACTCCCCGGCCGCGGACGCGCCCTGAAGAGCCGAAGGTCCCCCGCGCGACGAGAACACGTCCTGACCTGAGCGTGTGGTCACCGAGCTGGGCGGGCCCTGGAGGGCCCGCCCAGCTCGGTGTCCAGCGCTCAGATCAGCAGCTCGCGGGCAGGCCGGCGGGGTGCCGGCGGCGGCAGCGGACCGGCCGGTCGGCCGAGCCGGAGGATCACCTGGGGCCAGCCGGCGAGCCGGAGCTCGTCGCGCAACTGCTGGCGCAGCCCGGGCAGCTCGAGCGGCTGGTTGAGGTAGGAGGCCACGTATCCGTCCGCGGCCGCCGCGAGCAGGATCCGCATGAGCGCCTGGCCGGCGCGCAACCAGTCATCGGGCCGGTCCCCGGGAGTGTGCAGGACGGTCACCACCGGGTGCTGCTCGAGCGGTGTGTCCGGCCGGGGCGGGATCGTGCGGGTGCCGCCGGCGAAGTCGCGCTGCGGGAACTCGGCCGCATGCCCCGCCGCGGCGCTGACTCCGAAGGCATGCGACGGCACGCCGGAGCCTTCGTCCAGCTGTCGCGCCGAGGTCCACCGGTCGAGCTCGGCGAGGTAGACCGGATCGCGTTGCTGGATCCGCTCCGCCGCGGTGACGAGCGCCGAGACGCCGACCCGCTCTCCTGGTGCCGCCACCCAGCGCAGCCCGGCGCCCTCCGCCTCGGTCAGATCCCGCCAGGCGACCTGCAGGGCGACCGGCACGGTGTCGACGGTGAATGGCAGCCGGACGGTCCGGCGGGCCGGGAGCGCGGCGAGAAGTCGGCGGTCGTGGTCACTGGCAACCTGCCGGCCGCCGACGACCAGCCGGGCGACGAGATCGGGCTCGCCCGAGTCCGGCCACGGCCGGACGTCGACGGATCTATCCATTGTGGACAGGGCGAGCCTGAGCAGGAACACCGCCGAGCCAAGGCCGATGTGGGCCTGCCGCGTCCTGGGGTCGGCCACCGGCAGCAGCCGGCTGCGGTCGAGCAGGACGTCCACGTGGTCGTGGCCGACGCGGAACCGCCACGGCTGGGCGTTGTGCAGCGATGGCGCGGAGCCGGCGAGGGCTGCCAGCTCCTCCGCTCGGGGTCGCAGGTCTCCGTCAGCCGGTGTCCAGGATGCAGTCGCCATGGCTTCTCACTCCTCGTAGTGGAACACCGCGGTGAGCGGGCGCCGGCCGGTCGGCGGCGGGGTGGGGCCGGGTTGCGGGTGTCCGATACGCAGCACCATCTGCGGGTGGTCCGGCCAGTTCATCAGCATCCGGAACCGCTCCCGGACGGCGGGCAGGTCGACCGCCTGGGTCATCGCCGAGCTGGCCAGCCCGAGCCGCTCGGCCTCGACCGAGACCCGGGCGTACGCCTCACCGGCCCGCAACCGGGCCGCGCGGTCATCAGCCGTGCTGAACAGCACGAGGTAGACCGGCCGCTCGTCGACCAGGTCCACCAGCGGCTGGCCGCCGGTGATGCCGGCCTCGAAATCACGCATCGGCACCTCGGTGTGCCGCAACGCACCCGCGGCCACGTGCGGCACCGCCGCTGCCGGCACCCCGTCGAGCGCCTCACCCGCGCGGGTCCAGTGCGCCAGCTCGGCGCGATAGGCCGGGTCCATCAACTCCACCGCGTCCGCCCAGGAGAACACCACGGCCAGGTCGAGCTTCTCGTCACCGCGTTCCACCGCGTAGGCGTAGACACCGCTGTCGGTGGCTGCGGCGAGCAGCGAACGGACCGCCTCCTCGGCGACCGGCTCGACCCGGAACGGGCGCCGCTCGGTGCGCCGGTGCTCCGCCGCCCTGGCCCGCGCCACGGTGGCCGGCTGGACAGCGGTCCGGCCGACGGCGTGGATGCGGGCGAGCAGGTCGGGCCGGTCCGGATCGGGCAGCCGGTCGACCTCGGTCCGCCAGCCGGACGCCGCGAACCCCAGCCGGGCCAACTCCAGCGCCGCCCCGCAGGACAGCAACAGCGACCGGCCGTCCGGGTCGAGTGCCGGCAGCTGCCGGGACCGGTCCGCGTACAGCTCCAGCACACCGGGCTGGTACTCCCACCGCCACGGCTGGGTGTTGTGGATCGAGGGCGCTCGCACGCCGAACGACACGGCCCGCACGACCTCGGACCGCGTCGGCATGAGGCTGGTGCTGGTGGTCTCGGTCATGACTTGACACTATGGCCGGACCCGCGGGCCGGCCGGTGCCGAAGGTCCCGAGCAGCCGGGGCCTTCGTACCGCGCGAGCGGACCTACGGGCTCTTCAGGAAGCCCGCGCGCCGCACGACGCTCGAGGTATGAGAACTCAGACCACTGTGGACGGAGCAGCCGTCCCGCTGGAGCCCGGCGGCTCCCCTCCGGTCGTTCCCATCACCCGGAACGGGAGGACGATCGGCGTCGTGGTCCCCGACGGTGCTGGCTACCGGTGGCAGCCCACTCGGGACCTGGATCACGTCGTCACCGTCGCGACCGTGTCCGCCGGTGCGGTGGCCGCGGCCGGGTTGGTGGCGGCGGCGTTCCGCCGGCCCCGGGTGCAGCGCATCACGATGGGACCGGGCGGTTGGGTGAGCTTCAAGGGAACGGCGGCGGCGCCGAGGTTGCGCGGCCCGCACCGGCCCTGGTGGGCGGTTCTGCTCCGGGCCCGCCCCCTGGACCGGAGGCGATGACGCCCGCTCCGCTCGTGCCCCGCACGCACGACTGCCGCCGACCGGATCTCCGGTCGGCGGCGATTGCGTGGGACGTGCGGATCAGATCAGCCAGCGGTTCTGGGTGACGA
>Ga0308175_100001324_pt1 | contig 16736 bp, 21 predicted proteins | sample PhyCR1_3_FD_203893 | JGI IMG/M metagenome (GOLD analysis project Ga0308175, IMG submission 203893) | Soil microbial communities from UC Gill Tract Community Farm, Albany, California, United States - DLSLS.C.R1 | ecosystem: Environmental > Terrestrial > Soil > Agricultural land | place: USA...
GGCCAGCGCCGGGGCGTCGAACACGCGGCGCGCCGCGCCGCGGAAGATCAGCTTCGGCGGCTCGTACTGCAGCCGGCCCTCGTCCGGACCATCCGGCAAGCTCGCGGTGACGGTGGCTTCTTTTCCCATTCACCCTCCGCGATGAGCGGGCGCGGTTACGCGGCCTGTCCCAGCGAAAGGAACTCGTACCGCGCCAGCCAGTGGTCGGTGCTTCCGAACGCGCTCTCGATCATGGTGGCGCGCTTGAAATAGTGGCCGATGGCGAGCTCGTCGGTCATGCCCATGCCGCCGTGCAACTGGATGGCGTTCTGGCCCACGAACCGGCACGCCTTGCCGATCTGCACCTTGGCCGCGGCCGCCGCCTTGCCGCGCTCGGCGGCGTCGCCCAGCTTGATGGTGGCCATGTAGGTCATCGAGACCGACTGCTCGACCTGGATGAACATGTCGACCATGCGGTGCTGCAGGACCTGGAAGCTCGAGATCGGCTGGCCGAACTGCTTGCGCTGCTTGGTGTACTCCAGCGTGCCCTCGTGCAGCTTGCGCAGCACCCCGCAGGCCTCGGCGCAGGTCGCAGCCACCGCCTCGTCCACCACGGTCTCGATCAGCGGCATCGCCGCGCCCTCGGGCCCGACCAGGGCTGCGGCCTCGACCTTCACGTTCTCCAGGTAGACCTCGCTGGCGCGGAAGCCGTCGACGGTCGGGTAGTCGCGTGTCGTCACCCCCGCCGCGTCCTTCGGCACGATGAACACCGACACGCCCTGCTGGTCGCGCTGACCGCCGCCCGTGCGCGCCGTGACGATCAGGTGGGTGGCGTAGGGCGCGGCGATCACCACGGCCTTCTGGCCGTTCAGCACGTAGCTGCCGCCGTCCTTCTTCGCCGTCGTCTTCAGGTCGGCCAGGTTGTAGCGGCCCTGCGGCTCGGCCCAGGCGAAGGCGAAGATCGCGCTGCCCTCGATGATCTTGCCGATCAGCTCGGCCGCCTGCGGATGGCCGGAGTGCTTCAGGAAGCCGCCCCCGATCACCACCGTGCCCAGGTAAGGCTCGACGACGAGGGCTTTGCCCAGCTCCTCCATGACGATCATGTTCTCGACGTGGCCGCCGCCCAGGCCGCCCAGATCCTCTGGGAACGGCGCGCCCAGGATGCCCAGCTCCTCGGCGAACGCCTTCCAGACGTCCGGCCGCCAATGCGGATCCTTGCTCAAGGCCGCGCGCCGCTGGTCGAACGAATAGTGGTCCGCCAGGTAGCTCGCGACCGTGTCGCGCAGCATCGACTGTTCTTCGGTGAAGCTGAAATCCATGGCCCGGTCTATCCGTCCTTCTCACTTCCGCTCATCCCGGCGAAGGCCGGGACCCAGATCGAAGGTCTCGGCGCGGATCGGACTGGCGCAGCGTCTTCGCAGCTTGCGCCCAGCCATCCCATCTGGGTCCCGGCCTTCGCCGGGATGAGCGGTGAAACTATGCCTTAGAGACCCAGCACCATCTTGGCGATGATGCTGCGCTGGATCTCGTTGGAGCCGCCGTAGATCGAGGTCTTGCGGCCGTTGAACATGTCGCCGGCCAGGCCCTCGGCGTACTCCGGCCCGACGCCGGAGTTGTGGCCCAGGTCGCGAAGGAACGGCGCGCCGTAGTGGCCCACCGCCTCCAGCGCCAGCTCCTGCAGCCGCTGCTGGATCTCGGTGCCCTTGATCTTCAGGATCGAGCTCTCCGGCCCGGGCCCCTTGCCGCTCGACTCGCCGGCCAGCGTGCGCAGCTCGGTGAACTCCAGCGCCGTCAGGTCGATCTCCAGCTCGGCCACCTTGCGGCGGAAGAAGGCGTCGCTGAGCAGGCTGCCGCCGGCGTCGCTGCGCTCGGTCGTGGCGATCTCGCGCAGCTTCTGCAGGTTGCGCTTCGACCGCGCCACGCCGGCGATGCCGCTGCGCTCGTGCGCCAGCAGCGCCTTGGCGCAGGTCCAGCCCTGGTTTTCGTGGAAGATGCGGTTCTCGACCGGGACCTTCACGTTGTCGAGGAAGACGTCGTTGACCTCGTGGCCGCCCTCGAGCGTGATGATCGGGCGCACCGTCACGCCCGGGCTCTTCATGTCGATTAGCAGGAAGCTGATGCCGGCCTGGGGCTTCGCCGTCGGGTCCGTGCGCACGAGGAAGAAGCCCCAGTCGGCGAACTGGCCCAGCGTCGTCCACGTCTTCTGACCGTTGACGACATAGTACTCCTTGCCGTCGTCGGCGGTGATCCGTTCGGCCTTGGTCTTCAGGCTGGCCAGGTCGGAGCCGGCGCCCGGCTCGGAGTAGCCCTGGCACCACCAGACCTCGCCGTTGTAGATGCCGGGCAGGAACTTGGCCTTCTGCTCGTCGGCGCCGAACGTGTAGATCACGGGGGCGAGCATGTTCACGCCGAACGGCAGGACCGGCAGCGCGTCGGCGCGGGCCAGCTCCTCGGACCAGATGTACTTCTGCGTCGGCGTCCAGTCCGTGCCGCCGTATTGCTTCGGCCACGACGGCGCGACCCAGCCCTTCTTGGCCAGCACCTTGTGCCAGGCCAGGTACTCGTCCTTGGTGAGCTGGCGCCCCTCGTCCTGCGCCTTGCGCAGCTCGGCCGGATAGTTCTCGGCGATGAAGCTGCGCACCTCCTCGCGGAAGGCGTTCTCCTCAGGCGTGAAGTCGAGGTTCATCGCGGGGGCTCCTGGCGTCCGCCGCGCGCCGTCCATTTACGGCGTATCGGGCGAAGCGCGAAACATAGCTGCGCCCCCGCCGAGAAGGAAGATGACGTTAACGTAAGCGGAAGCCACGATTGGGCCGTAGCCGGATCGGGAAGAAGACGATCGCTCCGATCCGAGGGTGATCGTCTGCTGCTGGCTTCAGGTGGAAGCTGCTGGCAAGCGTCACCGCCGCCTCGCCAAATCCCAAGCCGCTAGGCTTCTCCTGCAAGGCCACACAATCCGTCAGCGCGCCGCCTTCGGCGGCAACGCACCGCACCAAGACCTCACCGGTCACGCGCGACTGGCGGGCTTGAGCCGGATATGCTTGGGCAACGTCCAGCGCCGTCGTCAGAAGATCGAGGTCGGGGCTGAGTACCACCTCTCGCGTGTCCGGGGGCAGGGGGAATGGATTCGGCGTCCGAAACTTGATTGGGATCCGGATGTAGCCACCGGCCACGGGCTGACCCTCCTTGGTCAGCGGCCGCATCTTGAAAAGCGACGCCACACTAAGGGCGGCTTTGCCGAACCCGGCGCCTAAGGGGCTTTCTTCGATGACGGCGCAATTGACCAGCTCGCCGCTCGCCGCGACTCGGCAGTCGAGCACGGCCGCGCCTTCGATGCCAAACTTGGCCGCCAAAGGCGGATAGGACCGTCCCATGGCAACCGCGCTAGGCACCTTCACCCAGTCAGGCGGGGAGATGTTCGACGGGGTCAATTCGGTCCACGGCCACGGCGGCGGCGGGACGATGACCTGTCCCATTGCCGCCGCCAGGATCAGCGCCAGCATGTAGTCCCCCTATTGCCGGGTCATCGCTTCGAGTTCGCGCAAGTTGGCTCCTGTTAGACGAAGCTGGGCTGCGCATTCGTCACGGTCCGGCTTGGCGGCCGCGTCATCGAGCTTTGCTTCTCCGGACTTGCGCAACTCGACCATCATCTGGTCGAACTCCGAAGGGCGTGGACGCTCGGGGAAGGAACGGATCATAAGGACCGCGCGCCACGCCAGTACGGCAAGTTGGGCGTCGGCCGAGGCTGGGTCGCGCTCTGCCGCGGCTGCAGCGAATCCATAGCACCGCGTCGCGACCACCAGCGACGGCAGGGCTGGCCCCTTCGGCAACTGAAAGCGGATGGGAATGTTGATCTTCCCGCCGGGCACGGGCACGCCATCCCTCGTCATGGGGCGCATTTTGAACAGTGGCGCCAGGTTCATCGCGGCGGCGCCGAAGCCCTGGTCCAGGGGGTCCTCCTCGCTGACAGTGCAGTCGGACAGGGCGCCGGCTTCCGTGACCCGACAGTGCAGCGTCGCCTTGCCTTCGATGTTCGCGGCAGCGGCGGCCTTCGGATAGTAGTTGGCCATGTCCTCCGCCACGGGACGGCGCAGCCAGTCCGGCTGGGTGATGATCGACGGCTTCGCGACGGACGACGCCGCTGGCGGCGCGGCCTGCGCGAGCACGGCGGCCAGGATCAACGCAAACATGCCTGCTCAGCCCCCAAGATGGTTCTAGTCTTCCGACAGCGGCGCACGCCGGAAGCGGATCGGGATGTTGATCCGGCCGCCGGCCATGTTCTTGGCGGCGCCGTCATTCATGTCGAGCTGCAGCTTCTGGACGAGCTTCATGGTGGCGTCGCCGAAGTGGTAGCCGCCGGGCTTCTCGCTCTGCAGCTTGCAATCCGCCAGGCGGCCATCGGCCTGCACGGTGCATGAGACCTGGGTGTCGCCCTCCTGCCCCGTCTGGGCGGCCTCCTCGGGGTATTCGCGGGTCATGTCCTCCGGGGAAAGGCGGCGCGTCCAATGCGGTGACACGGTGATGTTGAAGCTGGGCCGCGCGGCGACGGACTGGGGCGACCAGATGAAGCTGAAGGCGATCGGTATGCGGATCACGCGACCGGAGGCCGGCGCGCCCGAGCGCGTGACGGTCTTCATCCGGAAGCGCGACGCGACCTTCACTGCCGAAGCGCCGAAGCCCTTGCCCTCGGGCTCCTCCTTGAGCACCCGGCAGGCCTCGAGGGCGCCCTTGGGCGAGACGGTGCACTCGACGGCCGCGGCGCCGCTCTCGCCGCGCGCCCTGGCCTCCGCCGGGAAGTACTTCTCCAGCTCGCCGGGATAGACCTTCACGTCCTCGAAGACCGGATCGGTGATCGGCCCGAGCGGCGAAGCGCCGCCCGCGGTCGACGGATCGGCCACAGCCACAGCCAGGATCAACGCCAGCATGAGTTGCGCTCCCCCACACGCCGCAGCTTAGTCGAACTCGTGCGCCGATCCAGCGTTCCTCAAGCCTTGCTTGGGCCGAGCAAACCGGCCACGCCTGGGAGCCCATGCCTCGGATCGTCACCTACAACGTCCATCGCTGCGTCGGGAACGACCGGCGCCTCGACGTGGGTCGCGTGGCCGACGTGCTGGCTGAGCTCGAGCCCGACATCGTGGCGATGCAGGAGCTGGACGTGGGCCGCGCGCGGACCGGGCGCGTGGACCAGGCGCACGAGATCGCCCGGCGCCTCGACATGGCCTGCCACTTCCATGCCGCGCTCACCGTCGAGGAGGAGCGCTACGGCGACGCCATCCTGACCTGCTTCCCCGAACGGCTCGTGCAGGTGGGGCCCCTGCCCGGCCATGAGCGCATCCGCCAGCTGGAGCCCCGCGGCGCGCTCTGGGTCGAGGTGGAGATCGACGGCGTTCCCGTCCAGGTGATCAACACGCACCTGGGCCTGGTGCCGCGCGAACAGCAGCGCCAGGCGGCATTCCTGGCCGGCCCGGCCTGGCTGGGCCACCCACACTGCAAGGGTCCGAAGATCCTGCTGGGCGACTTCAACGCCACCGCCAGCTCGGTGGTCTATCGGACATTCCTGCGCCACCTGTCGGCCGCGCGCACGCTGTCGCCGAAGAAATCGCCCACCGCCACCTTCCCCTCGCCGCTGCCGGTGCTGCGCATCGACCACCTGTTCGTCAGCCCCGAGGTCCGGGTGACCAATATCTTCGCGCCCTTCTCGCCGCTCGCGCGAGCCGCCTCCGACCACCTGCCGCTGGCGATGGACTTCGAGCTCCCCGCTCAGGCCTGAGCGGACCCCTCGGGCGGGGCCAGCACCTGCATCTCGCGGACCGACCGATAGAGCCTGTCGCGCCGACGGAACGGATTCCAGGCGTCCTTCGTGTCCTGGGGGTCCCCCAGGTGGTAGTGCGAGACGAATTCGCCGAAGCGGCTGACCTCCGGCGGCTCGATGGGTCGCAGGCGCCCGTCCTTGTTCAACGCGTCGATGGCGTGGACCAGGCCGCCGAAGTCCGTACGGGCCTTGGCCACCGCGTCACCCGTCACGCCCATGAAGTGGCCGACCAGCCGGTCGCGGAAGGTCCCGATCGCGACGCGCCGTTCCAGGTCGTCCTCGTCGCACTGGATGGCCAGCTCGCATTCCGTGTCGAAGCCGCCTGAGCGGTTGTTCAGGTTGGCCGAGCCCACGCGCACGATCCGGTCGTCGAACACCGAGGTCTTGGAGTGCACGATGATCGTGCGGCCGCTGGGCGTCGACGGCCAGAGCGTGCGCAGCCGCCCGAAGATGTCGGCCGCCCGCAGGCGCCAGATCATCGCGCCGCGCGCCCGGTCCATCGTCAGGTGGTCGAACCAGCTGGGCGCGTGACCGGTGGAGATCAGCACCACCTCCGGCCCATCGGGCTCCAGCAGCCGCGCCGCCAGGGCCTCGGTGATCAGGGGCGAGGTGAAGTACTGGTTCTCCAGATAGATCGTGTCCTTGGCCTCGGCGATGCAGCCCAGCGTCAGGTGGCGGATCTCGTCCACCAGGGGCCGGCGCTTCCACGCCGGCTCGGTGCGCGCGATGGCGACGTCCACGTCGACCAGGCTGGGCGGCACGTGGTCCGGCCAGGGATCGCCGCCGGCGTCCGGCGGCGGCTGCAGGGTCTCGCCGGTGGCGCGCAGCCACCGCTCGCGGCAGAGCACGCCCAGCGCCCGCGCCGCCTCGTCGTCCACCGCCATCATCACCTCGTGGCGGGGCGCGTGGTAGGCCTGGTCGGGCATGATGCGCCGCGGGTCGTGGTCCGGGTGGCGGGCGGTGTCCCAGCGGTCGACGGCGATGTCGCCGCCGCCGCAGAAGGCCACCCGGTCGTCGACCACCAGCACCTTCTGGTGATGGCACGCGCCGAACGGCACCTGGTCATCCAGCCGGAACTTCACGTTGGTGCCCTTGAACCACTCGCGCGCCTTGTGCGGGAAGAACTCCTGCTGGGCGGCGATGGCGAAGGCCGAGCGCCAGATCAGGATGCGGATGTCCAGCTCCGGCCGCGCCCGGGCCAGGTTGGCCAGGATCAGGCCGACTTCATCGGGGTCGGCCGGCCCATCGTAGCCGTCGGGGAACAGCCGCGTACGCGGATCGAACCCCCAGCCCAGCAGGAAGATCGAGCGCCGCGCCTTCATCATCGCGTCGAACGCGGCCGTGAAATAGGCCTCGGTGTCGACCAGGAAGGCGGCGCGGCGGGCGCTATCCCTGCGCCAGCAGGTGTCGCCAGGCGTGATGACGGAGGTCACGGACTTGTCCCGGGGTCGCGCGGTCACTGGAAAGACGCGCCGGCCAAGGTGGGTTCCGAAAACGCCGCCTGCAACAAAAAGAAGACCCCGTCCCGCTGGGGACAGGGTCGAGGGCCGAGGGCTCGGGTGTTTCAGGTGTTCCGGGGGTCGGGCTAGCGGCCCGCAGTCGCCTCCTTGCCGCCGCCCATATAGGCGAAGCACGGGCCGGAGAGTTCGGCCGAGAGGCGTTCCTTCAGGTCGGCCTTGCCGGCCTCGCGCTTGGCGCGGGAGAGCTCTTCGTCGGCGCGCTGCAGCACCGCGTCGCCGCGGCTCTTGCCCTGCGCCTTGATCATCGTGTCGAGACTGGAGGTGTCGCCGGAGCCCAGGCCCACGGCCAGGCCCTTGCAGCGGTTGGCCTTCAGGTAGTCGAGGTCGGTGACCCGCTCGCTCGCTGTCGCGGCGGTGGCGCAGGCGAGACCGAACGTCATCAGTAGAACGGCAGCGGCTTTCATGGCGGTTCTCCCATCGAAACAGTCCCCTCGCGAGGAAACTACCGCCCCGACTGAGATTGGCCAAATTAACTGCAGGCAATGAACAGTATTTAATGTTACGTATCTGATACTGATACACTACAGTTACTCATGACTGTATTTTGATCTTGCGATCGCAGGCGAAGCTGGCATGAGGACGCATGGCTGAACTCTCCCTGACGCTGGACGCCGAGGGCGTGGAAGCGGTGCTGCGCAAGGCGTTCCCGGACGGCGACCCGCCGTTCTTCCCGCGCATCGTCGTGCTGGCCCCCGGGCGCATCCACATGGTCTCGCCGTTCCGCGAGCAGATGCTGCGCCCCGGCCGGCTGATCTCGGGGCCGGTGCAGATGTCGCTGGCCGACAACGCCGCTTACGCGTTGATCCTGGGGCACATCGGCGAGCAGCTCATGGCGGTGACGTCCACGATGACGATGAACTTCCTGCGCGGCGCCAGGCCCGGCGACATCCACGTCGAGGGCGAGCTGCTGCGGCTGGGCCGGCGGATCGCGGTCTGCGACATGCGCATCTGGACCGAGGCGCCCGAGCGGCTGGCGGCGCAGGCCAGCGTCACCTACGCTATCCCCTCATGAGCGACGCGCCGGATTCAAGAGAACCTGGCGGCCCGCCGAAGCCCATCGCCACCCCGTGCGTGAAGGTGTGCGTCGTCGATGGCGAGAGCGGCCTGTGCCTCGGCTGCTACCGCGAACTGGCCGAAGTGGCCGGCTGGGCGCGCTTCACCGACGACGAGCGCGCCCGGATCATGGCCGAGCTCCCGTCCCGCCGGGCGCGCATCCGCCCGGAGAAGCTGTCCATCTTTGGCTAACCCTTTGGCGAGGTTTGGCTAACCTTGCTGATTCACGCGATGCAAACGCGCGTCCGTTAACTCTGCTCGCGAGGAAGGCCCGGAAACAGGGCCGCCTGTGAGGATTGGTGACGGTGTCGAATGTACTGAAACTGGCGGCGGTTGTCGCGCTATCGGCCGTTTCGGCCGTGGCCAGCGCCGGCACGCTGCTGACCCTGGCCGAGCGCGGGACCGCATTCCGCGCCGCCAGCGCCGAAGCCGCGGTGGCCGCTCCGGCCGAGCCGGGCGCCGACGGCGCCTCGGCGACCATCGCCAAGGCCCGCGACGGCCACTACTGGGCCAACGGACAGGTCAACGGCGCCCACGTGCGCTTCCTGGTGGACACCGGGGCCACCGCCGTGGCGCTCACCGCCAACGACGCGCGTCGCCTGGGCCTCGACCTCTCGCACATGGACTTCGCCTATCGCGTGGTGACCGCCGGCGGCGAGGCCCGCGCGGCCTCGGTGAAACTGGCCAGCATCGACGTGGGCGGCGCCAAGGTGGAGGGCGTGGATGCGCTCGTCATCGACAAGGGGCTCGACGTGTCCCTGCTGGGGATGACCTACCTAGGCCGCCTCTCCAGCTTCCAGGCCACGCGCCAGGCGCTGATCCTGCGCCCCTGAGACCGCGGCCAGGGCCGCGTCCACGACCTCCAGGCCCGCGCCCGCCTTGACGGCCTCCACCGTCAGGATCCGCCGCCACGTCCGCGCCCCCGGCGCGCCGTGGAACAGGCCCAGCATGTGCCGGGTCATCGCCGCCAGGTACGCGCCCTTCGCCAGCTCGCGGGCGATGTAGGGCCGGTAGCGCTGAACCGCCTCGCGGGCCGAGACGTCGCCGCCTTCGCCGAACAGCCGCGCGTCGGCTTCGCCCAGGATCGCCGGCGTGTGGTAGGCCGCGCGGCCCAGCATCACCCCATCCACGTGGCGCAGATGCTCTTGCGCCTCGCCCAGCCCGCCGATCCCGCCGTTGATCACGATGGTCAGCTCCGGACGTTCGGCCTTCAGCCGCCAGACCAGCGGGTAATTGAGCGGCGGCACGTCGCGGTTCTCCTTCGGCGACAGGCCCTTCAGGTGCGCCTTGCGCGCATGCACGACGAAGTGGCGCACGCCGGCCTGCGCGCACAGGTCCACCAGCCGGAACAGGCTCTCCTGCGGGTCCTGGTCGTCGACGCCGATGCGGCACTTCACGGTCGCCGGGACCTTCACCCCCGCGCCGATCGCCGCCATGCACTCGGCCACCAGCTGCGGCTCCTGCATCAGGCAGGCGCCGAAGCGGCCCGACTGCACGCGGTCGGACGGGCAGCCGACGTTCAGGTTGATCTCGCAATAACCCTCTGCCTCGCCGATCCGCGCCGCTGCCGCCAGGTCGGCCGGATCGGATCCACCCAGCTGCAGCGCCACGGGCTGCTCGGCCGGATCGAACGCCAGGAGGCGGGCACGATCGCCGTGCAACACCGCCCCGGTCGTCAGCATCTCGGTGTAGAGCACCGCGCGCGCCGTCAGCTGCCGGTGCAGCATCCGGCAATGCCGGTCCGTCCAGTCCATCATAGGGGCTACTGATAACATATTGATTTCATTGTATATTAGTTCAAACTCCAGCGCAATCGGAAGCTCGCGGCGAGCCGGGCCAGACCGCTACATCATTGTTTGAACGGATGAAATCCCAGCGCCGTCGGCCCGATGCCGGACTGGACGGACTCTTCAGTGATTTCCGTCAGGGCAGCCTGAGCCTGCGGCCATGAAGGCGCTAGTCCCCGTCCCCCACCGAAGATCCCGACGATCGTCCTGCGGAGCGCGCGCATCCTCCTCGACCATGAACTCGCCCGCCCATTCGGGTCGAGACGCGGCAGCTCAACCGGCAGGTCTGCTGCAACCCGGCGCGTTTCGATGGCGGCTCACCTCGGCCGAATTCTAGGCTTTGGCATCAAGATGTGATGATCGCCCGCGTTTCAGCAGGTCCCGAAGCACGACGGCGTCGTTGTGATCCCGGTCCTTGGCGCCGAATACCAGCGTTATGGGCCCCTTCGCGGCCCTCCGGCGCAGCGCGTCGACGGCGGGATTCGCCTTGAGCTCCGCGAGGTAGCGCGTTTGGAACTGCGGCCAACGCTCGGGCCGGTGTCCGAACCATTTGCGCAACGCCGTGCTGGGCGCCACGTCCTTCAACCAGAGCTCTATCGCCGCTTCGGCCTTCGACACGCCGCGCGGCCAGAGCCGGTCCACCAGGACGCGATAGCCATCGTCCGCCGCGGGCGGATCGTAGGCTCGCTTCAGGCGGATCTCGTGCATGCGGCCTCGCTGGACAACGAAATCACTGCGGGTTTGCATCTCGCCGACTGGTCTCGAACAGGAACCAGGTGCGCCGCTCCGCCTCGTCTATCCAAGTCTCGATGAGGCTGGCGGTCGCGATGTCACGGTGTTCTTCGCAGACGCCATAAGCCTCCCTCAGCCGAGCTGCGAGGACCTTGTTGTCCTCGCGCAACTCGGCAAGCATGTCCGCCGGCTCGACATAGTCCGCATCGTTGTCGTGGATGCGTTGCGTCCGCGCGATATGGCCGATCGAGCGCAAGGTCAGCGCGCCGACCTTGCGGATGCGTTCGGCGATCGGGTCGGTCATCGTGAAGAGCTGATCGGCCTGATCGTCCAACATCAGGTGGTAGTCGTGGAAATGCGGACCGCTGACGTGCCAGTGGAAGTTCTTGGTCTTCAGATAGAGGGCGAAGACATCGGCCAGGATCGCGTTCATCGCGCCGCCGATGTCCCTGGCTGCGCCGGCCGCCAGGTCGGTGGGCGTCGTGAGCGCGGTGGCGTGAAGCCGAACGGCCGTCGTGTCAGTCATGTCGTTGCTCCGGACAGGTTGACGGTCACATCAGCGGTCGTTCGACGATCATCGGCTGCGCTGATCGCGCCCTCGAACTGGAGCTCGGCGAGCAGACCCGCGAGGTCCCGATGGACAACGGCCACGGCCCGGGGCCTCCCGCCCTGCCGATAGGTCACCCGGCAGTCGTTGGCGTCCAGATCTCCATCGATGTGCGCCTCGTCCCAGCGCTCCGCGTGCCCGACGTAGGCGAGACTGAAGTCGTACTGCTCGGTCCAGAAGAAGGGCACGCAGTCGAACCGCTCGCGCCGCCCGAGCATGTTGCGCGCAGCCGTCTGACCCTGGCGTTCGGCGACGACCCAATGTTCCACGCGAATGGCTTCGCCGGTCCGCCGGTCGGGCCATCGGGCGATGTCGCCCGCCGCGAAGATCCCCGGGGCGCTGGTTTCCAGATAGGCGTCGACCATGACGCCGCGATCGATGTCCAGACCTGCCGCTTCGGCCAAACCCAGCGCTGGGCGCACGCCGATGCCGGCGACGATGAAATCGGCGGGGAGCCGTTCGCCGGTCTTCAGCGTCACACCGGTGGCGTCGATGGAGGCCGCGGTCGTCCCCAGGTGGAAGACGACTCCGTGCCGCTGGTGGAGCTTGCGGATATGCTCGCCCAACTGGGGTCCCAGGATCCGCTGCATGGGAATGGACTGGGGCGCGACGACATGGACTTCGACGCCGCGCGCGCGCAGCGAGGCGGTGACCTCGAGACCGATGAAACTGGCGCCGATCACGACGGCGCGACGTCCCGGCGCCGCCTCGGCGACCAGCGCGTGGCTGTCGGCGAGCGTCCGCAGGTAGTGGACATGCGGCAGGTCGGCCGCGCCGAGACGGACAGGCTCGGCGCCGGTCGCCAGCAGGAGCGCGTCGTAGCCATAGCGAGCGCCGTCCGTGAGTTCCACGTGGCGTCGTTCGGGGTCGATGGCGGCGACCCGGACGCCGACCTTCAGGTCGATGTTCTCGGCGCGATAGAATTCGGCCGAGCGCAACGGATTGGCGCTGTCGGGCGAGGCGCCCGCGAGAAAGCCCTTCGACAGATTAGGGCGGTCGCAGGGGGGCGAGGCGTCCGCGCTCAGGACGGTGAGCTGTCCGCCATAACCTTCCCGGCGCAGGGTTTCGGCCGCCGCTTCACCGGCGGCGCCGCCGCCGACGATCACGATGGACTGCGGCAAATCGGGCCGCGCCGCCAGGACCGGACGCGGCGCCGGCGCGCGACGGGCCCGCACGCGAACCACGCCGTCCGCCTGGTCGACGTCAAAACAGGGAATGGGCGCGAGCGCAGGTGCGCGCAGGACTTCCCCGGTCCGCAGGCTGAAGCAGGCATGGTGCCATGGACAACGGACGGTATCGCCCACGAGCAGGCCGTCCGCGAGCGGCGCGCCGTAATGCGTGCAGACCGCGCCGACGGCGAAGACTTCCTCGCCTCGTCGCGCCAGCAATACCGCTTCTCCATCGACGTGGCCGGCCAGCATGTCGCCGTCGGCCAGGCGGCTCAGCGGCACGCCCAGGGCCAGGTCCAGGCTGTCGTGTTCGGCTATCTCGGAACTCATGGGCGCGTCTCGCTGGCGAAGAGCTTGAGCCGGCGGCGCATCCCAAGACCCGGCTGGGCCGCCATCTGGCAAAGGGGTCCGACGATCTGAGGGCGGCGCCTGGACGCGATCTGGATCATCGGTCTCTCCGGATCGGATCCGCGTGCCCGCCCGTCGCGCGGCGGTGCAACGTCTCCGCACTGGGGTCGCCACGGGTCCTGCGACCGAAGCCCCGGTCGAGAGCCTCCGGCCCCAGTGCGACCGGTTCGACACGCGCCTTGCGCGTGTCTGGCGCCACGGGCCTGTAGGCGAGAAGTTCCGTCCAGAGCGCGGTGAAGCGCGCGTGGTCCGTCGACCCTTCGGGCGGCATGTTGTCGATGTACCGGTTCAAGGCGTCCAACAACGTCTGCAGCCTGTGGTCTCTGGTCATCGCGTTTTCCGCCCGCCGCGAAGTTAGGCGCTCCAATTGACTGCCCGGCCGTCAGCGTCGTCGACAAGGACGGCTCGTGACGGGCGTCACCTCTAGAATGCTTCAAAACATGTATGGTTCATACTTTTTTAGAAGCTCTGCTCGCATCGCGATACGGCCGGCCCTGGAAGGCAATGCCCGCGCGCCCGGCTTCACATCCGACGGCGCAGTTTGGCGTTCCGGAGCGACCGAACGATGCGCTCGACCTGACACTGGATCGGCTGATCGACCTCGACAACGACGACCCCGTCGTCCGGCGTCGGGGGTTCGAGATCGGCGAACTGGCTGGCGAGCAATGCGGGCGGCATGAAGTGGCCCTCGCGATGCGCGAGTCGTTGCGAAATGGTCGCCTTGTCCCCCTTCAGAAAGACGAAGCGCACGTCGGGCCGCCGCGCGGCCAAACCGCGTCGATAGGCGGCCTTCAGCGCGGAGCAGGTGATCACGCCCGAGATTCCGGTCGCGCGCCACCCGTCGATCCAGCGGGCCACCGCCCGCAGCCATGGCGCACGGTCGGCGTCGGTCAGCGGCGTTCCGGTTCTCATCTTGGCGATGTTGGCCGGCGGGTGCAGATCGTCGCCTTCCTTGAAAGGCCAGCCGAGGCGGCGCGCCAGCCGCTCTCCGACGGTCGTCTTCCCTGACCCCGAAACGCCCATCATGACGAGGATCGTGGCCGGGGACTGGCTCATGACGCGCCGGGCTTCCCGTTTTCACCGGCTCGCCGGATGGAGGCGATCGCCTGTGCGTAGTCAGCAGCATGGAAGATGGCGGAACCCGCGACGATCGCGGTCGCCCCAGCCTTTGCGACCGCGCCGACCGTTGCGGCGTCCTGACCACCGTCGACCTCGATCACCGTGTGCAGGCCGAGCGCATCGCACTTCCCGCGCAGCCACCGGATCTTGGGAAGCACCTCGGGTAGGAACTGCTGGCCGCCGAAGCCGGGATTGACCGTCATCACCAGGATCACGTCGCAGAGGTGCAGCACGTATTCGACAAAGTCCGGCGGTGTCGCCGGGTCCAGCACTGCGCCGGCCTTCCCGCCTAGCTGACGAATCCGGCTCAGGACCCTATGGAGATGGGTGGTCGAGCCTGGCTCCGCCTGCACCAGCAGATGATCGGCGCCGGCCTCAATGAAGTCTTCCAGGAAGCGCTCCGGTTCGACGATCATCAGGTGCACGTTGAGCGGCTTCTCGGTGCTTCTGCGGATCGCCTTCACCACGTCGGGACCGAAGGTGATGTTTGGCACGAAACGGCCGTCCATCACGTCCACATGGATCCAGTCCGCGCCCGCCGTGTCCACCGCGCGGACCTCATCTCCGAGGCGCGTGAAATCCGCCGCGAGGATCGAAGGGGCGATGATCAAGCGAGCAACCATAGGTGAGCGCCTGCTAATCGTAGACGGTGGCGATCGCCAAGAACTCTGAGCAGACGAGGCTGGCGCCGCCGACGAGCAAGCCATTCACATCCTCGATGGCCGCGAGCCCCGCCGCATCGGACGGGGTGACGGATCCTCCATAGAGGATGCGCGCGATAGGCCCCCGCCTCGGTAGGATCTGGCTGAGGGCGGCTCGAATGGAAGCGAGCGCAACCGTCACCTCGGGAAGGGAGGGCGTCATGCCGGCGCCAATCGCCCAAATGGGCTCGTAGGCGACGACGACCTCGGCGAAGTCGGCCTGAGACGGAACGGAGTTGGCGACCTGGCGATCAAGCACGGCGAGGGCGCGGCCATCGTCGCGTTCAGCCCTCGTCTCACCGATGCAGATGATCGGGATCAAGCCGGCGCGGATCGCGGCCTGGGCTTTTGCGCGGGTGGTTGCGTCGGTCTCCCCGTGATCCACACGACGCTCGGAATGGCCGACGATGACGAAGGCGGCGCCGGCGTCCTTCAGCATCTCCGCCGAAATGTCCCCGGTGTGGGCGCCACATGGTCGATCGTGGCAAGATTGCCCTCCAATGGCGACGGGTGATCGGGCGCAAATCCCGGCGGCTGCAGCTATCAAGGTCGCCGGCGGGCAAACCACGAGATCGCACGCCGAGGCCGCGCCGTCCCTCACCGCCGTAGACATCGTCGAAATCTCTTCCAGCGCGGTCTTGAGGCCGTTCATCTTCCAGTTCGCCACGATGAGCGGGCGCGAAACGCCGCTCATGGAGCCTCTCTCGCATCGGCCGCGGTCGGCGCGGCCGCATAGATGTCCATCACTGCGCGCAGCATGTGCAGCGCCTCTGCCCTTGGGCGCTGGAAGGAGTTGCGGCCCAGAATGGAGCCGAACCCGCCGCCGGCGTGTATCGAGCGAATTTCGTCGAGCAGCTTGTCCTCGTCGAACTCGGCCGGGCCGCCCGAGAAGATGACGATGCGGCGGCCGGCGAAGGCGCAATCAACGACGTGGCGGACCCGCTCGGCCTGAGTGTCGATCGGAATACGCAGGTCCTCGTAGACCTTTCGCGCGGCCTCCTGCTCGAGGTGAGCGGTCGGCAGCTTGACCTTGATGACGTGGGCCCCGAGCTGGGCCGCGATCTGGACGCCGTAGCCGATGACGTCGAGCGCGGTCTCGCCCTCCTTGCTCAAGGCAGAGCCGCGCGGATAGGACCAGACCACAACCGCCAGGCCGTGGCGCTTAGCCTCCTCGGCGCAAGCGCGCAGGTGTTCATACATCTCCAGCTCGTGGGCGGACCCGGGGTAGATGGTCATCCCGATGGCGCAGCACCCCAGCCGAAGAGCGTCCTGCACGCTGGCGATCCGGGCTTGGCTCGGGTCCTCGTCGCCGCGCAGGGTGTCGGCGGCGCTGAGTTTCAGGATCAGCGGAATCTCGCCGGCAAAGTCGCGGACGGCGGCTTCCAGGAACCCCAATGGCGCGGCGTAGGCGCTGCAACCGGCGGCAAGTGCGAGTTCGAAATGATAGCGCGGATCATAGGTCGGCGGATTGGGCGCGAATGAGCGCGCCGGCCCATGCTCGAAGCCCTGGTCGACCGGCAGGATCACCAGCTTGCCGGTGCCGCCCAGACGGCCGTGGTTCAACAGTCGGGCCAGGTTGGTGAGCGTCCCGGGGTTATCGGCGCCGTACCAACTGAGGATCTGCCGGATGCGCGGAGTCATGCCTGCCCTCCCGTGGACGCGGCGCTTGGGCTGAGAACGAACCGGCGCACCGCCTTGGCGAAGCCGTCGTTTTCGTTGGTGTCGGTGGTCGCGTCCGCCCGAGCCTTCACCTCGGCCGTGGCATTCCCCATGGCGATGGAGAAGCCCGCTTCAGCGAACATCGCCACGTCGTTGATCATGTCTCCGATCACCGCGGTCCGCCGCCGATCGA
>Ga0308175_100001325_pt1 | contig 16733 bp, 13 predicted proteins | sample PhyCR1_3_FD_203893 | JGI IMG/M metagenome (GOLD analysis project Ga0308175, IMG submission 203893) | Soil microbial communities from UC Gill Tract Community Farm, Albany, California, United States - DLSLS.C.R1 | ecosystem: Environmental > Terrestrial > Soil > Agricultural land | place: USA...
CCCGTCGGGCCGCGGGGCCGACGTGTGGGACCAGCTGCACCCGACGGCCGCCCAGCAGCGGGAGCTCTACGACTGGCTGCTGGCCAACGGCGACGGCGTCCTCACCGGCGACTCGTTCTTCCACCTGTCGGCGTTCGGCGAGGCGCTGCCGGGGCTGAACCTGTGCGGCGCCGGGCGGGTGGTCTGCCTGATCGACCCGGTCGGCGACGTCTACGCCTGCCCGTTCGCCATCCACGAGAACTTCCTCGCCGGCAACGTCCGCGACGAGGGCGGCTTCCAGCGGGTGTGGCAGCAGAGCGAGTTGTTCGCCGAGCTGCGCAGCCCGCAGACCGGCGGCGCCTGCACGAAGTGCGCGCACTTCGACGCCTGCCGCGGCGGCTGCATGGCGGCCAAGTTCTTCACCGGCCTGCCGCTCGACGGCCCCGATCCCGAGTGCGTCCAGGGCTACGGCGAGACGGCGCTGGCCGCCCGCGACGGCGCACTGATCACCCCGCGGAGCCACCTCGACCACTCCCACGCCGGCCCGGTCCGCGGCCAACCCACGCTGCTGGGCATGCCCGGCATCCCCGCGAAAGCCTGCGACGAGTCACCGCTCGCCGGCCTCGACCTGCGGTCGGGGGCGCGCTGACCTCGACTGCGCCCGGGCGCAGGGCCACCTCTTCGCCCGCCCGGAGCCGGCCGAGCAGGCCGGGAGAACCCTGGCCGGCGGCCTCACGCGGGCGCGGACGCGGGTCTTAGAGACCGACCGTCTCGTTCTGCGGTGCGCGGCGCCGACTCCGGCGCGGCGTCGGGCGGTCACCCCTGGGCCCGACGGGCCGCGAACGGCCTTCCTCCCCTGTCGCCGGGGCAGTCGCGGGACGAGGGTGGCCCGGGTCCCGGAAGCGCCGACCGTGCCGGGCACTCGCCGCCATCGCGCGCGTCTTGCCCGGTCTCCGCCTCCTCGTCTCGAGCAGAGGGCAGGGCCCTATGACCGCCGTCCAAGAAGAGACCGGCAGTGCGATCCGTCCGTTCCACGTGGGCATCCAGGAGGAGGCGCTCACCGATCTACGCCGTCGCGTCGCCGCGACGCGGTGGCCGTCGCCCGAGCTGGTCGGCGACCGCTCGCAGGGGGTGCAACTGGCGACGATGCAGGCGCTCGCGCGCTACTGGGTCGGCGAGCACGACTGGCGCCGGTGCGAGGCGAGACTGAACGCGCTGCCGCAGTTCGTGACGGAGATCGACGGCGTGGACATCCACTTCATCCACGTGCGGTCTCCGCACGCGGATGCCTTGCCGTTGATCATGACGCACGGCTGGCCGGGATCGGTCGTCGAGCTGCTGGAATCGGTGGGACCGCTCACCGACCCGCCTGCCCACGGCGGCCGGGCGGAGGACGCGTTCGACCTCGTGCTGCCGTCCCTGCCCGGCTACGGCTTCTCCGGTGAACCCACCGAGCTCGGCTGGGACACCGGTCACGTCGCACGGGCCTGGGCCGAGCTGATGCGCCGCCTGGGCTACAGCCGCTACGTCGCCCAGGGCGGCGACGTGGGCGCCGGCGTGACGGACGCGATGGGGCGCCAGGCACCCGAGGGGCTGGCCGGCATCCACACCAACCTGCTCGTCACGGCATTGGGCGGCCCTCAGCCGACGGACACCGAGGAGGAACGCACGGCGGCCGCCGCACTCGACACCTTCCGGGCCAGCGGCTTCGCGTACTTCCTGGAGCAGGCCACCAGGCCGCAGACGATCGGCTACGCCCTGCTCGACTCACCGGTCGCCCTGGCGGCCTGGATGCTCGACCACGACACCGACAGCTACGAGAAGGTCACCCGCGCCTTCGTCGAGGGCACGCCGGCAGGCAACCTCACCCGCGACCACGTTCTCGACAACATCACGCTGTACTGGCTCACCGGCACGGGTGCCTCGGCGGCCCGGTCGTACTGGGAGAACTACGGCGTCGCCGCTGCCGAGGCCGCGGCGGGCCAGACGCCCCGGGCGGTATCGGTCCCGGTCGGCTTCACCACGTTCCCCGGTGAGATCTGGCGCACACCGCGCAGCTGGGCCGAGCTCGCGTATCCCACGCTCAGCTACTTCCACGAGGTGGACAGGGGCGGCCACTTCGCCGCGTGGGAGGAGCCGGAACTGTTCGCCACGGAGATCCGGGCCGCGTTCAGGCCGCTGCGCAGCCCGCAGATCCCCGCGCCGAGGGGCTGATCGCGGCCGAAGCGGCCGGCCGGCGGCGCGCGAGCGCCGCCGGCACACCCGGCATCGGACTCAGAGGTCGACCTTCTCGTTCTCGCCGCCCTCGATCCGCCGGCCGGTCACCTTGGCCTTGGCGAAGCTGAACACGGTGGCCAGGCGGCCGCCCGGGCTGTCCCAGTACTCGGCGGAGTCCCCCTCGACCTTGATCAGGACGACGCTCTCGTCGTCCGGACCCTGGGGGAACCAGGCCTCGACGGCCGAGTTCCACAGGTCGCGCTTGCGGGCCACGTCGTCGACCACCACGGCGTCGCCGGTGAGGGAGACCCAGGTGCCGCCCGAGCCGACGCCGACGTTCACCTGCGGTGACGCGGCGATGTGCTGGACCGGGTTCGAGTCGCGCTCGGCGAAGAACCAGAGGTCGCCGTCGAACTCCACCTCCTGCAGCGTCATCGGCCGGCTGGTGAGCGTGCCGTCCCTCGTGATCGTGGTCAGGAAGGCGAATCGCTCGCCCTTGATCAGCTCGGCCACCTTGCGTGTCTGGTCGTCGGTCATGACGGTTGCGTTGCCCACGACCGGGCCGCCCACACCCGATGGCGCGTGGCTTCCATAAGCTGCGGCGGTGAGGACGCTGGCCGGCTCCGTCTGGCCGGAGATCCCCGACGCACCGCTGCTCGTCGTCCCCCTGGGGTCGGTGGAGCAGCACGGGCCACACCTGCCGCTGATCACCGACACCGCCGTCGCCGGCGCGGTCGCGGAGGCGGCCGCCGACCGGCTGGACGGCGCGGTCCTCGCGCCGGCGCTGACCTACGGCGCGAGCGGCGAGCACGAGGACTTCCCCGGCACCATCTCGATCGGCACCGAGGCGCTGACCGGGCTGCTGGTCGAGTACGGCCGCTCCGCCTGCCGCTGGGCGGGGCGGGTGCTGATCGTCAACGGCCATGGCGGCAACCTCGACGCGCTGCGCGCAGCCGGTCGTGTGCTGCGCGCCGAGGGCCGGGACGTCGCCTGGTTCCCCTGCGCCGTTCCGGACGGCGACGCGCACGCCGGGCGCACCGAGACGTCACTGATGTTGCACGTGGAACCGGAGGGGGTCCGCACCGGCGACGCGGCGGCGGGGGAGACGAGCCCGATCGGGACGCTGCTGCCCCGGCTCCGTGCCAAGGGCGTGCGCGCGGTGAGCCCGAACGGCGTCCTCGGGGACCCGGCCGGGGCCAGCCCCGAGGAGGGGGCGGACCTGCTGAACGGGCTGGTCGAGCGAGCAGTCGCGGCCGCCTCCGGATGGCGTGTGGACACGATCGGGCGGTTGATCGAGTGACATGGCTCATGGTCTGAGTTCGGCGTCCCCGGTGAGCGCTAGGGTCCGCAACCGAGCGGGGGCGGTTCCCCGGACGGAAGGACGGAACGCCAGATGGCTCACGAGTCGGTGCCCACGGGAACCTCGATCCCGGAGGCCGCGCCCACGCCCCGGGTCGCCGTCGAGACCAACGGCATCAACGTCATCGCCGAGGAGGAGCGCAAGGGCACGCCCCGGCAGTTGTTCTGGCCCTGGTTCGGCGCCAACGTCAGCGTCTTCGGCCTGGCCTACGGCTCGTTCCTGCTGGGCTTCGGCATCTCGTTCTGGCAGGCGGTCATCGCCGGCGTCGTCGGCATCGTCGTCTCGTTCCTGCTCTGCGGCCTGATCGCGATCGCGGGCAAGCGCGGCTCCGCGCCGACGCTGGTGCTGAGCCGCGCCGCCTTCGGCGTCGACGGCAACCGGGTGCCCTCGGTCCTGTCGTGGATCCTGACCGTCGGCTGGGAGACGGCGCTGGTCTCGCTCGCCACGCTGGCGACCGCGCAGGTCTTCGACCAGCTCGGCTGGAGCGGGGGGACGGCGACCAAGCTGGTCGCGCTCCTGGTCGTGGCCGCGCTCGTCGTGGGCGGCGGCGTCCTCGGGTTCGACGTCATCATGCGCATGCAGGCGGTCATCACCTGGGTGACCGGCGTCCTCACCGTCGTCTACATCGTGCTGGTCGCCGACCACATGGACTGGTCCGCCGTCTCCGCGCTGCCCAGCGGCTCGACCGCCGCGTTCATCGGGGCACTGGTGCTCGCGATGACCGGCTACGGCTTCGGCTGGGTCAACGCTGCCGCCGACTACTCGCGCTACCTGCCGCGCCGGGCCTCCACCGCGGGTGTCGTCGGCTGGACGACGTTCGGCGGCGCGCTGGCGCCGGTCCTCCTGCTGATCGCCGGCCTGCTGCTGGCGGGGTCCGACGCGGAGCTGTCCTCGGCGATAGGCGCGGACCCGATCGGCGCGCTCGGCACGCTCCTGCCGACCTGGTTCCTCGTGCCGTTCATCATCGTGGTGGTGCTCGGGCTCATCGGCGGCGCGCTGCTCGACATCTACTCGTCGGGTCTGTCGCTGCTCGCCGCGGGCCTACGGGTGCCCCGCCCGGTGGCGGCCAGCATCGACGGCACGCTCATGGTCCTCGGCACGATCGCCGTCGTCTTCTTCGCCGACAACTTCATCGGGCCGTTCCAGGGCTTCCTCATCACGCTCGGCGTCCCGATCGCCGCGTGGTGCGGGATCATGCTGGCCGACATCGCGCTGCGCAAGCGCGACTACGCGGAGGCCGAGCTGTTCGACCCGCGCGGCCGCTACGGCAGCGTGCAGCCGGTGCCGCTGATCCTGCTGGTGCTCGGCACGTTCCTCGGCTGGGGGCTGGTGACCAACACCTTCGCCGGCTGGCTGGACTGGCAGGGGTACCTGCTCGAGGCCTTCGGGCTCGGCGGGCGCGACGGTGCCTGGGCCTACGCGAACCTCGGCGTCCTGGTGGCCTTCCTGATCGGTCTGGTCGGCACGCTGGCCCTGCGCCGGCGGGCGGTCCGCGCTCAGGAGGACCTCGTCCGGTGACCGCCGAGGGCTGGCTCGTCGTCGTCGACCTGCAGCGCGTGTTCGGCGATCCCGGCTCCCCGTGGGCGGCGCCGCGCTTCGGCGACGCCCGGCATCGCAGCGCGGAGCTGGCCGAGGCGTTCGGCGACCGCGTCGTCCACACGCGGTTCGTCGCCCCGGCCCAGCCGGCCGGTGCCTGGGCGGCCTACTACCAGCAGTTCGCGTTCGCGCTGCAGCCGCCGGATGCCCCGCTCTACGAGCTGGTCGACGATCCGGCCGGGCGGCCGGTGGTCAGCGCGACCACCTTCGGCAAGTGGGGGCCCGACCTGGCGGCCGTCGTCGGCGACGGCCCGCTGACCGTGACCGGCGTGGCCACCGACTGCTGTGTCATCTCCACGGTGCTGGCGGCTGCGGACGCCGGTGTTCCGGTGCGTGTGGTCAGCGACGCGTGCGCCGGCTCCACCGACGACGACCACGACCGCGCGCTGCGGGTCATGAGCCTCTACGCGCCCCTGGTCGAGCTGACGACGACGGCCGAGGTCCTCGCCGGGACGCGATGATCGCCCACTCGCGATGACCGCTCCTCCGGCCGACCGGCTCCCCGACGGGTTCGCCGTCCGGCTGGACCCCCGGGCACATCGCCGGGACGACGGCGCCACCCTGCTCGGCGGCTCGCCGCTGCGCTTGCTGCGGTTCTCGCCCCGGGCGCGGGCGCTGCTGCGCGAGGACCGCCTCGTCGTCCGCGACACGACGTCCGCCGCGCTCGCCGCCCGGCTGCTGGAGGCCGGGGTGGCCCATCCCGACCTGCTGCCGGCTCCGGTGGCCTCCGACGTCACCGTGGTCGTCCCGGTCAGGGACCGGCCGGCGGAGCTGGTCCGGCTGCTCGCCGCCCTGCGGGCCGACCCCGCGACCCGCGACCTGCCCGTGGTCGTCGTGGACGACGGATCGGCGGAGCCGGTCGTGGCCGCCGGTGCGCGGGTGGTCCGGCACACCGGCGCCCGCGGACCGGCCGCCGCTCGCAACGCCGGGCTGCGCCTCGCGGAGACCGGCGCGGTCGCCTTCCTCGACTCCGACTGCGTCCCGCGGCCGGGCTGGCTAGGGGCGCTCCTGCCGCACCTGTCCGATCCGGCGCTGGCCCTCGTCGCGCCCCGGATCGTCGCTCTCGCGGATCAGCCCGGTGGGTGGCTGACGCGCTACGAGGCGGCGGTCAGCGCGCTGGACATGGGCGGGCAGCCCGCCCCGGTGCGGCCGCTGTCGGCGGTCTCGTACGTGCCGAGCGCCGCCCTCCTGGCCCGGCGGGCGGCCCTCGGCGACGGGTTCGACGAGACGATGCGCGTCGCCGAGGACGTCGACCTGGTGTGGCGGCTGACGGCCGCGGGCTGGCGGGTGCGCTACGAGCCGCGCGCCGAGGTGGCCCACGCCCATCCCACGACGACGGTGGAGTGGCTGCGCCGCCGTGCCTTCTACGGCACCGGCGCCGCACTCCTCGCGGCCCGGCACGGGAGCCTCGTCGCCCCGCTCGTGCTCGCGCCCACCTCCGCCCTGGCCTGGGCGCTCGCCCTCGGGGGCGGCCGGCCGGGACGGGCCGCGGCCGCCGGCATCCTCGCCGTCGACACCGCCCGGCTGGCGCGGCGGCTGGGGGATCCTCCGCCGGTGGCGCTCGCGGCCGCGCTGGTGGCCCGCGGCACGGCGTCCGCGGGGCAGGCGCTGGCCCGCACGGTCACCCGGCACCACTGGCCGGTGGCGCTGGCCGCCGCCGCGCTCTCGCGCCGGGCGCGGCGGGCGGTGGCGGCCGTCGCGCTGGCCGACGCCGTCGTCGCCTGGTGGCCGCAGCGCGCGGCGGTCGACCCATTGCGCTTCGCGGCCGCCCGCCGGCTGGAGGACCTCGCCTACGGCGCCGGCCTGTGGTGGGGCGCCGTTCGCCACGGGCAACCGCGGGCGCTGCTGCCGACACGGCCACCGGTGATCTCCAAGAACACACCGTGACCGTGGAATGCGCGGGGTCGCCTCCGCCTTGTCGCCCCGCGTAGGAGCGGTTCCAGCCGGCGTCGGCGTCCGCGACATCCGCCGAGCCAGACAGGACCTCCGTGACAGCCCTCCAGGAACGGCCCACGACCGCCGCACCGAGTGCGCCCGCGCGCCCCGGCGTCGCGCGCACCGCGCTGGTCCTCGGCGGCTTCGTCGCCCTCGGCCCCCTGACCATCGACATGTACCTGCCGGCGCTCCCGACCATCACGCGTGATCTGGAGACGACGTCGGCGGCCGTTCAGCTGACCCTCACCGGCACGCTGATCGGCCTGGCGCTGGGCCAGCTGGTGCTCGGCCCGGTCTCCGATGCACTCGGCCGGCGGCGGCCGCTGCTCGCCGGCACGGCGCTGCACGTCCTGGCCTCGCTGCTCGTGCTGGTCGCCCCGAACCTCGCCGTCCTCGGCGCCCTGCGGGTGCTCCAGGGGGTGGGGACGGCGGCCGGCGCGGTGGTCGCCCTGGCGATCGTCCGAGACCTGTTCGAGGGGCGGGCCGCGGCGACGATGCTCTCGCGGCTGTTCCTCGTCCTCGGGGCCGCGCCCGTGCTGGCGCCCACCATCGGCGGCGAGCTGCTGCGCGTGACCTCGTGGCGCGGGATCTTCGCCTTCCTCGCCGTCTACGGCGTCGTCATGATCACCGTGGGCGTCCGCGCCCTCCCGGAGACGCTGCCGCCCGAGCGGCGGCAGAGCAGCGGCCTCGTCGGCACCCTGCGCGGATACCGCGGCCTCTTCCGCGACCGCGCCTACGTCGGGCTGGTGTTGGTCGCCGGGCTCACCATGGCGGGGCTGTTCAGCTACGTGGCCGGCTCGGCGTTCGTGTACCAGGGCGAGTTCGGTCTCGACGAGCAGCAGTTCGGGCTGCTGTTCGGCGCCGGCGCCGTCTGGCTGATCGGCGCCACCCAGCTCAACCCGGTGCTGCTCCGCCGCTGGTCGCCGCAGCGGCTGCTGGTCGCCGGAACGGTCGCCGGCGCCCTCGCGGGGGCGGCACTCCTCGGGTTCGCCGCCACCTCGACCGGTGGCCTGCCCGCCGTGGCCGGATCGCTGTGGGCCGTCCTGTTCGCCTGCGGCCTGGCGCTGCCGAACGCGCCCGCCCTCGCCCTGTCGCGGCACGGCGAGGCAGCCGGCACCGCCGCGGCACTGCTCGGCGCGATCCAGTTCGGCGTGGGCGCTGTCGTCTCGCCGGTCGTGGGCCTGCTCGGCAACGACGCCACCGCGATCGGCACCGTGATCGTCGTCGCGCTGTCGCTGGCGATCCTCGTGCTGGTCACCGTCGTCCGGCCGTGGCAGCTGCCCGAGACCACCGACGACGGGATGCCCGTCCCACACGTCTGACCGGAGGCGCCGGACCCTCGGTCGCCCGCGCCCGCACGGCTGGTGGAAAGGCCCGCGACCAGCCACGATGGCGGCAACATGAGCCACTGTTGGCGGAGTTCCCCGTGCCACCGGCTGTGAACCCATGGCTGGCGCTGCCCGGGGGGCGGCCCGGCCCGGCGCACACCCGGCGGCTGCGCGCTGCCCACGAACGGCTCGTCACCGGGTCCGACCTGCCCGAGGGCGCCGTCAGGTCGGTGGTCCGCGACTCCTGGCGCCGCTCCCTCGGCAGCGGCGTCGACCCCGACGGGCTGTTCCCGCCGGTCGACCTGCTCGACGACGACCTGCTGGCCTACCGCGCGGCCCATCCGCTCGCGCCGGTTCTGCCGGTGATCCGCCGGCTGCTGGTCGAGGACGCCGAGGCCGACCAGATGATCGTGGCGGTCACCGACGCCGGCGGCCGGATGCTCTGGGTCGAGGGGGATGCCGCCCTGCGGTCGCGCGCGGCCGGCATGCACTTCGTCGAGGGTGCCCGCTGGTCGGAGGACGTCGCCGGCACCAACGCCCCGGGGACGGCGCTCGCCGTCGACCACGCCGTCCAGATCTACGGCAGCGAGCACTACCGGCGCCCGGTGCAGCCGTGGAGCTGCTCCGCCGCGCCCGTGCACGACCCCGTCAGCGGCCTGCTGCTCGGCGCGATCGACGTCACCGGCGGCGACCACGTCGCCAGCCCGCACGTGCTCACGCTGGTGCGGGCCACGGTGGCGGCCGTGGAGTCGGAGCTGCGCTGGATGCACCGCGAGCGGCTGGCCTCCGGACGGCGGCCGGTCGCCCCGCTGCGCCCCGTGGCGCCCCGGCTCGATGTCCTCGGCCGCGAACGGGCCCGCCTCGTCCTGCCGTCGGGGCCGGTGGAGCTGTCGCTACGGCACTCCGAGCTCCTGCTCCTGCTGGCCGAGGCCGCCGTGGCGGGCGAGGGCCGCTCGGCGACCCAGCTCTCCGCCGAGTGTCACCGGGGTGACGCCGCGCCGGTCACCGTTCGGGCGGAGCTCTCCCGGCTGCGCCGGCTGGTGGGCGCCGACCTCGTCGGCTCCCGGCCCTACCGGCTGCTCGGCCGCCTCGACACCGATCTCGAGCAGGTCCGCCGGCTCCTCGCCCGAGGCGACGTCGGCCCGGCGCTGGACCGCTATCCCGGCGCCGTCCTGCCCGCCTCCCGTGCACCCGGTGTGGTGGCGGCCAGGGAGCGGGCCGGCGCCCTGCTCCGCCAGGCGGTGCTGCGCAGCCGCCGGCCGGAGCTGCTCCTCCGCTACGCCCGGCTGCCCGAGGCGCGGGACGACGTCGCTGTCTGGCAGGCCTGCCTGGAATGGCTGCCGCCGAGCTCGCCCCGGCGGGCGACGGCCGCGGCGAACCTGCTGCGGCTGCGCCGCGTGCCCCGCCCGCGCTGACGCGCCCACACCGGGAATGCCGCCGGATGCCCGGCCCTTGCTCTCCCGAGTGAGCGCCGCCGTCCCCGAGACCGACCGCCGGACGACGAGCACCCTGCGGGTCGTCGTCGCGATCGTCGCGCTGGCGCTGGGCGGCTTCGCGATCGGCACCACGGAGTTCGTCACCATGGGCGTGCTCCCGGACATCGCCGCCGGGGTGGGCGTCGACATCCCCTCGGCCGGCCACCTGATCTCCGCCTACGCACTCGGCGTCGTCCTCGGCGCTCCGGTCCTCGCCGCGCTGAGCGCACGGCTGCCCCGGCGGGCGGTGCTCGTCGGCCTGATGGCCGCCTTCCTCGTGGGCAACACACTGACCGCACTGGCGCCCGGCTACCGGACCCTGCTGGTGGCCCGCTTCCTGACCGGTCTGCCGCACGGCGCCTACTTCGGTGTCGCCTCCCTCGTCGCGGCGTCGCTGGTCGCGCCGCACCTGCGCGGGCGGGCGGTGAGCTCGGTGATGCTCGGCCTGGCCGTCTCGCTGGTCGCCGGCGTCCCGGCCGCGACGTGGCTCGGGCAGAACCTCGGCTGGCGCTCGGCGTACTGGACGGTCGCGCTGCTCGCGGCGCTCACCGTGGCGGCCGTGCTCGCGCTCGTCCCCTCGACGCCCGGACGGCGCGAGGCGTCGATCCGGGGCGAGCTCGGCGCGCTCCGTCGTCCGCAGGTGCTGCTGACGCTGTCGGTCGGCGTCGTCGGCTTCGGCGGCGTGTTCGCGCTCTACAGCTACATCGCCCCCGTGGCGACCGAGGTCGCCGGGCTGTCGCGCGGCACGGTGCCGCTGGTCCTGCTGGCCTACGGCGTCGGCGGGGTGGCGGGGACGGCGCTGGGCGGTCGGCTGGCCGATCTCGCGCTGTTCCGCTCGCTGGTGGGCACGCTCGTGGTCCTCGGGGTCCTGCTGGCCGTCGTCGCGCTGACGTCGCCGTGGGCACCCGCGTTGTTCGCCGGCGCCTTCCTCGTCTCGCTCGCCGCGTCGGTCCTGGCCATCTGCCTGCAGATGCGGCTGATGGAGACCGCCGGCGAGGCGCAGATGCTCGGCGCCGCGCTGAACCACTCGGCGCTGAACGTCGCGAACGCGCTGGGCGCGTGGTTCGGCGGCCTGGTGATCGCCGGCGGCCTCGGCTACCGGGCACCGAGCGTGCTCGGTGCCGGCCTCGCCGCGGCGGGTCTGGTGCCGCTGGCCGTCTCCGCGATGCTGCGCCGGCGCGCGGCCGGCGGGCCCGGGGCGCCGCGCGCCCGGTCGGCCGCGCCGTACGCCGGCGAGCCCGAGCGCGCCGGTTCGCGGGTCCCCGCCGCCTGATCCGAGGCGTCGCTGCAACGCGGGTGCAACGTTGCCTCCTGCCGTAGGCGCAGCCCCCCGCCCGCCCATTCGCCCCGCACCAGCGGGATCATGCCTCGCGCGGAGCCGCATCCGCGGAGCCGGCGCCGCTCTGCCACGAACCCCCTCTGGTCTCCAGGTGCAACCGTTGGCAGACTCCGCCTTGACCTCCGGAAGTGACCGGGGCCACAGCTGAAGAGCGGAGGGCTCGTGTCCCAGATCAACGTGCGGGTCGACGGGATGGACTACACCGACGACGTCGAACCGAGGACGCTCCTCGTCCACTACCTGCGGGAACAGCTCGGCAAGGTCGGCACCGTCGTCGGCTGCGACACCAGCAACTGCGGCGCCTGCACCGTGCACCTCGACGGCGAGGCCGTGAAGAGCTGCACCGTGTTCGCCGTCCAGGCCGACGGCTCCGAGGTGACGACCATCGAGGGAATCGGCTCCGCCGACGGTGCCCTGCACCCGATGCAGAAGGCGTTCCACGAGATGCACGGCCTGCAGTGCGGCTTCTGCACGCCCGGGATGATCATGGCCTCGATCGACCTGGTCAACGACAACCCCGACCCCAGCGAGGACGAGGTGCGCGAGGGCATCGAGGGCAACCTCTGCCGGTGCACCGGCTACCAGAACATCGTCCGCGCCGTGCAGCAGGCCGCCGCCGAGATGAACGGCCGGACCGCGGGCGCGACGGAGACCATGGGGGCGCAGGCATGACGGTCACCGAGAACGCCGCCGAGCTGGCCCCGGCCAAGGAGGTCGGTCAGGCCCGCCGCCGCAAGGAGGACGCCCGGCTGATCACCGGCCGGACCACCTGGACCGACAACATGACGCTGCCCGGGATGCTGCACCTCGCGGTGGTCCGCAGCCCCGTGGCGCACGCGAAGATCACCTCGGTCGACCTCACCGCCGCCCAGCAGGCGCCCAACGTCGTCGCCGTCTTCAGCGGCCGCGACTTCGCCGACGAGCAGGGCTCCATCCCCTGTGCCTGGCCGGTCACCCCGGACATGGTCAACCCCGGGCACCCCTCCATCGCCGTCGACGAGGTCAACCACGTCGGCGAGGCGGTCGCGATCGTCGTGGCGCGCAGCAAGGCCGCCGCGCAGGACGCCGTCGAACTGGTCGACATCGACTACGACGTGCTGCCGCCGGTTCTCGACATGGAGGGCGCGATCGCGGAGGGGGCGACCCTCACGCACGACCATCTGGAGTCGAACGAGAGCTTCCACTTCGTCTTCGACGCCGGCGAGATCGGCACGGGCGGGAACACCGAGCAGGCGTTCGCCGACGCCGATGTCGTGGTCAGCCGCCGGTTCGTCCAGCAACGGCTGATCCCGGCGTTCATGGAACCGCGGTCGGTGGTCGTGCAGCCGCAGGGCGACAACTTCACGCTCTGGTCGTCGACCCAGGTGCCGCACATCCTGCGGGTGATGCTGGCGATGGTGACCGGCGTGCCGGAGCACAAGCTGCGCGTGGTCGCCCCCGACGTCGGCGGCGGCTTCGGCGGCAAGCTGCAGGTCACCCCCGAGGAGGTGCTCTCGCTCCTGGTGGCACGCCGGCTCGGCAAGCCGGTGAAGTGGACCGAGACCCGCAGCGAGTCGCTCATGTCGGCCCACCACGGGCGCGACCAGATCCAGTACATCGACATCGCCGCCGACCGCGAGGGCAACCTCAAGGGCCTGCGCTGCCGGATCCTCAGCGACATGGGCGCCTACCTGCGGCTGGTCACCCCGGGCATCCCGATCCTGGGCGCCTTCATGTACGTCGGCATCTACAAGTTCCCCGCCTACCTGTTCGACTGCCGGGGGATCTTCACCAACAAGACCCCCACGGACGCCTACCGCGGTGCCGGGCGTCCGGAGGCCACCTTCGCCATCGAGCGCGTCATGGACGAGCTCGCCGTCGAGCTCGGCATGGACCCGCTCGAGCTGCGCCGCAAGAACTGGATCAAGGCCGAGGAGTTCCCCTTCACGACCGCGGCCGGGCTCGAGTACGACAGCGGCGACTACGACGCCGCCACGCAGCAGGCCCTCGAACTGCTCGGCTACGACGAGCTGCGCGAGGAGCAGCGGAGGCGGCGGGAGTCGAACGACCCGGTGCAGCTGGGCATCGGCATCTCCACCTTCACGGAGATGTGCGGCCTCGCGCCGTCCCGCGTGCTCGGCTCGCTCTCCTACGGCGCGGGCGGCTGGGAGTCGGCGTCGATCCGGATGCTGCCCACCGGCAAGGTCGAGGTGGTCACCGGTTCCACGCCGCACGGCCAGGGCCACGAGACGGCGTGGAGCCAGCTGGTCGCCGACCAGCTCGGCGTGCCGTTCGAGGACGTCGAGGTGTTGCACGGCGACACCTCCGTCTCCCCCCGGGGCATGGACACCTACGGGTCCCGGTCGCTCGTCGTCGGCGGCACCGCGGTGATCAAGGCCGCGGACAAGGTGGTCGCGAAGGCCCGGAAGGTCGCCGCCCACCTGCTCGAGGCCAGCGAGGACGACCTCGACTTCAGCGACGGGAAGTTCCGGGTGCGCGGTACGCCCGGTGCGGAGGTCGGCATCCAGGACGTCGCACTCGCCGTCTTCGCCGCGCACAACCTCCCGGACGGGATGGAGCCCACCATCGATGCGGACGCCACGTTCGACCCGGTGAACTTCTCCTTCCCGCACGGCACGCACCTGTGCGCCATGGAGGTCGACACCGAGACGGGCATGGTGAAGATCCGGAAGTACGCCTGCGTCGACGACGTCGGGGTGATCGTCAACCCGCTGATCGTCGAGGGGCAGATGCACGGTGGCCTCGCCCAGGGCATCGCGCAGGCCCTCTACGAGGAGGCGGTCTACGACGCCGACGGCAACCTCACGACCGGCACCTTCGTCGACTACCTGGTGCCCTCGGCCGCGGACCTGCCGCACTTCGAGACCGGCAACACCGTGCACCCCGCCCCGGGCAACCCGATCGGTGCGAAGGGCGTCGGCGAGGCCGGCTGCATCGCCAGCACCCCGGCGGTGGTGAACGCGGCGCTGGACGCCGTCCGGCACCTGGGGGTGTCGGACATCCTCATGCCGTTGACACCCGAACGGGTCTGGCGGGCGATCCACGAGGGCGGGGACGGCGGGGGCCGCGCCACCGCCGGTACCAACGCCTACGGGGGCGCGCAGACCGAGACGACGGCCGGTGTCGCCACCGACGCTTCGTCGCTGGGAGGGGACCGATGATTCCCGCACCGTTCGCCTACGCCCGCCCGACCACGGTCGACGAGGCGCTGCAGGCGGTCGCCTCCGGCGGCGAGGACGTCAAGATCCTCGCCGGTGGGCAGTCGCTGATCCCGGTCATGCGGCTGCGTCTGGCCGCGCCGGAGACGGTCGTCGACCTCACCAAGGTGGCCGAGCTGCGCGGCGTCCGGGAGGAGGGGGACGCGATCGTCGTCGGCGCGATGACGACGCACTCCGACGTGATCGCCGATCCGCTGATCGCCCGGTATGCGCCGCTCATCGCCGCGGCGACGGAGACGGTGGCCGACCGCCAGGTGCGCCACCGGGGCACCTTCGGCGGAGCCCTCGCCCACGCCGACCCGGCCGGTGACCTGCCCGCGGTGGCGCTCGCGCTCGACGCCGAGTTCGTGATCGCCGGACTCTCGGGCCGCCGCACCGTGCCGGCCGCGGAGTTCTTCGTCGACTACCTCACCACCGCGCTGGAGGAGGGGGAGCTGCTCGTGGAGATCCGCGTGCCCAAGCACGAGGGCTGGGGGATGCACTACGAGAAGTTCAACCGGGTGGCCCAGGCGTGGTCGATCGTGGCCGTCGCCGCGGTGGTCCGCCGCGAGGGTGACCGCATCGCCGAGGCGAAGATCGGGCTGACCAACATGGGCCCGACGCCGCTGCGGGCCCGCGGGGTGGAGGAGGCGCTGGCCGGGGCGGAGGCGACAGCCGACGCGGTCGCCGCCGCTGCCGCGCGGGCGGCCGAGAACACCAGCCCGAGCAGCGACCTCAATGCGCAGGCCGACTACCGGCAACACCTGGCGCAGGTGCTCACGCGCCGGGCGGTGACGGCAGCCGCCGGGCTGTAGCGTCCGCACCAACAGCCGGTCCGTACCCGTCCGTCCCGGCCGGCCCGCCTTCCCGGCGGGCCGGCCGGTCGCAACCTCCGTGGAGGTCAGCCGTGCAGCTGGAGAACTCGTTCACCGTCCCGGTGCCCATCGACGAGGCGTGGCGGGTGCTCCTCGACATCGAGCGGATCGCACCCTGCATGCCGGGGGCGGCGCTGGACTCCGTCGACGGCGACGACTTCACCGGGCGGGTCAAGGTGAAGCTCGGGCCGATCAACCTCACCTACCAGGGCAAGGCGTCGTTCGTCGAGAAGGACGAGGCCGCGCACCGCGCCGTCATCGACGCACGCGGCAAGGACCAGCGCGGCAACGGCACGGCGGCCGCAGTGGTGACGGCGACGCTCGCGGCCGAGGGCTCGATCACCCGTGTGGACGTGCTCACCGACCTCAACATCACCGGCCGGCCGGCCCAGTTCGGGCGCGGCGTGATGACCGACGTCGGCAACAAGCTGCTCGGGCAGTTCGCCGACAAGCTGGCCGCCCAGCTGGGCGAGGGCGATGCCCAGGGGGCAGCCGAACGGTCCGAGGGCGTCGCCCAGAAGGCCACCGCGACGGTCACCGGCGCGGTGGAGGAGGTGGCCGCGTCCGCGGAGCAGGCCGCCGGCGACGGCACGGCCGGCGAGAAGGCGGCCGCGGCGACGAAGAAGGCCGCCGCCTCCGCGACGGACAAGGTGACCGCGAAGCCCGCCAAGAAGACCGCGCCCGCGACGGTGCCGATCGACGCCGCCGTCGATCAGGCGAACGGGGACACCGCGCCCGCGGCCGTGATCGACGCACCGCCCGCGAAGAAGGCGCCCAGCGCCCCGCCCGGCGGCTCCACCGGCCCCCGCACCAAGCCGGCCACGGGCGCGCCGGTGCGCAGCGTGCCCGCCGCGGGGCCCGCGACGTCGCGCCCGCGCGCGCTGCCTGCCGCGGAGCCGGAGCCGATCGACCTGCTCGAGGTCGCCGGGGGCGCGGCCATGGCTCGCTACGCCGCTCCGGCCGCCGGGGTCGCCGGTCTGGTGCTGCTCGTGGTGCTGCTCGTCCGCCGACGCCGCCGTCGCCGGGGCTGAGCCGGGCCCGTCAGAGCTCGTCGAGCCAGGCGAGTGCCGCCGCGGCGACCACGTCGACGTTCTTCTTGAGCGAGTGGTCGCCCGGCACGGCGTAGACCGACGCGCCCGCCTGTCCGGCGAGCACCGCCGCGATCGCCGCGGGCGCGCCCATCGCGTCGGTCTCGCCCTGCACCACGCCCAGCGGGACGGCGACGGCCGTCAGTTCCGGCGCCCGGCTCTTCTCGGGGCGTCCGGGCGGGTGCAGCGGAAAGGCGAGCGCGAGCACGCCGTCCGCGCGCTCGCGGACCGCCGTCCGGCAGGCCACCCGGGCGCCGGCGCTGCGGCCACCCAGCACCAGCCGCCCGGTGAGCACGCCCTCGGCGCGCAGCGCCGCGAGCACCGTGCCCCAGCCCTCGTCGAGC
>Ga0308175_100001326_pt1 | contig 16723 bp, 8 predicted proteins | sample PhyCR1_3_FD_203893 | JGI IMG/M metagenome (GOLD analysis project Ga0308175, IMG submission 203893) | Soil microbial communities from UC Gill Tract Community Farm, Albany, California, United States - DLSLS.C.R1 | ecosystem: Environmental > Terrestrial > Soil > Agricultural land | place: USA...
CGCCGAGACGATGAAGCTGATCGAGGAGATCATCAACCGCCTCGACGCCACCGCCGGCTCCAACACCGAGATCCGCATCTTCCCCCTCCAGTACGCCGACGCCGGCTCGCTGGCCAAGCTGCTCTCCGGCGTGTTCAAGCCCGACGATTCTTCCTCGGCGTCAAGCGACCGCCGCTCGCGCTACGGCACCTTCGACCAGGCGATGCGCGCCAAGATGAACATCGCCTCCGACGACCGCACCAACTCGCTGGTCGTCACCGGCCCGCCGGAGGCCATCCGCGTGATCGAGAGCGTGCTTAAGGCCCTCGACTCCAACCCGGTCGCCTTCTCCGACATCAAGGTCTTCCAGCTCAACTTCGCCGACTCGGCCTCGGCGGTGAAGCTCATCCAGACGATCTTCAAGCCCGACGACACCGCGGGAAAACCGGGCGCCCCGCCGGTGGACCGCATGTTCAGGGGGCGGCTGAACGTCGCCTCCGACGACCGCACCAACACCATCGTCGTTTCCGCGCCGCCGGACATGCTCAAGGCCATCCAGGGCGTGATCGAGCGCCTCGACGCCAATCCCACCTCCGAAGACACCTTCTTCATCTACCGCCTCAAGAACGCCCAGGCGCTGAACCTCCAGTCCGTACTCAACATGCTCTTCGGCAATAATTCCGGTTCCGGGCAGTACGGCGCCGCCGGCCAGCGCTCCCGCTCCTCCACGGGCGCCGGCCGCTCCACCTCCGGGTTGCTCGGCGGCGGCGGCACCGGCATCGGCAGCCGCCGCGGGACCAGCTCCAGCGGCCTCGGCTTCGGCTCCTCCGCCTACGGTTCCTCCTCCTACGGCGCCTATGGCTCCGCCTACGGTTCGGCGTTAGGCCGAACCGCCGGCGGCGGGTACCCCCTCTCCGGACTCTCATCCAACTCCGCACGCGCCGTCAACGAGCTCACCGGCGAGGTTTACGTCGTCGCCGACCCCGACACCAACTCGCTGCTGGTCACCACCGCCACCAAGTACGAGCAGCAGGTCAAGCAGATCATCGCCGAACTCGACAAGCCGGTCCCGCAGGTGCTCATCAAGGTGCTCATCGCCGAAGTCACGCACGACAATTCCGACGACCTGGGGGCCGAGTTCTCGGTCCTCAACAAGCGGCCCAACGGCATGGGGCAGATCATCGGCACTAATTTCGGCGTCGCGCAAGCCCAGGGGGGGCTGATCGCCTCCGTCGTGGAGGCGAACGTCAACGCCGCCTTGCACGCCCTCCAGACCGAGGGCAAGCTCGACGTGCTCTCCCGCCCGTACATCCTCGCCAGCGACAACCAGCTCGCCTCGATCACCGTCGGCCAGGAAGTCCCCTTCATCACCAACACCCGCGTCACCGACACCGGCCAGATCATCAACACCATCGAATACCAGGACGTCGGCATCATCCTCAACGTCACGCCGCACATTAACCCCGAAGGGCTTGTCATCCTCGACGTGACGCCGGAGATCAGCCAGCTCACCGGGACCAACGTCGCCATCTCGGAAAACGCCACCGCCCCGGTCATCGCCAAACGCAGCGCCGAGAGCCGCGTCGGCATCAAGAACGGCCAGACCATCGTGATCGGCGGGCTCATGGAGGACCGCAAGACCAACACGGTCAACAAGGTCCCGCTCCTCGGCGACATCCCCCTGATCGGCGCCCTCTTCCAGCGCAACCAGACCACCAAGGCCAAAACCGAGCTGCTCATTTTCCTGACGCCGCACGTCGCCGCCGAGGCCGACCAGCTCAAACCCATGTCCCAAGACGAGACCAACGGCACGCAGCTCACCCCCAACGCCGTCGAACCCGGCACCTTCCAGGAGCACATGAGGGGGCTCGAACGCGGCGCCACCCCCACCGCCCGGACCGCCCCGGCCACCGTCCCCGCCACCACCTCCATCCCCCTTACCCAACCCGGCATCCCGCGCCGCCGGATCGAGGAACCGGACCAGTCCACGCAACCCGCCACGGAACAAAGCCCGCCCGCCCCGCCGCCCGCGCCGATCCCACTGCCACCGGGGCCGGAGCCCCAGCCCGAACCGATTCAGTAGATCGATCCATGGAACACAAAAGCCCGCGGCTCTCGCCGCGGGCCTTGGCTACCCGACCGCTCCGTACCACGGTCAATCCGCTCAAGCCATGATATCCTTCACGACGTTCCCGTAGACGTCCGTCAACCGGAAGTCCCGCCCCGCGTACCGATACGTCAGCTTCTCGTGATTGAGGCCGAGCATGGCGAGGACCGTCGCGTGCAGGTCGTGCGTGTGCACCTTGTCCTCGACGGCGTGCCCGCCGTACTCGTCCGTCCGCCCGTAGGTAAACCCGCCCTTCACGCCGCCGCCGGCCATCCACATCGTGTAGCCGCGGTTGTTGTGGTTCCGCCCGTCGCTGTTCTGCGCGCCCGGCGTGCGGCCGAACTCCCCGCCCCACACGACCAGCGTGTCCTTGAGCATCCCGCGGCCTTTCAGGTCCGTCAGCAGCGCCGCGATCGCCCGATCGGTCTGCTGGCAATTCTGGCTGAGCCGCTGCCGCAGGTTGTTGTGGTGGTCCCACCCCGGGTGGCACACTTCGATGAACCGCACGCCCGCCTCGGCGAACCGCCGCGCCATCAAACACTGCCGCGCGAAATCCCCGCCGCGCCCGCCTCCGCCCGAGCTGATCCCATAAAGATCCAGCGTCGCCTTCGACTCACGCGAAATGTCCATCACCTCCGGCACCGCGCTCTGCATCCGGAATCCCAGCTCGAACGACTCGATCAACCCGTCGAGCTGCTCGTTCGGTCCCGTCTTCTTCGTCATGTCCTTGTTCATCGCCTGCACGAGGTCGATCTGCTTCCGCTGCAAGCCGCGTGTCACCGAGTGATTGGTAATATCCTGCACGCCACTCGCATCGACCCGCGTCCCCTGGAACGTCGCCGGCAAAAACGCGCTCCCGTAGTTCTGCGCCCCGCCCAGCCCCGCCGGCGGGTTGATCGTGATGAACCCCGGCAAATTCTGGTTCAGCGTCCCCAGCCCGTACAACACCCACGCCCCCACCGAAGGCCGCACGAAGGTGGCGCTGCCCGTGTGCAACTGGATCGTGGCCTGCGGGTGCGCCGGGTTATCCGTGAACATCCCGTTCAGCACGGTTAAATCATCCGCGTGCTGCGCCACGTTCGGGAACAGCTCGCTGATCCACAGCCCACTCTTGCCGTACCGGTTGAACTTGAACGGCGACCCGAGCAGCTTCCCGCGCTCCCCCTGCTTCCCGCTGTCGGCGATCAGCTTCGGCTTGTAGTCGAACGTGTCCAGGTGCGACGGCCCGCCCTGCATGAACAGCATGATGACGCGCTTCGCCTTGGCGGCGAAGTGCGGCAGCTTGGGCGCCAGCGGGCTGTGGTACGTCAGCGTGCCCGCGCCGGTCTGCGTCCCGGTCGTGGTGGGCGCGCCGAACGCCTCGGCACACATTCCCGCCAGCGCGAGCATCCCGAACCCGCACCCCGCGTCCTTCAACATTTCACGCCGTGACATCGGTCGTCCGATCATGGTCACATCCTCGCGTCGTCGCACACCCCCGGTCTCTTCGCGCCGCCAAACTAGCGAACCGGCCTACTCCACGTACCGGAACTCCGCACTGCCGAACATCGCCTGGCAGAAGCTCCCCCACGCCTCGGCCTTGGCCCGCTCGACGCCGCCCTTCACCGCGCCGCTGGCCTCGCGGGCAAAGCTCGACACGTACGCCACCGCCCGCGCCCGCTCCGCCGGCGTCGGCTGCCTCGACAGCGCCATCCGGTACGCCAGCTCCACCTTCGCCGCGTCGTCCTTCGCCGGCGACGCCATCACGCGCTCGGCAAAGTGCTTCGCCTGCTCGCCCACGAACGTGTTGTTCATCATGTACAGCGCCTGCGTCGCGACCGTGGTCACCTCGCGCGCCCCCGTCTCCATGGTCGGCTCGGCGAAGTCGAACACGTCCAGCGATTCCGGCAGCAGGTCACGCAAGATCGGCAGGTACACGCTTCGATGATTGTTGCCGTCCGCCTTCACCACGTTCGACACCCGAAACGCCCTCAGCTCGTTTACCGGCAGGTGCTCCACCGGCGACCCCTGCGGCCGGCTCACGTCGAGCTTCCCGCTCACGAGCAGCATGGCGTCCCGAATCGCCTCGGCCTCGAGCCGCCGCGGCTGCATCCGCCAGACGTAGTGGTCTCCGGGGTCGATCGCCCCGTCCGCCGCGTCCCACGTGCCGGAAAGCTGATACGCCCGGCTCAGCACGACGGTCCGGATCATCTTTTTCACCGACCAGCCGTCCTTCACGAACCGCGTGGCAAGCGCATCGAGCAGCTCCGGGTGCGTTGGCGCCTCGCCGGTCGAGCCGAAGTTGTCCACCGTCCGCACGATCCCCTGCCCGAACAGGTGCCCCCAGATCCGGTTCACCATCACACGCGCCGTCAGCGGGTTGTCCTTGCTGGTCATCCACTGGGCCAGTTCCCGCCGCCCACTGTGCCCCGACTCCACCTTCGGCTGCCCGTCAAAATGCACCAGGCTGATAAACCCCCGCGGCACCTCCGCCCCAAGGTTGTCCACGTCCCCGCGCACGCAGATCCGGCAATCCGACGGCGAAGCGTCTTTTACGCCCACCGCCAACCCGCCGCCTTCGCCCACCGACGCCGATGTGGAAGTGCCCTTCTTGGCCGCCTCCAGGGACGCCGTCAGCGTCCGCACTTCCTCCTGCTTCTCATCAAGGATGCGTTTGGCCCTTTGGACCTGCTGCGGCCCGGCCTTGCCCTTGCCCTTTTTCGCGCCATTGAGCATCTGTTCGACGTAGCGCACCTGCTTCTTGGCGGCTTCCAGGTCGGCCGTCAGGCTTTGGATCTTCGCCTCGTCGCGCCCCGCGGACTGGGCCGAGCTGGACTCCTTCTCCGCCGCCGCGGCCGACGGGTCCGGCTCCAGCTTCACGATCGCCTCGGGCATCGAGTAATTCTTCCCCGCGCCCCGCCGCTTACCCACGCCCGAGAGAATCTCCGTGCTCTTGAAGATCCCCGCCAGCGAGTAGTAGTCGGCAGTTGGGATCGGATCGAACTTGTGGTCGTGGCAGCGGGCGCAGCTGACCGTCATTCCCAGGATTGCTCGGCTGGTCACGTCGATCTGCTCGTCCACGCAGTCCATCACGTACTGCATCCGGTTCTTTTCGTTCAGGTCCTTGACCCCGATCGCGAGAAAACCCGTCGCAGCGAGCTGCTCGTTCCGCTCGTGCGGGTTGCTCGCGCTCATCAGGTCACCGGCGATCTGCTCCTGAATGAACCGGTCGTACGGCTTGTCCTCGTTGAATGCGTCGATCACGTAATCGCGGTACCGCCACGCGTACTGGTAAGGCACGTTCCGCGCCGACCCGGTCGATTCCGCGTACCGCGCCACGTCCAGCCAGTGCCTCCCCCACCGCTCCCCGAACCGCGGGCTCGCGAGGTAGCGGTCCACCAGCTTCTCGTACGCGTCCGGCGACGAATCGCGCACGAACGCGTCCACGTCCTCCGGCGTCGGCGGCAGGCCCCACAGGTCGTAGCTGAGCCGCCGGATCAACGTCGCCCGGTCGGCGTCCGCGATCGGGTGCAGCCCCTTTTCCTCCATTTTCGCGAGCAGGAACTTGTCGACGTCGCACTTGGCCCATGCCGCGTTCTTCACCGCCGGTGCCGAAGGCGACTTCACTGGCTGCCACGCCCAGTGTTCCTTCCGCAGCTTGTCGTAGTCGCCGTACACACGCTTGGCCGCCGTCGGCTCTGGCGCGTCCTTGGGCTTCTTCACCATCGTCACGATCGGCTTCTGCTCGTTCGGCCACGGCGCCCCCATCTGCACCCACTTCACTAGGTCAGCGATCTGCGTGTCCGAGAGCTTGTTCTTCGGCGGCATCTGGAGGTCCTTGTCGGACCACTTCACCGCCGAAATGAGCAGGCTATGTTCCGGGTGCCCCGGTTCGAGCGACGGCCCGGTGTCCCCGCCCTTGAGCATCCCGTCCCGACTATCGAGGTACAGCCCGCCTTTGAGCTTCTCCGACGTGGTCGAGTGACACTTGTAACACTGCTGCGACAGCAGCGGCCTGATCTTCTTCTCGAAGAAGGAGATCGCCGCCGGGTCCGGCTTGGCTGCCACCTCGGCCGCTGTGGCCGCGCCCGCCGGCGCAACGCCGACCAACAATAACACCCATCCCGAGACGACAGGTCGCGATAAGAAGGACATGCACGCTCCTCTTGAACGCACGAAGGAGGCCTTCGCCTAGCGGTTTGAGTTGCTCTGACCGTGACTAGAATCCGGCGTTACAACCGTCTATACCTGCCCAGACCGCCGGCCGTTGCGAGACCCTGCGATTCGGCCGACGCCAATTCAACGGCGCAGCACCTTACTTTATTGTCGCAAAAGCGAACCGGCAGCGCCTGCAGTCGCCAGAATACGGGATTTGTTCGGAGGCGGCAACTTCCCGGCAGGCTTCAATCCGCCAGAGACTACATCCGCAGGCTCTCCAGGATCAGCCGGAATTTGGTCTCATTGTGCTCGTACGGCACTTCGTGCTTGTGGAACGGATACACCTCGATCTGCTTCTCCGCCGAAATGTAGTGGAAGACGGCGAAAATCGTGCTCGGCGGACACACGTCGTCCCAGAGGCAGTTGCAGATCACCGTGCGGCAATTGACCCACGGCGCGAGGTTGAGGCAATCCGTATAGCTGAGCGTGCGGATCACGTTTTCATACTGGTCCGGATGTGCCTTGATAAACGCGGGGATCTCGGCGTAAGGGCCCGCCTGGGCGATAGCGATCGCGCGCTTGAAGTCGCACAGGAACGGGATGTCCGGGAGGCACAGCACCGGCCGTTCAGACAAGGCGGCCGCCGCGAGTGACAACCCGCCGCCCTGGCTGATTCCCGTGACGGCGATGCGCTTGGCGTCCACCTCTTCGCGGTGCGCGAGAAGCTCGAGGGCACGAACGGCGTCGGCGTACACGTAGCGGTAGTAGTACGTGTGCGGGTCGCGGATGCCCTGCGTCATCCAGCCGAGTTGGTGGCCTTCGGGGTAAGTTTGGGCGTCCTGGGACTGGCCGTTCTGGCCCCGGCAGTCCATGGTAAGAACGCACACACCCTGCGAAGCGATCGCCGCGACCTCGAGCGGCCGCGGCGCGCGGCCGCTATAGCCGTGATAGCAGCAGACCGCCGGGAACTTGCCGCGCGAGTCGGGGCGGAGGTACCACCCGGCGATCCGCCCCCCACCAAAGCCGTCGAATCGCACGGCGTAGCACTGTAGCCCGTGCATGGGCAGCACGTACGGAATCAGCTCGGCATTGAGCGGTTGTTGCGTCGCCTCGGCAATCGTCGCGTCCCAGAATTGCTCGAAGTCCTCCTGGCGGTAGAGCGACGGCTTATATTGGCGGAGCTGTTCGAGCGGCATGTCGATCGAGGGCATGGCGAGGCTCCTTCACACCGGGTCGGATTTGAACGTTGAGAATACATGCGGCCTTGCGCGAATTGAAGGATGGCCGTCATTCATGGGCCGGTGGGTTGTGGTAATCTAGCGGCCATGCGGATCCGCCCCATGACCGCGGCCGATCTGGACCGGCTGGACGAGATCGACGGCACCGTCGAATCCACCCGCTACCTGCACGTGGAGCGCGCCGGGGAGGCGATGGAAATGACCTGGCGGCTGGAGGACCGGGCGCTGCGGGAGAAGCTGATCGACCCCAATCGCATGGACGACGAGCGGCGGTTCGCGGCCAAGCAGTTGGCGACCGGCGCGGAGGAAGGGATCGCCCTGGTAGCCGACCACGAGAACGAGGTCGTCGCCGCTGCCACGGCCGTCCTGACGCCCGAGGCGGGGACCTTGCGGGTCGTGGACCTTCGCGTGGATTACGACCTCCGACGCCAGGGCATCGGGACGGCGATGCTCTTTCAGATCGTCAGCGACGCCCGCGAACGCGGCCTGCGGGCGGTGGCGGCCGAGACCGTCACCAACAACGACCCGGCCAACCGGCTGCTGGTCAAGTGCGCCTTCGACATCGGCGGCGTGGACACCCGCAGGCGGTCGAACCACGACCTGGTCAAGGAGACCGTCACGTTGTTCTGGTACGCCGCCCTGGATTAGCCGCCCCATGTGGCAAGGCTTTTCAAGGCCGCGCGCGACGGCTCGAATTCCTTCCGGATCATTCCCTGATATAAAACGCGCGTTATGGCCGACGACCGCACCAAAGCGCCCGAGCCCCCGCCCACGCCGGACACGGGGACCTTCGCGGAGCACGAGGATCTGCTCGCCGCCGAATCGCCCGGCGAGGTGGCGGAAAAGATCGAGGAGATTCCCGCCGCCGACGGCGCGGTGGTGATGGAGGCGCTGCCCTCGGGCCAGGCGGCCGACGTCGCCGAATACCTCGACCCCCGCACCGCAGGCAACATCCTCTCGCAGATGGACCCGACGCTGGCCGCGTCGGTCATCACCGACATGGAGCCGCCGGAAGCCTCCATGGTCCTCGAGGCCATGGACCCGGACGATCGGGTGGACGTGCTCGAGCACGTCTCGGGGCCGCTGCACGACCGCCTGCTGGCGGAAATGCCCGCCGACGACGCGGCGGACATCCGCGACCTGGAGCAGTACCCGCCGGATTCGGCCGGCGGGATCATGACCACCGACGTCACGGCCCTTCCGGAGGACCTGACCGTCGGCGAGGCCATCTCCGAGCTGCGGCGGCTGAACGAAGAGCTCGAACAGATGTTTTACGTGTACGTCGTGGACCGCCGCCGTCACCTGATCGGCGTGCTCTCCATGCGCGACCTGATCCTGGCGCGCCCGGAGAAGCGGCTGCACGAGATCATGCGGCCGAACGTCAGCAGCGTCCCGGCCACCATGGACCAGGAAGAAGTGGCGCGCCTGTTCCGCAAGTACAACTACCTGGCGATGCCGGTGGTGGACGCGCGCAACCGGCTCCTGGGGATCATCACCGTGGACGACGTGGTCCGCGTGCTGGAAACCGAGGCCACCGAGGACGTGCAGAAGATGTTCGGCGCTGGCGCCGAGGAGCGGCTCAACAGCCCCTGGCAATTCAGCTTCAAAAAACGAGTCTTCTGGCTCGAAGTGAACCTCGGCACCGCGTTCCTCGCGGCGGCCGTCGTCGGCTGGTTCAAGGACACCATCGAGGCCCTGCCCATCCTGGCCGCGTACCAGACCATCGTCTCCGGCATGGGCGGCAACGCCGGCGCACAGGCGATGGCGGTCGCCATCCGCGGCATCGCGCTGGGGCAGGTGGACCGCGCGCTGCTTAAGAAACTGTTCTGGCGTGAGTTCATCGTCGGCCTGCTCACCGGGGTCACGATCGGCGCCACGACCTGGGCCATCGCGGTCATCTTTCACCACGAGCACCACGGGATCGTCCTGGGGTTCGTCATCTGCCTGGCGCTGGTCCTCAACCACGTCAACGCCTGCGTCAGCGGCGTCGCCATCCCCTTCGTCATGAAGTGGTTCGGCTTCGACCCCGCCCAGTCCGCCACCATCTTCGCAACCACCTTCACCGACTGCGGCGGCTTCTTCGCGACACTGGGATTGGCCCACCTGTTGATGCAGTGGCTCAGGTGAGCGGCGCGTCAATGGGCCTGGCGGTGGTTCGTGTGGGCGTTGTCGCGGATGGCCTGCATCAACCGGTCAGGGTCGAACGGCTTGGTGAGGTAACTGGCGGCGCCGCACTGGACGCCGCGGGCGCGGTGCTCCTCCCGGTCCAGCGCGGTGAGCATCACCACCGGGATGTCCGACGTGTCCCGGTCGCTCTTGAGCCGCCGGCAAATCTCAAAGCCGTCCAGATCCGGCAGCATGACGTCCAGGACGATCAGCGCGGGGTGGTGTGCGCGGGCCTCGCGCAGGGCGCCCGCCCCGTCGATGGCGCGGCGGTACCGGAACCCGGCGATCTCAACGTAAGCCCCCACCAGCTCATTGATCTCCGGGTCGTCCTCGACTACCAGCACTTCGTCGTCACCGTCCTGCTCCGACATTTACGCCGTCCTCGCTCTGGGACGGCATAGTATAATCGAACCGGGGCAGCCGCGGCGCGCGAAATCGGAAAGTGTCGCAAAACGGGCTCAGGCTTTGGCCGGAGAGGAACGCGGGTGAGCGAGACCAGTGCCGAAGGTGCCGTGACCACCGCGACCGGCGATACCGCCCCCCTGCCGCAGCCCGGCGACGTCCTGCGGGCGGTTGCGACTTACCTGCGTCACGCGTACGGCGCGGCGACGCCCCCGGCGGCCGTGAGGTCGCGCGTCGAGGCGCTGCGGGCCTCAGCGGGCGGGGATTTCTACGGCAATACGGCCTTCGAGCGCCCCCCCGCCCCGAAGGACGGCGCCACGACGCCACCGCGCCTGGCCGTGCGGCTGGGGAACCGATTTTACCCGCACATGAAGCTGTCCATCGACCCGCGCCCCGACGGCCGCGGGTACCTGTTCCGCGCCGACACTCACGACCGCCACGTCCAGCCGCCGCCGCACTCGAAGGAATACGCCGCCTTCTGCGAGCTGATGGAAAATAACCAGAAGCTCGCCGCCGCGATCGAGGCGGCGTGGGCGGAGGAGCAATTGCCGACCTTTAAAACGTTCTTGCGCGACGACCTGGCGCGGCGGGCGAAGACGCGCGAGTAAAAAAGCGCCGCCGGGCGTGGCCCGGCGGCGAGTGGCTTTGCGGTATTCGTTGATCCGAGGTGCGGCGGTTACGCGCCCTTCTTGTGAACGCCCGCGGCTTTCGCCAATGCGTCGGCCTTATCGGTCTTTTCCCAACTGAAGCTGCCGTCCGGGCCGGGCGTCCGCCCGAAGTGCCCGTGCCGGGCGGTCTGCTTGTAAATAGGTCGCAGCAGGTCCAGGTGCTTGATGATCCCGCGCGGCGTCAGGGGGAAATGTTCCTTCACCAATTCGGCGATCTGGTCCTCGGGGATCATCGCCGTCCCCTCGGTGCTGACCGTCACGCTGACGGGCTTGGCCACGCCGATCGCGTATGCGAGCTGCACCTCGGCGCTGTCCGCCAGGCCGGCGGCGACGATGTTCTTGGCGATGTAGCGCCCCATGTAGCACGCGGAGCGGTCCACCTTGGACGGGTCCTTCCCCGAGAACGCGCCACCGCCGTGCGCGCCGCGCCCGCCGTAGCTGTCCACGATGATCTTGCGCCCGGTCAGCCCGGTGTCCCCGTGCGGACCGCCGACGACGAACTTCCCCGTCGGGTTGATGTGAAAGACGATCTGGTCATTCCAGAGCTTCGCCGGAATGACAGGGCGGATCACCTTTTCGATGATCTCGCGCTTGGCCTTGTCGCTGACCGCGTCCTTGTTCCGGTCGAGCACGCTCTCGTCGTGCTGGGTGGAGATGACCACGGTGTGGACGCGCACCGGCTTCTCGTTCTCGTACTCGACCGTCACCTGGCTCTTGCCGTCCGGCCGCAGCCACGGGAGTTCCTTCTTGAACCGCGCCTCCGCCAGCCGCTCGACGAGCCGGTGGGCGAGGTGGATCGGCAGCGGCATGAGCGTGTCGGTCTCGCGGCAGGCGTAGCCGAACATCAGCCCCTGGTCCCCCGCCCCCTGCTCGGTGTCGGCGTCCTCGGCGTGGTCCACCCCGCGGGCGATGTCCGGCGACTGGCTGTGAATCGCCGTAAGCACGCCGCAATTGAAATCGAATCCGATGCCCGGATCCGTGTACCCGATTTCCTTGATCGTCTCGCGCGCGATCAGCGCGGCGTCCACGTACGCGTTGGTCGTGACCTCTCCCGCGATGACCACCTGCCCGGTGGTCACCAGCGTTTCGCACGCCACGCGCGACTTGGGGTCCTGCGCCAGCAGCGCGTCGAGGACGGCGTCGCTGATCTGGTCGGCCACCTTATCGGGGTGCCCCATGGTGACGGATTCGCTGGTGAACAGGTGCGAGGTGCGGCGGAACTGTGGGGACACGATTGAGACTCCCTGGGTATTAGTTTGTTGCGGTACGAGTCGTGTGGCGTGCCGGCAGGCGCCCTGGTGGCCGCGACAACCGCCCGAAAAAAGAGCGAAGTTCTTGAATGTACCCCGATCCGGCGGGCGAGGCAAGCGACCGGTCCGACCCTCCGAACGTCCGAGAATGTGCGCGACGACGCCCTATTTCTTCCGCTTCCTGTCGCGTCCGCTGCCGCCGTCCCCGTCCTTGTTCTTGTTGCCGCCAATCGCGTCGATCAGCCCGCCGAGCGGGTCGTCTTTCTTCGGCGACGCCCCATCGCCCTGGCCGGCGGCGCCTGACTTGTTCGCGCCGGGAACAAACTGCCCGATCGCCGCCTTCGCGCCCCCCTCGGCGATCAGCTTGGGGATCTCGCTGGTGTTCAGTTCGGGCTTGGTGGTCGTGCCGGTGATCGGGATTTCGATCCCCTCGGGAAGGTACTTGACGATGTCCTTGCCCGCCGCCTGACGCAGCAGCGTAGACGGGATCGTCACGTGAAGCGGCATCAGCCGCAAGTCCTCCATGCCAACTTTGCCTTGGAACGCCAGCGGGTGCCCGCTCAGGTCGAAGACCATATCTTCGTTCACGATCCCCTGCTGTAGGCCGACCTTCGCGTTCTTGACGTTCGCCACCAGTTCCGTCTGGCCGCCGAAATTCATCAGTTGGAACAGCGTGCGCACGAATTCGTTGCCCACGTGGAACTCCGTGAGCGACAGCAGCAAATCCAGCCGCCCGTCATTGGCGGCCGTGCGCTTCATCATCAAGTCCCCCAGCGGCAACCGGTCGCAATCGACGATCGTCAAGTCCATCAGCCCGCGCGCCTGCTTGGGATCGACGAACGTCGGGTTGATGAACTTCCCGTACTTGTCCGCCAGCACCGGGTTGAGCGTCGCCTGCTTCACCAACGGCAAATTCGGCTTGGTCGTCAGCCGCGGCTGCTCCTGCGTCAGGTCGACGTCCATCCCCGCCAGGTTCAGCTCCCCGCTGTTGAACACCGCCGCCGGCGCGCCATCCGTCGTCACGTGCCCGTCCTGCAGCTTGACCGGCAGGTCGAGCTTCTGGACGTTGATCCCCTGGTGGTCCAGCAGCCCCACCGCCACGCCACCCGTGACCTTCAGCAGCTTGACTGCCTGCTGCGGCGTCTGATCCGCCGGGTACGAGCCTTCGATTCGGAACGTCTTGGTGAACTTCCCCGAGACCTTCGTGTCCTTGTACTCATCCGGCTGCCCCGGCTTGATCAGCATCGGGTGCACGATCGGCCAGAGCTTCTCCAGGTCGTACGTCACGTCCGCCGACATCCCCTGGAGCTGGCGCTGCTTCTCCCAGTCGTTCAGCGTGCCGACCACCTTCAGCGCCAGCGCATCGCTGCCCTTCATCGCCACCGACAGGTTGGCAATCGTCAGCGCCTTCTGCGGCATGTTCACCGAAAGGTCGTTGACCACCTCCATGCGCGGCTCGGTAAACGCGTCCTTCCCCTCCTGCCGGACGCGCAGTTGCGAGGCCACCACGCTCCCCGAGAGCGCGATCTGGTCCCCGCGCGTGCCGACGTTTTGCACGACGGCGTAGTCTCCAAAATACGCTCCCGTCGGCCGCTTGCCCGAAAGGGCGTCGAGAAGGTCCATCAGGTTTTCGATCCTGCCGCCCACCTTGAGCTGGCCCTGCGCGGTCATGTTCGCCGCGCCCGGGCTGGTGATCTTCAGCGGCGAAGGCAGGGAGATGTCGGCGACCCCGAAGCTCCCGGTAAGATCGCTCACGGTAATCGCCTTGATCTGCTGCGCGATCAGCGTCTTACCGCTGGGATCGTCCGCCGCATCAATCGCAGCGGCGAGCTTCAGCGTCATGTCCTTCTCGGCCCGGTATGACCCGTCCCCCCGTTTGAACGCGAGCTGACTGAGCTTCAAATCGCTCACATTCACGTTTGTCACCTGCGACTGACGCGTGACGTTCAGCGCCAACGCCAGCGACCCACTTGTGACATCCAATGGCGGCAAAGGTTGAGTGGTCGGCGCCGCCGTAGCCGCCGGCGAACCGCCCGCGGTTTTCGTCGGCGCAGGAGCCGGCGCCGGCTGGAACGCATTCACCAGCGCCATCAGCTTCGGCAGCGCCGGCACGTTCACCCCCACGTCCGCATACTGCACCATCTCCCACGTGCCCGCCGGCTTGCCGTCCTTCGTCAGCACGATCTGCGCCTTGGGGACGTCCAGCTTGGCGAACGAACTCTCCACGTTCGCCTTGGCGCTGATCGAGGACACGTCGTCCGGCGCCGTCGCCGCCAGCGCAACCTTGAGCTGCTCGTCCTCCAGCTTCTGCGGGATCGTCAGGTTCGTGAAGTTGAAGTTGCCGGTAATCTCCGTCTGGGGCTTGTCCCCCCGCGTGAACTTCAGCGTGCCGTCCATCAGCCCGCTGCTCAGCACCGGCTTGCCATTTTCCGAGTTGATCGGCTGCCCCGTGAACGCCTCCGCCAGGTCGATCGCCTTCTTCAAATTCGAAGAGATCGCCAGCGAGCCCCCGCCCTTGAGCGCGCCTTTCGAGTCGATGCTGATCACCAGCTTCTCGTCCGGTGACTTTTCCAGCTTCACCAGATTGCTCGACGTGTTCACCGACAGCGCCGTCAGGTCCGCGCCCTTGCCCTGCGGCCCCGCCAGCACCGTACCGCCGACCAAAATTTTGATCGTCTCGTCCGCCAACGTCTGGACCCTGCTGCCGTTCTCGTGCGTCTTCTCCACCGTCACGTGCGTGATCGCCACCTGGAGCGGCTTGTCGAGCTTCACGCTGCTGCCGTCGTACGCCCCGGCCACGCTGGCGCTCATGCTCCCGGCCACGACGTCCAGCTTCATCTTCTGCAGCGCCGGCACGAGCAGCCCGTACTGCTGCTGCGCCTTGGGCAGGCTCGGGATGGCCAGCTTGTCGAGGTGGAAGTTCGCCGCCAACGCCTTGCCCAGCGTCACGTCCCCGCCCGCCGCCAGATCGACGGTCGGCACCTGCTTGCTGTCCCCGCTCTGCAGCGTCAGCACCGCATTCTTCACGCCCTTGGCAAATTGATCGCTCCCGCCGCGCTCCACGGTCCCGCCGTAGTGCAGCGCCAGGTACGGCTGCCGAAGCCGCAGCGGCCCGTCGGCGTTCACCATCGTCACGTCCACGTTCGTCATGTTGACGTCCGCCGTCGTCGCGAGCGTCCCTTCCGACTTGGTGGGATCCCCGTCCGTCGTAACCTGAAAATTCGTGGTGCCCGCCAGTTGAAGCCGCTTGCCATTTGGCCCGGCAACCGTAACGCCCGGCTGCGTCGCCGGCCCAAGCACCATGTCATCCAGCCGCACGAACTGTTCGGCCTGCTGCTGCGCCTTCGCCAAGTCCACGTCCCCCTTGATCGCCAGCTTGGCCAGCGACGCCCCCCCGCCTTCGACCGTCGCAAACCCGCTCTTCAGCTCCAGCTTGATGTCGCGCAAATCCGGGTTCTGCCCCGCCACCGCCGACGTCCCTGCCGCCACGTGAACGTCATCGAGCTTCACCGGCTGTCCCTTGTTCGTCCCGGACACGCCAGTAAGGTCCGTCGTGCTCGTCACCTCCGCCCGGTCGCTCTTGATCGCGACCTGCGTATGGTGGGCAAGGTGTCCTCCGGTGATCTGCGCGTCGTCGGCGAGCTTCACCGTGTTCGGCAGTTGCTTCGCGAGCGTGCCGACGTCGAGATCGACCGTCAGTGCGACGTTGCCGCTGCCGCCGAGGTTGTCCACTACGACGGTCGAATCCTTCTTGCCGACCAGCGTGTTCTGAACGGCCTGCTGCATCAACTCGCCCAGCTTCGACAGCGACTGCTCCGGCACGTCGGCCGTCAGACTGATCGTCCCTTGGTCGAGTTCCACCTTCGCAGTCTGGACCTTCAGTTGGGCATTCTTCCCGTCCGCCGACTTGCGCGAGACGTTCAGCGGAATGTTGACCGTCTTGGACTGGAAGGTGTCGCCCTTGAGGGCCTCCCCGGAGAAAAGAAAATTGACGACCTTAATCGCCCCCTCCGCGGAAACGTCGTTCATCCCGTTGGCGTTCAGGTCGATCGATCCGTCGGCCACGCCCCCGAGCTTAATCTTCTGCTTCGCCAGCAGCGGCGTGGCCGCGGCGAAATTGGCCTGATCCAGTTCCAGCTTTTCGCTGGCCGTCATCTTGTCCGTCGCCAGCAGCACGCCGTTCGCCGCGATCTTCGCCTTCCCGCCGAGCTTCACCGTCCCCGGCGTACCGTTGCCAAGGCGATAAACCAGCGTGAGTTGGTTGTCGATCGGCTCGCCTAAGTCCGAGATCTTCACCAGCGCCTGGCTCGGCTCGATGTGCAGCACCGGCGGCGCGTCGGGCCCGAGCATCTCGATCGTGCCTTGAAAATCGTTAACCGCCAGCGTCCCGCGCACCGGCGGGAGTTTGGACGGCTCCTGCGCCTTCGCAGTATCACCCGTTTTCTCCTTCTCCTTCCGCGCCGGCTCCGACGCCTTCGCCAGCTTCTGGTAATTCGACACGCCCTTCTCGTCGATCTCGCACCGCACGAGATTCAGCCGGTCGATCGAGGTTTGCCCCAGGTCGTAGTTCCCGCGGATCGCGTCCAGGATCGACAGCCCCGTGCGCGCCTTGCCCAGTTCCAGAATCAGCCGCTGCTGCTGGTCATATACCTTCACACCGCTGACTTCGATCCCCCCCGTCCAGCCCACCGACCAGTCGGCGATCTCGACGTGGCCGTTCAACTGGTCGTTTACCTTGTTCACGACAAACGTCCGCACCGGCCCGAGGCTGATCAT
>Ga0308175_100001327_pt1 | contig 16717 bp, 12 predicted proteins | sample PhyCR1_3_FD_203893 | JGI IMG/M metagenome (GOLD analysis project Ga0308175, IMG submission 203893) | Soil microbial communities from UC Gill Tract Community Farm, Albany, California, United States - DLSLS.C.R1 | ecosystem: Environmental > Terrestrial > Soil > Agricultural land | place: USA...
GGCGGCGCTGCTCGGCCGCATCCGTCAGTTCACCGAAGCCATTGGCGAGTTCGACGCCGCAGGCATAGATCTCGAACCGCTCGGCGACGCGCGGATCGGCCGCCTTGGTCCGCGCCAGCGCCGCCTCCGGCGCCGGATATTCAAACAGCACGGTCAAACGCCCCTGCCCCAGATTCGGTTCGACATGCTCGACCAGCACCTTGCTGAAAATATCCGACCAGGTGTCGTCATCGGTGACCCGCACCCGCCCGCGCGCCGCGGCCGCAAGCGCCGCACGATCGCCGGCGCCATCGATGATGGTGGCCAACAGATCAATCCCGGCAAAACGCTCGAACGCCTGCGCCACCGTCAGCAGCTCCGGCTCGGCGAAGGGATCGGCCGTCTTGCCCCGGAACGAAAACCGGCCAATGCCGGTCGCCTGCGCCGCATGCGCGATCACGACGACGGTGTCGGCCATCACGGCATCATAGCTCGCTTCCGCGCGGTACCATTCCAGCATCGTGAATTCCGGCAGATGCAGATCGCCGCGTTCGCGGTCGCGGAAGACGCGCGCGAACTCGAAGATCCTGGCTTCACCGGCGACGAGCAGTTTTTTGGCGGCGAATTCCGGCGAGGTTCGCAAATAGCGCGTCGTCCGCGCGCCGTCGCCGCCGGTCAGTTCGGTGCGCGGCGCATGCAGATGGACCTCGTTGCCGGGTGAGACCTGCAGGATCGCGGTCTCGACCTCGGCAAACCCCTGCTCGTCGAACCAGGCGCGCACCGCCCGCGTGATCCCGCTCCGCGCCGTCAGGAAGGGTTTTCGATCGGCATGCCGCCCGGGCGACCACCAGGGCGATGGCTGGTCCGTTGCAGCCATCAGCAAGGCTCCCGGACAGGCCACGGAGCGCGTTCCGCAGAGCCCAAAACACCACGCAAGGAGCTGGAAAATACCATTGAAATCGTTCGGCTTTCTCTGTGGGACCGCCGCCGTGCGACAAGCTCTCCCGCTCTATCCGTCCTGTCATGGCGAAATCAGCTCCCCTTGTCTATTCCGGTTGATCCGGTGCACCCGGGATGCCGATCGGTCCACGACTTACGATGAAGCGATTCGTGGCTCCTGAAATGTCCGATTCAGGCCTGCCACCGCGTTGGCGCGAAATCGGTCAAATTTCCCGACCGAAGCCACTGAAAAGTCGCGCAAAATAGGACCGCCACGGCCCTTAGCCATTCCGCCCGTTAAGGCGGCAAAACGCTGGCATCGACGGGCAAAATCAGTATGTTGCAGCCCGAAACCGCCCTTTCGGCCTTAACCGACGCCGATGCCCGGATTGGCCGGGGGCCAGAAATTCAGGAAAATCGCCTTGAAAGTCATCGCCAGTTCTATTCGCAAGGGCAACATCATCGAGCAGGACGGCCGGCTTTACGTCGTGCTGACCGCCGAAAACATTCATCCCGGCAAGGGCACCCCGGTCAGCCAGATCGAAATGCGCCGGATCGGCGATGGCGTGAAGATTTCGGAACGCTACAAGACCACCGACCAGGTCGAGAAGGCGACCGTGGAGGACCACAATTTCAATTACCTTTATGAAGATGCCGACGGCTTCCATTTCATGAATGCCGAAACCTACGACCAGGTTCAGGTCTCCAAGGAAATCGTCGGTTCCGGCGCGCCCTACCTGCAGGAGAACATGACCGTAAAGCTGTCGCTGCACGACATGAACCCGGTCGCGATCCAGTTGCCGCAGCGCGCAACGCTGGAAGTCGTGGATACCGAGCCTGTGACCAAGGGTCAGACCGCGTCTTCCTCCTACAAGCCTGCTATCCTCTCCAACGGCGTACGCACCGCGGTGCCGCCGCATGTCGGAACCGGAACGCGGATCGTTGTCATGACCGAGGACGGCTCTTACGTCGAGCGCGCAAAAGATTAACGATCGCGCGCGATAGTATTTTGAATCGAAGTGCGTAGCGACGCGCGTCACAGCACGCGCGTCCAAATTGGAATTTAAGGTATCGATTCTGTTTCAATCGGAACCGATCATTTTTTGAAATTGGGCACGCCGGGGGGCGATTGCATTGAACACGGTGGCTGTCCGCTTGCTGACGCGTTGGCTGACGGTCCTTTGTTTGCTCCCGGCCGGGCTTACCACCGCCGCCGCCGAAGAATTCAGGACGCCGTCGATATCAGCGATGCGCGTCGAATGGCGGGCGGTGCTCGATCAGCTCCGGACTGAAATCGCGCCCCGTCCGGCGGTCGCTTCCCGATTTACCTGCGCTCCGCAGCGGCGCGTGCCGGCGTACGATCCGCGCGCGACGCCTGCGCTGGTGCAGTTGAACGCCCTCAACGCGAACCTGTTCGCCGGCATCGGGCGCAGTGCTGTGCCGGTACTGTTGCCATTCGATACAGCAGCCTACCTCGAAGACGGGGCCGACGGCACGCAGGCGTCGCTGTCGCGCCATCAGGCCGACTTTCGTCCCGCCGACATGTTCCACGCCGGCGCGGCCGGCTACGACGCGGTGTTTTCGCTGTATCCGGGCGCAGGCACCGGCCTTCCGTCGCGAACCTTTGCCAAGCCCATTGAAGTGCAGATCACCGGCTCGATCCTCGTCTATGACCTCGCCGATCCGCCCGGCGGCAAGGGCGAGCCGGTCAAGGCGCTGGCAGCGCAATTCCCCGATATCCGCCGCTTCATCCGCGAAGGCTATGTGCGCTACGCCTTCACGCGTTTCGGCGTGCCCTATGTGGTGTCGATCCAGTGCCTGGACTCCGCGCCGCGCGCGCGGCGGCTGGCCTGTCGCGAGGCCTATCCAGTTGCCGAGCGTTTCCTGAAAGCCTTGCGCATCGCCGGCGGACAACCGGCGCAGCCGCGCTACGACATTTCGTCCGACATCGCCGAACGGCCGGCGGCGGCTTCATCGGACTTCACCTATTACGCGGGTGGCGACATCATCGCCCGCAGCAGCGTGCGCCGGCGCGGCGGACGCGCCGACTACGCCGCCTATTCGCAAATCCGCTTTCCGCTGGAAAAAGGTCCGGCCGCCGTCCGCTCGCAATCCTTCGGTGGGAAAAATCCCGAAGCGGGCCGCGGCGTCTATCCGTGGCGCGACAATTTCTGCGAAGCCCGCAGCTTTCAGGTCGGTCAATGCGCCGCCGGCTTCGGGCATCAGGGCCAGGACATCCGCCCGGCGCCCTGCCCGGCCAACAGCACCAGCGACAGCGCTTGCCATCCAAGGAAGCAGGCCGTGGTGGCCGTCCGCGACGGCATCCTGATCCGCTCGCCGAAGCAGCAGGCGGCGACACTGCAGATCAACACACGCAACGAGCACATCCGCTTTCGCTACATGCACATGAATCCGTCGGCGATGGATGCGGACGGTATCTTCAACGGCCGCCGCGTCGCCGAGGGCGAAAAGATCGGCGTGGTCTCCAACTATCTCGATTTCCCGAACGGCACTTCGTACCACCTGCATTTCGACGTCCAGGTATTCACGCGCGACGGCTGGATCTGGGTCAACCCCTACACCACCCTGATCGCATCCTATGAACGCCTGATCCGCGCCCGCGGCCGCGAAATCGGCACCGATCCGCCGGTTGCTGCTGCGGTAGCGCACGCGCTGCCGGACGATGTGCTTCGCCACAGCGCACGGCAAGGCGAAGGGCGCGAGAATTAGATATCGGCCTTACGACGCCGCCGCACCGACCACCGCCTTCCGCGCCGGCGGCGTCCAGCGGAACGCCGCGCCGAACCTGTTCCAGGTGTTGATCGACGCCACTGCCGACGTGAGATAGGCAAGCTCCTTCTCCGAAAACTCCGCGCTTGCCTGCGCATAGACCTCGTCGCTGACGCCCTCGCTGATCAGGGTCAGCGCTTCCGTCCAGGCCAACGCGGCGCGTTCGCGCGCCGAGAACTGCGGCGCCTCGCGCCATACCACCACCAGATTGAGCTTGTCGGTGGGCACGCCGAGTTTCTCGCCCTCCAGGATGTGAAACTGTACGCAAAACGCACAGCCGTTGATCTGCGAGGCGCGCAGCTTGATCAGTTCGAGCAACTGCTTGTCCATCCCCGCCTTGGCCGCGACCTGACCGAGCGCCAGCACGGCGGCGTAGGCGTCCGGCGTCACCGACATGAAGTCTTTGTACTCTTTGCGGGCGTGTGACATTTCTTTCCGGCCTTTGGTTGTAGATCCTCCCCGTCATTATAGGAGGCGCGCGGACCCCGTCCATGCGGCACAAATCGCCCAAATCGCCGCCGATTGTGCGCAAAACGCCGGTTCCCGCGGCGTCTTGGCTTTTGGCGCAGGGCTGCCGCGCCGCTAGAATGGCCGGCATGAAACAGCATGATTCCTTGATCGCCCCGACCCGCCGCACCCTGCTGCACGCCGGCCTCGGCGCCGGCGCCTTGCTCGCCACGCCGCTTGCAGCGATCGCCGCCGCACCGGCCGGCTTCGGCGCGTGGCGCGACAATTTTCGCGCGCGGGCGCTGGCCAAGGGCATTTCGGACGCGACCTGGACGCGCGTGATGGGCCGCATCGAGCCCGACATGAGCGTGTTCCGGCAGATGCAGAAGCAGCCGGAATTCAACGAGCAGATCTGGCAATACGTCAACCGCCGCGCCTCCGACTGGCGTATCATCAACGGCCGCGAGGCGCTGAAGAAGCACGAGGCGCTGTTTTCGCGCATCGAGCAGGATTTTGGCGTCGAGCGCGGCACGCTGCTGGCGCTGTGGGGCGTCGAATCCGCCTATGGCGATCCCCTGGTGCAGCAGAACCACATGCGCCCGGTATTTCCGGCGCTCGCGGCACTGGCCTGGAACGAGCCGCGCCGCCGCACCTATTGGGAAACCGAACTGATCAATGCCTTGAAGATCGTCGACCGCGGCTGGGGTACGCCGGAAGAGATGCGCGGCTCCTGGGCCGGCGCGATGGGTCATACGCAATGGATGCCGGAAGTCTGGCTCAATGTCGGCATCGACTACGACAAGGACGGCCGCGTCTCGCCGTTCGGCAAGCCCGATGACGCCCTCGGCTCCAGCGCGCGCTATCTGCTCAACCGCGGAAAATATCACCGCGGCGAACATTGGGGCTACGAGGTCAACGCGTCAGGCACGGCCTCGGGCGGCAGCCGGACCTATGCGGCATGGGCCAGCGCCGGCGTGACGCGCGCCGACGGCAAACCGTTCCCGCAGCCGAACGCGTCGGCGCAGATGTGGGTGCCCGTCGCCGGCGGACCGGCGTTCCTGCTTGGACCGAACTTCTATTCGGTGAAGAGCTACAATCCGTCGATGAACTACGCGCTGGCGATCTGCCACCTCGGCGATCGCATTCTGGGGGCACCGCCCTTCATCCACCCCTTCCCCGGCTCCGAACGCGCGCTGACGCTCGCCGAGGTGCAGGAGGTGCAGACGCGATTGACAAAAGCTGGCTTCGACACTGGCGGCACCGATGGCCGCGTCGGCAACGACACGATGAAGGCGGTGAAGGATTATCAGGCGAAGATGGGACTGCTGCCGGCGGATGGTTACGGCGGGCTCAAGGTGCTCGCGCGGTTGCGGCAGGGTGGATAGCGGCGTCGCTCGTGCTTCGTAGGGTGGGCAAAGCGCAGCGTGCCCACCATCTCGCGGCTTGTTCGCTGATAGATGGTGGGCACGTCGCTTCGCTCCTTTGCCCACCCTACAGCACGGTCCGCGTGGTCAGATCAGAGCGCAATGACGCGGACAGGCCGCGACCGCTATCGCCTCACCACACCACCCGCTTGCATCCCGCCGTCGATCACAAGTTCGGTCCCCGTCACATAACGCGACGCATCCGACGCCAGATACAACACACCCTGCGCGATATCCTCGGCATGCCCGGCCCGCCCGAGCGGCGTCGCCATCTTCGCCCGTTCCTCGGGATCGATCGGCGCGTTCTGGCCGCTGCCTGACGCTTCCGTCGGGATCTTGCCCCAGATCGGCGTATCGATGATGCCGGGATGCACGGAGTTCACGCGGATGCCGTCGCCGACGGTGGCGCATTCCATCGCGATCGCCTTGGCAAACAGCCGCACGCCGCCCTTGGTCGCGCAATAACCCGACAGGTTCGCCGAGCCGCGCAGGCCGGCCAGCGACGACATCATGATGACAGAGCCGCCGCCGGTCTTGCGCATCGCCGGCAGGCCATGCTTCACCGACAGGAAAACGCCGTCGAGATTGATCGCAGTCTGCCGCCGCCAATCGGCCAGCGTCATCTGGGTGATCGATGGCACCGAAATGCCGATGCCGGCATTCGCGACCAGCACGTCGAGCCGGCCGTAGCGCTTCATGATCTCGGCCACGACCTCGATCCAGCGCTCCTCGCTGGTGACGTCGTGATGCCAGAAGTTCGCTTCCCCGCTGGCTTTCTTGATCCGCGCGACAACCTCGGGACCTTTCAAGTCATCGACATCGGTGACGGCGACGGACGCCCCCTCGCGCGCCAGCAATTCGCAAATCGCCTCGCCGATGCCCGACGCGCCGCCCGTTACCAGTGCGACCTTGCCTTGAACCTGCCCTGTCATTTCCGCTCCTTTTTGTTGCTCTTGGTTGGTGAACTTATCTTATCACTGATGGCCCCGGATCGGGCACCGCAACATCGACCACGCGAAGTTGCACGCGCTCCGACCCCTGAAAGCGATCGACCGCGAGCGAGCCGGCCACATGCAGCCGCTGGCCGCGGTTTTGCGCCAGCGCCTCGCCGAGTTTCTGTCCGACCGAGCGGAACGCGATGCCGTTGACGATGGCGCCGTCGCCGGACTTGAAGCGCACGCGCAAATGCGCCTGGCCGACTTCGTCGGCATAGACGAGCTGATGCGCCGGCAGCGCGATCACGGGCTCGGGGTTGGCAGCCCCGAACGGCCCCGCTCGGTTCAGCGTGTTGGCGAACTCCACCGTCACGCTGCGCGCGCTCACCGCGCCGTCGATGAACAGCTCGTGCTCGTGACGGGAGTTGCCGACATCCTCGGCCAGCGCGCTTTCCATGAAGGCGCGAAACTCCGCGAGCTTCTCCCGGCGCAACGTGACGCCGGCCGCCATGGCGTGGCCGCCGCCCTTCATCAGCAATTTGTCCTTCACCGCCTGCCGTACCGCCTTGCCGAGATCGACGCCCGAGATCGAGCGGCCCGAACCGGTGCCGATGCCGCCCGGCTCCAGCGCGATGGCAAAGGCCGGACGCGCGAATTTCTCCTTCAGCCGCGAGGCGACCAATCCAACGATGCCGGGATGCCAGCCCTCGGACGCCGTCACGATGACCGCGCCCTTGTCTTCGAGCCCGAGCGAAGCCAACGCCTCAGCTTCGGCCTGCGCCTCCGCCGCCTGTTCGATGACGCGGCGCTCGCTGTTGAGACGGTCGAGTTCAGCCGCGATCCGCGCCGCTTCCGAGACGTCGCCTTCCAGCAGCAGCCGCACGCCGAGATCGGCGCGCCCGATCCGCCCGCCCGCATTGATGCGCGGCCCCAGCATGAAGCCGAGATGCCAGGCTTCCGGCGGTCCGTTCAGCCGGGCCACGTCCATCAGCGCGGTATGCCCGACGTGATCTCGACGGCGCATCGCGATCAGTCCCTTCGCGACGAACGCCCGGTTCAACCCGGTCAGCGGCGCGACGTCAGCCACGGTGCCAAGCGCGACGTGATGCAGCATGCCGAGCAGATCGGGCTCGGGGCGTTCAGGATTCCAGAAGCCTCGCCCGCGCAGTTCCCGGTTCACCGCCACCAGCGTGATCAGCACCAAGCCGACGGCGGCGAGATGGCCAAGGCCGGAGAGATCGTCGGACCGGTTCGGGTTCACCAGCGCGTCGACTTCGGGCAATTCGTCGCCGGTCTGGTGATGGTCGATGACGACGACCGACATGCCTGATTTGCGCGCTTCCGCCAGCGGTTCGAAGCTGGTGGTTCCGCAATCGACAGTGACGAGCAGCGTTGCGCCCTTGGCCGCAAGCCCGCGCACCGCCTCCACGTTGGGACCATAGCCCTCGAAGATGCGATCGGGGATGTGGATCAGGGGATCGAGCCCGCAATGGCGCAAATGCCAGGCCAGCAGCGCCGCTGAGGTCGCGCCGTCGACGTCGTAGTCGCCGAAGATCGCGACCTTCTCGCCGCGCACGGCCGCATCGGCGATACGCTTTGCCGCCGCCTCCATCGCCGTCACGGTGTGGGGATCGGGCATCAGCTTGCGGATGGTCGGATCGAGGAAGTCTTCGACCGCATCGATGCCGACGTCGCGCCCCGCCAGCACGCGCGCCAGCATCTCCGGCAATTGATAGCGCTGCGTGATCGCCAATGCCCGCGCCGCGCCTCTGGCATCGAGCCGGTCACGCCACAATTTGCCGGTCGCCGAACGCGATACGCCAAGAAACGCCGGCGGCAGTTCGACAGGGATTGCGGATGCGGGAAGCGTCATGGTGCCTTCGAGGAATAGGGACAAAGCGACGCTTCGGCAAACCCAAAGCGGGGTCGGTGGCGCGCCGCAGATGCGTGGAATCGCGGCGCCCGGAACTGGAATAGTCCCACGCCAGCTCCGAGCCTATGCCGACAAAAGCGACTTGCACAAAGAAGATGCAACTTGTCCCCGTAATACCGCCCGCGGGGGGAAGGAATTAAACCAATCGTTAGCCATGATCTCCGACAAAGGGGTCAGACAGCCTCTCGTTGAGTCCCGCCGGTCCGCAGAAGATCAGCAACCGCACAAAGACCGAGGAATTTCCGCCTATGTCCGCCGCGCTTCGCTCCCAGACCGCAACGATCGCGAAACAGCCCGCCCATGCGGCCGAAGAAGAGGCCGACGTCTCGGCGCTGATCGCCAAGTTGACCGCCGAGGTCAACCAGGTCGCCTGCGAGAAGACCAAGTCGATCCAGAAGATCACCAACCAGATGAAGATGCTGGCGCTGAACGCACTGATCGAAAGCTCGCGCGCCGGCGCGCAGGGCGCGGGCTTTGCCGTGGTGGCGCAGGAAGTCCGCAATGTCGGCCAGCAGGTCGAGACCATCGCCCGCGAACTCGAAAGCCAACTCACCAACCGCACCGGCAATCTGATGACCTCGATCGCTCAGATGGCCGACCGCTCGCGCGGCGAGCGCATGGTGGATCTGTCGCTCAACGGGATCGAGCTGATGGACCGCAACCTGTATGAGCGCACCTGCGACGTGCGCTGGTGGGCGACCGACTCCGCGGTGCTCGATTGCGCGGCCGCGCCGCAAGCCTCCGCCGTCGCCCATGTCTCGGACCGGTTGGCCGTCATTCTCGGCGCCTACACCGTCTATCTCGATCTCTGGCTGTGCGACCTTGAGGGCAAGGTGATCGCCAATGGCCGCGCCGATCGCTTCAACGTGGTGGGCCAGAGCGTGGCGCATACCAAATGGTTTCGCGCCGCGCGGGCGCTGCGCAGCGGCGACGACTACGCCGTCGGCGACGTCGAATGCCAGCCGCTGCTCGGCAACGCGCAGGTCGTGACCTATTGCGCCAGCGTCCGCGAAGGCGGCAAGGCCAGCGGCAAGCCGACCGGCGTGCTGGCGGTGCATTTCGACTGGGAGCCGCAGGCCCGCGCCATCGTCCAGGGCGTGCGCGTCGGCGCTGCCGACAAGGCGCGCGTGTTGCTGGTGGATTCGAATTTCCGGGTGATCGCGGCGTCCGATGGCCAGGGCCTGCTCACCGAACGCGTCTCGCTTCCGCTGGAAGGACGACGCTCCGGCTTCTCGCAGGACCGCTCCGGCGCAATGGTCGCCTTCCACGCTACCCCCGGTTACGAGACGTATAAAGGCCTCGGCTGGTTCGGCGTGATCCAGGGCCGCGCCGGGTAAGCTGCCGTAGCAATCATTACTCGCTCCCCGTCATTGCGAGGAGCGAAGCGACGAAGCAATCCAGAAGCTTTCACGCTGATCGATGGATTGCTTCGCTTCGCTCGCAATGACGAGGAAGAAGCGGTGCCTTTACCTCTTCAGCAACCCAACTTGTCGGCAATCCCGCCAAAATCCTTGGCGACGATGTCCCAGTCGCCCTTCGCCTCGAAATCGTATTTCTGGAGCGGGCCGTATTCGGTGGGACGCGGGACGAAGGCGGTCTTTAATCCGAGTTTTTGCGCGGCCTTGAGGTCGTGGTTGTGGGCGGCGACCATCATCACCTGCTCAGGCTGCAGGCACAGCAGCTTGGCGGCGCCGAGATAGGTTTCCGGATCGGGCTTGTAGTGCTCGAACAGTTCCGCGGACATGATCAGGTCCCACGGCAGGCCGGCGAACTTCGCCATGTTAGTCAACAGCGCGACGTTGCCGTTGGAGAGCGGCGAGATGATGTATTTCGTCTTCAGCCGCGTCAGGCCAGCGACGCTGTCCGGCCAGGGATGCAGGCGGTGCCAGCCCATCGTCAGGTGATGCAGGTCAGCGTCGCTCAATCCCTTGATCGAGAGCTGCGCCACCAGTTTATCGAGCGATTGCCGGTGCAGCGTATCGAGCATCTGATAGCCACGGTCGGGATGCTTGCGCACTTCATCCATCGAGGCGGCATAGACCGCGCGCCAGCCATCGACCAGCGCGGTCCAATCGGCCTTGATGCCCGAGGTCTCCGACCATTTGGTGAAATCGTTGATGAGGCTGGTGCGCCAGTCGACGACGGTGCCGAACACGTCGAACACCAGAGCCTTGACGGCGGATAAGTCGGACATGGGCGCTCTCCCTTATTTTTTTCTTTGTCATTCCGGGGCGCGCGCAGCGCGAACCCGGAATCCATCTATCAACAGAGCCAGGCGCAAATTGGATTCCGAGTTCGTGCTTGCGCACGCCCCGGAATGACGGCGAGCATCAATCCAGATGGAACTTGTCCAACTGCCGGTGCTCGGCCTTGATATATCGCACCGTGCCCGTCACCGAGCGCATCACCACCGTCTCGGTCTCGATCACGTCTTTGCGGAACTTGACGCCCGACAGCAGCGAGCCCGTGGTGACACCGGTGGCCGCGAACAGGCAGTCGCCGCGCGCCATGTCCTCGATGCCGTAGATCATCTTCGGATCGGTCACACCCATCTTGTGCGCGCGCTCACGCTTCTCCTCGCTGTCGAGGATCAGCCGGCACTGCATCTGGCCGCCGATGCAGCGCAGCGCTGCCGCGGCCAGCACGCCCTCGGGCGCACCGCCGGTGCCGATATACATGTCGACGCCGGTATTATCAGGGTCGGCGCAATGGATCACGCCGGCGACATCGCCGTCGGTAATCAGTTGCACCGCGGCGCCGGTCGAGCGCACGGCGGCGATGATATCGGCATGGCGCGGCCGATCGAGCACCAGCACGGTAATCGCGGCGGGCTCGACGCCCTTGGCCTTCGCCAGCCGCTTGACGTTGTCGGCCGGGGATGCATCGAGTTCGACCACGCCCTTCTTGTAGCCCGGTCCAACCGCAAGCTTCTGCATGTAGACGTCGGGTGCGTGCAGAAGCGTGCCGCCATCGGCCATCGCCATGGTCGCGATCGAGCCCGGCATGTTCTTGGCGCACAGCGTGGTGCCTTCCAGCGGATCGACGGCGATATCGACCTGCGGTCCGGCGTTGAGACCGACCTTCTCGCCGATGAACAGCATCGGCGCCTCGTCGCGCTCGCCCTCGCCGATCACGATGGTGCCTTCGATCGGCAGCTTGTTGAGTTCGCGGCGCATCGCGTCCACCGCCGCCTGGTCGGCCGCCTTCTCCTGGCCGTGGCCGCGCAGCCGCGCCGCGGAGACCGCCGCGCGCTCCGTCACGCGCACGATTTCGAGCGTCAGGATGCGCTCGAGCAGCAATTGCGGCGGAACGGAAATATGGGTCGACATCGGCTCACTCCTTCAAACATACGCGGACCTGGCTGGTCCGATCATTGGCGCGCTGCGCGAGGATATCGCGCTAGTTCTTTTCGATCCGTATCACCTGTGGCCGGCCGCTGATCACCTTGTCGCGCTGAACGGCTTCGAGCGCGCGGTAGACCGCGTCCTCGGACGTCGCGTAGGTGATCAGGATGACCGGAACCGGCGATGCCTTCTTTGCCGAACCGTTCGCGTCGACCCCTTCGGGATGCCGCTGCACGATCGATTCCAGCGAAATCTTCTGCTTGGCAAGATGGGTGGCGATGGTGGCGGCGGTGCCGGCCAGATCGCGCGCCATCAGGCGGATGTAGTAGCCGCCCTCGTGGCGCTCCATCGGCGCCTTGGTGGTATCGCGCAGCCGTTCCACCGGCCGCCCGAACGGCTTTGCGCGAATGCCGCGCGCGACGTCGGCGATGTCGGCCACCACGGCGGACGCGGTCGCCGCACCGCCTGCGCCCGGTCCCACCAGCGTGATCGGAGGAATGCCCTCGCCGTCGATGGTGACGGCATTGGTCACGCCCATCACCTGCGCGATCGAGGACGATTTCGGCACCATGGTCGGATGCACGCGCTGCTCGATGCCCTTGGCGGTGCGCACCGCAACCCCGAGCAGTTTGACGCGATAGCCGAGTTCTTCGGCCGCGCGAAGATCTTCCGGCGCGATCGAGGAGATGCCTTCGACATAGACCGCGCTCTGCGCCACCTTGGTGCCGAAGGCGAGGCTGGCCAGGATCGCCAGCTTCTGCGCGGTGTCATGGCCGTCGACGTCGAAGGATGGATTGGCCTCGGCATAGCCGAGCCGCTGTGCGTCCTTCAGGCATTCGGCGAACGACAACCCCTCCTGCTCCATCCGGGTCAGGATGTAATTACAGGTGCCGTTGAGAATGCCGTAGACGCGGTTGATGCCGGTTCCGGCAAGCCCCTCGCGCAGGGTCTTGATGACGGGTATCGCGGCGCCGACCGCTGCCTCGTAATTCAGCGCGCCGCCGTGCTTCTCGGCGGCCTTCGCCAGGCGGACGCCATGCTTGGCGATCAGCGCCTTGTTGGCGGTCACCACCGACTTGCCGGCTTTCAGCGCGGCCTCGATCGCCGACAACGCCGGCTCACCCGAGCCGCCCATCAGCTCGACGAAGCAATCGACGTTGGGATCGGTGGCCAGTGCCAATGGGCTTTTGGCCCAGTCGACGCCGCGCAGATCCAGCGAACGCTTTTTTGCTTTCGAACGCGCGGTGACGGCCACGACCTTCACGCCGCGTCCACTGCGCTCGGACAGCGTTCGCGACTGCGCTTCGATGAGGCGAACGACTTCGGCGCCAACGGTGCCGAGCCCTGCGATACCCACTCTCAGGGGTGCGACCATGGATGAGATAACCTGCAATAAAAGGAATTAGCGCCGGTTGGCGAGAGGAACCACGTTGTGCAACGTTTCAATGCCGCTTTCAAGGAAGCGCCGCACCCCGCGGGCGGCCTGCCGGATCCGCTGCTCGTTTTCCACCATGGCGATGCGGACATATCCCTCGCCATGCTCGCCGAAGGCGACGCCGGGCGAGACCACCACGCCCGATTTCTCCACCATCAGGGTCGCGAACTGCATGCTGCCGACGCCCTCGAAGGCCTTCGGCAGCGGCGCCCAGGCGAACATCGAGGCCTGCGGCGGCGGGATATCCCAGCCGGCCCGGCCGAACGATTCCACCAGTGCATCTCGGCGCTTGCGGTAGGTGTCGCGCATCTCCTTGATGCAGTCGTCCGGCCCGTTCAGCGCCGCGGTGGCCGCGACCTGCACCGGCGTGAACGCGCCATAGTCGAGATAGGATTTGACCCGCGCCAGGGCTGCGATGATCCGGTCGTTGCCGACCGCGAAGCCCATGCGCCAGCCCGCCATTGAAAACGTCTTCGACATCGAGGTGAACTCGACGGTGACGTCGATCGCGCCGGGAACCTGCAGCACCGAGGGCGGCGGCTTGCTGTCGTCGAAATAGACCTCGGCATAGGCGAGGTCCGACAGGATGAAGATCTCGTGCTTCTTCGCGAACGCCACCAGATCCTTGTAGAAATCGAGGTCGGCGACATAGGCGGTCGGGTTGGAGGGATAGCAGACGATCAGCGCGATCGGCTTCGGGATCGAGTGGATGATCGCGCGCTCCACCATCTCGAAGAACTGCGGCGTCGGCTCCGAGGGCACCGAGCGGATCACGCCGCCCGCCATCAGGAAGCCGAAGGCATGAATGGGATAGCTCGGATTGGGGCACAGCACGACGTCGCCGGGCGCGGTGATCGCCTGCGCCACGTTGGCAAAACCTTCCTTCGAGCCGAGGGTGGCGACCACCTGGGTGTCCGGATTGAGCTTCACGCCAAACCGCCGCGCGTAGTAAGCCGCTTGCGCCTTGCGCAGGCCGTTGATGCCGCGCGAGGCCGAGTAGCGGTCGGTGCGCGGCTTGCCCAGCGTCTCCTTCAGCTTCTCCAGCACATGGGGCGGGGTCGGCAGGTCCGGATTGCCCATGCCCATGTCGATGATGTCGGCCCCGGCGTTCCGCGCGGCCGCCTTGGCCTGGTTGACCTTCTCGAACACGTATGGCGGCAGACGGCGGATGCGATAAAAATCTTCCATGGGACCCTTGCTCCGACAACCCTGCGGGACAGAATCGGGGGACTTTCGCAGCGCTCGAAACCGGATCGGGTTTCAGTCAGAAATCGCACTCAATCAATGATTTAGAGCGAATTCAGGCGCGTGATCCCAAAGGCCTCTGGACCCGCAATGCGGTTGAATTGGGCTCTTGTACCACGGGAGGGCGGCGGCGCCAGTTTTTATGGCGTTTTGACCTCGGCCGGATGCTCGGCGGGATGCTTCTTGGCCGGCTTTGGGGCGGAAGCCGCCGCCTGGCGATCCCGGGCGGCCGTCAAATCCGACTGGATCTTGGCCAGTTCCGCGGGCTTGATCGCCTGCTCGTCACGTTCCGGCGGCAGGTCGTGCACCGGTAAATAGCCACCGGCCTCCTTCGGCCGCTGAGGCGCGTCCGCCGGCAGGCCGATGGCCGGCATATCCGCGATCTGCGACGAGCAGCCGCCGAGCACCAATGCCGACGCCACCAGCGCGGCAAGCGACCACCGCCTTATCGTTCGATCTGCCGGCATCGTTCCGGAAATCCCCAACACCCTGCGTAACCGCTGGTACGCGCCTTGCAACGCCAAGCTGTCCCGCGGCGTTGATTTAACTAGAACCGTTCAAACGATTGTCGCCTGAAACGATTAGAGCCCAAACAACAAATGTGATCGGTGCGGCTGCAATGTGTGCAATCTGTGTGAACACGCAAACTTTATCGCGCTGCAACAAGGTTAACCCCAACCCGGTTGCGATCAATCCGCGCGGTGACGAACGCGAAATGAAGCTATAGTGTCCCTGATATGAGCGACGTCAACACCGAAACCGAGGCTCCGAAGACCTTCAACGCCGAAGCCTTCGCCATGAACATCGCGAAAGCGATGGAGACGAGCGGCCAGGCGCTGGCAGCCTATCTGAAGCCGCGCGAAGGTGGCGAACCCAAGGACAAGCCGCCCAGCGAGATCGGCGAGGTCATCAAGACCTTCACCAAGGTGGCCGAGTACTGGATGACGGACAAGGACCGCGCCGAAGACATCCAGACCCGGATGGGCAAGGCCTATCTCGATCTCTGGGGCCAGGCCGCGCGCCGCATGGCCGGTGAGGCCACCGCCAAGCCCGCGATCGAGCCGTCGCCGCGCGACAAACGCTTCAGGGATCCCGAGTGGAAATCGAACCAGTTCTTCGATTTCGTGCTGCAGCTCTATCTGCTCACCACGCAATGGGCGCAGGAACTGGTAAAGAACGCCGAAGGCGTCGATCCGCACACCCGCAAGAAGGCCGAATTCTACGTTCAGCAGATCACCAACGCGATCTCGCCCTCGAACTTCGTGCTGACCAATCCGGAAGTGCTGCGCGAGACGCTGGCCTCGAGCGGCAACAATCTCGTGCGCGGCATGAAGATGCTCTCGGAGGACATCGAAGCCGGTCGCGGCACGCTGCGCATCCGCCAGTCCGACCCGGCCAACCTCGTCGTCGGCGTCAATATGGCGACGACGCCGGGCAAGGTGATCTACCAGAACGAGCTGATGCAGCTCATCCAGTACACGCCGACCACGGAGACCGTGCTGCGCACGCCGCTGCTGATCGTGCCGCCCTGGATCAACAAGTTCTACATTCTCGATCTCAAGCCGGAAAAATCCTACATCAAATGGTGTGTCGACCAGGGCATCACCGTGTTCGTGATTTCCTGGGTCAATCCGGATAAGGAACTCGGCAAGAAGACCTTCGACGACTACATGAAGGAAGGCCCGCTCACCGCGATGGACATCATCGAAAAGGTGACGGGCGAGATGAAGGTCCACACCGCCGGCTACTGCGTGGGCGGCACCCTGCTCGCCTCGACACTGGCCTGGCTCGCCGAGAAACGGCGCCAGCGCGTCACGTCAGCGACGTTCTTTGCGGCGCAGGTCGACTTCACCCATGCGGGCGACCTTCTCGTGTTCGTCGATGAAGACCAGATCTCGACACTGGAAAAGGAGATGGAGACCACAGGTGTCCTCGAAGGCAGCAAGATGGCGATGGCCTTCAACATGCTGCGCTCCAACGATCTGATCTGGTCCTATGTCGTCAACAATTACCTGAAGGGGCAGGCGCCGCCGGCCTTCGACCTGCTGCACTGGAACTCCGACGCCACGCGGATGCCGGCCGCCAACCACTCGTTCTATCTGCGCAACTGCTATCTGGAGAACCGGCTTACTTCCGGCAGCATGGTGATCGACAACACGCTGCTCGACCTGTCCAAGGTCAAGGTGCCCGTCTACAATCTGGCGACGCGCGAGGATCACATCGCGCCGGCGGATTCGGTGCTGTAC
>Ga0308175_100001328_pt1 | contig 16694 bp, 10 predicted proteins | sample PhyCR1_3_FD_203893 | JGI IMG/M metagenome (GOLD analysis project Ga0308175, IMG submission 203893) | Soil microbial communities from UC Gill Tract Community Farm, Albany, California, United States - DLSLS.C.R1 | ecosystem: Environmental > Terrestrial > Soil > Agricultural land | place: USA...
CGCCCACGATGCGAACCGTAAGCGGATCTTCGAAGACCAGCGGCCGGTCCAGCAATTGATGCGCAGCGCGGCGCCCGGTCACGCCGAACGCGGTCCTGCTCGGCGTGCCCTGCATCAATCCGTCAGAGGCCGGATGAGCCGCAGCGCAGGCCGCGTATTGTATTCGCGCCTGTACCGTCGGTGCGCCTCATCGTTCGGGAAATGCTCGCGCTCAGGATATGGATACACGCTCATTGCATGAAACGGCAGCGGCTCCACGCTGGACGAATAAGCCGTGTTCGGGTCGCGGTCTTTCGCCCACCCATCTACCTTGAGCAGAAAATCGCGCTTCCACCCGGCAGGCAGTGCTGGCAGCTCATCCGCCCGGAACCGCAGCTTCAGCTCATCGCCGGAGCCCATCACGATCAGCTTGTCATCCACATCGCGAGCAAGTTCCAGCACATCTCCGTATCGCGTGTAATAACCCGGCGTCGGATTCCAGAACGACTCCGGCGTAACCGGCGCATAACTGTACATATCCGGTTGCTTGCGAGCTGGATCGATATGCGCCGCTGAGAACCCGCGGAAATGCAGCGTCGCGGATTCGGCCCGCACGGCCATCTGCCGTACCCGAGGCGCCTCGGCGTTCTGGCCCAGAAAAACCTCGTCCCAATACACGCAAAAATTCGTCGTGATGCGAACCTTCCGGCTCGCCGAAATAAATCTCAGGTCCACCGCGATCGTCTTCGGCTTCCCCGCCGGCATGCCCATGTCCGCATTCACGGTTTGCCACTTTCCAGCAGCATCCTGCATTTCGAGAACAGGCGGCTCCAGTCCCGCTTTGCTCGCCTGCGACGCCGCCCGGAAGGTGCTGCCATCCGGCCAATCGACCCATCCGTTCAGAAACAACGTCGCATGTCCGCCCGGCGCTGCCTTTCCGAAATCCAGCTCGAGTGAATGCTTCTCCGCCACGCCCAGTTCGTTTCGCCCGAATGCATCCGGATAGCGCGCGTCGCGCTTCACCAGCAACTCGCGCACATCGCGCCCCGCATCATCGTGCGCCGATTCCGGATAAATCCTCCGGCTCACCCTGAACAAACGAAATTCCGGATACGGCGGCGACTTGAACTTGTCATTTGTAAAAATCTCCGTGCTCGCCGGGTGGTCCACCGCATAGAGCTTCACCTGATCCAGATAAGAAACCTCGCTCAGCTCCTCGGTAATGCGCACATCGTATGCCCCACCTGTCGCCTTCAGCGCATCGCCGGGAATCGAAACATACTCCACGTGATTCACCGGGAAATACGATCCATCTCCGTCGCTCGCCCCCAGCGGCGCCACGCCCAGCACATCCGTCATGAAACGAAACTCGTGCCCATCCCAGGTCCAGATCATCGGGCATGATCCGGACAGCCTCTGTGCTTCTTCGATCCGGTACGCCGCGTTCGTCGCCTTCTTCGTCTCGTTCTGAATCAGTCCGTTGGGCCACGTAATGCGCACCGTATCCAACTGCGGCCAGTTCCCCGCGTCAGCCGTCACCGGCACGCCCTGATACCACATGCGCCGGTACAGCGACCCGGCCTTGATCTCCACCAGCGCGTCCTGCGCCAGCTTCAGGCTCTTCACCCCGGTAAGCTGAATCCGGACCCATCGCCGGTCCGTCGCGCCTTCGTTCCGCAGTAAATGCAACGAGCCATCCGCATTCACCCGCGCGATATCCAAACGCCCGTCGCCATCGAAATCCGCTTCCACTTCCTTCGCCTCGCGCGGCTTGCCCTGATAAGCCTGGGCTTCATAACGCCCGCCCAGCAGATCCCGATAGAGCGCGGGCGCCCGATCCGAATAGAACACCGCAAGGTCGAACGCCTTGCTGTCCGGATCCACGCGCAACTTCTCAGCGCTTACAGGATGTCCCTTGGCAAATGGAAAATCCGCCGTACGATCTGCGAACCCGGCGCTGCCCTGGTTGCGAACCAGCGCCGGCATATCGCCCAGCAGCACCAGATCCAGATCGTAATCGTGGTCGTAATCGATCCACACCGCGCGCTCGAATCGCCGCTTCGGAAGCTCCGCCGCAGCACGCGCGAACTTCCCGCCCGTGTTGCGATACAGTTCAGGCCCCGCCCCCGTCAACACGCATAAATCCATCAACCCGTCATTGTCGAAATCGCCAGGCGCGATGAACATTACGTCTTTCAATCCCGCCAGCCCCGATTCCCCCACCGGATTCTTCCCGTCCCGATACAGCGCCACACCACGCGAGGACCACACAAGCAAATCGATCCGCCCCCTCCCCGTCGAATCAATCGCCGCCAGCCCCGCCGTCGCCGCGTCCACCTCGCCTGTCAGCCTCTGGTCCGCATACTTCGGCGCTGCGGAAGCCGGAACCGGCGTCACAGAACGCGGCGGATCGTAAATCTCCGCGTAATTGCACCAGTCCACGTCTTCCGGAACGGCGGCGTTCTCCTGCTGCTTTTTCAGCTGCTGGAACGTGCGAATCTCCCGCCCCGCATCTTCCGTGCGCCCCGCTTGCCGGTACAGGTTATAAAGCTGGAAATGCGCTCCGGCCAGCAGCGGATTCAGCTTCTCCACGCTTTGAAACTGCGCCAGCGCATCCGCCGTCCGTCCCACCTGCTTGTAAAGCGCGCCCAGTTGATAATGTGCAATAGGCTCGTTGGGCGTGAGCTTCAGCATCCCTTCGAACTGCGAGATCGCCTGCTCCGCTTCGCCGTTCTTGCGATAGTAAACCCCCAGGTTGAACCACGTGTGCGGCAGTTTCGCATCCGCCTTCTGCACCTGTTTCAGCAGCGCCACGGCCTTATCCGTCTGCCCCGCCCGCAGCATCGCCAGCGCGTAATTCAGCTTTTCCCGGTTCGATTCCGGCGCAAGGTCCAGTGCCTTCCTGAACTCCGTCACAGCCTCGTTGGCCGTGGTCGGATTCTCATAAAACGCTTTGCCCAGATTTCGATGCTCGTCCAGCTGTTGCTGGAAATCCGGCGCCGCGGCTCCGGCCTGAAACAGCAGCAGACCCGCGGCCGCGCACCCCGCTATCCAACCTGTAATCTTCATTCGTTATCCATATTGTGATGCAGGCCTCCGCAAGCGAACGGCTAAGATTGAGGTTCGTGAAGAAACTCCTGATTTTCTGCATTGCGGTGGGCGCCGCCTTCGCCCAGGACAACGTTGCCGTGGGCCGTAAGGTTTTCGAAAATCGCTGCTCCGGCTGCCACGGTTCGGACGGTAATGGCGGTGAACTCGGGCCGCCCATCGCGCGCCGCGTCTCCAGACTCACCGATCCCCAGATCACCTCGATCGTCCGCAACGGCATTCCCAGCGCCGGTATGCCGGCCAACAATGTGAGCGATCAGGAAATGCCGCAGCTCATCTCCTTTCTTCACTCGCTGCGGCCGCGCGGCTTCGGTTTCGGCTTCCGGCCTTATCAGGCCACGCTCAAGCTCTCCGACGGCAAAACTTACACCGGCATGGTGGTCAACGAGAGCTTCAATGACGCCCAGATGCGCACAGACGACGGCCATATTCACCTGCTCCGCAAATTGGATAGCGGCTTGTTCCGTGAAGTCACTTCGGATGTTGACTGGTCCACCTACAACGGCGATATCGGCGGCAATCGCTACACGAAGCTCACCCAGATTTCGAAACAAAACGCAAAGCAACTTGGCGCGCGCTGGCTCTTCAATCTGCCCAACACCGGCCGCCTTCAGGTGACGCCTGTCGTCGCCGATGGCGTCATGTACGTCACCAGCGCCAATGAATGCTACGCGCTCGATGCCGGCGCAGGCCGCCAGATCTGGCATTTCCAGCGCCCCCGCACGCAGGGTCTCATCGGCAATGCCGCCGGCGGCGTCAACCGCGGAGTAGCCGTCGCAGGCGACAAGGTCTTCATGGTGACCGACAACGCTCACCTGCTCGCGCTTAAGAAATCAACGGGTGAAGTGGCCTGGGAAACCGAAATGGGGGACTGGCATCAGAACTTCAACGCCACCTCCGCGCCGCTCGCCATCCGCAACCTCGTCATCGCCGGTCATGCCGGTGGGGAAGAAGGCGTCCGCGGTTTCCTTGCGGCCTACGATCAGTCAACGGGCAAGGAAGTCTGGCGCTTCTGGACCGTTCCCGCGCCCGGCGAGCCCGGCTCCGAAACCTGGAAAGGGAACGGCTGGAAGCACGGCGGCGCAGTCACGTGGTTTACCGGAGTCTACGATCCCGAAACCGATACGCTCTTCTGGGGCGGTGGCAACCCCGGCGAAGACTATAACGGCGATGACCGCGAAGGCGACAATCTTTATTCCGACAGCATCATCGCGCTCGATCCGAACACCGGAAAGCTGAAATGGTATTACCAGACCACGCCGCACGATGTGTGGGACTGGGACACCGCCGGCGAGCCTGGCATGGTAGTGGACGCCAACTGGCAGGGGCAGCCGCGCAAGCTTCTCCTCGAGGCCAATCGCAACGGTTTCTTCTACGTTTTCGATCGCACCAGCGGCAAGCTCCTTCTCGCGAAGCAATTCATCGATCGCCTCACCTGGGCGAAAGGCATCGACGAAAAAGGACGCCCCATCAAAGTTCCCGGGCAGGAGCCGAGCGAAAAGGGAACCGAAGTCTGTCCTTCGCAGGATGGCGCTACCAACTGGTTTTCGCCTTCGTACAGTCCGCAAACCGGTCTGTTCTACGTACAGACTTTTGAGAAGTGTTCCATCTACACCAAACGTCCGGCTCAGTGGGAAGCGGGCCATGCCTTTCTTGGCGGCGCTCAACGCATCGCGCCCGACTACAAGCCGAAGCGTATATTGCGCGCGCTCGATCCGCAAACCGGAACCGTGAAGTGGCAGGTTCCCGAAATCGGGCAGGCTTCTTCATGGGGCGGCACTCTTGCCACTGCATCCGGCCTCTTGTTCTACGGCGATGATAGCGGCGCTTTCGTAGCCGCCGATGCGACCAACGGCAAGCCACTCTGGGCCTTCCAGACCAGCCAGCTTTGGAAGGCCTCGCCCATGACGTATCAGTTCGACGGCAAACAGTACGTTGCAATCGCCGCCGGCTCCGATATTCTGGCGTTCGCTCTGCCGGACTAAGCAGCCCGAACGCCTGCCGGCCCGGCCGATCACGGTAGAAAACTCTGAGTTTATTTTTGGCGTGCGTCCCGATATACTACGCCGAGTCTGTTGAAGGAGACGCAAATGCCGAACCAGATCGTCAATTACGACCGCAGTATCACGGCCACCCCTCAGCAACTCGTTTATCCGGAAAACGTCGAAGAAATCCAGACGATTCTCCGGGATCCCGTAAAATACCCGGGCCCGGTACGCGCCGTCGGCAGCTACCACTCCCTCACGCCCTGCGCTTCATCCACCGGCACGATGATCGGAATGTACAGGATGGCCCGCGTCCTCAACATCGATCCGGTGAAGAACACGTTCACCGCGCAGGCAGGCCTCGAGTTCATTGACGGTTCGAAAGCCCTCGCCGCCCGGAATCTGCAATACATGACCAACATCGAAATCGGCAACATGACGCTCGGCTCGGCCGCGTGTTGCCATTCGAAGGATGCGCTGGATGGAATTGAATTCGGACAGGTGAGTTCCTACGTGATTGGGATGAAGTGGGTCACGCCCTCGGGCGATCTGGCCGAAGCGTCGGAATCGACCGCCCCCGATCTCATGCGGAAGATGCGTTCGAGTTACGGTCTCTGCGGCGTCATTTATGAGGTCACTTTGCGCGTGAAACCCATCGAGGCTCTGCATTTTCTTTACACGCCCCGGCCAATCGACGAACTCACAGCCGGCGAAGTCAACCAGCTGCTCGATACTGCGGAGGGTCTTATCTGCTGGACCGTTGGCCGAACGTGCATCTTTCAGCAGCGCAAGCGAATCGAGGAGCCTGGTATTCTAGGCGCTCTCATGGCCACCACCCGGCGCCGCCTCTGGAATTTCACCGGCGCGCACGCCGCTCGTTTCATCGACGGGTTCCTCGCAAATAGAAAGTTGCGCGATGGCCTCCAAAACGCGGATTTCGATGTGGAGAATTTCCTGTATTCCACGTTGCATCTGTTCGGTGGCATAACGCTGCTCGCTCCCGAAAAGACCATCGACTATCGGGATACGCCGGATTCGGCGCGATATGCCTTCACCTTCTGGGCCTTTCCCAGATCGCAATGGCTCGATACTTTGCGCGCTTATCTCGATTTCGCCGACAAGTACTTCGAGGCCACCGGCTTCCGCTGCAACATGCCCCTCGGCGCCTATCACATCCGGCGCGATACGAATTCACTTCTGTCCTACACATACGACGAGGAAGTCTTCTCGATCGATCCCATTCATGCAAGCACGAACAACGATGCATGGCACGCATTCCTCCGCGCGTTCAACGATTTCGCTTACGTGCGCAAAGGCATTCCGCTGCTGAATCAAAGCCCCTTTGTGGAACGAAAGCATGTGGAAGCGGCTTACGGCCAGCGCTGGACCGAGTTCTCACAATGGGTCCGGACCACGGACGCGGCGGGCCGTATGCTCAATCCATACTTCGCCGATCTTCTGTCGCAGGACTCCGCCGTCGCGGCTGTCACCAACAAGTAATGATCCGGGTCACAGCCGCGGGCGTGGCAAGCTTCCTCCAGCACCTTCTCCGTTCCCGCAGTGGCCCCGGCACTGTACGGGCGCTATCCAATAGTGCCGAATTAAAGTCGTCCCGACCCCGTGCCCGCGGCTGTTTGATGATACGCTGGCGAATAGCGGCCGGCAGATGAGGACGATTTCCTGTTTAATCTGGATTCTGATCACGCTGCTGACCACGGCCACCCTTGATCGTCTGCCCGATCCGCCGGCCGCGAATCCGGCGGGTGCGCAGTTAACGATCTCTGTCCCACACGAACTCCCGCCGTCTTCTGGCGCTCCTTCTGTGGGTTTAGCGCCGTCGCAAATGCAGGAACCCGAGCATCCGGCGCTATTGGATACCGCGGAACCTCTGCAATCAATCAATTGGATCGCTTCCCTGGAGCGAGGGACAGACCCGTCTCCCCCGCCCGCATTTCTTAGCCGGAACTTCCGGCAATCAACGTAGTTCATCTGTATCCAGGCGGACCGGATTCCGCCGGAGATCCGTCCTGTTGCCCCATTGACGCCGCTTTCCCGGCCGCAGCCGGATGCGGGGTGGAAGGAACTGTTTTGAAAACATCAGAAGTCATTAGCGCCTGGAAGAAGATCCTCAAAGGTGAACAGCCTTCTCTTTCGATTGAGATTACTCGCGAATGCCCGCTGAGGTGCCCGGGATGCTACGCATACGAAACAGGGCATCTGGGCGGTGGAGTGACGCTTCGCAGTCTTCGCGACCTCAAGGGACAGGAACTCATTGACGGCGTTATCGAGTGCGTCGATGCATTGCAGCCCTTGCACCTCTCAATCGTAGGAGGAGATCCGCTGGTGCGGTATCGCGAACTGGAAACCCTCGTTCCCCTTTTGACTCAGCGTGGAATTCACGTTCAGGTCGTTACCAGCGCTTTCCGGCCTCCACCCTCTTCATGGCCGGAGCATTCGCGTCTTACTATCGTGGTTTCCATCGACGGGTTGCAGCCGGAGCACGACCTGCGGCGGACCCCTGCGACGTATGAACGGATCATCCGCAATATCGCCGGTCAGAAAATCACCATTCACTGCACCATCACGGGTCAGATGATGAAGCGGCCCGGTTATCTGAGAGAATTTCTCGAGTTCTGGACGCCGCGGCCCGAAATCCGCAAGGTCTGGTTCAGTCTGTTCACGCCGCAACGGGGCGATTCGAGCCCGGAGATTCTGGACCCCGCGGAGCGCGAACGCGCGATCGCCGATATGTTCGCCCTCAGGAAGGAATTTCCGAAGCTGGACATGCCGGAAGGACTCATCCGCCAGTTCGCAAATCCGCCCCGCAATCCGGAAGAGTGTGTTTTCGCATTGACCACGCGGGTCATCTCGGCTGACTTGAAGACCCGCGTGCTCCCATGCCAGTTCGGTGGCGATCCGGACTGCGGCTCCTGCGGATGCGTCGCATCCATGGGTCTGGCCGCTGTCGCCGCTCACAAGCTCTGGGGATTCGTTCCAGTCGGGGCCATCTTCAGGGCGTCTCTGAAGATCGGGCAGTCTCGCGGCAATGGCGCAGCTTCCGCTGTTCCCATCGAAAGCCCGCTGAAGGTTCTGCAGGATTGAAACAGGCCAGAATATGACCACACCAATGTCACACGCGGGCGGGCCTGAATTCGCTCGATTGCGGGAACTCACGGCGCGCGTTGGAAAGGATCCGCTGCTCACCCAGGCAAGCACGGGCAACAGCTCCATAAAAATTGGAGACGAATTGTGGATCAAGGCGTCCGGGCAGTGGATGGCTGCGGCCGAACGGCAGAACATTTTCGTTCGCCTCGGTTTGCCTCAGCTGAAGGAACGCCTGCGCCAGGGAATCAATCCTGCTCACGATATCCGCGACGCGTCCATCGAGACCGCGATGCATGTGACCATTCCGCACGCGGTAGTGATTCATCTTCATTCGGTGGACGCCATCGCGTGGGCGGTTCGGGCCGACGGTCCTTCCCAGCTTCAGGAGCGGCTAAGTGGCCTGCGCTGGCAGTGGCTTCCATATCTCGCCTCGGGGTTGCCGCTCGCTCGCGGAATCGAAGAGGCATTGCGAACGCAGCCTGATACGGAGCTGTTCGTATTGGCCAACCACGGGATCGTAATCGAGGCCCCGAGCGTAGCCGCTCTGGAAAGGCTGCTCGCGGATGTGCAAAGCCGGTTGAAAATTCCTTGCCGGTTCCCGCATCCTACCGATTACTCGGTGCTCGCAGATATCAGCGAGCATTCGTCATGGGACATTCCGGAGGACGACGATATTCACGTATTGGGCGCCGATCCAATCGCACGAAAAATCGTTTCGGAAGGGATTCTGTATCCCTGCCAGGCTATCTTTTCCCGAGGTTTTGGTCTCGATGCCTTTCAGCCGGTATCCCACGACTTTTACCGAAATGGAGGTTACATGAAATTCTGTGATCGGCCATTCCTGATCGTCGAAGGCTGCGGCGTGCTGGTGAGCAGAGATATCAGCGCTGCGGGAATTGCGATGCTCTCAGGACTTGCGCAGGTGGCGCAACGCCTCAGCGCGTCCGCTCCAGTTCGGTATCTGGAGGACGGCGACATCGCTGCGTTCTCGCTCGATGCTGTCCATCGGTATTGTGAGTTGGCGCAGAGATCATCGGTCGACGGTGAAAAAAGTCGGCGTGTTGGCGCCAGCTGAGGAGCAGCCATTCAGCGCCGGCCTGCTCGGATGCAGACCCCGTGCTCGGACACGCGACTTCAGTAGGGTCTCTTCCGGGAATAGTTCTGCATGAAGGGGCCGCAACTCCGGCTCTCAACCGGTACCGCGGCTCCCGCCTCTCATCCAGCCGCGAAATCCCTCCTCGCTCGCCGCATAACCCGGAAACACCGCCTGAATATCGCGATTTCCAAGGTGCTTCATTACGGCCTCAGCCAGCACGTCGCGAAAATCCGTCGTGACAGCCAGATCGCGGCCTTCATGGAGTTGCTCCTGTGCGAGGCCCGGCCACTTGCCATAGACCTTTCCGCCGGCCACGCGTCCTCCCATCGCGAACATCACGTTCGCATGCCCGTGGTCTGTACCCCGCCCGCCATTCTCTTTCGCAGTCCGTCCAAACTCGGACATCGTCACCACCACCACGTTTTCCATGCGGTCGCCCAGGTCCGTATAAAACGCCGCAAGCCCGCGCCCGAACGCAGAAAGAACATTCGGCAACTGCCCCACTGACGCTCGGGGGCCGACCTCATTCACGTGGTGATCCCAGCCGCCGATATCCGCGAATGCGACTTCGACCCCCACATCCGCTTTGATTAGTTGCGCAATCTGACGCATGCTCTCGCCAAATCTTCCGCGCGGATAATCCGCGCCCTCGGAAGGCTGGTACGGAGCCTTTGCGAGCGATTGCAATGTTGCAGACGCTTCGAACATCTCATGCGCGGCGCCGTTCAGGATGCGGTCTTGCGTCTGCGCGTACATCGATTCGAGCGTTCTCTCCGCCCCAGCGTCCCGAATCGAAAAGTCATCTACCTTCCCGATGGCCACCGCGTCGCGCGCGCCGCGCAGGCTTCTTGGCAGCACGGGCCCTGAACTGATCGCGCGCACGGGAGACGGCTCGTGAAACTCCTTCGGCAGCGCGCGATTCAGCCAGCCGTCATTCGTTCCTTTCCGGCCGGGCGTGCCGGATTCCATATAGTCCTGCGCGTCGAAATGCGACCGGGTTGCGTCGGGCGAACCCGCAGCGTGCACAATGGCCAACTCATGCCTCTCCCATAGCGGTTTGAGCGGCGCGAGCGCCGGGTTCAGGCCGAAGAAGCCATCCAGATCGATTGCCGATTCGCCTGGATTCTCGCGGGAAGGACGGGGAACCGCAATCGTCGGCCGCAGTTCGTAATATCTGTCCTCGCCAAACGGCGCAACGATGTTGAGGCCGTCGGCCGCGCCTCTCTGGAATATCGCGACCAGCACATTTCTGCGGCCGCTTGCAATCGTCTCGCCGAAGGCGGCGCGTTCCAGCCACCGTGGCGCCGCGCCTGCCCCCACCATCGCCAATGCCGAATTGCGAAGAAATACTCTGCGAGAGAGCGGCATAGTCACCTGCGTTCAAAGTCCGGAGAGGCCAGAGCCACGCCTGCCATGGAAACTCCCGTGGCGCGTCGGTCCCCCCCGGGTTTCGTTTCTACCGAGAGCATCGATCTCTCCGTCTCGGACGAAGCGCCCGTCACGAGCAGCGCTCGCGCGATCGCGGCCGGCTCCGCGGGGAATTGTGACGTATCCACTTGAATGCCGGTCACCTTATTCTCGGCGAGCGCGATTGCGAAATTCATCCTCGCCATCAGTGAGCCCCCGTTCAGCCAGTCCGCTCCGCGATTGGAGTAGCCGTTTGGCTCCTGCTTGCGGTAAAGCGGTTCCCCAAGCTGATTCAGCAGCGGCTGTCTCGCGAACGAATAATCCAGATCCCCGTTTACTGCCCGCACCGCGCTCGCCACCAGTTCCAGTGGCGACTTGATCTTCGCCCGAAAATAATCCGCATCCCAGAACTCCGGCGAATGAATCATCGTGCGCATCACTTGCCGCAGATCGCCGCCCGTGGCCAGAAATTTCTTCGCCATGCGCTCCACCAGCGCTTCCGGTGGATCGTCGGCGACGAAACGAATCGCGAGCTGCTTCGAAATGAAGTGCGCCGTCGAGGGATGCGCCGCCAGTATGTCGATTACCTTCAGGCCGTCTTCCATTCCGCCGCCCGCCGGAATCGTAGCGCCCAGAACGTGTTTCTCTCCGGCGTCGTGCATCCGTTCATTGAATTCAAATCCGCCGCCGCGCCGCGGTCCGCGAATCGTCCAGCCGGTGAAACAGCGCGCAACCTCGGTCACGTCCTTCTGCGTATATCCGGCATCCACCCCGAGGGTGTGCAATTCCATCAGTTCCCGCGAGTAGTTTTCGTTTAACCCGCGCTGACGCCGGTTCCGATGGGGGCGCGGATCCGCTCCCGCCGATTGCCAGTTGTCGAGATAAAACAGCATTGCGGGGCTTTGCGCCGTCGCAAGCAACAAGTCGCGGAAGTGCCCCAGAACGTGAGGCCGAATCACATCCCGCTCGTAAGCTGTCACCAGATAGCGATCCGCGCCCTTGTCAACAAAAACGTTGAAATGGTTGTACCAGAAATCAGTCAGTACTTCTTCAAGCTGCCGGTTGCTATACACCGCCCGTAGCAGCTTCGCGGCCGCCAGATCCTGGTTCACTACCTGGCTCGGCGAATTGAGCATCTGAATCCTGCGCTGCAACTCCACAGGCGCAGAATCGTGGAGCCGGCGGAGCTGCGCTCGCGGTAGCCCGGCAAGAGCCTGGATCTGCTCCTCAGCCGACATGGATTCAACCTCATGCGCATCGAGTGCAGGCGCCCGCGGCTTGCCATTCGTCGAATCGTTCTCGGCGGCGATGCCTTGCTTTCGTTCGAGTCGCTCCACCAGTTCTCGAATCAGCGCACGCTTCACCGGGTCTGCCGGTAACGGCCGCCGGCCTTCCTGAATGGCGCGAAGAGTTGCAGGCGACGGATACTCTTCCTCCAGGTCCGCACTCGACATATGCAGAGTTTCGAGCGGCCGGAGCTTCATTTCGAGTACCGGGTTCTCGGGGATCGCTTCGGGGTTGAGTTGCTGCCCGATCCACCGATCCACGCCAATGCGTCTGATCGAATCCACGTCCGTGCTTCCTGGGCCGAACGCGAGCCGGTTCAGCGCATGTGCGATCCGCTGGTCCCCAGTCATCTCTCGCGGCGCCTTTTTACGCGCGTGCGCAAACGTCGCCGCAATGGTCACCAGAGAAGCGGCTATCGTGAAAGGCAGCGATTTGCGCCTGAATCCGTAGCACATGCCTGTTTGTTTAACTCGCAGACAAGACTCCAGGTTTCGGCCTGGAATATTAACAATTTTGAATATAAAAAATGAAGGTGCTGCCCAAAAGCGAGGAGCCCCGTCCTCCACGGGGCTCCTGCCAGCAGCAGACCGCGAGCTGCTCACGCCTGCTCGCGGCTATTAGGGCAGCGGTCATGCGACCGCACTATCAGTATCAAACGACTCGGGTCTCTGTGCGATGAAACTTTCTTCACGTGGCTTCAGTGAATGTGAGTCATTCCACCAGATACCGGAACTCCTGTCATAGTACTTCCGGTCCGTCAGCTTCGAAGTCTCATCACAAACCAGATCGCGCCCGTGCAGAGCATCACGGATGCGGCTGCTCGTGACAGCCACCCGCGTAGCGATCCGCCCAAAGGAATCCTGTTGAGGCCGAGCAGCGCAAATCGAAAAACCGCCATTGTCAGCGCGCTCGCCATCGCCGCTCCCGTCAGCACCCATACCATCGAATAACCGGATTCGTTGATGAAAAAGGTGAAGTACATGCCTGAGAAGACACCGAGCACTCCGGCCATCATCCATCGCCCGCGGGATGCGGGGAACAGCAGCATTTCGAGCGAGAGATACGCGAGCGCCAGAGCCGCCGCGGACTCGGCGAAGCGTGGCTGTGGCTGCCAGTTCGCATAATGCAGCGCGACGCCGCTCGCGCACTCGCCCGCGACAAATGCGCCGATCATTCGCAGCAGTTCGCCCCGGCTCCGCACAGCGAAGGCCGCGGCGAAAAGCAAAAGTAGTTGCGCCCCGCTTGCGAAAACCTGAGCAAAACCTGCCCCGCTTTGCGTAAGGGCCACTTCGGCGGGCGTGGGCGGGCGGAACGTCAGCGCCGCTGAAGGAAATGAGCTATCCAGAATCGCCTGATCGTATTTGCCCGCCCGCTCGGCATGCAGCATGTGGACGTGATTCGGAACAGTCGCTTCATAAAACGTGCACTCGACATCCAGCCGGCCAACGATTTTCGAGAACCGGTAATCCGCCGCGCACAGATAAGAGCTGTTCGCCGGGTCAGGATGGCACTCCTGCCCCGTCCGCACGCCTTCTTCTCCATCGCTTGAGAATCGAATGTGATCGAAAAGCGAAAGCGGATCGCGGACGTGCGCCATCTCATAGTCCGGAATCCGGAACGTATATTCGAGTGCGCGGCCATGTATCGCGGCGTAACCGGTGGACATGCTGATCACATGCGCGGAAAGCGCGCCGCACATTATCGGCAGAAGCGCCGCGGAAAGAAGCAGGTTTTTCACGTGGTCAGCGCGGGGCGAGTCCGAATACGGCGGCTGCGGGCGAATCGATGATACATCAGGCGAATGAGGGCGAGCACGGGGACGCTCAGAAAGATGCCGGTTACGCCGCCGATCTCGCCGCCCGCGAAGACGCCGAAAATCACCAGCAGCGGATGAAGCTCCACTCCCCGGCTCATCAGATTCGGAGAGAGCACATAATCCTGAAACATCCGGTAAATGCCCAGAAAAACGATGACCCAGAAAACATGCGAATAGCCGCTGAAAGCGGTGACTCCGATGATCGTGAGCGCCGCAAGCAGCGGCCCCACGAGTGGTATGAATTCGAGAGGGAACGCGATGCTGGCGAGCAGCGTGGCGTATGGCACGCCCATGACATTCAAAAAAATCATGAACGACGTCAGCGTTGCGAGGCATAGATAAAGCAGCGCGCGCATGTATTGCAGCAGCATCAAATGGATGTCGGTCAGCAATTCGCTCACTGCCTCTCCACGGTCCCCCACAATGTCAATCAATGCGTCCCGGATTCGGCGGCCGTCTTTGAGAATGAAAAACGCAAGAATCGGCACGATAACGATGAAGATCAGATTCCGCGATTCCGAGACGACTCGCATCCCGAACTGCGGCGCCTTCGACATCATTTCCCGCGCTCTTACGCGGAGGTCGTCCTTTACGTAGTCGAGAGCCGGCTTGAGCTGCGGATGTTGATTACCCACATTGTCGATGAACGCCTCGGGGTCGGGTGGGTTCTGTGAGAGGTAGCGCGCCTGCGTGAGCACCTGATTTCCGATGAACGCCCCGAACACCGTGAGCAGACTGATGACGATCAGATAAGCAATGGCGAGTGCGGGCGTGCGGGTTCGCGCCGTCAGTCGCTGATCGATCACATCCACCAGAGGGTAGAGAAGATACGCGAAAAGCAGCGCAATCACAAAAATCACGATGGTTTCGCGGATCACATAGATCATGCCCATCAACAACAGAACAACGGCGGCAGTCCATGTGTATCTGGCGGCCTTCGAATCGATTCCGAGCAATCTGTTACGCTCCTCCCGCGCCCGGCGATCCTGACCCGGCAGGAACCGGCGCGTCATCCTGCGCCTGCGCTTCGCCGCTTGCGTCGTCCACTCGCTCCACCAGAACCTTCGCGATTCGATGCCGGTCCATCGCGGTCACGGTAAAGCGGCGGCCGTCAAAACGAACCGATTCGCCTTCTTTCGGAATATGCCCCAACTCGAAAAGCATGTATCCCGCGATTGTTTCAAACCCCGCTTCGGCGGGCAATTCCAGCCCATAAATGGTGGCGAAATCCCGAACGCTTGTCGCGCCGTCAATTTCAATTCGGTCGGCTTCCGCTTCGGGCGGCGGCAACGCCTCGTCGTATTCATCCTCGATCTCGCCCACGATCTGCTCGAGTATGTCTTCCACCGTCACAAGCCCGGTAATGGTCCCGAATTCGTCCACCACCAGCGCCATATGGGTATGCTTTTGGCGCATTTCACTCAGCGTCTGCAATAGCGGTTTTGTCTCCGGAGCAAACATCGGTTTGCGCATGAAACGGCGCAGTTCGAAAGCCCCTGCGGGGCGTCCCGCGCGCACGCTCGCGCGCCGGTCGCGCCAGATCCGAAGCATGTCTTTGAAAAAAACGATGCCCACGATGTGCTCGGGCGCCTCTTCCCATACCGGAAGACGCGAATGCTGGCTCGTCACCATCGCCTCCAGCACCTCGTCCAGGCTGGCCTCGAGCGGAACGGAGACGATGTCATTTCGCGGGCTCATAATCTCGCGAATCGATAACTCCTCGAGATCCAGCACCGCGTGAATCATGTCCTCCTGGATTTCCGGAAGTTGTCCGGCGAACCGGCTGGAACTCACGATCAGTTTCAGTTCTTCAGAAGAATGGCCGCCGCGATGATGATCGCTCCTCACGCCCAGCAGCCGCGAAATTGCGGTGGCCGATTTCTCGATTACGCCCACAAATGCCGACAGGATTCGCGAAAACACCATCAGGACCGGCGCAACAATCACGGCCAGGCGGTCCGCCTTGTCGATCGCGAAATTTTTCGGGACCACCTCGCCGATAACCACATGACAGTAAGTCATCACCGCGAACGCCAGCACGAAACAGGCAGCCCGCAGGATGGCCTCGGTAGCCGGCGTCAGCAATGGATGAAAAGCGGCGGTGAGGAGTTCGAACAGAGTATCTTCGCCTGCCCAGCCCAGCCCGAGGCTCGCCAGCGTCACGCCGATCTGCGTCACGGATAAGAGCTTGCCCGGTTGCGCCAATAGCGCTAGCGCAATCCGCGCGCCCGATTGTCCTTCTTCGGCAAGATGCCGCAGACGGGAATCGCGTACCGAGAGAAGCGCGACTTCCGACGCCGCAAAAAAGGCGTTCACCGCCAGGATGAATCCCAGCAGCAGCAGCCGCGCGATGTAGGCGGAAGCAGTCACCCCGATAACAAGTGTAAAGAACGCCAGCAAGTGTAAAGAATGCCGCGGTTTACAATCGCTGAAGTGCGCCGCATATTAATCGGGGTCAATATTCTGATCGCGATTGCGATCGTCGCGGCGGCCATTGGATATTACTGGATTTTCGTCCGCCCGCTGCCACAAACATCAGGTGAAATTCGAACCCTGGTATCGCAGCCGGTGGAAGTTGTGCGGGACCAGTTGGGCGCTCCGCACATTCACGCGCAGACCATCGACGACGCTCTGTTCGTTCAGGGCTACGTAACCGCCGAAGATCGCATGTTCCAGATGGATGCGCTGCGCCGGCTCTCGGCGGGCGAACTGTCGGAAGTCGTCGGCCCGGTGGCGCTCGAGTCGGACCTGGAGGCGCGCCGCATGCGCTTGCGGCGGCTCGCCGAACAGATCTACACCCAGCTCTCTCCCGCGGAACACGCTTCAATGGCCGCTTACGCGCGCGGCGTCAACGCCTATATCGAATCCCATCGAGGTCGCTACGGCCTGGAATTCGAAGCGCTCGGCTACG
>Ga0308175_100001330_pt1 | contig 16676 bp, 23 predicted proteins | sample PhyCR1_3_FD_203893 | JGI IMG/M metagenome (GOLD analysis project Ga0308175, IMG submission 203893) | Soil microbial communities from UC Gill Tract Community Farm, Albany, California, United States - DLSLS.C.R1 | ecosystem: Environmental > Terrestrial > Soil > Agricultural land | place: USA...
GCTCGGACGCCGACGTACGTTCTGCGCGTTGGCCGGAGCCGTCGTACGACGTCGTCGAGATCCAGGAGTGGCGCCGCCATGCTGGAATTCCAAACGCCCGAATGGCGTCGGTGATTCCGGGCCCGGCGCTCAGACCGCGATGAAGCCGACCGAGACGAACATGTCCAGGCCCGCGACCTTCGTCTGCGTGGCGCGGTACTCGAACGTCAGCTCGCGGCCGTCCTTCGTCGTCAGGATCGCCACTCCGGTGCGCGACCCGCGGGCGAGCAGCTCGTCGTACTCGGCCGGGCTCCCGGTCTCGCGGGCGACGTCGGTGACGCGAAGCTGCAGGAGCTCCTCGCGGGTGTAGCCAAGCGTCTCGGCCGCGCAGCGGTTGACGGCGACGTACCGCATCTCCTCGTCCGCGACGAAGACGAGCGCCGGACCGGCGTCCACCGCCTCGCCGACCAGCGCGGTCTGAATCAACGCTTCTGCTGCCCCCATGCCTCGGGGAGATTCTACGATGCGCGGCCGTGTACGACGTTCTCGATCTGTTCCTCGAGCTCGCGGCGCTCCCGACCCCGCCCGGCGAGGAACGGGCCGCAGCGGACGTCGTTCTTCGCTATTTGCGGGAGCTCGGGTTGAGCGCCGACGAGGACGACGCCGGAGCGGCGATCGGCTCGACGATGGGCAACGTCTACGCGCGCCTCGAGCCGACGGCCGAGGGGACGCCGCTCTTCTTCTGCGCGCACCTCGACACGGTGCCGCCGTCCGGCCCGCTCGAGCCGGTCGTCGAGGACGGCGTCGTGCGCAACGCGGGCGGGACGATCCTCGGCGCCGACAACAAGTCGGCCGTCGCGACCATGCTCGAGGGCGTCCGCCGCGTGCTCGCCGAGAACCGTCCGCACGCCGGCATCGAGCTGCTGTTCACCCCGAAGGAGGAGGTCGGCCTGGTCGGCGCGTACGCGTTCGACGACAGCCGCCTCGTTGCAGACCTCGGCTATGTCTACGACCAGGCGGCGCCGGTCGGCGAGATCATCCTCGGCGCGCCGTGGTCGCAGGCGATGGAGGTGCGCTTCCACGGCCGCGCGTCGCACTCCGGCATGTACCCGGAGGAGGGGCGCTCGGCGATCCTCGCAGCGGCGCGCGCGATCGCCGACCTGCGGCTCGGCCGAGTCGACGACGACACGACCGCGAACGTCGGCGTGATCGAGGGTGGCACCGCCGGCAACATCGTCCCCGAGTGGTGCACGTTCGTCGCCGAGGCGCGCTGCCAGAGCGAGGAGAAGCTCCGCGACTTCGTCCAGGAGATGCTCGACGCGTTCAGCTTCGCAGCGACCTCGACCGACTGCGAGGTCGAGACGGAGCTGCGCAAGAGCTACAGCGGCTACCGCTACAAGCAGTCCGAAGACGTCGTGCGGCTCGCGGCAACCGCGCTCGCGGCGACCGGGCATCCCGTGTCGTATGCGCTCTCCGGTGGTGCGGCCGACGCCAACGTCTTCAACGAGCGCGGGAAGCGCTGCCTGAACATCGCGAACGGCATGACCGACATCCATACGGCGAACGAGCACATCGCCGTCGCGGATCTCGACGCAATGGTCGACGTGACGCTCGCGCTCGTCGACGCGGCGCGCGGGTGATGGAGGAGCGGCGGCTCGGCCCGGTTGTCGGGCTCGGCACGTGGAACACGTTCGACGATGATGCAGCCCTCGCGCACGACGTCGTCGACGCCGCACTCGACGCCGGCGTCCGGGTCTTCGACTCCTCGCCGATGTACCGCGGCGCCGAGGCAGCTCTGGGGCACGCGCTCGGGAGGCGCGGAATGGTGGCGACGAAAATCTGGGCTCCGTCGGTCGAGGAAGGGCGGACGCAGTACGTGCGGCAGCGCGAGTGGTTCGGCCGCGTCGACATCGAGCAGATCCACAACCTCGTATCGTGGCGGCAGCATGTGGAATGGCTGAAGGAGGAGCACGACGGCCTCCTCGGAGTGACGCACTACTCGCGGAGCGCGTTCGGCGAGCTGGCGGAGGCGCTGCGCACGCGGCTGTTCGACGTCGTGCAGCTCCCGTACAACCCGCACGAGCGCGACGTCGAGCAGGAGCTCCTGCCGCTGGCGGCGGAGCTCGGCATCCGCGTCATGGTCATGCGCCCGCTCGCGGGGGGCGCGCTCGCACGGCGCCGGGTCGACCCAGCAGTGCTTCGCGAGCTCGGCGTCGAGACGTGGCCCCAGGCACTGCTCAAGTGGGCGCTCTCCGACGACCGCGTCGACCTCGTCATTCCTGCGACGCAGCGGCCGGAGCGCGCGCGGGAGAACGCGCTTGCCGGCGAGCCGCCGTGGCTCTCGCCCGATCAGCGCGCGCTCGTCGAGGAGCTCGCGGCGTGAGCTTCATCACCGTCGTCGAGGAGGACGGAAAGCAGATCGTCGAGCATCCGGGCTCGGTCGCCGTTGTCGCGATCGACCGGCAGGAGCGCGTCGTGCTCGTCAAGCAGTGGCGCCAGCCGCCGCGCAAGGAGCTGCTCGAGCTGCCGGCGGGTGTGCGCGAGGCGGGGGAGACGCCGCTCGAGACGGCGCAGCGCGAGCTCCGCGAGGAGTGCGGCCTACGCGGCGGCGAGTGGCGTGAGGTCGCGCATGCGTGGACGACGCCCGGCTTCGTCCGCGAGGCGATGACGCTGTTCGTCGCGACCGGCCTCGACGAGGGCGAGACGGATCCGGACGAAGGCGAGGACGTGCACATCGTCCGCCGTCCGGTCACCGAGATCCCGTCGCTCCTCGACGAGATCGAGGATCTGAAGACGCTCGCAGGCCTCCTGCTCTACCTGCGGCTCACCAGCCCCGCCACGATTCCCGTGAGATGAAGATGCCGTGGCCCTTGCTCGTCGTGCACGTCAGCCCGCTGACGCGCGACGTGCACGTGAACGCGGCGAAGTGCCAGGTCCTGCCGTATGCAAGCGTCGTGAAGACCGGCTTGTCCTTGTTCGAGTTGTAGAGGACCCCGCCCGTGCAGACCGGCTGCGCGCGCGTCGCGGCGGCGAGCTCCCAGCCGTGCCAGTCGAGCCCGGCGCGCGCCATGCAGCCGTTCTGCTCGCGGGCGTTGTACGAGGCCCGGTGGATGTCGCACAGGAGGTGGGCGGGCTTCGCCGGGACGTAGAAGCAGTGGATGTTGCCGCTCGGAGTCGCCACCCCGGGCAGGGCTGCCAGGAGAACTGTGAGAGCATCATGGGTGTATTGTCCCGCGCGCTGTGCGTATCGGCGTCGCGAAGGAGATCAAGACCGACGAGTACCGCGTCGCGTTGACGCCGGCCGGCGCGCGCGAGCTCGTCCAGCACGGCCACGACGTCCTCGTCGAGCGCGGAGCGGGCGACGGCAGCTCGATGCCGGACTCCGACTACGAGCGCGCGGGCGCGAAGATCGGCTCCGTCGACGAGGTGTGGGAGTCGGCCGAGCTGCTCCTCAAGGTGAAGGAGCCGATCGAGCCGGAGTACGCGCGGCTGCGCGACGACCTCGTGCTGTTCACGTATCTCCACATCGCCGCCGACGAGCCGCTGACGCGCGCGCTCGTCGAGAGCGGGATCAAGGCGGTGGCGTACGAGACGGTGGAGACCGACGACCGCCGGCTGCCGCTGCTCGCGCCGATGAGCGAGATCGCGGGCCGCCTCGCAGCGCAGGCGGGCGCGTACTTCCTCGAGAAGCCGCTCGGCGGCCGCGGGCTGCTGCTCGGCGGCGTGCCGGGTGTGCAGCCCGGCAAGGTCCTCGTGCTCGGCGGCGGCGTCGTCGGCTACAACGCCGCGGTCATTGCGATCGGCCTCGGTGCGCAGGTGACGATCCTCGACCGGTCGATCGACCGCATGCGCTACCTCGACGAGATCCTCTCCGGCCGGGTCAGCACCGTCATGTCGTCGACGATGCAGATCGAGTCGATGATCGGCGACGCCGACCTCGTGATCGGCGCAGTGCTCGTGCCGGGCGCCCGTGCGCCGAAGCTCGTCACGCGCGAGATGCTCGGCGGGATGAAGAAAGGCGCGGTCATCGTCGACGTCGCCATCGACCAGGGCGGCTGCATCGAGACGGCGCACGCGACGACGCACAGCGACCCGGTGTACGAGGTCGACGGGATCATCCACTACTGCGTCGCGAACATGCCCGGCGGCGTGCCGATCACGTCGACGAAGGCGTTGACGAACGCGACGCTGCCGTACGTCGAGGCGATTGCCGAGCACGGGCTCGCCGACGCGGTCGCGCGCGACAGGGCGCTTGCCAAGGGCGTGAACGTGCTCGAGGGGCGGATCACATACGAACCGGTCGCCGAGGCGCACGGCCTCGACTACACACCGCTTGACGAGCTATTGCCTGTCTAGAGGGTTTAGCTGTCGCTCGTCGGCGTCGCGTTCTTCGGCGGCGAGAGCTTGACGACGATCCACGTCACACCGGCGGCCGCCGCGACCACGACCGCGATGAACACGATGAAACCGAGGACGCCGAGGACGTTCGCCATCGGAACATAGGATAGCCGCGTGCCACGGGCCTGCGTGATCGTTCTCGATGCAGTGGGAGCCGGCGAGCTGCCGGATGCGGGCGAGTACGGCGACGCGGGCTCGAACACGCTCGCGAACGTCGCGAAGGCGGTCGGCGGCCTCGACCTGCCGATGATGGAGGCGCTCGGCCTCGGCAACGTCGAGCCGCTCGAAGGCTGTCCGCCGCAACCGGGGGCGCCCGCGCTTGCCGGCCGGCTGGTCGAGCGCTCGAAGGGCAAGGACACGACCACCGGCCACTGGGAGCTGATGGGCGTCCTCACCGAGCAGCCGTTCCCGACGTATCCGCACGGCTTCCCGCACGACGTCATCGACCCGTTCATGCACCGCACCGGCCGCGGCGTCCTCGGCAACAAGCCCGCGTCGGGCACCGAGATCATCCAGGAGCTCGGCGAGGAGCACCAGCAGACGGGGAAGTGGATCGTCTACACGTCGGCCGACTCCGTCTTCCAGATCGCGGCGCACGAGGAGACCGTGCCGCTCGAGGAGCTGTACGACGCGTGCACGATCGCGCGGGAGATCCTGACCGGGAAGCACGCGGTCGGTCGCGTGATCGCGCGCCCGTTCGCCGGCGCGCCCGGCAACTACGCGCGCACGCCGAACCGTCACGACTTCTCCCTCGAGCCCAGGCGACCGAACTACCTCTCACTCGTGCGCGACGCCGGGAAGACCGTGCACGGCGTCGGCAAGATCTTCGACATCTTCGCGGGCCGCGACGTCGACGAGTCACATCCGACGAAGTCGAACCTCGAGGGCATCGAGCAGACGGAGCGCCTGCTGCGCGAGCTCGACGACGGGCTCGTCTTCACGAATCTCGTCGAGACGGACATGCTCTGGGGCCACCGGAACGACCCCGTGAACTTCCACCGCTGCCTGCAGGACTTCGATCGGCGCCTCCCCGATCTGCTCGACGCGCTGCGGCCGGGGGATCTGCTCGTCATCACCTCCGACCACGGCTGCGACCCGACGACGCCGTCCACCGACCACTCGCGCGAGCACGCGATGCTCATGGCCTACGTCGAGGGGCGTAACGCGGCCGGGCAGATCCACGAGGGGGAGTTCGCCGACGTCGGCGCCACGGTGAACGCCTGGCTCGGGGGCAAGGCGCCGGGCCGGGGGATTCCCGGCCGGCCGATCCTCGCGCCGTGAAGCTCGACAACCCGCTGCTCGTCCGCCGGGAGGACCCGAGCGAGGTCGCGCCGCAGGTGCCCGAGATCGCCGAGCCGTTCCGCGCCCGGACGCAGCACGTCATCTTCGTCGCGCGAGGACCGCAGTGATCCGCGCGGCCGAGCTGATCCAGCGCAAGCGGGACGGCCACGAGCTCGCCGGCCCGGAGCTGGCCGAGCTGATCCTCGCCTACGCGCGCGGCGAGGTGCCTGACTATCAGATCGCCGCCTTCCTCATGGCCGTCTACTTCCAGGGGCTCTCGAGCGCCGAGACGTTCGCGCTCACCGACGCGATGGTGCGCAGTGGCGAGACGATCCACCTCGGGTCAGCGCTGGGGCGGCGCGTCGTCGACAAGCATTCGACCGGCGGCGTCGGCGACAAGACGACGCTCGCGGTCGGCCCGATCGTCGCCGCGTGCGGTGTGCCGTTCGGGAAGATGAGCGGGCGCGGGCTCGGTCATACCGGCGGGACGCTCGACAAGCTCGAGTCGATCCCCGGTTTCCGCGTCGAGCTCTCGACCGACGAGTTCGTCGCGCAAGTGCGGGAGATCGGGATCGCGATCGTCGGTCAGACCGCCGACCTCGTCCCCGCGGACAAGGCGTTGTACGGGCTTCGCGATGTCACCGCAACGGTCGACAACGTCTCGCTGATCGCCGCGTCGATCATGTCGAAGAAGATCGCCGCCGGCGCCGACGCGATCGTGCTCGACGTCAAGGTCGGCGACGGGGCGTTCATGAAAGCGCTCGCCGATGCGCAGGTGCTTGCAGAGACGATGATCGCGCTCGGCCGCCGCGCCGGCCGCGAGGTCGTCGCCGTGCTGACGGACATGGATCAGCCGCTCGGGCGCACGGTCGGCAACGCGCTCGAGGTGCGTGAGGCGCTGGCCACGGTGCGCGGCGACGGCCCGGACGACTTCACCGAGCTTGTGCTCGCGTCGTGCGCGCACCTGCTCGCGCTCTCGGATCTCGGCGTCACGGAGGAGGAGGGACGCCGCCGCGCGGAGGCCGTCGTCGCGGACGGGAGCGCGCTCGCCGCGTACGAGCGCTGGGTCCGCGCGCAGGGAGGCGATCCCGATATGGATGCGCTGCCGGAGGCGCCGTTCATCCGCGAGGTCTTCGCGTCCCGTGCCGGCTACGTCCAGCAGCTTGCCGCGCTGCCGGTCGGTCTCGCCGCGGTGCATCTCGGCGGCGGCCGGCGGGCCAAGGACGACGCGATCGACCCGAGCGTCGGCGTCGTCTGCCTGAAGAAGCGCGGCGATGCCGTCGAGGACGGCGAGCCGCTCGCGGAGATCCACGCGCGCGACGAGAGCTCGGCGGAGACGGCGGCGGCCGACGTGCTGGCCGCGTACGTCCTCGGCGACGAGCCGCCGCGTCCGCGCTCGATCGTCCTCGACACGCTTGGGTGACGCACGACTGGTGCCTGCTTCAAAGCAGGCACCAGTCGTTACCGTCAAGGGGTGCCTGAGCTCCCCGAGGTCGAGACCGTCCGGCGGACGCTGGAGCCGGTCCTCGCCGGCCGCACGCTGAAGCGCGTCGCGATCGAGGACGGGCGGCTGACGCGTCCGTACGACCCCGTCCACATCGCCGCCGAGCTGCAGGGCGAGCGCGTCGCCTCAGTCGACCGGCGCGGCAAGTACCTGATCATCCGCTTCGCGTCGGGCCGCGCGCTCCTCGTGCACCTACGGATGACCGGCAGCTTCCACGTCGACGAGGCGCCGTCGCACGAGCGCGCCGTCGCGACGCTCGACGACAAGACGCGCGTCTCGTACCGCGACGTCCGCCGCTTCGGCACCTGGCTGCTGCTCGAGCCCGACGAGGTCGAGCCGTACCTCGACGCGAAGGTGGGGGAGGAGCCGCTCGACGCGCTCTTCACGGTCGCGCATCTCGGAGAGCGGATCGCGAAGCGCAAGGCGCCGATCAAGGCCGCGCTGCTCGACCAGCGCACGCTCGCCGGCCTCGGGAACATCTACACCGACGAGGCGCTCTGGTGGGCGCGCATCCATCCGCTGCGCCCGGCGGAGTCGCTCGAGCGCGACGAGGTGCGCCACCTGCACCGTGCGATCCGCCGCGCGCTCGAGCGCGGAATCCGGCGGCAGGGTGCGGACCTCGGCGACGGCGTCTACCGGGGCGGGCGGATGCAGAAGGAGTTCAAGGTCTACGGGCGCGAGGATGAGCCGTGCGACCGCTGCGGCACGCCGATCGCGAAGACGCGGGCCGGCGGCCGCGGAACGTGGTTCTGTCCGACCTGTCAGGCGGCTCAGGCGGCGAGCAGCTCTTCGAGCCGGCCGGCGCGGTCGAGGCGCCAGAGCTCGGTGTAGCCGCCGATCGGCGCGCCGTCGATCAAGATCTGGGGCACCGTCCAGCCGCCGGTCAGGTCGTGGAGCGTCTGGCGGAAGTGCTCGTCGTCGTCGAGGTGGATCTCCTCGTACGCGAGCCCCTTCGAGTCGAGCAGCGTCTTCGCGCGGACGCAGTAGCCGCACCAGCGCGTCGTATACATCTGAATCCGTGGCACCAGGGTTACAACGCTGAAAGCGTCGCGAATGTTCCGCGAACGAAAGAAAGCAGCAACCCGCACGATCCCACAGGGTGTGAGGGTGCTCCTCGTTCTCGGCGTTCTCGCGGTCGTGGCCGTCGTCGTCGCCAGGAACCATCCATTTCTACGTGTACTCGGAAGCGACCGATCCGCAGGGCCGCGCGTCGGTGCACTGCTACGCGGGGTGTGACGGCGCCTCGCCGGCCGAGATCGACGAAGCGGCTGCGCTCGCCGGCGCAGTCGAGAGCCCGGCATGGCTCGACGCGTCACGCGGAGTGACCGGGCTCCTGGCCCGGGCGAGTCGCATGTCCCGCCGGCGTGGCGCGGCACTCGTCTGGCAGCGCGCGCCGTCGCTGCTCGCGACCCTCGAGGCCGAGCAGGATCGCATGCTCGAGCGCTTGCGAGGGCTCCCGCTCGACACACAGGCCGGAATCCTGTGCCGGCGCGCCGCGCTTCGCAAGCTTTCGAGATACCAGTGGTCGATGCGCACGCTCGGCGATCGCATCGAGACGGCCGGGCCGGCCTGGGAGGCCGTGCTCAGCTTCGAAGCCGGGCCCGGCTCGGCCATCCGCTCCTTCGGGGACGACGTCGTGCCGTGTCTCGCCGCGGCGCCGGCGAATGCGCGGGAGACGATCGGCGGTCTCATGGCCCGCGCCTAGCTCGGCCCACCCTCTTGTGCGCTTCAGCGCGCCGTGAGACCATCGTGCCTCATGCGACACTCTGCGGCGACCAATGGCTCGCGCCGGCGATGAACGACGACCTCGATCAGCGCCTGCTCGACGGGATCAAGATCACGACTGACGCGTACAAGGCGGGCGAGATCGATGCCCTCCGCGACGCACAACGGCTGGCGGAACAGCTCGTCCGCGACCTCCAGACGCGGATCACGGCCCTCGAGGCCGAGCGCACCGGGTAGCGCGCGGCGACGCGTTCCACGACCGCCCGCAGCAGTAGCCTGAGCTACGGATGGCTCCGCGCACCTATACGACCGAGGCCGTCGTCCTGCGCTCGATCCGCCTCGGGGAGGCCGACCGTGTGCTCCATCTCTACACGCTCGACCGCGGCCGGGTCGGCGCCGTGGCGAAGGGTGTTCGAAAGACCAAGTCGCGGTTCGGTGCGCGGCTCGAGCCGCTGAGCCACGTCGAGACCCTCCTCCACCAGGGACAGGGCGACCTGCAGACGGTGACCGGCGTCCAGCTGCTGCACACCCACCACCACGCCCGCGAGGACTACTACCGGCTCAGCGTCGGCCTGATCGGCGCAGAAGCGATGCTGCGCCTGTTCAGCGAGCAGGAGGCGAACGAGCGCGCGTTCACAGCGCTCACCCGCTTCCTCGACGCGCTCGACGAGGCGCCGCACGTAGCCGAGCGGCCGGCGCTCGACCCGCTCGCGCTCGCGTTCCAGCTGAAGCTCCTGTGGCTCTCCGGCTATCTCCCGCACCTGACGAGCTGCGCCGAGTGCGGCGCCGACGATGCGTCGCTCGTCGGCTACACGCCGCGCGCCGGCGGCGTCTGCGGCGGCTGTGCCGGCCAGGCGGAGGCGCTCGCGCTGAGCGCCGACGGCATCCGCGGGATCGAGGCGTTGCTCGCGAGCCCGCTCGCCGACGCGGGCACCGTCGGGTTGACGGAGCGCGGCGCGCGCGACGCGTTGCGCGTCGTCACGGCGAGCTACGAGTACCACGGCGGGTTCCGCCTTCGCACGCTGTCGGCCTAGCGGATTCCCCGGTATCGGGTTACATTTTGTGGCGGGAGGGGGTCCCGTGGGAGAGAGTCATTTGCGTGTATCGGTCGTCGTCTTCGTGGCAGCGCTCGTCGCGGTCGTGCTCGGCGCTGCGCGTGCCCAGGCCGACACGACGCCGACGCCGACGACGACCGCGACGGTCGCGTCGACGCCGGCCCCCGATCCCGCGCCGGCGCCGGCCCCGGATCCCGCGCCGGTCGTGCACGCGAAGCCGAAGGCGCACGTGGCGACGCATGTCGTCAGGACGACGCCGCGTCCGGCCGCGCCCGCGCCGGCGCCGGTCGTCGTCACGCCGGCTGCGCCCGTTCCGGCTCAGACGCCGGTCGTCCACGCGCCGACACACGTCGCGGCGACGCCGACGAAGACGCACGTCCACCGGCGCGCGCATCCGGTGAAGCCAAAGGCGAAGGCGAAGCCGAAGCCGAAGCCGAAGCATGTGGCGGTCAGCGCGCCCAAGCCTGCGCCCGCGAAGCCGGCGACGCCGGTCCTTCCGACCGTCCATGAGCCGGCCTCGGGCCGGGTGAGGGCTGCGGCGCGCGTGCAATCCTTCTCGTCGCAATGGCAGCGGTTGCTCTCGTGGCTGCTGCTCATCGGAAGCCTCATCGTCCTCGCGTGCGCGGCGCTGCCGGCGCTCGTCCCGCGCGCGCCGCTCGTCGTGGAGGGACGAATGCAGCTGGCGCTGCTCGGCGCTGCGCTCGGGGCAGGCGGCGTGAGCCTCCTGATCGTGAGCGGGGCATGAGGCGCTCCAGAGTCATCCTGCTCTTCGTCCTCGCGCTGGTGGTCGCCGCCGTCGTCGCAGGCGGCGCAGCGGCTGACGGGACGACGATCACCGTGCCGCAGGACATCACGGCCGAGGCGACCTCGGCCCAGGGTGCGGCTGTGTCGTACGACGCGACGGCGTCCGACGGCGACGGCAAGCGGGTCGATGTGACGTGCGATCCGGCGTCGGGCTCGACGTTCCCGATCGCCACGACGCTCGTCACCTGCACGGCGGGAGACGCGAGCGCGACGTTCAACGTCACGGTCCAGGACACGACGCCCCCGCAGCTCTCACTGCCGGCGGACATCAATGTGACGGCTACCTCCTCGAGCGGCGCACCTGTCACCTATTCGGCGACCGCGACCGATCTCGTCGCCGGCGCTGTCACGCCGGACTGCACCCCGACGACCGGGTCGACGTTCCCCGTGGGCACGACGCCCGTGACGTGCACCGCGACGGACGGCCAGAATCAGGCGAGCGGCCACTTCAACGTGACGGTCTCGAAGCCGGGGTCGCCCACGTTCAGCAACGTCCCGGCTCCGGCGCCGGTCGAGGCGACCGGCCCGAACGGCGCCGAAGTCGACTACTCGCTGCCGACCGCGACCGACGCGATCGGGGAGCCGATCGCGACCGTCGGCTGCGCGCCGCCTTCTCAGAGCAAGTTCGCGGTCGGGTCGACGACGGTCACGTGCACCGCGACGGACACGTTCGGCACGACCGGCACTGCGACCTTCAGCGTCTCCGTCGTCGACACGACGCCGCCGATCCTCGCCGTCCCCGGGGCGACGACGGTCCAGGCGCCGTCCGCCGACGGGATCGACGCCTCGGCGGCGGCCGTCGCACAGTTCCTGGCCGCGCCGGTCGCCCAGGACATCGTGGACACGTCGCCGACGATCACGAACGACGCGCCGGCGCACTTCCCGATCGGCGCCACCACCGTCACGTTCACGGCGCGCGACGCGTCGGGGAACACGACGATCAAGAAGTCGACGCTCACCGTCGTCGCGCCTCCGCCGGTGACGACCACGACGACCACGACGACCACGACGACGACTCCGGCGCCACAGCCGCCGCCTTCGACGCCGACGCCTACGCCGACGCCCACTCCCACGCCGACGCCGCCGCAGACGTTCAAGCCGCCGGTGATCCCGCCGAACGCGAGCGGCTTCAAGGCGATCTCCGGCCGCGGCCGCATCACGCTGCAGTGGACGCTTCCGGCGTCGAGCGCGGTCGACCACGTGGAGCTCCTGCGCGCCCAGGTGACGGCCGGCGCCCAGGCGACGGTGATCTATCGCGGAACCGGCCGCAGCTTCGTCGACCGCAAGGTGAAGGACGGCGCCAACTACCGCTACCAGCTCGTCAGCGTCGACTCGAGCGGCAACCGCTCGGCCGGCGTGGCGGTGACGGCGTTCCCGCTTCCGCTCCGGCTGCTGGCCCCGCTCAGCGGCGCGAAGCTGCACACTCCGCCGACGCTCCGGTGGCTCGTGACGGCCGGCGCCTCGTACTACAACCTCCAGCTCTACCGGAACGGCGTCAAGGTGCTGAGCGTCTGGCCGTTGCACGCGAAGCTCCAGCTTCCGCGCACGTGGAAGTACCTCGGCCACACGTACACGTTCGCCTCCGGCTCGTACCGGTGGTACGTCTGGGCCGGGTTCGGCGCCCGCTCGGCGCAGAAGTACAGCCCGCTGCTCGGGCAGGCGTTCTTCACCGTCCCGTAGACAGCGCTACTCCTCGGAGCGAATGTCCTCCGCGACGCGGTCCTTGAACGGCTGCAGCTTGTCGAACGCCTCGTCCGCGTCGATGCCGCCCTCGGGAGCGTCGCCGAGGAGCCACGGCGCCGCGTCGACGGCCGTCTTCCACGCGACCTCCTCGACCTCGGACGCTGCGCCGCCGTCGTCGTCGGCCTCGAGCACCTCGACCCTGTCGAGGTAGACGTTCGTGAACCCGTTCCGCTGCTGCTCGTGGAAGACGATGTGCGCCTGCCTGCCCTCGGCGGCAACGGCATCGCGGGCGATCGCCTCCTTAAAGGTCGTGTACTCGCTTCCGTCGTCGGCGCGGAGGACGAAGCGGGTGTTTCCGGACTGCGTCTTGAACGCCTTGACCTCTTCGACGCGGACATCGCGCTCGGGCATGGCAGTCTTGTGCCCATACGCCGCGCCCTCGAAAACGGCTACGAGCTCGACGACGACCGCTCCCGCCTCGACCGGGAGGCGATCCACGCCTTTCTCACGACCTCCTACTGGGCGGAGGGGCGGACCCGAGCGCGCCAGGACGAGCTGATCGACGCGAGCGGTCACGTCGTCGGCCTGTACAAGGACGGCGGGCAGGTCGGGTTCGCGCGGGCGGTCGACTGCGACGCCGCCGGCTTCGTGTACCTCGCCGACGTCTACGTCCTCGACGACCACCGGGGCCATGGGCTCGGCGTCGAGCTCGTCCGCGAGATGATCGAGCGCGGCCCGTACGCCGACCGGAGATGGGTCCTCCACACGCGCGACGCGCATGCGCTGTACGAGAAGTTCGGCTTCGCGTCTCAAAAGCGGCTCATGCAGCGCCGGTAGCGGCTTGACGCGCGGCGTCCGATGTGTAAGGCTCCTCCCGTCGAAGCCCGGTGGACCGCAAGGTCGGCGGGCTTCGACGTTTCTGGGGCTAGTCCGCGCCGCTGAAGTTCGTCGGCTGCAGCGAGCCGGCGCCGCAGAGCCGCGTCGCCGGGTCGATGTTCACGTTGAAGCTGCCGCCCGCGGACATCGTCACGCGCAAGGTCGTCGCCGTCCCGGAGTCGCAGGGATCGACGTCGGGCGAGAATCGGACCTGCGACCGCGCGGAGGCCCCGGGCTGCAGCGTGACGAGGACGGGCGCGCCGGTGCCGTTTGGCGTCACATGGGACGGGAGCACCGATCCGCCCGACGTCAGGAACTCGATCGCGGGGATCCCGGAGACGGTGCACGCCTGCTGCGACGCATTCGTCACCTTCAGCGTGTAGACGATGTTCCCGGCGCCGGCGCTGCCCTGCAGAACCTGGAACGTCCCGGTCAGGTCGTGCGCGGTGCAGCCGTTGGCGGCAGCCGACTGCGTCACGGTGTGCGTCACCGTCTTCGTGACGGTCGTCGTGACGATCGTCGTCTTCGTCTTCGTGGTCGTCAGGCCGCAGCCGGCGGCGACCAGGGCCGCTCCAGCGCATCCGACAGCCATGACGCCGCGCCGGAGATGGGCACGCGCTCCTGCGCGAGCGTGTCCCGGTCCCGGACGGTCACCGTCTCGTCTTCCAGCGTCTGCTCGTCGATCGTGAATGCCCATGGAGTCCCGATTTCGTCCTGTCGCCGGTAACGCCTGCCGATCTGGCCGGAGTCATCGTGCTCGACACTGACGCGGCGCCGCAACTCCCCAAACAGATTCTTTGCACGTGTCGCCATGCCCTCGTCGCGCGGGACGAGCGGCAGAACGGCGGCCTTCACCGGCGCAACGCGCGGCGACAGGCGCAGGACGGTGCGGTCGCGCTCGCCGACCACCTCCTCGTGGTACGCATCGCAGAGCAGCGCGACGAAGATGCGCTCGATCGACACCGCCGGCTCGATCACGTGAGGGACGTAGCGCTCGCCGTCCTGGCCGACGTATTCGAGCTTCGTGCCCGAGTGCTGTGTGTGCTGCGTCAGGTCGAACGCGCCGCGGTTCGCAACGCCTTCGAGCTCTTGCCAGCCGATCGGATAGAGGTACTCGATGTCGCTCGTCCCGCTCGAGTAGTGCGACCGCTCCTCCGCCGTGTGCTCGCGGACGCGGAGGTTGTCGTCGCGGAGCCCGAGGTCGCGGTGCCAGTTCAGTCGCGCATCGATCCAGTAGCGGTACCACTCCTCCGCGTCGTCGGGCGGGACGAAGAACTCCATCTCCATCTGCTCGAACTCGCGGACACGGAAGAGGAAGTTCCCGGGCGTGATCTCGTTGCGGAACGACTTGCCCGTCTGCGCGATCCCGAACGGCGGCTTGCGCCGCGCCAGCTGGAGCACGTTCTTGAAGTTGATGAAGATGCCCTGCGCCGTCTCGGGCCGCAGATACGCCGCCGACGCCGCGTCCTCCAGCGCGCCGACCTGCGTCTGGAACATGAGGTTGAACTGCCGCGCGTCGGTCAGGTCGCAGTCGGGCGTCTCGCCCGGGCGCTTCGACGGCTTCCGGCCGCACTGCGCATCCTCGAGCTTGTCGGCACGGAAGCGGAGCTTGCACGTGCGGCAGTCGACGAGGGGATCGGTGAAGCCGGCGACATGGCCGGACGCCTCCCAGACGCGCGGGTTGAGGATGACCGCGCTGTCGAGCGCGACGATGTCGTCCCGCTCCTGCACCATCGCGCGCAGCCACAGCGAGCGGATCTCGTTCTTCAGCAGCACGCCGTAGTGGCCGTAGTCGTACGTCGAGCCGAGCCCGCCGTAGATCTCCGAGCTCTGGAAGACGAACCCGCGCCGGCGGGTCAGCGAGACGACCTTGTCCATCGTCACGTCGGTAGCGGCCACGCCCGTACCGTATCGGCCGTGACACCGGCGGTCTCCGTTCTCCAGCGCGCGGGCGTCCCGTTCTCGCTGCACGAGTACGAGCACGACGCGAACGCGCGGTCCTTCGGCGAGGAGGCGGTGGAGAAGCTCGGCCGGCCGGCCGAGCGGGTGTTCAAGACCCTCGTCGTCTCGGTCGACGGCGAGCTCCACGTCGCGTGCGTGCCGGTGTCGGCGCAGCTCGACCTCAAGGCGCTCGGGAAGCGGGCGACGCTGGCGGACAAGGAGCAGGCGAGCCGCGCGACCGGGTACGTGACGGGTGGAACGTCGCCGCTCGGGCAGCGGAAGCAGCTGCCGACGCACGTCGACGCGTCCGCGCTCGAGCACGAGACGATCCTCGTCAACGGCGGCCGGCGCGGCCTTCAGGTCGAGGTCGCCCCCGACGACCTCGTCAGGCTCACTGGGGCGCGCGTCCACCCGATAGCGTCCCGCGCGTGACGCCGGTCGAGCTGCATGTGGTGAGCGACGCGACGGGGGAGACCGCGGCGCGGCTGGTGCAGGCGCTCGAGGCGCAGTTCCCGGATCAGGAGTTCATCGAGATCCGTCATCCGCGGGTCGAGTCGGAGGAAGACCTGCACGTCGCGGTCAACCGGATGAAGGGCCGGGCGGCGGTCGTCGTCTACACGCTCGTCGACCCGGAGATGCGCGAGTCGATGCGCACGCTGTGCCGGCGCGCGCGGCTGCACTACTGCGACCTGCTCGGTCACCCGATCGACGCGGTCGCGCGCGTCTCGGGCCAGGCGGCGAAGATGCGCCCCGGCTCGCGGCCGCCGCTCAACTCCGCGTACTTCAAGCGGATGGAGGCGATCGAGTTCGCCGTCCGGTTCGACGACGGCGTGGGGCGGGGGCTCCACGACGCCGACGTCGTCCTCGTCGGCGTGTCGCGAACCTCGAAGACGCCGCTCTCGATCTATCTCGGCTACCTCGGCCACAAGGCCGCGAACGTCCCGATCGTGAAGGGGATCGAGCCGCCGGCGGAGCTGTTCGAGGTCGACCCGCGCAAGATCGCCGGGCTGACGATCGACCCGAACCGCCTGCTCGAGATCCGGCGCGCGCGCGTGCGCTCGATGGGCGCCGGCTCGCGCAACCGGCAGTACGCGGAGCTCGCCGAGATCTACGAGGAGCTCGATGCGGCGGCCAAGGTGCACCGGCGGCTCGGCTGCCCGGTGATCGACATCTCCGAGCTGTCGATCGAGGAGACGGCGCACCGCATCGTGCGCGTCGTCGAGGAACGGTTGGCGGCGGCGACTGCATGAGCGCGGACTGGCGGACGCGGAAGGGAACCGTTCCGCTGCGCTATTGGGTGCTCTGGTGGACGCTGATCGTCGTCGCGGACTTCCTCTTCTACGTCCTGCTCACGCCGATCTGGATCGGGCTGCGCGTGGTCGCCTGGACGGCGGAGTTTCGGGCGCGCCGCCGTCGCGGCGCGCCCGCCG
>Ga0308175_100001331_pt1 | contig 16674 bp, 15 predicted proteins | sample PhyCR1_3_FD_203893 | JGI IMG/M metagenome (GOLD analysis project Ga0308175, IMG submission 203893) | Soil microbial communities from UC Gill Tract Community Farm, Albany, California, United States - DLSLS.C.R1 | ecosystem: Environmental > Terrestrial > Soil > Agricultural land | place: USA...
CCTCTCCACTGTCGCGACCGATACCGTGCCCACCGAGGTCACGAAGCACGACGACGCTGTGATCTCCAGCCGCACTCGTTCGCCTCGGCCCGGTTCGACTCGCCCTGGCGGTCCTCGACCCGACCCCCGAGGACCGGACTGCGGCACTTCGGGCACCACACCATGTGGAGCCCGAGGCCGCACACGCCGCTGGAGCATCGGCGAACACTCCTGGCCACGGCGCCGTGATCAGTATGCACACGCAACAGGTCTGGTGCACCAGAAAGGTGGTAAATGTGAAGAATGCGAATTCATGGCCTCAGTTGAGGTCGAAGCGACCCACTGCAACCGTTCCCCACCCCGCTGAAGCGGGGCGTCCCCTGGCAAGGTCCTGATGGGACAGCAAGCGACGCCGGTCCGAACGGCCGGACTGGGAAAGGCGGTCGGGCCGGAGCCGACGGCGGTGAGCGGAGCGGTACTGCTGCTCCCCGGCGGGGAGGAGATCTCCGCCCGCAGGCCGTCCCCCGTATGGGCGACGGCCTTCGTACGTTCTCTGGGCCGCCGGTTCGCCCGCGCGGGCCGGGAGGAGGGACTGGCCGTGCACACCGTGCACTACCGGTACCGCGGCTGGAACGGCAGCGAGGCGCATCTGGCGGCGGACGCGCAGTGGGCCGCCGACGAGGTCGTACGCCGGTACGGGGATGTGCCGGTGTGCCTGGTGGGCCTGGACATGGGCGGCCGGGCGGCGCTGCGGGCGGGCGGCCACGAGGCGGTGAACTCCGTCGTCGCGCTCGCTCCCTGGCTGCCCGAGGAGGACGTGGCCGCGCCCGCCGAACCGGTGAAGCAGTTGGTGGGGCGGCGGGTGCTGATCGTGCACGGCACGAACGACGAACGCACCGACCCGGAGCTGTCGTTCCGGCTGGCGGAGCGGGCGAAGAAGGCGAACCGGAACGTGTGCCGGTTCGAAGTGCACACCGACGGCCACACGTTGCACCAGTACCGCGACGAGGTGCGCTCGCTCGCCGTGGACTTCGTCATGGGCGCGCTGTTCGGGCACTCGGTGTCACGGCCGGTGGAGGACGCGCTGGCCGCTCCGCCGCCGATCGGGCTGCGGATGCCGCTGGCCGCGGGGTTCGGCAAGTCGCTGCGGCGATGAGGCCCGGTGCCTCACCGGGAAACCGCGGGCTCCCCTAGGGGAGCAGACTCCCCCTCCTGGAGAGCAGGAACTTCTTGAAGGCCGTCACCGGTGGGGTGTCCGGGCGGTCGGCCAGCCAGGCGACGCCGATCTCCCGGGCCGCCCGCGGCGCGGTGACCGTCAGTTCCACCACTCCCGGGCGCGGCACCGTCGGGGGCGGCAGCAGGGCGACCCCGAGGCCCGCCGCCACCAGGCCCCTCAGGGTCTCCGCCTCCTCGCCCTCGAAGGCGATGCGGGGCTTGAAGCCGGCCTCGCGGCACAGGTCGTCGGTGATGCGGCGCAGGCCGTAGCCCGGCTCCAGGGTGACGAAGGTTTCCTCGGCCGCCTCGGCCAGCCGGATGCGGCGGCGGCCGGCCAGGCGGTGGTCGGCCGGTACGACCAGGCGCAGCTTCTGTTCGTCCAGGCGGCGGGCGACCAGGTCGGGGGCGTCCGGCACCGGGGAGGTCAGACAGAGGTCCAGTTCGCCCGCGCGCAGCCGCTCCAGCATCGCCTCGCCGTAGTTCTGGAAGAGGCTGAAGCGGACGCGCGGGTGGTCGGCGCGGAAGGCGTGCAGCAGGCCGGGTACGGTCTCGGCGCCCATGGTGTGCAGGAAGCCGAAGGCGACCTTGCCGGTGGCCGGGTCGGCGTCGGCGCGTACCTCCTCGGCGGCGCGCTCGATCTCGGCGAGGGCGCGCTCGACGGAGGCCAGGAAGGTGCGGCCGGCGGTGGTGAGGGAGACCGTGCGGCCGTGGCGGGCGAACAGGCCGACGCCGAGGTCCTGCTCCAGCCGGACCATGGCCCGGGAGAGCGTGGACTGGGGGACGTTCATCTCGTGGGCGGCCCGGGTGACGTGCTCGGTGCGGGCGACCCCGGCGAAGTACGCGAGGCGCGGCGCGAGCAACAGCGCCATGTCTTCCATGTCACTGAACGATGACAGCTGACCCTGTGACCTCTGCTCATGCTTCACAGGAACGATTATGGCGATTCCATGCATTGGACGGATCAGTGGGCCGTGCATAGCGTCGAAGCATGTCTCCCGCCAGTACCGGGGCGTCCGCCACCCTGGACGCCGTCACGCCCGTCCCCTCCTCCGACTCCGCGACCGACTCCCGGATGGCTCCGGGCGGCCCCGGCTACCGCCGGATGAGCCTCGCCCTCTTCCTCGCCGGGGTCGCGACCTTCGCCCTGCTCTACTCCACCCAGGCCCTGCTGCCGCTGATCTCCGGTGAGTTCGGGGTGGCGGCGAGCGAGGCGAGCTGGACGGTGGCGGCCGCGACCGGCGGTCTGGCGCTGTTCGTGCTGCCGATGAGCGCCCTGTCGGAGCGCTTCGGCCGCCGTACGGTGATGACGGCCTCGCTGGCGGTCGCGGTGGGCGTGGGCCTGCTGGTGCCCTTCGCGCCGTCGATCGGCGCGCTGGTGGTGCTGCGGGCGGTGCAGGGCGCGGCGCTGGCGGGTCTGCCGGCCTCGGCGACGGCGTATCTGGCCGAGGAGGTCCGGCCGAAGGCACTGGTCACGGCGATCGGCCTGTTCGTGGCGGGCAACAGCGTCGGCGGGATGAGCGGCCGGGTGATCACCGGCTGGGTCGCGCAGGAGTGGGGCTGGCGGGTCGCCGTCGGTGTGATCGGCGCGGTCGCGGTGGCCTGCGCGGTGGCGTTCCGGCTGCTGCTGCCGGCCCCGAGGCACTTCTCGGCGGGCTCGCTGCGCCCGCGGGTGCTGCTGGGCACGGTGCGCGGCCACCTCGCCGACCCGCTGCTGCGCCGGCTGTACGCGATCGGCGCGCTGTTCATGACGGTGTTCGGCGGCGTGTACACGGTGATCGGCTACCGGCTGACGGAGGCGCCGTTCTCCCTGCCGCAGGGCATCGTCGGCTCGATCTTCCTGGTGTACCTCGTCGGTACGGTGTCGGCGTCGACGGCGGGCCGTCTGGTGGGCCGGCTCGGCCGCCGGGGCGCGCTGTACCTGGCGGGCGGTACGACGGCGGCGGGCCTGCTGCTGTCCCTGGCGCCCTCCCTCCCGCTGGTCCTGCTGGGTCTGGTGCTCATCACGGCGGGCTTCTTCGCGGGCCACGCGGTCGCCTCCTCGGCGGTCAGCAGGACGGCCGAGCACGGCCGCGCCCAGGCCTCCGCCCTGTACCAGTCCGCGTACTACATCGGCTCCAGCGCGGGCAGCACGGTGGGCGCGATGGCGTTCCACGCCGGCGGCTGGGCGGGCACGGTCGGCGTCGGTGTCCTCGCGGTACTCGGCGTCGTGACCATCACCGTCCTCGGGTCCCGGGCGGCCCTGGTGGCGGCCCGGCGGGAACCGGTGCCGGCGCACTGAGGCGACGCGCGTACGACTGGGCGGGCACCGGTTTCGGTGTCCGCCCAGTTGTGTGAAGGAACCGGTCCCGGCCGGGCATTTTCGTGCTCCGGGCGCCATTGTCAGTGGGCTGCGGTAGCTTCCGAAGTGCTGGGGCGCGAAGGCGCGCAACGGGGACGGCCACAGGGGTGGGTGCACGATGGGCAGCGGAACGGCGACGACGGACCTCGACGCAGCACTGGAGAAGCACCGGACCGAGCTGACCGGGTACTGCTACCGGATGCTCGGGTCCTCCTTCGAGGCCGAGGACGCGGTGCAGGACACGCTGGTGCGGGCCTGGCGGAGCTACGACAAGTTCGAGGGCCGCTCCTCCCTGCGCTCGTGGCTGTACCGGATCGCCACGAACGTGTGTCTGGACATGCTGACGGCGGGCAACAAGCGGGCCCGGCCGATGGACCTGACCGATCCGACGCCGCTCGCGCAGGCGGCGCTCTCCCCCCGTCCGGACAACACCTGGCTGGAGCCGATGCCGGACGCGCGCGTACTGCCCACGGTGGAGGACCCGGCGGAGGCGGCCGTCGCCAGGGAGTCGGTGCGGCTGGCGTTCATGGCGGCCCTGCAGCAGCTTCCGCCCAAGCAGCGGGCGGTGCTGATCCTGCGCGAGGTGCTGGCCTGGCGGGCGAGCGAGGTCGCCGAGCTGCTGGGCACCACGGTCGCCTCCGTCAACAGCGCCCTGCAGCGGGCCCGGGCCACCCTCGCCGAGCGGGACTCCGAGGGCGCCGCGGGGGCGGTGTCCGACCCGCTGGACGAGGAGCAGCAGAGACTGCTCGAACGCTATGTGAAGGCGTTCGAGGGCTACGACATGACGGCGCTCACGGCGCTGCTGCACGAGGACGCCGTCATGACGATGCCGCCGTTCGACCTGTGGCTGCGCGGCCCGGCCGACATCACCGGCTTCATGACCACCCTGGGCGCGTCCTGCGCCGGCTCCCGGCTGCTGCCGGTGCGGGCGAACGGCCTGCCGGGGTTCGCGCACTACAAGCCGGACGAGGAGAAGGGCGGGTTCACTCCCTGGGCGGTGCAGGTGCTGGAGGTGTCAGACGGCCGGATCACCGGTTTCCACTGCTTCCTCGACACCGCGCGCTGGTTCCCGCTCTTCGGTCTGCCCCTCCACCTGGAAGCGGAGTCCGACCAGGTCGAGGAGGGCGTGTAGCGCGGGGTCGGGGTCGCGCAGCCGTATCCGCCCGCCGGCCCGGCGGGCGGCGAGCTCCAGCCGGGCCAGCAGGTCCACCGTCTGGAGGCCCGGCGGCCCGAGCCCGGCCACGTCGCACACCACGACCGCGGCCCCGCCGCCCGCCAGCAGCGCCCGCACATCGGCGCAGAGCCCGGCCACCTCGGCACGGGTGACGGGTCCGGGCAGTACGAGCACGGCGGGTGCGTTGGCGTCCACGTGCGGTAGACCGGCGGCGAGGGCACAACTCATCGCGGGCCGCCCGCCGGACACGCCCGGGCGGAGATCACATTGACCCGCTGCCGCGCCCCGGCGGAGGGTGGGGGCCGTGACGGGGGTGCTGAGCGGGTTCGCGGTGATCGCGGTCGTCATCGGGGTGGGCTATGTGCTCGGGTGGCGCGGCACCCTCGGTGAGCCGGGCCGTGACGTGCTGACCCGGCTCGCCTTCTCGGTGGCCGGACCGGCCCTGCTGTTCCACACGCTGGCCCGGGCCGACCTCTCCGTGCTCTTCTCCAGCCGCCTGCTGGTGACGGCACTGAGCACGGCCGCGGTCTCGGCGGCCTTCGTGGCGGTCGGCGCGCTGCGGCACTGGGGCGTGGGCCGCACGACGATCGGCGCCCTGTGCGCGGGGTACGTCAACTCGGGCAACCTCGGCATCCCGATCGCCGCCTACGTCCTGGGCGACGCGTCCCTGGTGGCCCCGGTCCTGCTGTTCCAGGTCGTCATCGTCACGCCGGTCGCCCTGACCGTCCTGGACCTGACCGGCACCGGCACCGGCACCGGCACCGGCGAGAAGGGCACGGTGTGGCAGCGGCTGCTGACCCCGCTGCGCAATCCGATCGCGGTGGGCTCGCTCACCGGTGTGGTGGTGTCGGCGGCGGGCTGGACGGTCCCGGGCCCCGTCATGGAGCCGCTCACCATGATCGGCAACATGTCGGTCCCGGCGGCCCTGCTGGTCTTCGGCATGTCCCTGCGCGGCAGCGCGGCTCCCGGCCGGGGGCTCGACCGCCAGCTGGTCCTGCTGTCGGTGGCGCTGAAGTCACTGGGCCAGCCGCTGGTGGCCTGGGTACTGGCCCGCGGCGTCTTCGGCCTGCACGGCGCGCCCCTGCTGGACGTGGTCGTCACCTCGGCCCTGCCCGCCGCCCAGAACCTGTTCACCTACGCCAGCCGCTACCGGGTCGCCGAGACCCTGGCCCGCGAGTCGGTCCTGCTGTCGACGGTGGTCTCGGTGCCGGTACTGGTGGGGGTGGCGACGGTACTGGGGTGAGGGCGTGTCAGTCGACGGGGAACTCGCCGGTGTCGATGGTGACGCCGAACGGCTCCGGCAGCTTGATGGGATCGCCGAACTTCACGGCTGCGAGGACTCGGTAGACCTCGCCCTTCGGCTCTCCGTAGAGCGTCGCCGTCGGGCCGCCGGGTGCCCAGCGGTCGACGAGGAGGTACAGCGGGATGCCTGCGGACGCGTACGCGGCAGGCTTGCTGATGCGGTCGTGACGTGCGTTGGACTTGGATGTCACTTCTACGACCAGTTCCGCCAGAGCGGCCGGAATGTGGGTGTCCGATTCCATGCACTCGGGCAACGGGGCGACCACCAGGTCCGGGATGAGCATCCCCAGTCGAGACGGCACTGCGATGGCCAGTGTCTGGTAGATCCCCCAGTCGTCGGGGATCACGGCGTACAGGCGACGCTGGATCCGCTCCGCGATGACGTTGTGACGGGGTGCGGGAGCAGGTGACACGGTGATGATCCCCTCGATGATCTCCACCTTGCTGCCCTCGGGCCACTCCATGTCCTCCCAGTACCGGACGAGGTCGTCCCAGTTCTGGTCGGGGTCCTGGCTGACGGTGAGTGCGCTCACGGCGGTCTCCTATCGGTGCGTCACCGATCCCAGCATGCCGAACGGGACCGGCGGAGGTCCACCGATCCCGTTCACCCGAAAGAGCCCTGACATCCGCGGCCTCCGGCCGCGGGCCCAGGTCAGGCGATGCGCTCCAGCACCACCGGTGACGGCGTGAAGGCCGTGCCCGGGGCCGCGATGTCGTACGAGCCCTCGACCGCCTGGAGCGCGTAGTCGAAGCGCTCGGGGGTGTCCGTGTGCAGGGTCAGCAGCGGCTGGCCCTCGGTCACCGTGTCGCCCGGCTTGGCGTGCATCTCCACGCCCGCCGCCGCCTGCACCGGGTCCTCCTTGCGGGCGCGGCCCGCGCCGAGGCGCCAGGCGGCGACACCGATGCCGTAGGCGTCCAGCCGGGTCAGGACGCCGGATGCGGACGCCCTGATGACGTGCTGCTCCTTGGACGTGGGCAGCACGGCGTCCGGGTCGCCGCCCTGGGCCGCGATCATCCGGCGCCACACGTCCATCGCCGAGCCGTCGGCCAGCGCCTTCGCCGGGTCGGCGTCCTTGATGCCGGCCGCGTCGAGCATCTCGCGGGCCAGGGCGATCGTCAGCTCGACCACGTCCGCCGGGCCGCCGCCCGCCAGGACCTCGACCGACTCGCGGACCTCGAGCGCGTTGCCGGCGGTGAGACCGAGCGGGGTGGACATGTCGGTCAGCAGCGCGACCGTCCTCACCCCGTGGTCGGTGCCGAGGCCGACCATCGTGGAGGCCAGCTCACGGGCGTCCTCGATCGTCTTCATGAAGGCGCCGGCGCCCACCTTCACGTCCAGGACCAGGGAGCCGGTGCCCTCGGCGATCTTCTTGGACATGATGGAGGACGCGATCAGCGGGATCGCCTCGACCGTGCCGGTCACGTCCCGCAGGGCGTACAGCTTCTTGTCGGCCGGGGCCAGGCCGTCGCCCGCCGCGCAGATCACCGCGCCGGTGGTGTCGAGGACGTGCAGCATCTCCTCGTTGGACAGCAGCGCGCGCCAGCCGGGGATCGACTCCAGCTTGTCCAGCGTGCCGCCGGTGTGGCCGAGGCCCCGGCCGGAGAGCTGCGGGACGGCCGCGCCGCAGGCCGCGACGAGCGGGGCCAGCGGGAGCGTGATCTTGTCGCCGACGCCGCCGGTGGAGTGCTTGTCGGCCGTCGGGCGGGACAGCGAGGAGAAGTCCATACGCTCGCCGGAGGCGATCATGGCCGCGGTCCAGCGGGCGATCTCCCGGCGGTTCATCCCGTTCAGCAGGATCGCCATCGCGAGCGACGACATCTGCTCGTCGGCGACCTCGCCGCGGGTGTACGCGTCGATGACCCAGTCGATCTGCTCGTCGGTCAGCTCACCGCGGTCCCGCTTGGTACGGATGACGGAGATGGCGTCCATGGCCATGGCTATGGCTTCCTTCCGGGAGGTGCGAAGTGCACGGCCCCCCTGATCGGGTCAGGGGGGCCGTACGGGGAGTTACTTGGAGAGATGGCCCGGGCCGAAGGCCTGGGGCAGCATCTCGGAGAGCGGGAGGACGCCCTCGGGAGTGTCCAGCAGCAGGCCGGGGCCGCCGAACTCGTAGAGGAGCTGGCGGCAGCGGCCGCACGGCACCAGCAGGGCGCCCTCGCCGTCCACGCAGGTGAAGTGCGTGAGGCGGCCGCCGCCCGTGCGCTGGAGCTGTGAGACGAGCCCGCACTCGGCGCACAGGCCGAGGCCGTAGGAGGCGTTCTCGACGTTGCAGCCGGTGACCGTGCGCCCGTCGTCGACCAGGGCGGCCACGCCGACCGGGTAGCCCGAGTAGGGGACGTAGGCGTGGGTCATGGCCTCCCGCGCCTCGGCGCGCAGCGGCTCCCAGTCGAAGCCGGCGTCCGGCGCGGCCGTCACTTGCCCTGTCCCTTCCGGTACCGCATGCCGTCCGCCTTGGGCATGCGCAGCCGCTGGGCGGAGAGCGAGAGCACCAGCAGCGTCACGACGTACGGCGTGGCGCCCACGAAGTCGCTCGGGACCTCGTCGGTGAGCAGGTACCAGGCCAGGACCAGACCGCCCACGATGAGGCTGATGGCGCCCTGCCAGACGGCGGAGCGGTACAGCTTCCAGCCGGCCAGGACCACGAGCAGGACGACCAGCAGGAGCAGCAGCGCGTGCACGGTCGTGCCGCCGTTGCGCAGCTGCAGCGCGTCGGAGTAGCCGAACAGGCCGGCGCCCATGGCCAGACCGCCCGGCCGCCAGTTGCCGAAGATCATCGCCGCGAGGCCGATGTAGCCGCGCCCGCCGGTCTGGCCCTCCAGGTAGGTGTGGGAGGTGACCAGGGCGAGGAACGCGCCGCCGAGGCCGGCGAGACCGCCGGAGACGGCCACGGCCACGTACTTGTACTGGTAGACGTTGACGCCGAGCGACTCGGCGGCGATCGGGTTCTCACCGCAGGAGCGCAGCCGCAGGCCGAACGAGGTGCGCCACAGCAGCCACCAGCTGCCGACGAACAGCAGCACGGCCAGGATCGTCACCACCGACAGGTCGGTGATCAGACCGCCGACGATGCCCGCGAGGTCGGAGACCAGGAACCAGTGGTGGTTCTGGACCGACTGCAGGGCGTCGGACAGACCGGGCACGGTGACGTGGGGCAGCGAGTCCACGGGCGGGGACTGCTTGGGGTTGCCGCCCGCCTCCGCCGGCTTGCCCTCGGCGAAGAAGAGCTTGGCGAGGTACTGGGTGGCGCCGAGCGCGAGCAGGTTGACCGCGACGCCGGAGACGATGTGGTCGACACCGAAGGTGATGGTGGCGACGGCGTGCACCAGACCGCCGAGGACACCGAAGCCGATGCCGCACAGCAGGCCCAGCCAGGGGTTGGTCTGCCAGCCGACCCAGCCGGCGCCGAAGGTGCCGAGGATCATCATGCCCTCGAGGCCGATGTTGACCACACCGGCCCGCTCGGACCACAGACCGGCCAGACCGGCGAGACCGATGGGCACGGCGAGGCCGAGGGCGGCACCGACCTGTCCTTCGGAGGTGAGCTGGTCGGCACCGGTGATGACGCGGACCGCGGCCACCAGGAGCAGCGCACCCGCGACGATCATGAGGATCTGGCCGAGCGACCGGCCCGAGCGCTTGCCGGCCGCGCCCTCCGCCTTGGGCGCCGCGGGCGGCGGCGCGTCGGTCATCGTGGCAGTCATCACGCCACCTCCTGCTTCTTCGTCGGGGCGGCGGCCTGGGCGGCGAGTTCGGCGCCGACCCGCTGCTGCTGGCGCTTGAGGCCGTAGCGGCGGACGACCTCGTAGGCGATCACGACGCACAGGACGATGACGCCCTGGATCACGCCGAGGATCTCCTTGTCGTAGCCCTGGAACTCAAGGTGGTTGGTGGTGCGCTCCAGGAAGCCCCACAGGAGGGCGCCGAGCGCTATGCCGATCGGGCTGTTGCGGCCGAGCAGCGCGATGGCGATGCCGGTGAAGCCGATGCCCGCGGGGAAGTCGTTGCTGAACTGGTGGCTGTCGTTGAGCAGGGTCGGCATGCCGATCAGACCGGCCACCGCACCCGAGATGATCATGCTGGTGGCGACCATCTTCTTCACCCCGACGCCGCTCGCGGCGGCGGCGGTGTCGGACTGGCCGACGGTGCGCAGGTCGAAGCCGAACCGGGTGCGGCCGAGCACGAACCAGTAGCCGACGCCGACGACCACGGCGATGACGAAGAAGCCCCACAGGACGCCGGCCGGGCCGGTGTCGATGCTGAAGAAGTACGAGGACGACGGCAGCGGCTTGGTGGAGACGAGCGTGCCCGCCTGGTCGAGCTGGCCGAGCTTCCCGGGCTGCAGCAGGTAGGCGATGATCGCGGTGGCGATCGAGTTGAGCATGATCGTCGAGATGACCTCGCTGACGCCGCGGGTCACCTTGAGCACGCCGGCGATGGCCGCCCACAGGGCACCGGTCGCCATCGCGCAGATGACGATCAGGGGGATGGCGATCCAGCCGGGCACGGTCAGCGCGCCGCCGAGGACGGCCGCGACGAACGCGGCGAGCCGGTACTGGCCGTCGACCCCGATGTTGAACAGGTTCATGCGGAAGCCGATGGCCACCGCGACACCCGCGAGGTAGTAGGTCGTCGCCTTGTTCAGGATGTAGACCTGGCTGTCGCTGGCGAAGCCGTAGGTCACCATGTCGCTGAAGGCGTCGCCCGGGTTCTTGCCGGTGGCGAGGATCACCAGGGTGGTGACGACGAGCGCGGCGACGATCGCCAGCAGCGGGGCCGCGATCCCGAGGAGCAGCCGCTCCTTGTCGATCCGTGAGGTCAGCTTCTTCATCGCTCGTCGTCCTCTGTGTGCTCCAGGTGGCCGGAGGCCGCACCCGTCATGGCGGAGCCCAGCTCCTCGGGGGTGATGGTGGCGGGGTCGGCGTCGGCGACCAGACGGCCCCGGTACATCACCCGCAGGGTGTCGGAGAGCCCGATGAGCTCGTCCAGGTCGGCGGAGATCAGCAGCACGGCCATGCCCTCGCGGCGGGCCTCGCGGATGTAGTCCCAGATCGCCGCCTGCGCGCCGACGTCCACACCGCGGGTGGGGTGGGCGGCGATGAGCAGCTTCGGGTTGTGGCTCATCTCGCGGCCGACGATCAGCTTCTGCTGGTTTCCGCCGGACAGCGAGGCGGCGGTCACCTCGATACCGGGCGTGCGGACGTCGTAGTCGCGGACGATGCGCTCGGTGTCGGTCCGGGCGGCCTTGATGTCGAGCAGTCCGCCGCGCGAGTTGGGGCGCTCGGTGACATGGCCGAGGATGCGGTTCTCCCACAGCGGCGCCTCGAGGAGGAGGCCGTGACGGTGGCGGTCCTCGGGGATGTAGCCGACGCCGGCCTCACGGCGGCGGCGGGTGGGGGTGTGGGAGATGTCGTCGCCGTCCAGTGTGACGACGCCGGCGTCCGGGTTCCGCATGCCCATGATCGCCTCGACCAGCTCGGACTGGCCGTTGCCCTCCACACCGGCGATGCCCAGGACCTCGCCCTTGTGGATGGTGAAGGAGATCTCGTCGAGGATGATCCGCTCGACGCCGTCCAGGTCGGTCTGGGACAGGTGCAGCTTGTCCACCGTGAGCATGGGGACGTCCGTGACGGTGGACTCCTCCGTCTCCGGCGTCGGCAGCTCGCTGCCGACCATCATCTCGGCGAGCTGCTTGGAGGTGGTGCTGCGCGGCTCGGCCGTGCCGACCGTGGTGCCGCGCCGGATGACGGTGATCTCGTCGGCGACGGAGAGCACCTCGCCCAGCTTGTGGGAGATGAAGATGACCGTCAGGCCCTCGGCCTTCAGCTCGCGGAGGTTGTCGAAGAGGGCGTCGACCTCCTGCGGCACGAGCACGGCGGTCGGCTCGTCCAGGATGAGGGTCCGGGCGCCGCGGTAGAGGACCTTGAGGATCTCCACGCGCTGGCGGTCGGCGACGCCGAGCGCCTCCACCAGGACGTCGGGCCGCACGCCCAGGCCGTACGCGTCGGAGATCTCCTTGATCTTCGTACGCGCCTTCCCGCCGATGCCGTACAGCTTCTCCGCGCCGAGGACGACGTTCTCGAGGACGGTGAGGTTGTCGGCGAGCATGAAGTGCTGGTGCACCATGCCGATGCCGCGGGCGATGGCGTCGCCGGGGTTGCTGAAGGTGACCGGTTCACCGTTGACCTTGATGGTGCCCTCGTCCGGCTGCTGCATGCCGTAGAGGATCTTCATCAGGGTGGACTTGCCGGCGCCGTTCTCACCGCAGAGGGCGTGTACGGTGCCCGTGCGGACCGTGATGTCGATGTCGCGGTTGGCGACGACGCCGGGGAAACGCTTGGTGATGCCGCGCAGTTCGACGGCAGCGGGAGGGCTGGACGCGTTGATGGCGCACTCTCCTCGGGGAAAGGGGCTGCGGGGGGAGGGCAGGCGTCGGCGACGCTAGCGCGGCAACTCAATGCTACACGCGTAGAGTTGACACATTGTTATGGCTCGGCGAGGGGCTGCGGAAGCCGCCCCCGCGCCGAGCCCAGGTCCGACGGGACCCGTCAGATCACGGGGTGGTCTTGACCTTGACGGAGCCGTCGACGATCTTCTTCTTCGCCGCGTCCAGCTTCGCCTGGATGTCGTCGATGAAGCCACCGCTGGTGGACAGCGAGACGCCGTCCTTGCTGAGCGAGTAGGTGTTGGTGCCGGTCAGCGGCTTGCCGTCGTGGACGGACTTGACGAAGTCGTAGACACCGAGGTCGACGTTCTTGACCATCGAGGTCAGGATCGAGTTCTTGTACTTGGCCAGACCCGGGATGCTGTACTGGTCCGAGTCCACGCCGATCGCCCAGGCGCCCTTGACGCCGTTGACGGCCTCGATCGCGCCGTTGCCGGAGGAGCCGGCCGCCGAGTAGATCACGTCGGCGCCGTTGTCCAGCATGCCCTGCGCGGCTTCCTTGCCCTTGTCGGGGCTGGCGAAGCCGGAGGTGTCCGAGCCGTGGCTCAGGTACTGGGTGTCGACCTTGATCTTGGAGTTGGTGTCCTTGACGCCCTGGACGTAACCCGCCTCGAACTTCTTGATCAGCGGAACGTCGACACCGCCGATGAAGCCGACGTGGTCCTTCTTGGTCTTCAGCGCGGCGGCGACACCCGCCAGGTAGGAGCCCTGCTCCTCGGTGAAGGTGATGCTGTCGACGTTCTTGGCGTCCACCACCGAGTCGACGATGCCGAAGCTGATCTTCGGGTACTTCGCCGCGACCTTGGTCATCGAGGCGGCGTACGCGTAACCGACACCGATGATCGGGCTGTACCCGGCCTCGGCCATGTCGGACAGGCGCTGCTCGCGGTCGGCCTCGGTGTCCGAGGTCTTCGCGGTCAGTTCCTTGATCTCGCCGCCGAACTCCTTCTTCGCCTTGTCGGCACCGCGCGCGGCGGAGTCGTTGAAGGAGCGGTCACCACGGCCGCCGACGTCGAAGGCGAGACCGATCTTGACGCCCTTGCCGTCGCCGGAGGAGGACGACGAGGTGTCGTTGTCTGAGGAGGTGCTGCCACACGCGGTGGCAGTGAGGGCAAGAGCTGCGGTGGCGACACACGCAGCGGAAAGCTTGGCAACCCGGCGCACGGGAAGGCTCCTTCACCTGACCTGAGCGCCTGTCGGCGCTTGATGTGAGCACCGGATCGGTGCTCGGGCCGAGACGCCCCGACGGCGTCGGCTTCGCGGCATCGTAACGCGCGTAGATGTCGCAAAAAACCCCCTCGCGAAGCCGTTATCTATTCGAGGCAAACACCGCCTGAACTCGGCGTACCGGACCTCTCACGCCCCTGTTGCGCACAGTGCACGGTTGGCTTACGAGTGTGTTGCCCCGGGGCGGCCCGGCCGCCCCGGGCCCGCCCTTCGGAGCCGGGGTGGCCTACATGTCGTCGAGCTGCGCGGCGGCCGTGAACATCTCCACGCCGACCGCGATGGCGTGCTCGTCGGCGTCGAAGTCGCCCTGGTGCAGGTCCCGGACCATACGGTCCCCGGGGGTGCGCACGCCCAGGCGGGCCATGGCGCCGGGCACGTTCTCCAGGTACCAGGAGAAGTCCTCGCCGCCGAGGCTCTGCTCCGTGCTCTCGACCGATTCCATACCGCGCCGGGCCACCATCGACCGGCGCAGCAGCTCGGTGGACTCCCGGTCGTTGACCACCGGCGGGACGCCCCGCACGTAGTTGATCTCCGACTTGGCGCGGTGCAGCGTGGCGATCTCGTCGATGGCCGCGTGCACGATGTCCGGCGCGTCCCGCCAGGCGTCCAGGTCCAGGCAGCGCACGGTGCCGGACAGCTCGGCGTGCTGCGGTACGACGTTCGGGGCATGGCCCGACTCGATCCGGCCCCAGGTGACGGCGAGACCGGCGCGGGTGTCGACGCGGCGGGCGACCAGCGCGGGCACGTCGATGGCGACGCGGGCGGCCGCAGTGACCAGGTCGGTGGTCAGATGTGGCCGGGCGGTGTGCCCGCCGGGCCCGTCCAGGGCGATCTCCAGCCGGTCGCAGGCGCTGGTGATGGGCCCGTGCCGCAGTCCGACCCGGCCCGCCTCGACCCTGGGGTCGCAGTGCACGGCGAGGATCCGGCCGACCCCGTCGAGCGCCCCGTCCGCGATCGCGCCGAGCGCGCCGCCGGGCAGCACCTCCTCGGCGGGCTGGAAGACCAGCCGCACCGGGCGGGACAGCAGCCCCTTGGCGTGCAGGTCGGCGAGGACGAGCCCGGCGCCGAGCACGACGGTGGTGTGCACGTCGTGGCCGCAGGCGTGGGCCCGGTCCGGCACGGTGGACCGGTACGGGCAGTCGGCCTTGGTGTCGGGGATGGGCAGGGCGTCGATGTCGGCGCGCAGCGCGAGCAGCGGCGGGGCGGGCCGCTCCCCCTCGTGCCCCTCGGCGATCCCGATGTCACAGATCAGTCCGGTTCCGGTGGCGAGGACGCGGGGCCGGAGCCCGGCCTGCTCCAGCCGCTCCTTGATCGCGGCTGTCGTACGGAACTCCTGGTTGCCCAGCTCGGGGTGCATGTGGAGGTCACGGCGGAAGGCGACCAGTTCGGCGTGCAGGGACTCGCTGAGCACGCCGGGGAGCACACCCCCGGGCAGTTTGGCCTCGGACTCTCGGGACATCAATTGCTTCACCCTCTGAAGGGTAGGACGCCCGACCGGCCAACTGACCCCGGATCAACAAAAGTTCAGCCCGTTAGGGGAAGAAAATCTGACCGGCGGACGCATGGCGGCGGACTTCGGTGGGTAAAACCTCTGTTTCCTTCCTCCACGCATACCACGCAACACCACCCTCACGCTCCCTCAGTCCGCCGAGCGGACGCAGTGCCGGCCGGTAGGGTGCCGCGCCGTGAGCGACTCGAACGCGGACTTCCTGCAGACCACCGGCTCCTCCTACGACGCGATCGCCAAGGACTACGCGTCCCGCTATCCGCACGGCCTGTCCCACCCTCTCGAACGCGCGCTGATCAACGCCTTCGCCGAGCTGGTCACGGCGAACGGCCCCGCCCCCGTCGCCGACCTCGGCAGCGGCCCCGGTGGCGTCGCCGCCCTCCTGCACGGCCTGGGCGTCCCCGTCTTCGGCGTGGACGTCTCCCCCGCGATGGTGTCGCTGGCCCGCGAGGCCCACCCGGGGCTGCGCTTCCACGTGGGCTCGATGACGTCCCTGGACCTCCCGGACGCCACGCTGGGCGGCATCCTCGCCCTCTACTCCACCATCCACGTCCCGGACGACCACCTCCCGGCCGCCTTCGCCGGCTTCCACCGCACCCTGGTCCCCGGCGGCCACGTCCTGCTCGCCTTCCAGACCGGCACCGAGCCCGGCCGGCTCCACCTGGCCGAACGCTTCGGCCACGAGATCGACCTGCGGTACTACTGGCGTACGCCGGAGCAGATGAAGTCCATGCTCGCGGGGGCGGGCCTGGACCTGGTGGCGACGGTGGTCCGCGAGCCCCAGGAAGAGGAGACCCGCCCGCGCGCCTTCCTGCTGGCGCGCCGGCCGGAGTGAGCCCGCTGGACCGGTCAGGTCTTCACCGGGGCCGGCCTGCCCCGATGAACCTCACATCCTGCTCAGAGAACCCCCGGACGCCCACCGTCCGCCCCTCGGCACTGCCATGATCCCGTCAGCCACCGGCCGCTGCCTGGCCGCTATCTGGGAGAGCCGACATGTCCCTTCGGACCCTCGCGGGCCTGACCATCGCGTGCACCGCGCTGCTCGTCCCGCTCACGGGCTGCACCGCGGATCACGGCCACGCGTCCAGGAAGGGCCCAACCGCGGCAGCGGCAGCGGCAACGGCAGGACCGGACAGCACCGCGGTTCCGCCGACCCAGAGGCCCCCGGAACTGGACGCCGACGAGACCCTGGCCGGCCGCCAAGGGCTGACCACGGGGAACGCGAGCATCGCCTTCGGCAAGGGGAGGAAGGGAGACGCCCTGATCCTCGCGGTGCGCTGCCAAGGCGCGGGACGTGTGGAGATCGCCGTGCGCCCCGTCCACGTCTCCTTCCCTCTGAAGTGCCGCGCCGACCGGCCCAGCACCACGTACAACCAGGTGAATGTGGCCGGCACGGAAGGCAGTGGCGTTGCCTCCGTCGCGGCCCCGTCATCCGTGCACTGGTCGATGACCATCGGCAGAGGAGCGCCGCCGCAGGAGGAGCCCCCCA
>Ga0308175_100001332_pt1 | contig 16657 bp, 20 predicted proteins | sample PhyCR1_3_FD_203893 | JGI IMG/M metagenome (GOLD analysis project Ga0308175, IMG submission 203893) | Soil microbial communities from UC Gill Tract Community Farm, Albany, California, United States - DLSLS.C.R1 | ecosystem: Environmental > Terrestrial > Soil > Agricultural land | place: USA...
ACGGCACGCCGGTCGACCCGCTCGGCTACCTGCCGTAACCGCGGACGGCTGCAGGCCGTTTATTACTCGAAACTTGGAAAGCACTGCTTTCCGCCAGATCGTCTCCCGACGACGCCGGCCGCCTCCCCCCGGGGCGGCCGGTTGCTTTCGAGGCTCCGGCAGGTTCTCAGCGATTTCTTCAGTTTCGGTGATTGGCTCTCGCCGTGGGCCTCACGCGGGGGGAGTTGCTCGTGCGCGGCGCTGCGGCGGCGCTCGGGCTGACGCGTGCCGGCTCGGCCCTCGCCGCGGCGGCTCCGGCGCCCCGATTCCGGTCGCGCCCCGATCTCGATCCGCCGAGAGTGCACGTGATCACCGCGCCCGACATGACCGCAGCCGGCGTGGTCTTCGTCGCGAACACGAACGGCGAGCGGCAGCCCGGGCCGATGATCATCGACGACGACGGCGAGCTGATCTGGTTCGAGCCGCGAGCGGGGCTGACGGTCATGAACTTCAACGCCCACACGCTGAACGGCAAGCCCGTCCTCGGGTGGTGGGAGGGAGCGCTCAACGGCAGCCACGGCACAGGCGCGTTCGTCCTCGTCGGCCCGAACTACCGCGAGGTCGGCCGTGTCGTCGCCGGCAACGGGCTCGCCACCGACTTCCACGAGTTCTCGCTGACGACACGGGGCACCGCGCTCCTGATCGCCTATGCCGACGACGGGCAGCTGCTCGACTCCGCGGTGCAGGAGATCGACGTCGCGACGGGGGAGGTGCTGCTCGACTGGCGCGCGAGCGACCACATCGCTCTCGACGAGAGCTACGTCACGCCGACGACCGGCTCCTTCGACTTCGCGCACGTGAACGCAGCCGCCGTCGACGACGACGGGCACCTCCTCATCTCCTCGCGGCACACGTGGACGGTCTACAAGGTCGATCGCATGACGGGCGACGTCCTGTGGCGGCTCGGCGGAAAGCGCAGTGACTTCATGATGGCGGACGGCGGCGGTTTCGCGTGGCAACACCACGCGCGGCGCCACAGCGACGGCACGCTGACGGTTTTCGACAACGGCGCCGGCGTCGCGCAGACGGAGCCGTATTCACGGGGCCTGCAACTCTCGCTCGACGAGTCCGCGGGCACGGCGGCGGTCGTGCGCGAGTTCGCACACCCGGAGAGGCTCAGCGCGTCGGCGATGGGCAGTATGCAGCCGCTCGACGACGACGGCAGCTTCGTCGGCTGGGGCTCCGTGCCCCGCTTCTCCGAGTTCCGGCCGGACGGCTCGCTCCGGCTCGACGCCGGCTTTCCGGGCGGCGGCTTCACCTATCGCGCCTTCCGGAGGAGCTGGACCGGCGCGCCGGTCGAGCGGCCGGCGTTCGTCGTCGCCGGCGGCGCAGGCCATGCGAGCTGGAACGGCGCGACTGCGCTGGCGAGCTGGCGGCTCCGCGCCGGCGCGAAGGCCGGCGTGCTCACGCCGATCCACGTCGTTCCGAGCCGCTCGTTCGAGACCAAGCTCGCGCTGCCGCGCGGCGCGCGGTTCGCGGCCGTCGAGGCGCTCGACGGCAGGGGCCGCGTGCTCAGCCGGTCCGCGGTCGTGCGCGCCTAGACCTGCGAGACGAGCAGGAACACGTTCAGCGCGATGATCAACGCCGCGACGACCGCCGCGGCGGCGGTCGTGAGCGGCGCATTCGTCAGGACGCCCATCAGGCGTCGCCGGCTCGTGAACCACACGAGCGGCACGAGGGCAAACGGGATCCCGAAGCTCAGCGCGACCTGGCTGAGGACGAGCGTGTGCGACGGGTCGGCGCCGATGGCGATCACGACGAACGCGGGCAGCATCGTCACGCCGCGCCGAACGCCGACCGGGATCCGCCGCCGGATGAAGCCCTGCATGACGACCTGTCCGGCGAGCGTCCCGACCGCGGACGACGACAGCCCGGAGAACAGGAGTGCGAGCGCGAACAGCTGACTCGCCGCGTTCCCGAGGAGCGGCACGAGCGTGCTGTGCGCGCCCTCGAGCGAGCCGACGCCGTGATGCCCGGTGCGAAAGAAGGTCGACGCCGCCATGACGAGCATCGCCATGTTGATCAGCCCGGCAATCGCCATTGCGATGAGCACGTCGATGAGGGTCAGCCGCCGCAGCCGGCGCAGCTGCGTCTCGTTCTCGGTCGTAAGCCGGTGCTGGGTCAGCGCCGAGTGCAGCCAGATGACGTGGGGCATGACGGTCGCTCCGAGGATCCCGACGGCGAGGAGGACCGACTCCCGGCCCTGGAACTCCGGGATCACCGCATGGCGCCCGACGGCCGCGTAGTCGGGATGCGCCTTGAAGATCTCGATCACGTAGCAGAGGCCGATCGCGAGGACGATCACGCCGATCACCGCCTCGAGCGGACGGAAGCCGAAGCGCTGGAGGCCGAGGATGAGGAAGGCGGCGGCGCCGGTGATGAACGCGGCCGGCAGCAGCCCGATGCCGAACAGGAGGTGGAACCCGAGCGCCGCGCCGAGGAACTCGGCCAGGTCGGTCGCGATCGCGATCAGCTCGGCCTGCGCCCAGAGCCCGAGCGTCACGGGGCGCGGCAGCTCGTCGCGGCAGATCTCGGCGAGGTTCCGCCCCGTCGCGATGCCGAGCTTCGCCGACAGCGACTGGATCAGCATCGCCATCAGGTTCGACGCGACGATGACCCAGACGAGCGTGTAGCCGAACTTCGAGCCGCCGGCGATGTTCGTGGCGAAGTTGCCGGGGTCGATGTACGCGACCGCGGCGATGAAGGCCGGTCCGATGACGGCCGCCAACCGCAAGCGACCGCCTGGGGGCATGAGATTTAGGCTAGCCTAAATCTCATGCGCATCACGGCCCGATGCGCGATCACTCGTCGCGCAGGACGTGCAGGTCCGGCAGGTGCCGCCACTGCTCGTGCAGGTCGAAGCCGTAGCCGACGAAGAGCTCGTCGGGCACGACGAAGCCGACGTACCGCACCGGCAGGTCGGCGACGAGCCGGCGGTACGGCCGGTCGAGCAGGGACACCGCCGCGACCGAGCGCGGCTCCCGGAGCTCGAACGTCCGCACGAGGTAGTTCAACGTCAGCCCGGTGTCGACGACGTCCTCGACGACGATCACGTCGCGGTCGCGGATGTCGGCGTCGAGGTCCTTGAGGACGCGGATCTGCTCGTGGCCGCCCATCTGTGCGCTCCCGTAGCCGGCCAGCTCGATGAAATCGAGTGCGTGGAGGATCGGCAGGGCGCGCGAGAGGTCGGAGATGAAGACGAGGCTCGCCTTGAGCGAGCCGACGAGCAGCGGCTCCCGGCCCTCGTAGTCGCGCGCGATCTCGGCGCCGAGCTCGCGCACGCGGGTGCCGAGCTCCTCGGCCGCCAGGTAGACCTCGCCGACCCGCGGGTCGAGCGGCCCGCCCCGCGGCCTGGCGGACGCCTCCGGCACGCGCTCACGCTCCGCGCTCGGGCGTCATCGGCCGCGCCGATAGTTCAATCCTCCGGCCTCCGGCCGGGACCGTTCCCTGCGTCCTTCCATCGCTTGGTGATCGCGCACCGGAGACGGGGCAATGCCACGGGGCGGGCCGCTATGACGCCAGATCCAGACGGAAGTGCTGTGCCAGCCGTTCGAGGTCTCGCTTGTAGAAGAGCTTGATCCGCACCTCGGGGTACCGCTCGCGCAGCTTGCGGAGCTTCCGGTTCTTGCGCGTCACGAGCGACTGCTTCATCACCGTCAGCTCGACGTAGAGCTCCTGCTCGGGAAGGTAGAAGTCGGGCGTGAACGCCTCGGTGACGCGGCCGCCCTCGTCCTGCTCGAGGACGAATGTGCGCGGCTCGTACATCCACGGCACGCCGTAGTAGTCGAGCACCTTCGCGCACTCGAGCTCGGCCAGGCTGGCGAACCGGGGCGCGGAGGTGCCGCGATATGCCTGGAAAACAGGGATATCGAGCCCCATCCACCAGGCACGGTACCGGCAAGGTCGGACGGTGAAACGGACGTGTGACGAACCTGATACAACCGGCCCCTCATGGCCCGGATCAGCCTCGTCCCGCAGAAGCGTGAGTTCTACGACCTCTACAACCGCGCAGCGGCGAACAACGTCGCGATCTCCGAGCGCCTCGTCCGCCTCCTCGACTCGTTCCCGCAGGACGCGGACGCGGGGATGCGCGACATCAAGGAGCTCGAGCACGAGGGCGACCGGATCACGCACGACCTCATCGACCTGATCAACCGGACGTTCGTGACCCCGTTCGACCGCGACGACATGTACCGGCTCGCCGGCGTCCTCGACGACGTGTGCGACCACATCGACGACACGGCCGAGAAGATCGTCGGCTACGGCGTGCGCGAGGTGCGCGAGCAGGCGCGGCAGCAGGCGCAGGTGATCCAGCGCTGCGCCGGCAAGCTCGCCGAGGCGATCGGCCAGCTCGAAGGCTTCAAGGATTCGCGTCGGCAGCTGATCGAGCTGCGGACGCTCGAGGACGAGGGCGACCGCCTGACGCGCGAGGCGATCTCCGAGCTCTTCGCCGGCGATCCCGACCCGGTGTCGCTCGTCCGCTGGAAGGACATCCACGAGCAGCTCGAGGAGGCGGTCGACGCCTGCGAGAACGCCGCGGACGTCCTCGAGGCGATCCTCGTGAAGAACCGCTGACGCGGTGACGCTGCTCGTCATCGTCATCGCGGTGGGGCTCGCGTTCGATTTCACGAACGGCTTTCACGACACCGCCAACTACGTCGCGACATGGGTCGGCACCCGCGCGCTCTCGCCGCGGATGGCGGTCGTCGTCTCCGCCGCTGCGAACCTCGCCGGCGCCTTCGTCACGACCGCGGTCGCGAAGACGGTCGGCAAGGGCATCATCGACACCGGGCTCGCGACCGAGAAGACGGTGCTGGCGGCGCTGCTCGGCGCGATCGCGTGGAACCTCCTGACGTGGTGGCTCGGCCTGCCGTCCTCGTCGACGCACGCGCTGATCGGCGGCCTGTGCGGCGCCGCGCTCGTGCAGTCGGGCTCGAAGGGCGTGCAGTGGCACGGGGTCTGGGAGAAGGTCGTCGTCCCGGGCGCCGTCTCGCCCGCGATCGGGTTCGCAGGCGCCTTCCTCCTGATGGTGATTATCTACCGGGTGTTCTTCCGTGCGGCGCCGGGGGTCGCGCATCGCGGATTCCGCTACGGCCAGCTCGTCTCCGGAACGTGGGTCGCGTTCACGCACGGCGCGAACGACGCGCAGAAGACGATGGGCGTCCTCGCGCTCGCGCTCTACACGCACGGCTCGATCGACTCTTTCTACATCCCCACGTGGGTGAAGATCGTCGCCGGCCTGACGATCGCGGCCGGGACGTACGCCGGCGGCTGGCGGATCATCCGCACGCTCGGCCAGCGGATCTACAAGATGGCCCCGGAGCACGGCTTCGCGGCGCAGGTCTCCGCCGGGACGACGCTCTACCTCGGCACGCATTTCGGCTTCCCGATCTCGACGACGCACGTCGTCACCGGGTCGGTGATGGGGGCCGGCTCCGTGCGCGGCATCTCGGCGGTGCGCTGGGGCATCGCCGGGAACATCGTCAGTGCGTGGCTCCTGACCCTGCCCGCGGCCGGGATCGTCGCGGCTCTGCTCTTTTACCCGGTGCGCTGGATCTTCTAAGTTCCGGCACACATGACGTTCACGATCGCGCAACTCAGCGATCTCCACTGCGGGCAGCAGTTCTTCCTGCCCGAGCTCCTCGAGCGTGCAATCGTCGAGATCAACGACCTGCGGCCGGACGTCGTCGTCTGCTCCGGCGACCTGACCTCGCACGGGTTCAAGGACGAGTACGCGCTCGCGCGGCGCTACCTCGACCAGATCGACTGCGACTCACTCGTCGTCATCCCGGGCAACCACGACTCGCGCAACGTCGGCTACGTCCATTTCGAAGCGCTGTTCGGCTCGCGGAACTCCGTCCTCCGCGTCGGCGGCGTGTCGATCGTCGCCGTCGACTCGACGGAGCCCGATCTCGACAACGGGCAGATCGGCCGCGGGCGGTACGGGTGGATCGAGGAGCAGTTCGCGGAGCCGGCCGACCTGCGCGTCTTCGTGCTCCACCATCACCTCCTGCCGATCCCGGGCACGGGCCGCGAGCGCAACATCGTCAACGACGCCGGCGACGCGATCGAGTGCCTCCAGCGCGCCGGTGTCGACCTCGTGCTGTCCGGGCACAAGCATGTGCCCTATGCGTGGCGGCTCGAGGATCTGTTCATCGTCAACGCCGGAACGGTCTCGTCGTCGCGGCTGCGCGGCTTCGGGCGGCCCTGTTACAACGTGATCGAGGTCGAGGGGACGCACGTGAGCGTCTGGCGCAAGTACCCGTTCCACGACCAGGAGCGCATCATTCAGTTCTCCACGGAGACGAAGACCTACGAGAAGTACACGGCGCGGATCGAGCGGGAGGTGACGCCGGAGCGGTGAAGGCGATCGCGGTCATCGACGGGGAGCACTACCCGGAGGTCGTGCGCGCGGCGCTGGACGAGCTGCCGTACGAGTTCACGGGCGTGATGCTGATCGGCGGCAGCGACAAGCTGCGTGAAGCACCGGATTACGGAGTACCGATCGTCAGCTCGTTCACGCGCGACGAGTACGACATCGCGGTCGATCTGACGGAGGATCGTCCCGACCGGCTCGTCGCGGGGTTCCTCGCCGCGGGGATCCCCTATGTCGGCTCCGACTTTCGCTTCGACCCGCCGCCGCTTCACCCGTTCGAGCTGCCTTCGATCTCGGTCATCGGCACCGGTAAGCGCGTCGGCAAGACGGCTGTGACCACGCACCTGGCACGGTTGCTCGCGCGTGACCGGAACGTCGTCTGCGTGGCGATGGGTCGCGGTGGGCCACGGGAGCCCGAGCTCGTTCGGACGGCGCCGACGGTCGAAGAGCTGGTCGCGAGGTCGCGCGCCGGCCAGCATGCCGCGTCCGACTACCTCGAGATCGCCGCGCTTGCAGGCGTGCCGACGATCGGCTGTCGGCGCGCCGGCGGCGGCATGTACGGCGCGCCGTTCGTCTCCAACGTTCTCGAAGGTGCGCAGCTCGCGGCGGCGCAGCAGCCGGACCTCGTCCTCTTCGACGGGAGCGGCTCGGCGATCCCGCCGATCGCGACGACGGCGCGCATCCTGGTCGGCCGCGAGCCGTATCGAGCGCTGATCAGCGACCTCGTCGTCGAGGAGCTCGAGGTGCGCCTGACGCCGATGGAGCCGGTCGAGGGACGCGTTGCCGTCTTCACGGCTGCGCCGGCTCGCACCGAGCACCTCGAGCCGGCGTTCGTCTCGTACGACCTCGCGCGTCGCGATCTCCTCCGTGAGCAGCTCGCGACGCTCGATGCCGACACGTACGTCATCGAGCTGAAGGCGGCGGCGATCGACGTCGTCGCCGAGCACGCGCTCGAACGCGGGAAACGGGTCGTGCTCGCGCGCAACGAGGTCGTCGCGCCGGAGCTCGACGCGCAGGTCATGACCTTCGTCGAAGGCGTCAGGGCGTGAGCGAGGCCCGCCGGATCATGCCGCTGCCGCTGGGCGGCGAGCATGGCCTTCCATACTCGCGCGGCCTGATGGCCCGGGCGCTGATGGCGGTCGGCGTCGCGCCGGATCGCGCGTACGCGCTGGCGCGCCGTGTCGGCGACGATCTCGCGTCGCGCGGCAGCGACGTCGTCGAGCTCGACCGCCTGGAGGCGCTCGCCGTCGAGAGCCTCGGAGAGGTCGAGGGCGGCGAGGCCGTGCGCCAGCTGCGCCGCTACCAGGAGCTGCGCGAGCTCGACCTCCCGGTGCTCATCCTCGTCGGGGGCGCGACCGGGACCGGCAAGTCGACGGTCGCGACCGAGATCGCATACCGGCTCGGGATCACCCGCGTCACGTCGACCGACTTCATCCGGCAGACGATGCGCGCGTTCTTCTCACCGGAGTTCATGCCGGCGATCCATCACTCGAGCTTCGAGGGCGACCCGCTGATCGCGACGTTCGAGGAGCAGTCGCGCAACGTCCTCGTCGGCGTGCGCGCCGCGGTGGAGCGCGCACTGCACGAGGGCTGGTCGATGGTGCTCGAAGGCGTGCACCTCGTCCCGGGGATGGTGCCGCTCGAGCTGGAGGGCGCGATCGTCAGCTCGTGCATCCTGAGGATCGGCGACGAGACCGCGCACGCCCAGCACTTCTTCGCACGCGAGGCCGGGACGCAGCGCCCGGTGTCGAAGTATCTCGACCGGTTTGACCAGATCCGCCGCGTGCAGGACTACCTCGTGCGGCGCGCCGAGGCCAGCGGAACGCCGGTGATCGAGAACGAGAACGCGGACTGCGCGACTCGCGCCGTTGCCGAGCTCGTCCTCTCGGCCGCCGAGCGGGCATGACCGAGACGGCGACGCAGCAGCAGACGACGTCCGAGACGATCTCCGACGAGATCTGCCTGTGCCAGTCGTACCTGCGCGCGACCGAGCACGCCGCGCTGCGTGCGGCGCGCTGGCTCGGCCGCGCCGACCAGGAGGGGGCGGAGGAGGCCGCCGCGGGCGCGATGCGGCAGACGCTCGGCTACCTCCCGATCACAGGAAGAGTGGTGATCGGCTGGGAAGGCGAGGAGGGCGAGCTGCCGCCGGGCACGATCCTCGGTGCCGGCGGACGCGAGGTCGACCTCGCGCTCGATCCACTCGAGGGTCGCGGCGTCGTCGCGCGCGGCGGCAACGGCGCGATGTCGATGATCGTGGCCGGCGAGTCCGGAAAGCTGACGACGCTCCCGAACATGTACATGCGGATGATCGCCGTCGGCGCGACGTCGCGCGGGCACATCGACCTCTTGAAGCCGGTCGGCGAGAACATCGAGGCAATCGCGAGCGCGTTCGGCCGGCGGGTCAACGACGTGACGACGATCGTCCTCGACCGGCCACGGCATCACGACCTCATGGAGGAGATCCGGAACTCCGGCGCGCGGATCAAGCTCATCCAGGACGGCGACGTCACCGCGGCGATCAGCGCCGCGATCCGCGGAACGAACGACCATCTCGCGATCGGCATCGGCGGAACGCGGCAGGCGATCCTCTCCGCCGCCGCGCTTCGCTGCCTCGGCGGTGAGCTGCAGGCGCAGTTCTGGCCGACGACACGCACGGAGATCGACGAGCTGAGCTCGCTGGGCATCGAGGACTACACGCGCGTCTTCCATACGGAGGATCTCGCGCCCGGCGACATCGTCGTCGCGGCGACCGGCATCTCGAACGGCGACCTGGTGCGCGGCGTTCGCTTCCTCGCCGACAGCGCGCGCACGCAGTCGCTGCTCATGTGCACCCGCTGCAACTGGGTGCGCTTCGTCGACGGCATCCACTTCTTCTCGCGTGAGCGGCGCGAGGAGGTGCGGCTGCTCGGGTGACCGACCCATCGTCGCCGCTGCGGCCCCGGATCCCTCGCTCGATCCGCGATCCCTGGATCGGCCTACGCTCCCCGAGTCACGTTGCCGCGGATGCCGCGCCCCCAGATCGTTCGCGACCTCCTGCGCCGCGGCGGCATTGATGTCGGCAAATCATGGTCAGCCGGAACGATTTCAAGATCGACGTCTACCGCTCACGCCACGAAGGGAGCGGCGCGAGCGACTGGGCCGTCCGCGTGACGCACATCTCCTCCGGGATCACCGCGACGCGTCAGGGGGAGGGTTCGGACGCTGCGGATAGTCGAGGACAAGCTCGGCCACCAGAGGGTGGAAACGGTCGGACAGGTGCGAGAACATGTCCGGCGATGGAGGCGACGATTCGCGACGGGCAGGCGCCGGCGGTGGTCGTCGCCCTCGAGCGCGGCGAGGAGCTCACGTCGGAGTCCGGCGCGATGATGTTCATGTCGGGCGGCATCTCGATGGACGTGGAGATGCCCGGCGGCCTGGCAGGCGGCCTCAAGCGGAAGCTGCTCGCCGGTGAGAGCCTGTTCCTGACGCGCTATCGCGCGAACGGGCCCGGTGCGGTTGCGATCACCGGCCCGTTCCCCGGCTCGATTCGCCAGCACGAGCTCGACGGCGAGGTGATCTGCGAGAAGCATGCGTATCTCGGCCACTACGGCGACGTCGAGATCGAGAGCGCGTTCGCCCAGAAGCTCGGCATGGGGTTCCGCGGCGGCGGCGAAGGCTTCTTCCTGCAGCGGCTGAAGGGGAAAGGGACGGTCTGGCTCCACGGAGGCGGCGACTTCCTCGATTTCGACCTCGAGGCGGGGCAGCCGCTCGTCGTCGACACCGGCTGCATGGTGATGATCGAGCCGAGCGTCCGGTACGAGGTGAAGCTGCAGGGCGGCGTTGCGAAGAGCGTGTTCGGCGGCGAAGGGCTCTTCCTCGTGCACATGACGGGGCCGGGCCACGTGACGCTGCAGACGTTGCCCTTCTCGCGCACGGCGCGCCGCGTGCTCGCTGCTGCGAAGGGCGGCGGAGACGAAGCGGGGGTCGCCGGAATCTTGGGGTCAATCCTCGAATAGAAGGGGGAGCGATGGGACTGCTCGACAAGGCGAAGCAGGCTGCGGAACAGGCGGCCGCGAAGGCGAAGGAAGGCGTGGAAGAGGTTCAGACGAAGCGCGAGCTGAGCCAGGCGTACGCCGAGCTGGGTAAGAGCGTCGTCGAGCTCGTCGAGGCCGGCGAGATGACGGATCCGCGGCTCGACGCGACCGTCGAGAAGATCAGGACGCTGCGGGCGAAGCTCGAGGCGGAGGGCGTCACCGCCGACGAGGTCGACGAGACCCGCGCACCGGCCATGCCGACGTAGCGGCTAGCGCGCTGCGAGCGTCGCGCCGGTCACCCGGCAGCTCGGCACGTGCTCGACCGCGAGCACGAGCAGGAGCTCTCGCAGCTGCTGACGCTGGTCGAGCGTGAGCGGGGCGAGGAACTCGCCGTCGAGCTTCCGGGCGAGCGTGCGCATCTTCGTCAGCATCTTCCTGCCCTCCGGCGTCATGACGACGACCTGGCGTCGCCGATCCTCCGGATCGCGGCGGCGCTCGACGAGGCCCGCTTCCTCGAGCTCGTCGAGCAGGCCGACGAGCTGCCCGCGGTCGTAATCGAGCGCGTCGGCAATGGCGCCCTGCGTCTCGCGCTCGCCCTCGGCGAGCGTGGCGAGGATCGCGTAGTGGTACGGGTGGACGCCCGCCTCGCTGTACGCCTCGTATGACTCCTCCTTCGCCTTCATGCCGAGGCGCTTCAGGAGGAAGAGGGGGGAGGAGAGAAGCTCCTCTGGGACTCGGTTCTTCATGGTGTCAAGAAGTGTAGCGCGTCCTACGGTTGATCTGCTAGATTGTTGTCAACATCAACGATCTGGGAGATCAATTGCTGGCATTGCCCACAGATGTAGGTTCCAAGCATCGCAAAAACGCCGCGCTGGCGCTGATCGTTACGGCCCAGTTCATGGTCGTGCTCGATGTCGCGATCGTCAACGTGGCGCTGCCGTCGATCCGGACGGCCCTCGGCTTCTCCGAGGCAGATCTGCAGTGGGTGGTCTCCGCCTACGCAATCGTCTTCGGCGGAATGCTCCTGCTCGGTGGCCGCCTCGCCGACCTCCTCGGCCGCAGGCGCCTCTTCGTGGGCGGCTTGCTCCTCTTCGCGCTCAGCTCGCTTCTCGGCGGGTTCGCGTGGTCGCCGGCGTCGATCATCGTCTTCCGCGGGCTTCAGGGCCTGGCCGGCGCGCTGCTCGCTCCGGCGGCGCTCTCGCTCCTCATGACCTCGTTCTCGGAAGGGCCGGAGCGCAATCGCGCGCTCGGCATCTACGCCGCCGCCTCGGGCAGCGGCGCCGCCGCCGGCGTCCTGCTCGGCGGCGTGCTGACCACGTACCTCGGCTGGACGTGGGTCTTCTTCGTCAACGTCCCGGTCGGGATCGGAGCGGCGCTTCTGGCGCCCGTGCTCCTCGCCGAGAGCAGGGCCGATCTCGGCCACCGCCACTTCGACGCGGCCGGCGCCGCGACGGTGACTGCGGGACTGATGGCGCTCGTCTTCGGCCTGAGCCGCGCCCCGAGCAACGGCTGGACGGCGCCGAGCACGCTCGTCGCGTTCGCCGCGGCGGCTGCGCTCATCGCCTCGTTCGTCGCGATCGAGCGGCGCTCACCGTGGCCGTTGCTGCCCCTCCGGCTGTTTCGTCTCCGCCTGCTGTCGACGGCGAACGCCGCGTTGGTGTTGATCGGCGGCGCGCTCTTCTCCGAGTTCTTCCTGCTGACGCTCTACCTCCAGAACCTGCTCGGGTACAGCGCTGTCCGCACCGGCCTCGCGTTCAGTGCCTTCGCCGGCTCGGTCGTCGTCGCGTCGAACCTGGCACAGCGCGTCGTTGCGCGGTTCGGCGTCCGCCGCACGCTCATCTTCGGCGTCGCGCTGTCGACCGTCTCGCTCGCGTATCTCAGCCGGTTGCCGCTGCACGGCAGCTACTTCACCGACATCTTCCCGGGCTTCGTCGCGGGCGGCCTCGGGCTCGGGCTGTCGTTCGTGCCGATCACGATCGCCGCGCTGCAGGGAGTCGACCGCTCCGACGCCGGCGTCGCCTCCGGGCTCATCAACACGAGCCGGCAGGTCGGCGGGGCTCTCGGGATCGCGATCGCCACGGCGGTTGCCTCGACGTCGTCGGGGCACGCCGCGACGACCGCCGCGCTCGACCACGGCTTCAGCAACGCGCTCTACGTCTTCACCGCTCTCCTCGGTGTCGCCGCGCTCGGTGTCGCGGTCCTGCTGCGGACGCCGCGTCCTGCGCACGTCGAGGAGCCCGTCGACTTCGTTCTCGAGGAGGCCGCATGACAACGGAACAACGCGACGAGATCGAGTCCCTGCTCGAGGAGCTGCGGGAGGCGCGGCAACGGATCTACGTCGCCAAGACGTACGGCGTCCAGCCGGAGGGCCTGCGCGACGTCAAGGGCGAGCTTCGGTCCACCCGGCAGCGTCTGGCGGCCCTGATCCAGTAGGACGGTGCCGCGGCAGCAGGCCGAAGCGCGCGAGCGCGAAGGGCAGCCGCCGCGACGCCCTGAACACGGCCGGGTGCGCCCAGTCGCCGACGAACTCGACGACGGGCGCTCTCGTGCCGCGCCCAGACGATCGGGCTCCCACCCGGGCGTGTGGGTTCGACGACGCGACTGCGGGATCGGCGGTAGCGCGACAGGCAGCGTGCCGCCGTTTCTACACTGGTCACATGGCAACAGAATCAGAGGTGTTCGAGGTGCTCCGCCAGGTCGAGGACCCGGAGCTCGGCATGGACATCGTCGACCTCGGCCTCGTCTACGGCGTCGAAGTCGACGGGCCGAAGGTGAAGGTCCTCTACAGCCTCACGTCGATGGGCTGCCCGGCCGGGCCGCTGATCGCGCAGGACATCGACTCCGCCGTGCGTCAGGTCGAGGGCGTGGACGACGTCGAGATGGAGCTGACGTTCGAACCTCCATGGACGCCCGACAAGATGTCGGACGACGCGAAGTTCATCCTCGGCTTCGGATAGCTCGATCAGCAGGCGGTCCGGGCGGGCGAGATCCGGCGCTCAGGGGTTTGCGACGCCGTCGAATGTCGACGAGTCGATCTTGCTCGCAGTGACGTCGACGAGGTTGATCTCCGGGGCTCCGGCCGGGTCGTTCGGCGGCGCGTTGAAGCAGTCGACCGTCAGATCCTGCGGTGCATCGACGTCGAATACGGTCTGCGCCTGCATTGTCTGCTGGAGCGCGAACCCGGCGGCATTTCCGACGGCCGCCTGTGCGAGCGAAATGCCGAGATGTGCGTTGCCTGTCTGGCAGACGACGATGCCCTGTCCGCCGTTGTTGACGGCGAGGATCTCGGTCGCGACGAGGTACTGTCCCTTGTCGAGGTGGAAGGTCAACACCGTCGTCTCGTGGCCGCGGATGTCCGGCCATACGCCTGAGACGATCGGCTGTCCGCCTCCGACCCCGCCGTACCATGCCCACTCGTCGACGTGAGCTGGTGCACCGAGCCGGATCGTCTGCTCGCCGTTGGTACAACCAGTGCCTGAGTCGAGACGGAGCTGGCCTCCAACGGTCTTGGCGCACGCGTTGTAGCCCGTCGGCGTGCCGCTGACGCTCGTCTCGGCGTATGCAATGCCACCGGCGACGGCCCCGAGGACGATGAGGGTGAGCGTCGCGAGCACGCCGCGGCCCACGTTGATCCCGAACACGGCTGACTCCTTTCCTCGATTGACGAGAGCCAGCAAACGGCATACCGCTCACCAATCGCTCACACGCTCGCTGCGATCCCGCATCCATTTGCAGGGTTCCGGCGTTAGAGCGTCGAGATTCCCGTCGCCGTGTGGTCGAAGGCGCTCTAACGAGCGGAGCCGCGAAAGGTGCCGAGTGGCCCGCTGACCAGACGGTGACGGGGAGGGGTCGGGCCCTCGGGGGTGCGGGGGGCGGCCCTCAGAGCGTAGTCTCGTCGGATGGTCGGCGAGGGCTGGTTGCCGCCGCTTGGAGCGTGGATCGCGGGAGCTGCCCTTCTCTTCGCAGCAGCTGTCGCGACCGGACACGATCCGCTGGCCTCGTCATCTTGGGCGCGGTGGGATTCCGGCTACTACGAGGGAATCGCCCGCCACGGGTACGAGCTGCACCGCTGCCGGCCTGGTGAGGGCGTGAACGCGCGTGCGCAGTGGTGCGGCAACACGGCATGGTTCCCAGGTTATCCCCTGCTGATTGCCGCGGTCTCCGCGGTCGGTGTCCCGGTCGTTCCGGGCGCGGTCGCGATCTCGTGGGCGGCCGGCGCGGCGACGCTCATCCTGCTCTGGCGGTGGTTCTTACCCCGCCGGGTCGCTCCGCTTGCCTGCGCGGCGTTCGCGCCCGGTCTCGTCTACCTCTACGCGGTTTTCCCGCTCTCGTTGTTGACGCTCGCGGGCGTTGTCTTCCTGCGGTATCTCGAGCGCGACCCTCGGATCGCAGGCCTTGCCGGCGGTGTCGCCGCGTTGGCGTATCCGCTCGGCGTCGCGATCGTGCCCGGCATTGCGCTTCTGCGGTGGTGGCAGCGACGAGACCGCGGATGGGCCTTCCGGCGCGTCCTCGCCGTGGGCGGGCCCGCTGTCGCGGCCGGCGCCGGGATCGTCGTCGTACAGCGACTCCAGACAGGACGGTGGACGGCGTATTACGACGTCGCGAACAACTACGGCGGCGTCCACAACCCGGCAACGACGATCTCGGACTGGGTGACCGTGCTCTGGCAATCGAAGAACGCGTTCGGCTACTCGCTCGCTCCAATCTGGCAGTTCCTGCTCGTGACCGTCCTGCTCGTTGCGGCAATCGCCGCGGCGCTTGTCCGCGGCCGACGTACCGACCCGGGCCTGGTCGTCTGGTGCCTCGGCGTCTGGTTCGTGCCGCTGCTCCAGTCGCAGCAGTCCCTGTGGCGGAGCGAGGCCGCCCTTCTACCCCTCGTCGCGCTCCTCGCCCTGCTGCCCAGGCGGGCGCTGTGGATCTGCGCGGCCGCGCTTCTCGTCGTCGCCTTCGGCGTCGCGCACGAGTTCTTCGCCGGCAGCCTCATCTAACCCACTGCCAGAGCGGGTCGGGCTCGGCTGCCGCAGCAGCTTCCGCAACAAGTCGCCGGCCTGCGGGTCCGCGGGCAGTCGCTCGAGCGCGGCGAGCGCGAACCGCGACTCGGCGAGCGTCGGCGCGGGCAACTCGACCTCGAGCCGCCCGTGCCGCATACGGCCGCGCGTTCGAGCCGGTCCGGCCTCATGCCCCTCCGGAGTGGGGCCGGACGGTCGCGACGATCTTACGCGCAGCGCTGGAGCTTCGAGAACAGGACGACGCGGCTGTCGACCGTCTGGTCGAAGCGAACGACGGCGGCGCGGCCGCGCCGGTACAGGAAGGTGGCCCTGCGTCCGCCGATCGCGACGAGGTCGCCGTGCCTGGGCTCCGGGGTGGGGGCGTCCGCCCGCTTCAACGAGAGGACGCCCCCGGGGAACTACGCATGATCGTGCGGGGAACGTCACGGGAAGCCATGCATCAGAGAAGATGCAGAGGACCTCTGGCGCTTTCAGGCCGAAGGTCTAGTCGCCCTTGCCGAAGGTCCATGGCGCACGTGGGCGGGGCTACGCGACCCCTGCGGTTCGAGCCGCGCAGCCCCTAAGCGTCACGCGCACCAGGGGAGAGCGTGGCCGCAGTGACGCCTGCGGCGGAGTCTCTCACTCGGCCCGGACCGAGTCGAGACGCCGACGCGAAAAAGAGCGAGGTCTGCGGCTCCTCTCCCCGGCGGGGTGACCCCCGAGCCGCAGACCGTCCCCACGGTAGACGGGTTCCGATGGGCCGCAGTAAGCGCTGTGTAAAGCGTGGACGGCCTCCGGGCGGAGCGAAGGTTTTTCGCCGTTCCGGCATCTTCTTTCAGGAGACCCCCGTGGAAACCATGAAGGAGAACCGATGAACAGCAAGCGTGCGGCCGTCGTCACGGCCGTGACGCTCGTCCCGCTGGCGGTGTTCGGAGGCGTCGGGATCGCGAAGGGGAGCCCGAGCGCGTCCGAGTACCAGTACGGGCCGAGCGGCGGTCAGTACGGCAAGGTGGCCGTGTGCCACAAGACCGGGTCGAAGAAGCATCCGTGGCACCGGATCAACGTGGCGCTGCCTGCGTGGACTCATGCGCACTCTCACCACGGCGACTTCCAGATCGACTCGAACCATCCCTGCCCGCCCGTGACGGCGACGACGAACACCGCGCCGACGAATCACGGCAACAGCGGCAACCACGGCCAAGGCAACAACGGCCACTACGGCAAGCCCTAAGCAGCTCTGA
>Ga0308175_100001333_pt1 | contig 16656 bp, 11 predicted proteins | sample PhyCR1_3_FD_203893 | JGI IMG/M metagenome (GOLD analysis project Ga0308175, IMG submission 203893) | Soil microbial communities from UC Gill Tract Community Farm, Albany, California, United States - DLSLS.C.R1 | ecosystem: Environmental > Terrestrial > Soil > Agricultural land | place: USA...
GTGAGGTCGCGCCAGGTGCCCGACACGCCCTTCACCCGCGCCTGGCCGCCCAGCTTGCCCTCGGTGCCGACCTCGCGCGCCACGCGCGTCGTCTCGTCGGCGAAGCTCGACAGCTGGTCGACCATCGCGTTCACCGTCGTGCCGATGCGGTGGAACTCGCCGCGCACCGGCTGGCCCTCGATCGTGAGCGCCATCTTCTGGCTCAGGTCGCCGGCCGCGACCGCGGTGATCACGCGCGCCACCTCGGTCGTCGGGCGCACGAGGTCGTCGATGAGCGCGTTGACGGACTCGATCGACTCCGACCATTCGCCATAGAGGCCCGGCAGCACGGCGCGCTCGGTCATGCGTCCGTCGCGGCCGATGACCCGCGCCACGCGGGCCAGCTCCTTGGTCATGCGCCGGTTCTGGCCGACGAGCTCGTTGACGCGTGACTGCAGCTCGCCGACGACATCGCGCCGCCGCGCCGGCAGTCGGACCGAGAAGTCCCCCTCGCAGGCGGCCGCGAGCGCGCGGACGATCTCCTCGAGCGACTCCTCGACGGTACCCGCCGCCTTCTGTGCCATCCCAGACCTCTTCCTCAGCAGGGGACGATGTGCTGTCAGAGCCGGCCGCCCAACATTGGCGCGAGCCCCCCGAGGGCAGGCCGACCAGCGTCCTATGTAGACGTGACGGCGGGTGCGTACCCGCCACGCACGCTGACGTAACCCTACGCGCCCGCGAAGACGCGGTCGACCACACGTGCAGAGGCGTGTCCGTCGTCGAGCTCACAGAACTCGGCCGCGAACGCCTCGTAGCGGGCGGCGTACTGCTCGCGGACGTCGTCGATGCCCGCAAGCGCTTCGGCAACCTGGTCGCTGGTCCGCAATAGCGGGCCGGGCGCGCGCTCCAGGAAGTCGAAATAGAAGCCGCGGACCTCGTCGCGGTACAGGTCCAGGTCGTACGTGAAGAACAGCATCGGCCGGCCCGTGTTCGCGTAGTCGAACATCATCGACGAGTAGTCCGTGACGAGCACGTCGGCCGCAAGCAGCAACTCGGTGCCATCGGGATAGGCCGAGACGTCGCGGACGAAGCCGTCGGCCGTCGCCGGAACGGGATCGACGACGTAGTGGTGCTTGCGAAAGAGGATCACGGTGTCCTCACCGACCGCCGCGCGCAGGCGCTCGAGGTCCAGGTGCAGGTCCAGGCGATAGCGGTTGCGGCGGTCGAGCACCTGGTCGCGGTAGGTCGGCGCGTAGAGCACGGTGCGCACGCCGTCCGGGATCCCGAGCCGCCGGCGCAACTCCAGCCCTGCGGCGTCGCGACGATCCTGCGCCAGCACGTCGATCCGCGGGTAGCCGGTCTCGAGCAGCTCGCCCTCGACCCGGTACGCGCGGCGCAGGATCGGCGTCGAGAAGCGGTTCGGCGAGATGACGTACTGCCAGTTGCGCACGCGCTCGTCCCAGTGACTCTCGAAGTTGCGGATCGTCTTCTGCATCGCCGAGACGTCGAACCCGAGGCGCTTGAGCGGCGTGCCGTGCCACGTCTGGACGCACACCTGCTCGTCACGCCGGCGGAACCAGTCCGGGAAGTGGTCGTTGGTGACGACGTAGCGCGCCCGCGCGAGTGCCTCATGGTGCTCGCGACTGCTCTCGCGCAGCTCCGTCGCGCCCGGCGGCACCTCGGCCATGCCGTCCGCGACGACCCAGAGGTGCTCCAGCGGCGCACCGCGCCGCACGAGCTCGGCGTGGATCGCGCGCGGGCTGTCGGAGCACTGGCGGCCGCCGAAGCTCGAGTAGACGACGGCGTCGCGCAGCGGCTCGGTGCGCGCGGCGGGATAGACGACGGTCCGCAGCCGCCGCTGCATATAGGGCCCGCGCTCGTCCGGGCCGAGGTTCGCGCGGACGACCACGACCGCCTCGTCGTCTCGGTTCGTCCCCAGCGCGAACGGCTTGTGGCGATGCTCGGTGCTGACGGGAAGCTGCGCGTGGAGCTCCTCGCTGAGCTGCATCGGGACCCCCGCGGCCACGGCGGCGCCCACTGGGCGCGCCAGGAGCACCCAGTAGCCCTCGGGCAGCGGCAGCTCGCCCGCCAGCGACGGGATCCGGGTCACCGGCAGCCGCGCGTGGAATGCCTGGCCGGTGTCGCCGGGACGCAGCGCGAAGACGTGCTCGACGAGCAGCTCGCGCGAGTAGAGGACGAACTCGAGCGACCCCGCGGCGGCGTGCAGATCGCCTTCGAGCTCGAGATCGCTCTCGGGCGCCCAGCGCGCCGCGGTCAGGACGGGCCGCGGGCGGCGGTTCTCCACCACTGCGTCGCCCTGGGCGCTGCGCCGCAGCGCGATCTCGCGCTCGTTATACGCCCACGTTCCTGGCGCCAGCTGCCGCGGGAACTGGACGCGGTGGCGCCGCGAGCCGTGGGTGACCAGGATCCACCACGGAACCCCGGTCTCGTCGTCGAGGTCCGCGACCGGCACGCGCGCCTCCCAGCGATGGCCGGCGACGGTGATCGGGTAGTCGCGCGCGGCGGAGCTGTCCGTGCGCAGCAGCTCGAACTTCAGCCTGGCGTCCGCGGGCATGCGCAGATCACCAGCCATCACGACCTCGCCGTCCTCGCGGCGGTGCTCGCGCAGCGCGGCCCAGTGACCTGCGATGCGGACCTGGATCGACCCCGTCTGTCTCGGTACCGCCCGCAGCAGCGTTCCGTCAGGCAACGCGACCGCGTCGGCGCGCAGCCGCCTGCCGGGATCGAAGGCGAAGTGGATCCGCCGCCTGCGGATGGCGCCGGCTCGGGCGCTGACGTAGACGTCGAACCCGCCGTAGCGCCAGCGCCCCAGGAGCTTGAAGCGCCGCGCGCGGATCGTCGTCTCGAAGCCCGACCACGACACGTCGTGGGAGGCCTGCGCCCGGTTGTTGTTGGCGTTGGGACGATGCGCCGAGCGGGTTCTGAAGCGGATCGGGATGAGCGCGAGCCGCAGCCGCCGCAGTCGGTGGCCCTGCACCGCCAGCACCGATACGCGCTGCGCGCGCCGGTGGTCGACGGGAACCCCGCGGATGAACGCGTACCCGGCGACGTGGAGGCGGTCGCCGTCCCAGCGCAGCTCGTCGATGCGCGCATGCAGAGGCATCTCCTGCGGCCCCAACCGGTAAATCCAGCTCGGCACCTTCAGCGCGCGGTCGTGACGGTAGGGGTAGTCGCCGAACCAGCGCCCGCGTTCACGCACCGGTGCAGCGTCGCCGAGGTCCTCACGCTCGAAGCGCAGGACCTCCAGGAGCTCGGGCACCAGCCGGCGGCGGACGAGGTGGTACTTGAGCCGGTCGATCGCCGGGAGCGGGCGGAACAGCCGGCGTTCGCTGCGACGCCCGATGCGGTCGATGAACGCATTGGCGCGCTCGACGAACAGCTGGCGGTACTCAGCGTCGGCGACCTCGAACACGTCGAGGTGGTAGCGCAGGTCCTGCGCCACCACGCTCTCCTCGTACCAACGGTGTGCCTTGCGCGGGCCGTGCTCGACGAGGTACTCGCGCGCGAGCTCGACTGCCGTGAGCCGATCGGTCAGCGCGCGCATAGTCGCGCGCTGCTGGGTGATCGAGAGCTCGCCGCTCTCGCGGACGCGGTAGAGGTACACGGGCTCGGAGACCACGTCGACGCTGCGCGCGAGGAAGTGCGCCGGGATCACCACCGGGATGTCCTCGTGGAGCATCCCGACCGGGAAGCGGAAGCCGTAGCGGTCCCAGAAGTCCCGCCGCCAGAGCTTGTTGGGGACAATCCGGTCCGACAGCAGCTCGCGGAAGCGGGCGACGTGCGTCTTTGCGCGGTCGCGCGCGAAGACGCGCGCCAGGAACGGCGCCTGCTGGGTCCCGGCCGCCGTCAGGCGATACACGTTGCCTGTGGCGAAGTCCGAGCCGGTCCGCTCCAACGAGTTGAGCAGCAGCTCGTAGGCGGTCGGCGGCAGCACGTCGTCGGAGTCCAGGAACGCCAGGTACTCGCCCGTCGCCTCCTCGATCCCGGTGTTGCGCGCGGCGCCGAGCCCGCCGTTGGGCCGCGTGACGATGCGGATGCGCTCGTCGGCGGCGGCATGGCGCTGCGCGATCGCGGCGCTGCCGTCGGTGGAGCCGTCGTCGACGATCAGGATCTCGAGGTCGCGGACGGTCTGGCGTTCGAGCGACGTGAGGCACTCGTCGAGGTACTCCTCGACGTTGTAGACGGGGACGACGACGCTGATCTTCGGCATCATCCGAACACGCGGCGGACGACGCGCTCGGCCGCGGCGCCGTCCTCGAGCGAACAGAAGCGCTCGCGGAACGCGGCCCTTGCCTGCACGTCGTCGCTGCCGCTGCGCAGCACGTCGATGAGCTCGCCCTCGCTGCGCGTGATCGGACCCGGCGGCTCGCGCATCAGGTCGAAGTAGGTGCCGCGCTGGGTGCGGTAGGTCTCCCAGTCGGGCGCGTGGATGACGATCGGGCGGTCCAGCACGGCGTAGTCGAACATGATCGACGAGTAATCGGTGATGAGCACGTCGGCGGCGATGCACAGCTCCTCGACCGACGGGTGGCTCGCGACGTCGCGGATCCGCCCCTCGTCGTGCAGGGTGCGCAGCGCCGGGTGCTCGTCGTAGAAATAGTGAAGCCGCGCCATGACGACGAACTCCGGGCCCAGCGCGCTCGCGACCTCGGCGAGGTCGAGCGGCGGCGTCGGGTCGTCGGCGTATTCGCGGTGCGTGGGCGCGTACAGCACCGCGGTTTGTCCGGCGGCGATGCCGAGCTGCGCGCGGATCCGGCGTGCGTCCTCGGCCGTCGCGTTCGCAAGCGCGTCGTTGCGCGGGTAACCCGTCTCGAGCGTCTCGCAGCGGACCGGGAACACGCGCTCCCAGATCAGCGTCGTGAACGCGTTCGCGGTGATGCTGAAGTCCCAGCGCTTGGAGCGGCGCATCATCGCTGCGAGGTTGCGGTCCTTCCCCGGCGCGTGGGCGAGGTCCATCCCCATCCGCTTGAGCGGCGTGCCGTGGTGCGTCATGACATGCACCTGCCCGTCGCGCTTGACGACGTGGTTGGGGAAGTTGACGTTGTTGATCAGGTAGCGGGCGCGCGCGAGCAGGTCGTAGTACTCGGGCGTTCCGGCGAGCACGTGCTCGACGCCCGGCGGCATGTCCTTGGCCCCCTCGGCCTTCACGATCCAGACGCCGCGCACGTCGGGCGCCAGCTCGCGCGCCTTCTCGTAGATCGCGCGCGGGTTGCAGGCGTAGCCGCGGTACCAGTAGGCGGCGTAGGCCGCGAGCTTCGGGTCGATCGGCTGGCGCAGGCTCGCGCGGTAGGGGCTGCGCCGCAGCCGGCCCCGCGCGCGCCGGGGCAGGTCACGTGCTTGCCGCCCCGTTGCAATGGCGGCTTCCAGGAACTCCAGCCGCGTCGCCTTCCCGCCCGCCACGAGCCGCTCGCGCCTGCCCTCCACATGCGCCTCCCCCGCGCGCCGCGCCAGCCCGGCCGCCCGCTTGACGAACGCACGCCGCCCGCCCGCCGGCAGTAGCGCCGTCGCGTGGCGCACGATCGCAGTGGCCAGCGCGTCGGAGCGCGCATCGATGCGCTCGTACTGGTCCAGGGCGTCGGCTGGCGAGCCGGTCGTGAGCGCGTCGCGCGTGGCGTTCGGCGGATCGAGCCGGATGTACGCGGGCGTGTCGAGCACCGCGATCCGCTGCGCCTGCAGCAATGCCGGCCAGCTCACGGTCAGGCCGCTGTGACCGGCGTTGCCAAACCGCAGCCCGCTGATCAGCTCGCGGCGGAAGACCTTGTCGAACAGCTCCGGCGACACGGTCTCGATCCCGCTCTGGCGCGGCCCCGGTCGCTTCCCACCCGTCACCGCGGCCCGCTCGTGCTGGAGCAGCAGCACGTCGGGCTGCTCGCCCAGCGCCGCGAGCACCGGCGCGGGGTCGGCCGTGTCGGTCACGCGGATGAACCAGACGTACTCGCCGCGCGCCAGCTCGAGCCCGGCCTGCCTGCCCGCGCCGAGCCCGGCGCGCTCGGCACGGTGCTCCACGCGCACGCGCGCGTCGCGCGCGGCCGCGACATCGAGCAGCGCGGGCACGTGGTCGGGCGACGCGTCGTCGATCGCGATGACCTCGACCTCGTCGCCGGTTCCCTCAAGCACGCTCTGCAGGCAGGGCTCGAGGAAGCCCTGCTCCCGGTGCGCGACGACGACGATGCTCAGGCGCGGGCTCATCGGCCTCCGAAGACCCGGTCGACGACGCGCGCGGCCGCGCCACCGTCGTCGTGCTGGCAGAAGCGCGCGCGGAACTCCGCGTAGCGCTCGGCGTGCGCGGCCGGCACGGCTTCGAGGTCGCGCAGCGTGTCGACCAGCGCGTCCGTCGTGCGCAGGACGGGCCCCGGGACCGTCGACTCGTAGTCGACATAGAACCCGCGCACCTCCTCGCGGAAGCTGTCGAGGTCGTAGGCGAAGAAGAGCATCGGCCGGCCGGTGAAGGCGTAGTCGGCCATGATCGACGAGTAGTCGGTGATCAGCACGTCGGCCGCCATCAGCAGCTCGGTGGCGTCCGGGTACGCCGACACATCGCGCGCGAAGCCGTTCGCGCGCGGCGGCAGCTCCTGCTCGACGTACGGGTGGCGGCGCACGAGCAGGACGGTGTCGTCGCCCAGCGCCGCGCGCAGTCGTTCGATGTCCAGCTGCCAGTCGAGCAGGTAGTTGCCGCCGCGGTCGGTCGCGTGGTCGCGCAGCGTCGGCGCGTACAGCACGACGCGCGCACCCTGCGGCACGCCCAGCCGCTCGCGCACGCGCGCGGCCCGCCCCTGGTCGGTCAGCACGTCGTCGCGCGGGTACCCGGTCTCGATCAGCTCGCCCTCGAGCTGGAACGCGCGCTGGAGGATCGGGGTGGCGAACGCGTTGGGCGACACGACGTACTGCCAGTTGCCGACCTGCTGGTCCCAGACGCGGTCGAGCTTGCGCGACCCGCCACGCATCTCCGCCACGTCGAAGCCCATCCGCTTGAGCGGCGTGCCGTGCCAGGTCTGCACGCACGTCTGGTCCTCGCGGCGCTCGAAGAAGTCCGGGAAGTGGTCGTTGGCCACGACGAAGCGCGCGCGGGCCAGCGCCTCGTGGTGTTCGCGGCTGCCGTAGCGCAGCGTGCGCGCGCCTTCGGGGGCGCTCGCAGCGCCGTCTCGGATCGCCCAAAGGTGCTCGAGCGGCGCGCCGCGGCGAGCGAGCTCGGCGTGGATCGCGCGCGGGCTGTCGGAGCACTGGCGTCCGCCGAAGCTCATGTAGACGACCGCGTCGGTCAGTGGCTCGGAGCGGTGCGCCGTGTAGACGCCGGTGCGCAGCAGCCGCTGGTGGTAGCCGCCGCGCTCGTCGTCGTCGAGGTCACGTGTCACGTTGAGCTGCACGCCGCCGGCCTCGGCCGGGCCGAGCGTGAAGCGCTTGTGGCCGAGCTCTGTGGTCAGCGGCAGCCGTTCGCGCAGCTCGGCGGCCAGCCGCGCGCCGACGAACTCGCCGTCGACGAGCGTTCCGATCTCCCAGTCGCCCTCACGCAGGGGCAGCGCGCCGCCCAGCGACTCGATGGCGCCCGGAGCGATCGTCCCTGCATCGAACGCGCGCGCCGCCGCTCGCCGCCGCGAGTAGAGGACCAGGTTCTCGGCGCCCTGGCCGCGCACGGTCAGGGTGCCCTCGTCGCTCCAGCTCGCGTCGTCGATCTGCGCGCGCGGCGGGCCGACGGTCAGCAGCGCCTCGCCCTGCTGCGTCGCCTCCAGCGCGTACTCCAGCTCGCCGTGACGGATGCTCGCGCCGCTGCCGCGCAGCGGCATCCGCCAGACCTCGGCGGTCGTGGCCTGCGCGAGCGGCAGCCGCGCCGCGAACCCGCCGTCCGCGCTCGTCACCGGCACCGCCCGGCGCTCGCGCCCGCCGTCGCTGCGCAGCTCGAGCTCCTTCAGCTTCTGCCCATGCAGCTCACCGCGCACCACCAGGTCGTCGCCTTCGATCGCCAATGCGGTGAGCGCGGCCCAGGCGGTCCGCACCTCCACCACGAGCTCGCCACGCTTCGCCGGCACGGCGCGGGCCAGCACCGCGCCCGGCGCGGGCAGGTCGACTGCCGCCACGGGTCGTCGCGGCGTGAACGCAAAGCGCATGCGCAGCCGTCGCTCGCCTGCCGCGCGCACCGTTGCGTACAGCTCCCAGCGCCCGGGCTTCCAGCGGCCCAGTCGCCGCAGGCGCCGAGGCTCGAGCGTCGCGCTGAAGCCCGACCAGGACACGTCGCACAGTCGCTGCGCGCTCTCGGTCGTCGCATCCGGGCGGTGCACGGGCTGCTCCTTCAGCCGGACGGCGCCCAGGATGTAGCGCAGCCGCTGGAAGCGCCCGGGTCGCAGCAGCCGCAGGTCGACGCTCTGCGCGCCGGGCTCCGCCGCGCCGACGCCGTCGATGTAGATGAAGCCCTCGATCCGCAGCCGCCCGTCCTCGACCCGCAGCCCGTCGATCCGCGCCGCCACCGTCAGCTCGCGGTCCAGGCGGTAGACCGAGTCGGGGATCTTCAGCCGCGCGTCGTCGCGGAACGGATAGTCGCCGTACCAGTGGCGACCCTTGCGGATGAAGGGGCGGTCGCGCAGCTCGCGCTTCTCGAACGCCAGCACCTCGAGCAGCTCGGGCACCAGCCGGCGGCGCACGAGCTGCCATTTCAGCCGGTCGATGGCACGCAGCTTGTCGAAGACGCTGTCGTCCGCGCGGTCGAGCAACCCGTTGACCTGCTCCAGGAACAGTCGCCGGTACTCCTCGTCGGCGCGATCCAGGACGTTGAGGTGGTACATCAGGTCCTGCTCGACGATCGTCTCGTCGTACCAGCGCCGCGCCTTGGTCGCACCGTGGCTCGCGAGGAAGTCGTGGACGTCGCTGACCGCGCGCACGCGGTTGACCAGCGCGTCGAGATCGAGCCGCCGCTCGGTGATCGAGCGCTCGCCCAGCTCGCGGAAGCGCCAGTGATAGACGGTGTCGGCGAGCACGTCGACCGAGCGCGCGCTGAAGTGCAGCGGCAGGATGACCGGGATGTCCTCGTAGGTCCGCCCCTCCGGGAAGCGCAGCCCGTGCTCGTCCCAGAACGAGCGCCGGAAGACCTTGTTCCACGCGACGCGGTCGAGCAGCAGCTCGCGGTACCGCGTGATGTGCGTCTTGGGCCGGTTGCGCTGGAAGGTCTTGGCGAGGAAGCGCGCCTGCCACATGCCGGCGGTCGTGATGCGCATCACGTTGCCGCTGGCGATGTCCGATCCGGTCTTCTCCAGCGAGCCGACCATCAGCTCGTAGGCGTTGGGTGGCAGCAGGTCGTCGCTGTCGACGAAGGCCAGGTAGTCGCCGGACGCGTGCTCGATGCCGGTGTTGCGCGCCGCACTCAGGCCGCCGTTGGGACGGTCGACGAGCTTGAAGCGCGGATCGCGCTCGGTGTAGGCCGCCGCGATCGCGCGGCTGTTGTCGGTCGCACCGTCGTTGACCAGCACGACCTCGAGATCGCCGAAGGTCTGGCCGGCGATCGAGTCCAGGCACGGCCCGAGGAACTCCTCGACGTTGTAGATCGGGACGACGACGCTGAGACGAGGCATTCAGGTGGAGCGGCGCAGCACGCCGCGCAGCCGGCGACGGTAGCGCACCGGGATGCGCCGGGCGATGCGCACGCGCAGCGATGGCGGCTGCTTGCCGGCGGCCTTGGCGGCGCCCTTTCGCCGGCCCTCGCGGCGGGCCGCGGTGACCGCCGACTGCGCGATCGCCTCGGCCTCCTCGTGCAGCGCCACGAACTCGCTGCGGTCGGCGTCGAGCTTCGCCTGCGCCGGTTGCGTGTCGCCGCCGGGGTCTGCGAGCGCCAGCACGTCCTGCCACGTGCGCTCGGCGAGCTCCACCACGCGCGGTGGCACGTCGACGTCGGCCCACTCGACGCGGTTGCGGTGCAGCGTCGGGTCGACGAATGCATCGACGGCAGCGGCGCGCTCGTCGGGGATGCCGTCGGTGATCAGCGGCAGGTCGAGCAGCGCGCCGACGCGCGCGACCTCGCGCCGCCAGTCAGCCATCAGGTTCTCGTAGCGAACGAACGCGCGCGGCTCACCGCGGGTCAGGCGCTCGGTCTCGAAGGTCATGTTCATCCAGGCTGAGGCGCGGCTCGCCCCCGACTGCCAGTCGCCGTAGGACTTGAAGGCGCTGGCGAGGATCTCAGCCGGGTGGCGCAGCATCGTCACGTACGTCGTGGGCACCCCGAGCTCGGTCGCACAGCGCTTCCACAGCGGCAGGAACCAGACCGTCCGCGGATCCTTTACCACCACCGCGTCACCCTGGTTCAGCTCGCCGTCCAGCCAGGTGCGCAGCTCCGCCACCGTCGGCTCGTGGTCCTTCGCCGCGGTGGTCTTCTCCCACGCCGATGGGCGCGAGTCGTTGACCGTCACGTCGCGTTTGCGCAGCTGGCGCGTGTGGAAGTCGACGACCCAGCGCGGCTCGCCGAACCCGCGCGGGTTCGTGTCGTCGGCCTGCACCTCGGGCTGCGGGATGTGGAACCCGAGCTGCCCGAGGACGCCCGTCAGCAGGCTCGTCCCGCTGCGCCCGACCCCGACGACCAGCACGAGCCGCCGCCTGTCGGCAGTACTAGAGCGGCTCGCTTCCGGCACGTCTGGAACGCTACTTCACGTGAGCGGACGCGTCTTTTCGGGCGTTCCGGTGCTGTGTGGCCATCGCGGCAGCGGTCGCGGCCCAGGCGAGAACACGCTCGCCTCGTTCCGCGCAGCTGTCGCGGCGGGACTGCCGTGGGTCGAGGTCGATGCCCGCCTGACGGCCGACGACGATCTCGTCGCCTGTCACGAGCCGATCCTGGCCGACGGGCGCTTCGTCTCCGAACTGCCTGCCGCCGAGACCGGTCTGCTGCGGATCGCCGACCTGCTGGACGACCTGCCGCCCGCGGTCGGCGTTGACGTCGACCTGAAGTCCTCGCTCGAGGACGCCCAGCGCCCGCGGGACCGGACCACCGCGGCGCTGGCCGCCGACCTGCTCGGCCCTCACCACCGCCCGCTGCTCGTGTCGAGCTTCGACCCCGCGGCGCTGCTCATCGTCCGCGAACGCGCACCTGAGCTCCCGCTCGGCCTGCTCACCTGGATCCGCTTCCCGCTACGCAAGGCGATCCCGGCTGCAGCCCATCTCGGCCTTCAGGTCATCGCGCCGCACGTCGAGTCCTTCGGCCTGCGCCAGGACGCCCCGCACCCCGGCGAGCGCTCGATCGCCGACGCCGTCTCGGTCGCCCACGACGCGGGCCTCCAGGTCATGGCCTGGTGCCCCCTCCCCGCAGAGCGCGACGTCCTGATCGACGCCGGCGTCGACTGCCTCGTCGTCGACGAGCTGGACTGAGGGGACAGTCCCCTCAGTCCGGGCCGATGACGACGTCGACGGTCGTCGGGTTGACCGTGATGTCGCCCGCGACCGTGACCTGGGAGCCGTTGGTCGCGGCGTCGCCGGGAAGCGGCTGCAGCGGCGCGGCGCGCAGGAGCGCATCGGGCTGCGCGTTGCAGGGTGTGCCGGACGGCGCAGTGCTCGCGTGCTGCTCGTCGACCGGGAGCTGGCGGCTCTCGACCGGAACGAGCCCGCCGCCGGCGTCCGTCGGCACGACCGCAGGCGCGCCGGTCGCGTCGGCGTAGGTCGTCACGGGCAGCAGACACGCGCTCAGCGCCACGCGCGCGGGCCGCTCGGGCGGCGATGCGACGGTCGCCTTCGCGATCCGCAGGCTGCCGTCGGGCATGATCGCCGGCGAGATGCGCAGCTGGCCCTCGAGGTGGATCGCCGGCAGGTAGTTCTGTACGGCGCCGGTCCAGACCTGATGGCACTGCAGGAGCGGCGCCGGGTAGTCGTCACCCGAGCGCAGCGGCATCGCGAACACGTCCTGGTCGACGATCCGCTCGATCGCATTGATCTTGGTCTGCAGGCTCAGCGTCACGTCGACGCCGACCGCGCGGCCCGGGATGTTGCCGAAGAGGTTCGCCTGCCCGCCCGACGGCCCGATCCGGCCCTGATCGAACGCCGCCCCCTCCGGCGCGACCTGCAGCGCCAGCGCGTTCGTGCGCAGCACCGTGTCGCGCACGTCCGGTCCAGCCTCCGGGAACGGGTGCTGATCCGGGCCGAGCACGTCGTCATTCCCGACCGCCACTCCGCTGTGCAGGTTGTCGACCGCGTCGACACCGGGATAGATCGGCAGGTAGCCCTCCAACTGCGAGCCGGTGTCGAAGTACGGGTAGCCAGGCTGCTCCTGCGTCAGGCCATGGAAGAGCGTGTTGTAGCCGTCGCCCTGCGTTCCGTCCGAGGTGAAGTCGCCGCAGCCCTGGCGCAGGCCGGCGATCCCGCTCGCGTCGGCGAGGTTCGCGTCCGCCCGCGTCGCCGCGTCGGAGATGTCGCTGTTCCACAACAGCGGCACCGACGACGTGCGCAGGAACTGCGTGTCCGACGGGACGATCTGGAGGCCGACGCTGCCCAGCGCCCCGCCGTCGAAGTCGTCGCTGAAGAGCACCCGCGCCGCCAACGAGCCGCCCAGCGCGATCGTGCGAGAGCCCAGCGACGGCCCGAGGTCCGCCCGCGCCGAGGGCGCGCCGTCGGCGCGAACCCGCAGCGTCACCGGCAGTGCGAACTTCACCAGCCCAGCCTTGCGCAGGAACCAGCGCCTGCCGACCACCGCGGGATCGCGCTTGACCTGCCGCTCAAGGGCTGCTCGGATCTTCGCCGGGCGATGGGCCGAGACACGCACGGACGCCTGCGCCGGCACGGCGCAGCACGCAAGCAGGACCGCCGAGGCGACGAGCTTTCGCATCGGCGTAGACATCGGCTGCCTCGGGCCGTGTACGCGACATTTGCAGCGGTTCTTCCGTCACTCGTACTGGCCACCGGAGCGCACGCGTGCTGCATCGGCATCCACCTGAAGCCCGCAGCCGCCGTCGGCCGACCGCCGCTCGCGATCGGCGACTCCGTCCTGCTCGGCGCGGCGCACGAGGTCGCTCGCGAGGGCTACGAGGTCGACGCGCGCGAGGGCCGCTTCATGCGCCACGCGCTGCGCATCCTGCGCCACCTGCGCGCTGCGCACAGCCACCCGCCGCTGATCGTCATCGCGATCGGCACGAACATGCCGCCGACCACCGACGAGCTGCAGCGTGCGCTCAAGCTCGTTCAACCGCGCCAGACGCTCGCACTGGTCACCCCTCTTCGCTCATGGTCCGCGCTGCCCGACCCCGCCGCGTGGGCATTCCACCGCCGCCACCCACGTCGCGTGCGGATCATCGACTGGGCCTCCTTCGCCGCCGGCCACGACTCCTGGTTCTACGGCGACGGCACCCACCTGCGCCCGAGCGGCGCGGCCGCCTACGCGCGCCTCCTCGGCTCACTGCTTCACCCAGTGGGCGTCATCGTCAGCAGCTCTCGAAGATCGCAGTTCGATAGCGCTGCACGTCCCGCAGGCCGCCGCGCAACATAGTCCGGAGCCGGAAGCGCCCCGTCTCGAGCACCCGCGCCCCCGCTCGCGGATGCACGTGGATCAGCCAGACGCGCCTGGGCCGGCGATCGATCGAGGCGACGATGTTGCGCAGGACGGTATCCAGGATTTCGCCTCGGAACGGGTCGTAGAGGTAGGCGATCGTGAGGTCGTCGGGAACCTCGTACAGCGCGGCATCGGACACGACCACCTCGATGTCCTTACAGCGGTACTCGCCGCGGTGCGCTACCAGCAGGCCTCGCGCGAAGTCCGCGAGCTCGGGCGAGACCTCGACTCCGATGACACGCCGAAGCGGCCATTTCGCGGCCTGGTGCAGGACGCGGCCCTTTCCGCATCCGAAGTCGACCAGGACGTCTTTCTCGGCGGCGCCCACGTAGCGCAGCGCCCGTGGCAGAACATGCCACGCGGTCGGCCCGTAGCCGACGCGACCCGGTTGCCCGTGCACCGCCTCGTCCCAGACGTGGCCGCCCGTTTCGAGCCGCCGGTCGAGCACGTGATCGGCGTAGCGCTCGGAGCGCCGGACGAGCTCGGCCCAGCTCATGGCCAGCCGGTTGTGCAGCGAGCGTGCAGGAGGCCGGACCGGGGCCCCACGCTCGGCGACCCAGCGCTCGAGCCATTCGCGTCGCGCTTCCGGGTCGTCCGGGATCCTGTCCACCGGGCGCAAGGCTAGCCCTCGCTCGGGATTCGGCGTGGGAGCCGTGGGGTCGGGTGCTTGTTCGCGCCAGCCTGATCGGCGAGGATCGCGTCGTGAAGACGTCGTTGGACGTCGAGATACGCGAAGAGATCGAGCGACCGGTCGCGGACGTGTGGGCAATGATCTCTGACGCCACTCTGCTGCCGCGATGGCTCGGAGAGTTCGAGCACGTCGCCCAGGAATCTGCCGGGCCAGTGGGTAGGGGAAGCGTCTTTCGCTACACGCTGACCCCTGGGCCAGGTGAGCGGTCGGCTTTGCTGGAGTGGGTCGATTGGCAGCCGCAACGGCGCGCGGCTTGGGACGGGCCGCCGCTGCGGTCGTTCCTGGGCGGCGCGCGGCCACGTGGGTCATTCGAGCTGACTCCGCTCGGTCCGGCTAGGACCCTGTTCATCAGCCGCTACAAGCCGGAACTCAGCGGCGTTCTCGTGTTCACCCGCCCCGTCGTCGCGCGATGGCTGAAGAAGCAGAGAACGGCCGACACGCAGCGCCTCAAGCGCATCCTGGAAGCCGACCAGCGAATGCCGACGCCGTAGACACGACACGCCGCTGGTTCGCACGAAAAGCAAGACGGTGTCGGTTTCCTCGCGTACGCTCGACTCGGGTGGATGTGGCTGACGCGCATGTAGACGCTCATTCAGGGACCCGCACGCGTACATCGGCCGGTGCAACCACGGCGCGAGCACGTTGCCGACGCCATAAGCACTGCCGCCGGTCCCGCCGTCGCCGCAGAGCCTTGAAGAGCTGCTCGATGTCACGCCGGAAGTCGGCCGGCGCCGTGTGGGCCTTCGCCGTCGTCACCGTGAGTGACACGTTCGGCGCCTGCCCGCGCAGCGCGTCCTGCAGGACCATCATCCCGTCCTCGGCCGCAGACGTGAACGCGCAGCGGGAGCACTTGTTCGGCGACTTGCAGCGAACGGGCACCAGGGCGCCGCTCGGCGTCGGGAAGGCCATGCCCCGTCGGGGCCGTTTACAGCCGCGCGGGCAATAAGGCGAGGCATCCACGCCCGACCTGGCTCCTATCGCACTGGCCGAGTCTTGTGCTGTCTCCTCCAGTCGCCGGCTACAAGCGGGAAAGTCCGATGAAGACGGGGCGCGTCGCCCGGTGTCGCGAAACCGGGCTAAATGGGCCGGGAAGGATTCGAACCTTCGTCTGACGGATTATGAGTCCGCTGCTCTGACCGCTGAGCTACCGGCCCAGCGGCCATTCTTGCGAAGCCGTCAGGCGGTGCCGAGCGTAACGCCCGCGGGCGCGTCGGCCGGAGCGGTGCCGGAGAGCTCGAACAGCCAGAAGTCGCGCTGCATCACCGGCACACTGACGTTGTAGACCGGCACGTCGCCGATGCAGCCGCGCAGGCGGCCGGCGTGGGCGTGGCCGTGCAGGACGAGATCGGGCCGGTGGCGATCGATCGGGGGGGCGAGGCGCTCGGAGCCCAGGAACGTGTGGATGCCGACCGGCTCGCCCTCCAGCGTCGCCTCGACCGGCGCGTAGTGCAGGAGGACCACGCGGATCGCGCAGTGCGCGACGGCCTGCAGCCCGCGGTCGATGGCCTCGGCCTCGCGGGTGGTCTCGGCGTAGACCTCGCGCAGCAGCGGCTCGCCGAAGTCCGGCAGCGACGAACCGGGGAAGCCTCCGACGAAGCCCTTGGTGCCGACCACGCCGACCGACACGCCGCCGCACTGCTGCACGCTGAAGCCGCGCTCGAGCACCTCCACCCCGCCCTCGACGAGCACGCGCACGACCTCGTCGACGCAGCCGTCGTGGTGGTCGTGGTTGCCGAGCACCGCCAGCACCGGCGCGCCCGTGAGCTCGGCCGCCTCGACGACGATCGCGGCCTGCTCGGGATGCCCGTGTGTCGTCAGGTCGCCGGCGAGCAGCACGAGATCGCAGCGCCCCTCGAGCGCGGCGAACGCGCGCAGCGACTCGTCGCGGTTGTGCGGGCCGCAGTGCACGTCGCCTGCGGCCGCGATCCGCACCACGCCATGGGCGCCATTCGTCGACACGCTCAGCCGACTACCCACATCTGCGCTCGGGTAGTGCCCTGGCACCAGATGGCCGAACTCGACGTCCCCTTCAGCCAGATCCAGGAGACGCTCAAGCACGTCGTCGCCGCGCTCGACGGCGCCGGCATCCCCTTCCTGGTCGGCGGCAGCCTGGCGAGTTGGGCGCGCGGCGGCCCGGACACCACGCACGACCTCGACATCATCGTCAAGCCCGGCGACGCCGTGCGCGCCCAGCAGGCGCTCGTCGCCGCGGGCATGCGCCCCGAGAACCCGCCCGAGACCTGGCTGCTGAAGGTGTGGGACGACGACGTGCTCGTCGACCTGATCTCCCAGCCCGCCGGGCTGACCGTTGACGACGAGCTCATGGCGAACGCCGAATGCGTCAACCACGCCGCGATGGACTTCAAGGTCATGGCGATCGAGGACGTCCTGTTCACCAAGCTCAACTCACTCAACGAGCACTACCTCGACTTCAGCTCGGCGCTGCAGATCGCGCGCGCCC